>Ga0209341_10000404_pt1 | contig 44540 bp, 35 predicted proteins | sample RifCSP13_2_FD_184020 | JGI IMG/M metagenome (GOLD analysis project Ga0209341, IMG submission 184020) | Soil microbial communities from Rifle, Colorado - Rifle CSP2_sed 13_2 (SPAdes) (version 2) | ecosystem: Environmental > Terrestrial > Deep subsurface > Rock core/Sediment | place: Rifle...
CCGAGGCGATCGAGCGGCTGCTCCTCGCGAAGCTCGAGCGGACACCCCCGCCGGCGCCGGTCGCCCGCCTGGAGCTGGAGCTGTCCGGCGCGGAGCCGGCGGCCGGCCAGCAGCTCCCGCTGTTCGTGCCCCAGGCTCTCCGCGACGCCCGACTCGGCTGGCAGCTCGCCCGGCTCGCGGTCACGTTCGGCGAGGATCGAATCCGCCGGATCGAGATCACGGACCCGGAGGCGCCGCTCGCCGAGCGGCGCTGGACCTGGCGGCCGGTCGAGGGCATCGAGGCGCGGGGGCTCGATGGGGGACCCGCGGCCATCTCCACGGGCGGCGCCCGATGACCCGCCTCCTCCACCCTCATCCGGCCATCGACGTCGAGCTCGATGCCTTCGACAGCCTCGTCGCGATCCATTGGGGTGGCCGGCGCGAGCCGGTCGAGGTCTGCAATCGCTGGCGGATCGAGGAGGCCTGGTGGCGCGACCCGATCGCCCGCGACTACTTCAAGGTCGTCGGTCCGCGCTGGCTCGCGCTCGTCTACTTCGACCGCGTCGCCGGCACCTGGCATTTGGAACGCCTGTACGACTGATCGATGGTCGGCGGCCACGCCTCCACAACCGGCCGAGCCGGCCGACCTCGCCGATCAGCGAATCGGGACGAGCAACGACACCAGAAGCAGCGACAGGAACAGGCCGACGACGAAGATGAGCGCCCCGACGTCGCGCGGTCGTGCCGTCTGCACCGCAAACTCCCCCACAACCATGCTGCCGGGCCGGTCCCGGACGGCCCGTTCCACGAAGTGTAGCTGCGACCCGGTCGTCTGGAAAGCGCGTATTCACCGAGTCGTTGCACGCTTCAGACGCCGAGAGAGGCGTGATGGTTACGCGGCGCCCTGCCAGGTCAGAAAGAAGATCAACGCGACCGCGCCGACGAGGACGAGCGTCAGCAGGCCCGCTCCGATGAGGTCCCTGAGCCTGGGTTCCATCGCCGCGGTGCCTCCGTCAGTTGAAGGGGCAGGTTGCCCCGTACAGAACCGTGATCAGCGTAACGCCTCCGAGCGGCTCGATCGTGATCCGGGCGGCGCACCCGCCAGGCGGGGCCGTGGCCTCGATCTGGAAGCTCCCGTCCTCGTACGGCCCGGTGCTCGTCACCGCGAAGCCGGCGCTCTCGAGCGACTCCTGGTAGTAGTCGGCGACCTCGGCCGGCTCCACCGCGCCCACGTCGAGGATCGCGCTCGCGGGGCCCTCGCCGGTCTCGGCCGGGCTCGCGCCCGCGAACTCCGGGAACGTTTCGGGCAGCGCGTCCCAGATCCGCCCCCACCCGGTGTCCGTCTGGCTGGGCGCGGTGGGTCGGGGAGTGGCGTCGACGTCGGTCGGGACGGACGTCGGCCCGGAGGAGGCTGTGGCGGCCGCCGGGGAGCCGGTCGGTGACGGGTCGGCGATCGTGGTGCACGCCGACGCCCCCAGCGCGGCCGCGAGAACGGCGCCCGCGATGAGGTTCCGGCGGCCGGGTCCGTGTCTCGGCATCGGCCAATCCTAGCCGGGGATGTGACAGGACCCCGTCGCCCCCAGATGCGACGGGGTCCTGCTGTTCGGATTGCCACCCGCTCACCAGGTGGCAGCCCCGGTCGATCGTCGGTTGTGGCACCGGCGTCGCCATTCCGTTCCCGGGCTCCGCCCGCGAACGTCAGATCGCGTGGGATCAGACGCCGTGAGCCGCCTGGACTGCCAGGGCCGCCGGGAGGAGGACGAGGATGAGGAGACTCGCGATGGTGACCAGCGCGACGATCCTCGCCAGGACGGCGACAAGGCTGCGGACGTTCCTTCCCACGGCCCTAATGACGCCACGGCGTGCCCGGATGTTGCGTCCGGGCGAGGCTTTTGATGATAGAACATTTGTTCTATCATCAGCAGTCCCCCAGACCGCCCCTGATGCCGGCCGATCATGATCCAGCCACCCTTCGCCGAGCTCCACTGCCACTCCAACTTCTCGTTCCTCGACGGGGCCTCGCCGGTCGAGGACCTCGTCGAGCGGGCGGTCGAGCTCGGCCTGACGGGCCTCGCGATCACGGACCACCAGGGCCTCTACGGCGTCGTCCGATTCGCAGCGGCAGCCCAGGAGGCCGGCCTCCGCCCGGTCATCGGCGTGGAGATCGAGCTCCTCGATGCCGCCGCCCCGGATCCGCGCGGGACCGTGGTCCCGGCCCGGCGCGAGGGGCGGCGCGGCCGGGGTGGCGGGCCGGAGACCGCGGAGTCGCCCCCCGCTCCGGTCGGCGGCAGCCCGGCGCGCCCACGCCCGTCGCGGGCGCGCCTGCCGGGCCATCGGGCGGTCGTGAAGGAGGACCTCCGAGGGATCGGCGAGCGGCAGCGAGGGCCGCACCTCGTCCTGCTCGCCCGCGACGCCGCGGGCTACCGGAGCCTCTGCCGGCTCGTCTCGCGGGCCAACCTCGCCGGCACGAAGCGGGTGCCCCGGTTCAGCCAGGCCCTCCTCGCCGAGCATGCCGAGGGGCTCGTGGCGCTCACGGGCTGCCACGAGGGCGAGATCGCGCGGCGGCTCCGGGTCGGCGATCGCGAGGGCGCCGCCGAGGTCGCTCGGCGCTACGCCGGGATCTTCGGCCGGGGCGACGCGCCGGCCTCGAGCGGGTTCTTCCTGGAGCTCTCCCACCACCTCCTGCCCGACGACGACTGGCTCGTGGCGGAGACCGTGGCGCTGGCGCAGGAGCTCGGCCTCCCGGTCGTGACGACGAACGACGTCCACCACGCCCGCCCCGAAGATCGCGAGCTCGGGGACGTCCTCACCGCGATCTTCCACGGCCGGACGCTCGACACGCTCGGCAACCTCCGCCGCCCGGACGGCGAATCGCACCTCAAGTCGGGGGCGGAGCTGCTGGCCCTGCCGCCCGGCGAGGCGGCCTTCGCCCGGACGAATCCCTCGACCGCGCGGGCCTGGGCTGAGGGGATCGCCACGGCGTCCGAGGTCGCCGCCTCGTGCACCGTCGACCTCGGCTTCGAGCAGTACCGCTTCCCGGGCTTCCCGGTCCCGGCCGGTGAGACGGCCTTCAGCTACCTCGTCGAGCTCTGCCAGGCCGGCGTCCGGCGGCGCTACCACCCGGTCTCGCCGGCGGTCGTCCGGCAGCTGGCTCACGAGCTCGACGTCATCGAGCGGACCGGCCTGGCCGAGTTCTTCCTCATCTGCTGGGACCTGATGCGCTTCGCGAAGGCGCGGGGAATCCCTGCCCAGGGCCGCGGCAGCGCGGCCGATTCGATCGTCGCCTACGCCCTCGGCATCACCCGGGTCGACCCGATCCGCCACAACCTGCTCTTCGAGCGCTTCATCAACGAGGGCCGCACGACCTACCCGGACGTCGACATCGACTTCAGCTCCGAGCGCCGGGAGGAGGTCATCCAGTACGTCTACGAGCGCTACGGGCCCGAGCACACCGGGATGGTCTGCAACCTCGTCACGTACCGGGCCCGGTCCGCCGTTCGCGAGGTGGGCTATGCCCTCGGCTTCCCGCGGCCGCTCGTCGACCGCGTGGCCAAGGCGCTCGAGACGTACGACAGCGTCATGGTCCGGCGCGACCTCGAGGCCGACGGCGGCTTCGCCGAGTTCTTCCGGCGCCCGGGCGCGGGGGAGGTGCTCGGCGGCGCGGCGGGCGGTCGGGCGGTCGCCGAGGACTCGGTCCGGGCTGCCGCGGCACTTGCCGGTGCGCGCGGCCTGACGGACGCGATGGGCCAGCTCAACGTCCGCCGCGGTCCGGGTGCCGCGCTGGTGCCGGTCCCGCCGGGGCCCGCACCAGCGGCCGCAGCGCTCGTACCGGCCGGACCGGCACCCCATCCGCCGTCAGGTACGACCCCGGATCGTGGTAACGGCCTCGACGCCCCGATTCCTCGTCAGGTACGACCCCGGATCGTGGTAGGCGCCGGAACGGGTTCGGAACCGGCCTCACCAAGCGCCTTGGCCGGTCCACTGAGCATGGCGTCCTCGGTCGAGGGGCCCGAAACGGCGCTCGAGGGTGACAGGCTCCTGCCTACTACGACCCCGGATCGTATCTGGGGGGAATCCACGGCCGCGGGCGGGCCCGGGCCCGCGCCCGGGCCGAGCGCGTCGGGGATGTGGGAGGCGGCGCCGCAGTCGCCGCCGGCGATTCGGGCCGGCGGGACGAGCGACGACGAGGGCGGCCCCGGCGACTCCCCGGCGAGCGTCGCCTGGCTCCGAGGGGGCCGCGGGACCGGCTATGGCAAGGGATCGTGGGCCGGACAGACTCCGCCGGCGGCCGACCCTCCGAGGTCCGAGGCGGAGCTCCGCGACGCCATCGGCCCGAGGATTCGGGCGATCGATCCGGAGTCAGGCGCGGTCGAGCCGCCGGGCCGGAAGGCCGACCGGCTCGGCAGGCCGAGCCCGTGGGATCCACCCTCCCCGCTCACGCACGGAATGGGGAGGGGCAGCGCCCACAGCTCCGTCGCGCGGTTCGAGCCCGAGCCGCCGCCGCAGCCCCACGGCGGGAGCACGGTCGGGATGGCCGACTGGGAGCGCTGGCTCGAGCTCTGCGCTCGCATCGACGGCTTCCCCCGGCACCTGAGCATCCACTCGGGCGGGATGCTCGTGACCGCGGCCCCGCTCATCGACATCGCGCCCCTCGAGCGGGCGACGATGAAGGACCGCGTCGTCGTCCAGTTCGACAAGCGCGACGTCGAGACCCTCAAGCTCATCAAGCTGGACCTGCTCGGGCTCGGCATGCTCGCCGCCATCGACGAGACCCTCGGGCTCATCGAATCGGACTGCGCCACCTGCATCGACCTCGACGCCATCCCCGAGGAGATCCCCGAGGTCTTCGAGATGCTCCAGGCGGCCGACACGGTCGGCGTCTTCCAGGTCGAGAGCCGGGCCCAGATGCAGACCCTCCCGAAGTCGAGGCCACAGAGCCTGGACGACCTCGTCGTCGAGGTCGCGATCATCCGGCCCGGCCCGATCCAGGGCAACGCCGTCCACCCGTACCTCCGCCGCAAGCAGGGCCTCGAGCCGGTCGAGTACCTCCACCCGAGCCTCGAGCCGATCCTCGCCGAGACCCTCGGCGTGATCCTCTACCAGGAGCAGGTCATGAAGGTCGCCATCGAGGTCGCCGGGTTCACCCCGGCCGGCTCGGACGGCTTCCGCCGGGCGATGGGCACGTGGCGCTCGACGCGGGAGATGGAGAAGCTCCATCGCCAGTTCGTCGACGGCGCGCTCCGCCAGCCGGGCATGGACGAGGAGACCGCCGAGGAGCTCTTCCGGCGCGTCGCCGCGTTCGCCAGCTTCGGCTTCGCCAAGAGCCACGCGGCGGCGTTCGCCCGGACCGCCTACGAATCGAGCTTCCTGAAGCTGTTCTACCCGGCCCAGTTCCTCGTCGGGCTCATCAACGCCCAGCCGATGGGCTTCTATCCCGTCGAGGTCCTCGTCAACGACGCCAAGCGCCACGGGGTGGCGGTCCTGCCGGTCGACGTCAACGCTTCCTCCTACAAGACCACGACCGAGTGGGCCGGCCGGCCGGGCTGGGCCCTCGCCGGCACGGCCGGCGACGATGGCTCACATGATGCCGATCCGGGCGAGTCGATCCCCGAGGGTGCCGGGATCGCGGCCCGGCCACGGCCGGTCCGCTCGTCGGCCTGCTTCAACCCGGGCGCGGCGGCCCGGGATCGCTGGGCGGCGGCGGATGCGGTCGGCTGGGGCGTCCGCCTGGGGCTCCACCTCGTGAAGGGGATCGGGGAGCAGCACCAGGAGCTCCTCGACCGGGAGCTCGGGCGTGGTCCCTACACGTCGCTCGCCGACGTCGTGGAGCGGACCGGGCTGCCCGAGGAGACGATCGAGCGGCTCATCCGGACCGGCGCCCTCGACTCGCTGGACCGCCCTCGCCGCGAGCTGCTGTGGCAGCTCCGCGAGGTTGCCGGCGCGTCACGCGGCCGGGTGGACGGGAAGACCATGCGTGCCACGAACCGAGCGGCGGGCAAACGATCGGCCGCCGCCGGCCGGCCCATGGACCTGCGACTGCCCGCGACCGATGCCCCGGCCCTGCCACCGATCACCGAGCCGGAGCGGGTCGGGGATGCCTATGCCGTCGCCGGCCTCGATGCCCGCCGGCAGGTCGTCTCGCTCTTCCGACCGGCCCTCGATCGCCTCGGCGCGGTGACGAACGCCTCGCTCGCCGATCGACGACCTGGTCAGGTGCGGATCGGTGGCCTCGTCGTCACCCGCCAGCACCCGATGACGGCCAAGGGCACCGTCTTCCTGGCCCTCGAGGACGAGACCGGGATGGTCAACGTCACGCTCTGGCCGAAATCCTGGGAGCGCCTCCGGGGGATCGTCCGGCGGCACGCCCTCCTGCTCGTGGACGGGGAGCTCCAGCGGGAATCATCGGTCGTGAACGTCGTGGCCAACGAGGTCCGGCCGTTGCCCGAGATGGCGACGGCGGCCGGCGGGCCGGAGCGCCCGGACGGCGTCCGCCAACTCGGCCATGCCGGGATGCGCCGGCTGGGCTGAACGGCGTCGCGACCCGCCCCGATGTGTCGGCGGTCGCCCCGCTCGAGGCCGAGATGGGATGTTCAGCCCCGCGCTGGACGTCCGGCGCGCGAATTCGCCTGGCGCCGCTGCTGCGCCCTGGGGTTTGACAGGTACAGGAACCGTCGATACCAGGCCGCCGCTGCCGCGAAGAAGATGCCCGACAGCGGTCCCACCGAGATCGCCGAGAAGACGGCCTGCTCCTGCGCCGCAGGATCGACCGGCGTCGTGGCCGTCATCGGTAGCACCAGGTAGACGACGGCGGTGAAGACCGCGACGTCGATCAGGGCGACGATCAGGCCGAGCAGGTAGCTCGCCCGCCGGGCGAAGAAGCCGACGATGAAGATCGGGGCCATCGCCGGCGGGTAGAGGAGCGACTGATAGAGCAGCACCGAGATCGTGTTCTGCGGCGCGACCGCGACGGCCACGGCGCCCAGAGCGACGAGCGCCACCGCGCCGATGAACGAACGCGTCAGGAGGAGCCCGGGCAGAAGCCCGATATCCTCGCGGACGTTCGCCCGGCGGTAGGCGTTCCGGAACGCGGTGCCCAGGCTTGGCCGGGCCGGCACGGTCGGGGCCGGGCGTTGGCCGCGGGTCGACTCCGGCGGCGCCTCGGTGGCTTCGGTGTCGTTGACGTCCTCGGCCTGGTACTGCCGGTAACGGCGGCGCGCGTCGGCGCGGTCGGTGCGCTTCGCACGGGCCACAGGTTGACTCCTCGATGGTGGTAGGTCCGCAGGGTGCTCGCTGCTGCTGGCGGCGCGCCGGCGAGTGAGGGCATCGTACGCGCTCGCGCCCCGACCCGACGTGGATGCGTCGGGGCATCGTGGGTGATCGGGTGTTGAGGGGCCGATCACAGGCGAGTAAGTCGGCGACAACTGGCACGGGAGCCGGCAATCACCTGTGCGTGAGCCGACGTTTGTCGGCGAATGAGGGGGCGTTTGCCGCTGAGTGAGGACCGGGTGATCGGCGGGTCATGACCGGGTGATCCGCGGGTGAGCGCGGGGTGATCCGCCGTCGAGCGGGCGATTGCCGCCCGTTGAGCGCTGCCTGATAGAACGTCGGTGGCCGTCCTGCCCGGCCCGTGGAGCCTGCCCGCCCCGGAGGTCGTTCGGTGGAACGCGCTCGTGCAGCGGCGGCAGTCGCCCTCTTCGCTCTCCTCCTCGCGGCGACGGCTGCCCTCGCGGTCGCGGCGCCGACGCTCCGTGAGTCGGTACCGGCGCCGGCCGCTCTCGTCGGCTGGCCGCCGGCGACCCTCGTCGTGACCGAGGTCCAGACCGCCGGAGCGTCCGCCTCGGACGAGTTCGCCGAGATCGGAAACATGGGCCCGACGAGCGTCGATCTCGCCGGCCTCGAGATCGTCTACGTGACCTCGACGGGCGGGACCGTGACCCGGAAGGCCGCCTGGACGGAGCCGCTGCTGCTCGAGCCCGGCCGCCACATCGTCGTCGCCAACACAACGGGCGCGTATGCCATCGTCGCCGACCTCACGTACAGCGGTGGCTTCGCGGCGACCGGCGGGGCCATCGTCCTCCGGGTGATCGGCGGAGCGCCGGTCGACGCACTCGGCTGGGGCGATGCCACGAACGCATTCGTAGAGGGCGCCCCCGCGCCCGCGCCGCCGGCCGGCTCGAGCCTCGAGCGACGACCCGGCGGGACAGCCGGCAACACGACCGACACGAACGACAACCTGGCCGACGTCTTCGTCCAGGCGAGCCCGAACCCACAGAATCTCGCTGCGCCGCCGGTCCCGGCACCCGGGTCGACGGCGACGCCAACACCGGAGACGCCCGCCCCGACGCCGACGCCGACGCCGGCAGCGTCCGATCCTCCCTCGCTCGAGCCCTCGTCGACACCCTCGTCGACACCTTCGCCATCGGCCTCGTTAACGGCCGATCCTGGGACGCCCGAACCGAGCGCAACGCCGATCCCCACTCAGCCACCGACGCCCGCCCCGAGTTCCACCCCGGACCCGACGCCGAGCCCCACCCCGGTCCAGACGCCGAGCTCCACCCCGGACCCGACGCCGAGTCCCACCCCGGAGCCGACACCGAGTCCCACCCCGGAGCCGACACCGAGTCCGACCCCGGAAACCACGCCGCTGCCGACCGCCTCGCCGCTTTCGGTTGCCGAGGCCAGGGCCCTCGCGGACGGCACACCCGTCACGGTGGAGGGCATCGTGACGACGGCCATCGGCGCGCTCGAGTCGGGCCGGAGCGGCTTCGTCCAGGACGCCTCCGCCGGCATTGCGATCTACCTCGACGCCGCCGTCGCGGACCCGATCCAGGTGGGGACGCTGGTCCGGATCGCCGGCACGATGGACGAGCGGTACGGGGCGCGGACCGTGCGTGCCGCGGCGGCCGACGTCGTCGAGCTCGAGCACGTCCCGATGCCGCTGCCGGAGGCGTACGTCACGGGCGCGGTCGGCGAGGCCGCCGAGGGCTGGCGGGTGACCGTCAGCGGCACGACCGTCGGATCCCCGACGACCTACGCCGACGGGCTCGGGATCCTCGTCGACGATGGAAGCGGATTGGTGCGGGTCATCGTCGGGCCGGATGCGCTCTCCGGCGTCTCGCTGCCGTCGGGCACGCTCGTGCGCGCCACCGGCCCGGTCGGCCAGCGCGACAGCACCGGGACGGGCACGTCGGGCTACCGGATCCACGCGACGGAGCCGGGCGAGCTCGAGGTGCTTTCGCCGCCAGCGACCCCCACGCCCGCGCCGACCCCGTCCCCGACACCCGCTCCGACCCCCACCCCCGTGCCGCCACCCTCCCCCACGCCATCGCCTGCCCCGTCCCCGGCACCGTCGCCGACCCCGGCGCCCGCGATGACGATCACCGAGGTCCGGACGCGCCCGGTCGGATCGGTCGTCACGGTCGTCGGCGATGTCACGGCCGAGGCCGGCCGGATCGGCACCCCGTCAATCCTCGCGATCGGCGACGCGACCGGAGGGATCCTGGTCCGGATCCCGGAGGGCGTCCCGTCGCCCGGGCGCGGGACGAGCCTCACCATCACGGGGCCCCTCGCGGCTCCGTACGGCCAGCTCGAGATCAGGCCCGCAGCCAGCGGCGTCCGGGTCCTCGGCCCCGGGACCGTCGCGGTCCCACTCCAGGTCGCCGCGACCGGGCTCGGCGAGGGGACGGAGGGCCGCGTCGTGACCCTCATCGGGACGGTCAGCGCAACGCCGCGGAAGAGCACGAGCGACGACCTCGCGGTCGACCTCGTCGACCCGGCCGGGACCCCGTTCCGGGTCATGACCGATGCCTCGAGCCGCATCGAGGCCGCCGACCTGCGGAAGGGCGAGACCTACCACGTCGTCGGGATCGTCGGCCAGCGGGCCTCGAAGAAGGATGCCCTCGACGGGTACCGGATCTGGCTCCGCGATCGGGACGACATCGAGGCGGCGCCCGGCGGCGGTCCCGGCGGGACGTCCATGCCGTCGACCGGCAGCGCGGCCGGCCCGCTGCTCACGATCGCGGCCGCCCGGCGACTCGACGACGATGCGCCCGCGGTTGTCGAGGGTGTCATTACGGCGGCGGCCGGCCTCCTCGACGACGACGGTCGGCGGCTCGTGATCCAGGACGCGACGGGCGGCATCGAGGTCTACCTCGCCGTCGGCGAGGTCGCACCCGCGGGCGGGACCCGGATCCGCGTTGCCGGCACGGTCGGGCGCGCCTGGGATGCGCCGCGCCTCCGGGCGCTCGAGGTCACCGTCCTGGGGGCCGGCCCGGACGTCGCGCCCCGGATCCTGACCGGGGCGCCCGGCGAGGCCGTCGAGTGGCAGCTCGTCCGGATCGCCGGCACGATCACCGACGTCACCCGGCTCGGGGATCGCTGGCGGGCGGACGTCCGGGTCGGCAGCACGAGCATCCTTGTCTCCGGCCTCGCCGGTGCCGGGATCGCCTCCACGACGCTCGTGGAGGGGAGGGCGGTCACCGTCGTCGGGATCGTGCGTCGGCCCTATCCCAGCGCGACCGACCGGCGCTGGAGTGTCGTCCCGCGGGGGCCATGGGACCTCGCGGTCGGCCCGGCGGCGGCCGGTGGGAGTCCGGACGGATCCGGTGGAGCCGGCGGTAGCGGCAACGTCGCCGGCGGCCCGGGAGCCGCCACCGGCACCACTCCGATGCCCTACGCGGACGTGCCCACCATCGACCTGGCGACGCTCGGCGAGCACCGCGGCGAGCTCGTCAGGATCGGCGGCCTCGTCGTGGCACGGACGACGGCCGGGTTCACGATCGACGATGGCACGGCCGTCGGGACTGTGGAGCTGCGCGGCGAGACCGCCGCGTTCATCGAGCTCATCGAGGCCGGCGACGCGCTGGGAATCGTCGGCCGCGTGGAGGCGTCGCGGAGCGGGGAGCTGCTCGTCGCCGCGACCGACCCGGCCGGCCTCGTGCGGCTCGGGTCGCTCGGGGAAACGGTCCCGCTGATGGCGGGAGCCGAGGCGTCCGCCTCGGCGGATCCGTCCGATGGCCCCCTCGACGAGGCCAGGCTGAGCGATCCGTTCGGCGAGCTCGACGGTGGGTGGCTCGGCCTCGCCGGCGTGGCCGTCGCGTCGCTCGGGTCGCTGCTCGTGACGATCGCCCGCCGGCGGCGTGCCCACCTCGGGCTGCGACGAATCATGGTCAGCCGGCTGGCCGGCCTACGGTCGGCGTCGGCGTCGGCGTCGGCGTCGGCGCCCGGTGATCGGACGACGACCTGACGGTCCATCCACCCGGCCGCCGGCCGGCATCCGGACCGCCCACGACCGCCGCCGCGCCCACCTGATCAGGCCCGCCTGCAGGCCCGCTGGCGCCGCGGCGCGCTCTGAACGTGGAGAGAGGCCCGGCCAATCGTGCTTGACGCCCGTTTGAACGTGCGTCTACCCTTGCCCGAGCCTCGCACCGCGAGGCGGGCGCCACGAACGAGGAGAGTTGGGCTTGCCGGTCGCGGACCACCGCGTCGCGCTCCCCGTCGGGGAACGGCAGTACCACATCGATCTCGGCCCCGGCGAGCTGGCCGAGTACATCCTCCTCCCCGGCGACCCCGACCGAACCGCCCAGATCGCGACCCGCCTCGACTCGATCGAGCTGGAGCGACGCCATCGAGAGTTCGCCAGCGTCACCGGGTCCTACAAGGGCCTACGGGTCTCGGTCGTCGCCACGGGCATCGGGACCGACAACGTCGAGATCGTCGTCGCCGAGGCGCTCGCCATCACCCGGCGCCCCACCTTCATCCGCGTCGGCTCATCCGGTGGGCTCCAGCCGGACATGGCACTGGGCGATCTCGTCATCACCACCGGCGCCGTCCGCCTGGAGACGACGACAAACTGGTTCGTCCACGACGGCTATCCGGCCGTTCCCGACTACGAGGCCGTGTGCGCGCTCATCGAGGCCGCCCACCGCCTGGGGCACAGGTATCACGTGGGGATCACTGCTACCGCGCCCGGCTTCTTCGGGGCGCAGGGACGTCCGATCCCCCAGCTTCCCATCCGATACCCTGACCTCGCGGAGGACATGGCGCGGCAGCGCGTCATGAATTTCGAGATGGAGGCATCGGCACTGCTCGTGCTCGCGGGCCTGGCGCGTTGCCGCGCGGGGGCTGTGTGCACGGTGTTCGCGCAGCGCAGCACCGGCGACTTCGTGGTCGGGGCTGCGAAGGAGGCGGCCGAGGCGGCGTGCGTGGAGACGGGGCTGGAAAGCCTCCGGATCCTCGCCGAGATCGACCGTCGCAAGGTTGAGGCCGGCACGGAGCACTGGCGACCGTCGCTCGGCATCTAGTCAGATCGCGACTCCGGGCACAAGCCCGGGGCGCAGGGAGCCCGAGGAGGAGCTGTACCGATGGCACAGGCCTACTGCGTCAAGGACAAGATGAAGGTCGAAGTCCAGAACCCGCAGATGATCACCATGAAGAATGGCAAGCCGGCGCTCTCGGGCACCTGTCCGAAGTGCGGCACGAAGGTGTTCAAGATCGGGGGCTGACGTCCCTCATCGCCAGCCTCGAACCCCCCGCCGGGTGACCTGCGGGGGGTTCCTCGCTGCCCGGGGCCGGTATTCTCGTCGCGTGTCCCTCCCGCCGGCCGCCGATCACGTCCTGGCCCTTGATCTCGGGGCGAGCCGGATTCGGGCGGCCGTCGTCGCCGCGGACGGCGGGGTCGTCACGCGGCGCGAAGGGCGGACACCTGGCGCGGACGGACCGACCGCCGTCGTCACGACCTGCATCGAGCTCCTCACAGCGGTCCGGGACGAGGCCGGCCCGGCGATCGCGGCTGGCCTGACCGGGATTGGCCTGGCGGCGCCCGGGCCGGTGGATCCACGATCGGGGACCCTCGTCGAGCCCCCGAACCTGGGGCCGGGCTTCCGCGACGTCCCGTTCGCCAAGCCGATCGGGCTGGCCCTCGGCCTCCCGGCGGCCCTCGAGCGGGACACCCACGTCGCCGCCCTCGCCGAGCTCACCTTCGGCGCCGCACGGGGCTGCCGGGACTTCCTGTACGTCACGGTGTCGACGGGCTTCGGCGGCGCGATCGTGATCGGCGGCCGCCTCTACGGTGGTCCGGATGGCGTGGCCGGCGAGCTCGGCCACCTCGTCGTCGACCTCGATGGCCCGCGCTGCGGTTGCGGCGGTCGCGGCCACATCGAGACCGTCTGCTCGGGCAGCGGGATCGCCCGGCTGGGGACCGAGGCCGCCCTCGCCGGCCGCTCACCTGCCCTCGCCGCCCGTCTCGCGACGCGGGGACCAGGCGGGCTCGAGGGGACCGACGTGGCGGCGGCGGAGGAGGCCGGCGATCCGGTCGCCGGCGCGATCCTGGACCGGGCACGAGCGGCCTTCGCGGCCTTCATCGTCGGCCTCGTCGACGTCTTCGCCCCGGAGCGGATCGTCGTCGGCGGGAGCTTCGCCGCCGGCCAGGGCGAGCGCCTCCTGGGGCCGACCCGCGACGCCGTCAACGAGACCGCCTTCCGGATCCCGCGCGAGCGCGTCGCGATCGTCCCCGCCGCCCTCGGCGACGATGTCGGGCTGGTGGGCGCCGTTCCCCTGCTGGCGCTGAGGCGCTCCGGCGCAAGAGCCGACTGACCCCGAATCGGCACCCGGCCGCAACACGCCCGACGCCATCGGACGGGAGGGGGCCACGGGGGCCTCTGCTAGACTCGGCCCGTACCACACCGTGTTCAACTCGGGCTCGCCCTGCCGCCACGGCGGTGTGCAGCGGCCCGATGGGAGGTTCCCGAACCATGTCCGTTCGCGTGGGGATCAACGGGTTCGGCCGCATCGGCCGCCAATCCCTCAAGGCCATCCTGGAACGCGCCCCGGACGTCGAGGTCGTGGCCGTCAACGACCTCGTCGAGACAAGCCTGAACGCCCTCCTGTTCAAGCACGATTCGACGTACGGCGCCTTCCCCGGCACTGTCGATCACACCGACGACTCGCTGATCATCGACGGCCGCGAGATCAAGGTCCTCAAGGAGAAGGACCCGGCCGCCCTGCCGTGGGGCGAGCTGGGCGTCGAGGTCGTCCTCGAATCGACCGGCATCTTCACCTCGGCCGAGAAGGCCCGGGCCCACCTCGACGCGGGCGCCCGGAAGGTCGTCATCAGCGCGCCGGCGAAGGGCGAGGACATCACGATCGTCCTCGGCGTCAACGACGCGGCGTACGACCCGACGACCCATCACATCATCAGCAACGCCAGCTGCACCACGAACTGCCTCGCTCCGGCGGCGAAGGTCGTCCACGACACGGTCGGCATCGAGCGCGGCCTGATGAACACGATCCACAGCTACACCAACGACCAGCGCATCCTCGACGTGGCCCACAAGGACCCCCGCCGGGCGAGGGCCGCCGGCCTGAACATCATCCCCACCACGACCGGTGCGGCGAAGGCCCTGGCCCTCGTCATCCCGGATCTCAAGGGCAAGTTCGACGGCTTCAGCCTCCGGGTGCCGACGCCGACCGTGAGCGTCGTGGACTTCACCGCGACCGTCCGCCGCGAGACGAGCGTGGACGAGCTCAACGCGGCGTTCCGGGCGGCCGCGGCCGGGCCGATGGCCGGCATCCTCGGCGTCTCCGACGAGCCCCTCGTGTCGTCCGACTTCCGGGGCGACGCCCGCTCCTCGATCATCGATGCCGCGAGCACGATGGTCCTCGGGGGGACGATGGTGAAGGTCATCGCCTGGTATGACAACGAGTGGGGCTACAGCTGCCGCTGCGCCGATCTCATCGCGCTGATCGCGGCGAAGCTGCCGACCGGGGCCGCCGCCTGACGTCCCTGACCGCGACCTGCCACCCCCTCGCGCCCCCGCACAAGAGACAGACAGGACCCACATGGACAAGCTGACGATTCGCGACGTCGATGTCGCCGGGAAACGCGTCTTCGTGCGCGTCGATTTCAATGTCCCCCTCGAAGACGGCAAGGTCACCGACGACTCCCGGATCCGGGCCGCCCTGCCCACGATCCGCCACCTTCTCAGCCACGGCGCCAGGGTCGTCCTGGCCAGCCACCTCGGCCGCCCCGACGGCAAGGTCCAGGACGGCCTCCGCCTGCGGCCGGTCGCGGAGCGCCTGACCCAGCTCCTGGGGCGCAACGTGCCGGTCACCGGCGATGCGCTCGGGATAGGGACCGTCGACGCCGTCAAGCGTCTTCGCCCGGGCGAGGTCCTCCTCCTCGAGAACCTCCGCTTCCACGCGGCCGAGGAGAAGAACGACCCAGCGTTCGCCGAGCAGCTCGCGGCCTACGCCGACATCTACGTGAACGATGCCTTCGGCACGGCCCACCGGGCCCATGCCTCGACCGTCGGGATCGCGACGCTCCTGCCGTCGTATGCCGGCTTCCTCATGGAGCAGGAGATCGCCCAGCTCTCGAACCTCGTTGAGTCGCCGGCCCGGCCGTACGCCGCGATCGTCGGCGGGGCCAAGGTGTCGGGCAAGCTCAAGGTCCTCGACAACCTCGTCGGCAGGGTCGACGTCCTCGTCCTCGGCGGCGGGATGGCGAATACTTTCCTGCTCGCCCAGGGCAAGGCGGTCGGCAAGAGCCTCGCCGAGCACGACATGATCGACGAGGCCCGGCGGGTCCTGGCCTCGGCCCAGGCCAAGGGCGTCGAGGTGATCCTGCCGGTCGACGTCATCGTCGCCAAGGAGGTCACCCGGGGGACCGAGTACAAGACCCTCTCAGCAGAGAAGATCCCCGCCTCGTGGCACATCGTCGACGTTGGCAAGGCAACGCTCGATCTCATGGAGGCGGCTCTCGCGAATGCGATGACGGTCTTCTGGAACGGGCCCCTGGGCGTCTTCGAGATCCCATCGTTCGCCCATGGGACGAAGCAGATCGCCCGCTTCCTGGCCGACCGCTGCGACGCCGGGGCGACCGTCGTCGTGGGTGGCGGGGACAGCGTGGCCGCCATCCAGCAGCAGGGGCTGGCCTCGCGCTTCAGCCACATCTCGACCGGGGGCGGCGCAAGCCTCGAGTTCCTCGAGGGGCGCGAGCTGCCCGGCGTCGCCGTCCTGCCCGATCGGGTGGGGGCGCCGGCATGAGCGTCGACACCTCGATCACCTTCGTCGACGCCCGCGAGATCCTCGATTCGCGGGGCAACCCCACGGTCGAGGTCGACGTCGTCCTGGCCGAGGGCTCGATCGGCCGGGCGGCGATCCCGTCGGGCGCCTCGACCGGCGTCCACGAGGCGGTCGAGCTTCGCGACGGGGAGAAGGAGCGCTACGGCGGGAAGGGCGTCCGGAAGGCCGTCCGCAACGTGACCGACGAGATCGGCCCGGCCGTCGTCGGGCTCGATGCCGCCGACCAGGCCGGCCTGGACACGGTCCTCATCGACCTCGACGGATCGCCCAACAAGGGCCGCCTCGGGGCGAACGCGATCCTCGGCGTCTCGCTCGCCGCGGCCCATGCCTCGGCCGCAGCGCTGGACCTGCCGCTCTACCGCTACCTCGGCGGCGTCGGCGCCCGGACCATGCCGGTCCCGATGTTCAACATCCTCAACGGCGGCAAGCACGCCCAGGACTCCACGGACTTCCAGGAGTTCATGGTCATGCCCGTGGGCATCGCCACGTACGCCGAGGCCCTCCGGGCCGGGGCCGAGATCTTCGCGGCGCTGCGGACGCTCCTCCACGACGAGGGCCATGCCACCGGCCAGGGCGACGAGGGCGGCTTCGCGCCGTCGCTCGGCTCCAACCAGGCCGCGGTCGAGGTCATCCTCCGGGCCATCGAGGCCGCCGGCTACCGGCCGGGCGAGGACGTCGCGATCGCCCTCGACCCGGCTACGAGCTCGATCCTCGAGGAGGGGACGGGCGTGGAGGGCGTCACCGGCCGCTATCGGCTGGTGCGCGAGGGCCGGACGCTCGATTCGGGCGAGCTCATCGATCTCTGGGCGGACTGGATCGCGCGCTACCCGATCGTGTCGCTCGAGGACGGGCTGGCCGAGGACGACTGGGCCGGCTGGGTCGAGCTGACGAGGCGCCTCGGCGACCGGGTTCAGCTCGTCGGCGACGACATCCTCGTGACGAACCCGGCGTTCATCGCCCGGGGGATCCGCGAGCGGGCGATGAACTCGGCCCTCATCAAGCTCAACCAGATCGGCACCCTGACCGAGACGGTCCAGGCGATCGAGACGGCCCGTCGGGCCGGCTGGACGGCCGTCGTCTCGCACCGCTCGGGCGAGACCGAGGACACCACCATCGCCGATCTCGTCGTCGGGATGGGGACCGGCCAGATCAAGACCGGCGCCCCGTCGCGCTCGGAGCGGGTCGCCAAGTACAACCGGCTGCTCCGGATCGAGGAGGAGCTGGGCGAGGCCGCCGTCTATCCCGGACGGGCCGCCCTCGCCGGCGGCGCGTCGCCCGGGTGAGCGCGGCCTTCGGACGGGCCCTCGGTCGGATCGTCGACCGCGGGGCGATCACGGCCGCCTTCGTCGGGATCGGCATGGCGGTGACGATCGGGGTCAGCTTCCTGCTCGTGATCCCGATCGAGCCGATCTACTGGTACCTGTCAATCCCGGCGGGCCTGCTCATCGGCTACTACGCCGATGCCCGCTCCGGGCGTGGCCGTGGTGCTTGGGTCCGGATCATGGCGAACGCGACGTTCGCCGGGCTCGTCACGGGGCTGACCCTGGCCGCGCTGCTCCTCGGCGTGAAGGCCCTCTTCTTCGCGGCCGACGACGGCTACCGCGATCCCGGCCTGGGCGGGAGGATCAGCTGCCAGCCCGGTGGCGACTGCGTCTACCGCCGCTACCTCGAGGAGCAGCCCGACGAGCTGCGCTCCGCCGGGGTGACGGACGCGGTCTCGTTCTCGAGGTTCTACTGGGCCCAGCAATGGACGACCGCCGGCCTGCTCCTGGCGCTGTCGACCGGGTTCGGGGTCGCCGGCGGGCTGCTGTACGGGGTCACCCGTCCGAAGCCGGGCTGAGCCCGGCCCCACCCCCGGATGCCGGAACGCCCCGGCGGACCGCCGGGGCGTCGTGATTGCGAGCTTGCCGCCGGCGTAGCCGACTGCGAGGTCAGGCCTTGGCCGCCTTCTTCGCCGGAGCTTTCGTAACGGCGCTGGCCTTGGGCGCCGTCGCTTTTGCCGTCGCTTTTGCCGCCGGTTTGGCGGAGGCCTTCGCGGCGGGCTTGGCCTTCGGCGGCGCCTTCGCGGCCGTTGCCTTGGCCGTCCTGGGGGCCTTCGCCGCGGCCGCAGCGGCGGCCGCCTCGGCGCGAGCCGACTTGCTCAGGGCGGCACGGGCCTTGCCGGCAGCCGTCTGGGCGCCCTTCGCCTTGTCGGCCTTGGACGCAGCGATGCGGGCCTTGGCGGCCTTCTGGGCGGCGGCCCGACCGATGGTCTTGGCGACGTGCGAGCCGGCCGCACCCGCGCCGACGCCGGCAGCGTTGACCTTCCGGACGAGCCGCGACTTGCGGCGCGCGGCCGCGTTCGGGTGAATCGCGCCGACCTTGGCCGCGCGGTCGAGAGCGCTGATCGCCTCGGTCAGGGCGACCTGCGGATCGACGTCGGCGGAGGGTGCGGTGGCCGCGGTGAGGGCGGTCTTGACGAGCGTCTTCGCGGTGGCGCGGCGGGGCCCGAGGATCGCGTGCCGGCGCTCGGACGATCGGACGCGCTTCAGGCCCGACGGCGAGCGAGCGCCAGTCCATTTCCGGGGCGTCTTGGCCAAGGTGCGAACCTCACGATGCGGGTTTCGGATGTCGACGTGCGCGGGCGCGAGGCGCCGGGCGCGGACGAGGCATGGTACCAGAGCCCCACGGACCCGGTCGCCGACTCGGAAGTCGACTGGCCAAGGCGGCCGCCTCGGATACGGCCCGGCTGTGCTCCCCGCGACATTCGACCCAGGGTCGGGCGCCGATGAACTGGACTGGCGTCCCGATGTCAGTGGCGCCAAGCGGCCTCGCCCAGCCCTGTCAGAATCACCGGGTGATCGCGATCGTCGGCGGCCTCGGAGCGGCCGTCTCCTGGGCCGTGGCCACGCTGTGCTCGTCACGCTCGAGCCGGATGATCGGCGCGAGCTCCGTGCTGGCGTGGGTCATGATCGTCGGCTTCAGCGTCGCGATCGTGCCGGCCATCCTCGAGGCCCCGACCGCCGCGCCGCTCAACCCGACCGTCGCGGTCGGCCTCTTCGTCGTCGGGCTTTCATACACCACCGGCCTGCTGCTGGCCTACCTCGCGCTCACCGTCGGCCGCGTCTCGATCGTCGCCCCGATCACCTCGACCGAGGGCGCGATATCGGCGATCGTGGCCGTCGCGATCGGCGACCCGATGAGCCTCGAGCTCGCGATCGTGCTGGCGGTCATCACGACCGGGATCGTCCTCGCCGCGATCGAGCGATCGGCGGATCCGGCCCCCGAATCGCCGGCCGGCCGGCGGACCCATGACCCGGCCCAGAACCGGCGGGCCGTGATCCTGGCGATCTCCGCGGCCGCGGCCTTCTCGATCGGCCTCGTCATCAGCGCCCGCCTCGGGGCAAGCGTGCCGCTCAGCTGGATCGTCGTCGCGTCGAGGGGGGTCGGCATCGCCATCATCGCGCTGCCGCTCGTCCTCCGAGGCCGCCTGCGGCTCTCCCGCCGAGCCCTCCCGCTCGTCCTCGTCTCGGGCGTCCTCGAGGCCGCCGGCCAGGTCCTCTACGTGATCGCCGCGCAGGACGGCATCGCGACGGCGGCCGTGCTCTCGTCGCAGTTCGCGGCGATCGCCGCGGTCGTCGCGTTCTTCCTGTTCGGCGAGCGCCTGACCCGGGTCCAGGTCGTCGGCGTCGTCGTCATCGCCATCGGCGTGGCGACGCTCTCCGTCCTCCGGGCCTGAGCCGCCCGGACCCGTCTACACTCCGGCCCCGTGACAACCCCCCAGGATCGCCTCCGCAACTTCTCGATCATCGCCCACATCGATCACGGGAAGTCCACGCTCGCCGACCGGCTGCTGGAGGCGACCCACGCGATCGACCCCCGCCAGATGACGAGCCAGGTCCTCGATTCAATGGACCTCGAGCGGGAGAAGGGGATCACGATCAAGGCCCGGGCCGTCCGCCTCGAGTACACGGCTGCCGACGGCCTCCAGTACGGGCTGAACCTCATCGACACGCCCGGTCACGTCGACTTCAGCTACGAGGTCAGCCGCAGCCTCCAGGCCTGCGAGGGCGCGATCCTCGTCGTCGACGCGGCCCAGGGGATCGAGGCCCAGACTCTCGCCAACGTCCATCTCGCGCTGCGCGAGGGCCTGACGATCATCCCCGTCCTGAACAAGATCGACCTGCCGTCGGCCCAGCCCGAGGTCGTCATGGAGGAGCTCGAGAGCGTCCTGGCGATCCCCCACGAGGAGGTCATCCTGGCCTCGGCCAAGGAGGGGACGGGGATCGGCGAGATCCTCGAGGCGATCGTGACCCGCATCCCGCCGCCCAAGGGTGACCCTGCCGCGTCCCTCAAGGCCCTCGTCTTCGATTCCCACTACGACCCTTACAAGGGCGTCGTCGTCCACGTCCGGCTGGCCCAGGGCACGCTCCACGCCCACGACCGGATCCGGGTCATGGCCTCGGGCGCCGAGGCCGACCTCCTCGAGCTCGGCTTCTTCCGGCCCCAGCTCGTCCCGGTGAAGGTGATGCGGGCGGGCGAGGTCGGCTACGTCGCCACCGGGCTCAAGAACGTCCGCGAGGCCCAGGTCGGTGACACGATCACGACCGTCGCGGCGCCCGCGACGGAGCCCGTGCCGGGCTACCAGGAGGCCAAGAGCCTCGTCTTCGCCGGGATCTACCCGGTCAGCGGCGAGGACTACCCGCTCCTCCGCGACGCGATCGAGAAGCTTCATCTCAACGACGCGTCGTTCACCTACGAGCCCGAGAGCTCGGTCGCCCTCGGCTTCGGGTTCCGCTGCGGGTTCCTCGGGCTCCTCCACATGGAGATCGTGCAGGAGCGCCTGGAGCGCGAGTTCGACCTCGACCTCATCGCCTCGGCGCCGTCGGTCGAGTACCAGGTCGTCCTCACGAACGGACGAGGGATCGTCGAGGTCGACAACCCGGCCAGGATGCCGGCCGTCAACGACATCGAGGAGATCCGGGAGCCCTGGGTCCGCCTCTCGGTCGTCACGCCGTCGAGCTACATCGGGCCGCTCATGGAGCTCTCCACGAACCGGCGGGGCAGCTTCGTCGACCTCGAGTACATCGATCCCGTCCGGGTCCTCATGCGCTTCGAGCTGCCGCTCGCGGAGCTCATCGTCGACTACTACGACCAGCTCAAGACCCGGACGGCGGGCTACGCCTCGATGGACTACGAGGAGATCGGCTACCGGCCGGCGAACCTCGTGAAGCTCGACGTCCTCGTCGCCGGCGAGCCGGTCGACGCCCTGTCGATGATCGTCCATCGCGAGAAGTCGGTCTCGATCGGGCGAACCCTGGCCGAGCGCCTCAAGCAGCTCATCCCGCGCCAGCTGTTCGAGGTTCCCATCCAGGCCTCGATCGGCTCGAACGTCGTGGCCCGCGAGACCGTCCGGGCCCTGCGCAAGAACGTTCTGGCCAAGTGCTACGGTGGGGACATCACGCGAAAGCGGAAGCTCCTCGAGAAGCAGAAGGAGGGGAAGCGCCGGATGAAGCGGGTCGGCTCGGTCGAGATCCCGCAGGAAGCCTTCCTCGCGATGCTCCGGACGGACGAGGCCTAGGGCTCGTGGACGAGGGCACCTTCCACACGTTCCGGACGTTCATCGCCTTCGGGCTGACGCTCCTCCTCGTCATGCTCCGACTCGAAGCGGCGCACTTCGGCGCGGCCGAGTACGACGAGCCGACGGCCGGCCGGCTGCCCTCGATCTGGCGCCGGCTGGCCTGGTACGCCCTGGGCATCGGCGGCGTCGTCGCGATCCTGTGGATCCACCCCTCCCCGGGCGTCGAGCTGTACCTGAGCCCCGGCGACGGCGGCATCCAGCTCGGCTTCGTGCTGGCCAGTGCGGGTGCGGCGTCCGCCGTGGGGATCGCCTGGTGGCGCTACCACCACGTTCGCCTGCCGGACGTCGCGACGTATCCGGGGGCGCTCGTCAACGAGATCACGACCGCGTTCGTCGACGAGGCGGTCTTCCGGGGCGCGCTCCTCGGCTTTACCGTCGTCGTCGGCGTCGACGCCAACGTGGCGATCGTGGCCCAGGCATTCGCGTACACCCTGGCCACGCGCCTTGGCGCCCCGGGCCGGAACCGGGCGATGTTCCTCCTGAGCCTCGTGATCGGGCTCGTCGCCGGCTGGGCGACGGTCCTGACGGGCGGTATCGCGGCCGCCTTCCTGGGCCACGCCGTGACCCGTGTCGCGGTCTTCCTGACAACCGGCCATGCCGGGCAACCCGCGCCGCGGGGGACCGAGGTCGAGGAGGTCGAGCGCCGTCGCCGAGCGCCCGAGGGTTGGCGGATCGTCGCCGGCCGGGACACCGGCCGCGAACGCTGACGGTCGTTCCGGGGCGGTGGGTGGGGACTGGTCGGCCCTGGTCTCGGCGCCCGCCCCGCCCGAGGCGCTCTACGTCCACGTTCCGTTCTGCATCTCGCTCTGTCCGTATTGCGACTTCGTCGTCGTCGCAGGGGCGGCCGCCCGCGGCCCCGACAGCCGGGTTGCGGCCTACCTCAGCGCGGTTCGCCGCGAGCTCGGCCTCCGGGCCGACGCCATCGACGCGCGCTGGGGCCGCCCGGGAACTGCAGAGCGTCCCGCCCTCGGCTCCCTCTACCTCGGCGGCGGGACCCCATCGCTCCTGTCGGCGGACGCCGTCGCCGGGCTGATCCGCCTCGTCGGCGAGCGGTACGGCCTGGTCGAGGATGCCGAGATCACCCTCGAGGCGAATCCTGGGCCCGACGACCGGGGCGACGCCGCGGCGCTCGTGGCGGCCGGCGTCACCCGGCTGTCGTACGGCGCCCAGGCCCTCGATGACGCGACGCTCAAGGGCCTCGGCCGACGTCACCGGGCGGCCGACGTGGCGGACGCCGTCGCGGAGGCGCGGGCCGCCGGGGTCGCGTCGCTGAGCGTCGATCTCCTCTACGACGTCCCGGGCGCGTCGGTCGACGGCTGGATGACGACGCTGGAGTGGGCGCTCGAGCTGGCGCCGGACCACCTCTCGCTCTACGCGCTGACCCTCGACGATCCCGAGGCCGAGGGCCTGACGGGCCTCCTGGGGGACCACCTGCCGACGGCCCGCGGCGCCCGCCGCTGGCGCGACGCCGCGCGCGCCGGCCAGGACGAAGACCGGGCCGCGGCGATGTACCACCACGCCGTCCATCGCCTCGCAGAGGCGGGCTTCGACGGCTACGAGATCAGCAACTGGGCCCGCCCCGGTCATCCGAGCCGGCACAACCTGGCCTACTGGGAGCGGCGCCCGTACGAGGCCGTCGGGCCCGGGGCCCATGCCTTCGATGGGGCCATCCGGCGCTGGAACGCGGCGCGCCTGGACGCCTACCTCGAGGCGCTGGCGCCGGCCGACGGACGCCGGCCGAGCCTGCCGCCGGGTGGCCACGAGGCTGTCGACCCGATGACCGCGGCCGCCGAGCGGGTCATCCTCGGCCTTCGGATGGCGAAGGGCATCCCGACGGCGGCGATGCTAGAACCGCCCCTCGCCGAGCAGTTCGGCTGGGCCCTCGCCGCCGAGCTCCTGGAGGTCACGCCGGACCAGCGGATCGTCCTCACCACTCGCGGCCGCCTGCTCTCCAACGAGCTCTTCGCGCGTCTGGTCTGACTGCCTCTGCGCGGCAGGACGAGGCGGCAGCCGCGTAGAGCTCTCGGTCGCATCTGACCGCGGTCGCCGCGAAAGGCTGCTGGCGGCCGGCCGGCCGTTGACGCTGCCGGCCCGCTGCTGCTACCATCCAGTCAATCGTTAGCACTCTGGCATGGAGAGTGCTAACCGTTCGATCCACACGGGAGCACAGGCCTTGGCGCGACGGATCCGCCGCTCCACCGGCCCCCTGGACCTCCGGGCACAGGCGATCCTTCGGGCCGTCATCGAGGAATACGTCACCACGGCAGCGCCGGTCGGCAGCCACGCCCTCGTGGACCGCTACCGGCTCGGCGTGTCGAGCGCGACCGTCCGGAACATCCTCGCCGAGCTCGAGCTCGGCGGCCTCCTGACCCACCCGCACACCTCGGCGGGCCGGATCCCGACCGACGAGGGCTACCGCTGGTATGTCGAATCGATCATCGACGCGGCCCCCGTGCCGCAGGTCGAGCAGCTGATGATTCGCCACCAGTTCGGGCAGGTCGAGTTCGCCAGCGAGCACTGGTTCCGGCTGGCGGCATCCACGATCGCCTCGATCACCCGCGCCGCCGGCCTCGCCACCCCGGCCAAGCCCGCAGCCGCACACGTCCGGCGGATGGACCTCGTCTCGATCAACGACCGCCTGGCGAGCCTCGTCCTCGTGCTCCGCGAGGGCGCTCTCAAGCAGGCCCTGGTGACCCTCGACGCGAGCGCCGAGCAGGAGACGCTGACCGCGGCCGCGGGGCTCCTCAACGACCTCGTCGACGGCCGGACGGCCGCCCAGATCGAGCGGGCCCTGGCGGCGATTCCCGATGACCACCCTCAGGCCGAGCTTGCCCGGCGGGTCGGCGAGAGGATCGTCCGGACTCTCCGGGAATACGACGGCGAGGCCGTCGAGGAGGTCTTCAGCGACGGCCTCCTCAACGTCATGGGCGCGCCCGAGTTCGCCCAGAGCGACAAGCTCCGGCGCGTCTTCTCGGCCCTCGAGAACCGGACTTACCTCGGCGCCCTCGTCGGGACGGTCGCGGCCGGCGGCCGGGTCCGGGTCTTCATCGGTCACGAGAACGCGGCGGCCGACATGCAGGAGGTCGCCCTCGTCCTTGCCCCATACGGCCGGCCCGGCCGTGCCGTCGGCGTCGTGGGCGTCCTGGGCCCCACCCGCCTCGCCTACCCCCAGGCGATCGGGACGGTCCGCTTCGTCTCGGGGCTCATGAACGAGCTCGTCGACCATCTCTACGCCTGAGCGTCGGATGCCGCACCATCGCGAACCCCACCGCGAACCCCTCGACCGGCGCACCCGGGCGCAGCAGCGGGCCGACGAGATCGACATCTCGCCGGCGAAGCTGCTCGCCGACATCGAGCGCCTGACCGGCGAGCGCGATGCCGCCGCCCGGGAGAAGGACGAGTACCTGGGCGCCCTGCAGCGGGAGCGCGCCGAGTTCGTCAACTTCAAGCGGCGGACAGCCGAGGAGCGCCAGGCCATGCTCGGCCTGGCGGCCGAGGGCCTCATCAGCAAGGTCCTCGCCCTGGCCGACGACTTCGACCGGGCGATCGAGGCCCGGCCGGCGACGATCGCCGACGACCCCTGGGTCGAGGGCATCGCCGCGATCGACCGCAAGCTCCGCCTGCTCCTCGAGAGCGAGGGCGTCTCGGCGATCGAGGCGGTCCCGGGCACGCCCTTCGATCCCCGCGAGCACGAGGCCGTGGCCAGCGTGCCGGGCACGGCGCATCCCGCCGGCGCGATCGTGGGCGAGCTGCGGCGCGGCTACCGCCTGCGCGACCGCGTCCTTCGGCCAGCCCTCGTCGCGGTCGCCGCACACGACGACGCCACCGCGGCGACCGGCGACGCCGGGACCGCCTCCGACCAGCCCATCCACTGACACCGACCCAACCAGACCACCGACAGGAGCCAACGAACGTGGGAAAGATCATCGGCATCGACCTCGGCACGACGAATTCGGTCGTGGCCGTCATGGAGGGCGGCGAGCCGACCGTCATCGCCTCGGCCGAGGGCGGCCGCACGGTTCCGTCGGTCGTGGCCTTCACGAAGACCGGTGAGCGGCTCGTCGGCCAGCTGGCCAAGCGCCAGTCGGTCACGAACCCCGGCAACACCGTCTACTCGATCAAGCGCTTCATGGGCCGTCGCTGGGACGACCCGGAGGTCAAGCGCAGCAAGGGCCTCGTCCCGTACACCGTCGAGAAGGATGCCAAGACCGACGGGATCATGGTCAAGATCGCCGAGGGCAAGGCCTACTCGCCGCCCGAGATCAGCGCGATGATCCTCCAGAAGCTCAAGGCCGACGCCGAGGCCTACCTCAACGAGAAGGTCACCGAAGCGGTCATCACCGTCCCCGCCTATTTCGACGACACCCAGCGCCAGGCGACCAAGGACGCCGGCCGGATCGCCGGCCTCGACGTCAAGCGGATCATCAACGAGCCGACCGCCTCGGCCCTGGCCTACGGCCTCGACAAGAAGCACGACGAGAAGATCGCGGTCTACGACCTGGGCGGCGGCACGTTCGACATCTCCATCCTCGAGCTCGGTGACGGGGTCTTCGAGGTCAAGGCCACGAACGGCGACACCCACCTCGGCGGCGACGACTTCGACCAGCGGGTCATCGACTGGCTCCTGGCCGAGTTCAAGAAGGACCAGGGCATCGACCTCTCGAAGGACCCCCAGGCCCTCCAGCGCCTCAAGGAGGCGGCCGAGAAGGCGAAGATCGAGCTCAGCTCGACGATGTCGACCGAGATCAACCTGCCGTACGTGACCGCCGACGCGTCCGGCCCCAAGCACCTCGTCATGAGCCTGTCCCGGGCCAAGCTCGAGGACCTCGTGGGCGACCTCGTGGACAAGACAAAGGGCCCGGTCCAGGCGGCCCTCAAGGACGCCGGCCTCAAGCCGGCCGATATCGACGAGGTGATCCTCGTCGGCGGGATGACCCGGATGCCGGCGGTCCAGGAGCTCGTCAAGGGGCTCTTCGGGAAGGAGCCGCACCGCGGCGTCAACCCCGACGAGGTCGTGGCCGTCGGCGCGGCGATCCAGGCCGGCGTCCTCGGCGGCGAGGTCAAGGACGTCCTGCTCCTCGACGTCACGCCGCTGTCGCTCGGCATCGAGACGCTCGGCGGCGTCATGACCCGGCTCATCGATCGCAACACGACGATCCCGACCTCGAAGTCGCAGGTCTTCTCGACCGCCTCGGACAACCAGAGCCAGGTCGAGATCCACGTCCTCCAGGGCGAGCGCGACTTCGCCCAGGACAACAAGACGCTCGGCCGCTTCATCCTCGACGGGATCCCGCCGGCCCCTCGCGGCATCCCCCAGATCGAGGTCGGCTTCGACATCGATGCCAACGGCATCCTCGACGTCAAGGCCCGCGACCGGGCGACCGGCAAGGAGCAGCAGGTCCGGATCACGGCCTCGTCGATGCTCGACAAGGCGGCCGTGGACCAGATGGTCCGTGACGCCCAGGAGCACGCCGAGGAGGATCGCAAGCGGCGCGAGGAGGTCGAGACCCGCAACCAGGCGGAGCAACTCACCTACCAGGCCGAGAAGACCCTCAAGGACCTCGGCGACAAGGTCTCGGCCGAGGACCGGGCGGACGTGGAAACGAAGGTCGCGTCCCTCCGGGAGGCGCTCAAGGGCGCCGACCTCGACGCGGTCAAGTCGGGCGCCGAGTCGCTCGTCGAGACGCTCTCCCGGGTCAGCACCGCCGCCTACCAGGCGGCCGCCGCGGCCGAGGGGGGCGCAGATAGCGGCTTCAACCCGGAGGGCGCCGAGGCATTCCGGAGCGGCTCTGGCGAAGCCGGCGATGACAAGGGCGCCGGCGAAGGCGAGGGCGCCGGCGAGGAAACGGTCGAGGGCGAGTTCAAGGAGGTCTGACCGGGTCCGGGTTCGGGTGCAGTCCCGGCGAGCCATCGAGTGCCGGCCGGGAGACTCTCCTGGCGGCCTACACGACCGTGCTCCCCCAAGGCCCGAGCGAGCCGTGCCGCTCGTCATCGATGACTGGAGCGACTGGTCGTCAGCGGTTGTCTGCCCGAGACGACGGGGGCGACTCGATGACGACGAGGTCGCCTCGTCGGCCTGCGGCCCAGGCGCGATGCGCCGCCCCGTGCCGCCCGAGGCCGTGACGTGGAGTCGCCTGGGTTCTGGGTGACGACCGACTGCCTGTCGGGGGCTGGCGCGCCGCCCCGGCCGTGACGACTCAGCCGTGCTCGACGAAGGTCGCGACGAGACGGCGGCGCGTGCCCGGCCCGATCGCGAGGCTCGCGTCGAGGTAGCCAACGAGCGTGCCGAAGCCGCGGCGCATCTCGTCGAGCGCCGCGTCCAGATAGGCGGCCTGGACGGTCATCATGGGCGCGACGAGATCGAGCTCGTCGCCGAGCCCGAACCGTTCCGCGAGCTCACGCTGGAGCGGCTCCATCTCGAGATTGCTCGCGAGATAGTCGGCGAGCACGTCGGCCTCGGCCACGCCGACGAGCAGCTGGAGCATCGCGACCGCCCATCCGGTCCGGTCCTTGCCGGTCGTGCAGTGGACGATCGCCGGCAGCCGGCCGGGCACGGCGAGGTCGGACAGGAATCGGTGGTACGCACGACGGGCGCTGGCGAGATTGACGAACTCCCGATACCGACCGAGAAAGAGGCGGTCGCAGCGGCCACCGCCGAATCGTTCGCGGATCAGGCGCCGATCGGACAGCAGCGGCAGGAACTGGGCCGGGGTCCCGTCCGGCGCGTCGCCGAGGACGTCGGCGACGACGTAGTCGACGGTTGGCGGGAGACGGTCTGCCTCGGGCCAGAGCTCACGCTCGGCCTGGGTCCGGAGGTCGAAGATGGTGCGGATGCCGAGGCCGGCCAGCGCCTCCGAGGTGGCAGGGTCCACCCGCGCGAGGTCGGTCGAGCGGTAGAGGAGCCGGCGCCGGACGCGGCCGCCATCGCGAGTCGGATGACCGCCGACGTCGCGGAAGTTCCGGATCTCGATGGCCGTCGCCGGATCGCGATCCGGACCGGGATCGAGCAGTTGGACGGGCAGCGAGACGGACGGCGGGTCGGTACGCACGGCGACCCGGACGTTACGGCGCGGCCGCCATCCATCGGTACGGCCGGATGGCACGATCTCGCCCGACCGGGCGGCCCACAGGATGTCCTGCGCGGCATCCCCGGCAGCAGTCACGGCCCACGGGTCCCGAGGCGGCGAAGGGGTACGATGCACCGCCCATGTCCGTCGACAGCGCGTCTCAGCCGCTCATTCATGCGCGTGGGCTCACGAAGCGGTTCGGCACGTTCACGGCGGTCGATGCTGTCGACTTCGACGTCGCCAGGGGCGAGGCGTTCGGGTTCCTTGGTCCCAACGGCGCCGGCAAGACCTCGACGATGCGGATGATCGGCTGCACCTCGCCGATCAGCGACGGCGAGCTCGGCGTCCTTGGCCTGGACCCGCGTCACCACGGCCCCCAGATCCGGGCCCGCCTCGGTGTCGTGCCCCAGCACGACACGCTCGACAACGAGCTGACGGTTCGCGAGAACCTCCTGATCTACGGCCGCTACTTCGGGCTGACCCGCGAGGAGTGCGCCCGTCGGGCCGACGAGCTCCTCGACTTCGTCCAGCTCGCCGATCGCGCCGGCGACCTGGTCGAGCCCCTGTCGGGCGGGATGAAGCGACGACTCACGATCGCCCGGAGCCTCATCAACGAGCCCGATCTGATGCTCCTCGACGAGCCGACGACGGGCCTCGACCCGCAGGCCCGGCACCTCCTCTGGGACCGCCTCTACCGGCTCAAGCAGCGCGGCGTGACGCTCGTGCTGACGACCCACTACATGGACGAGGCCGAGCAGCTGTGCGACCGACTCGTCGTGATGGACAAGGCCCGGATCGTGGCCGAGGGCTCGCCCCAGCAGCTGATCGCCCGGTTCTCGACGAGGGAGGTCGCCGAGTTCCGCTTCGCACCCGGGATCCAGGAGACCCTCGACGGCCAGTTCGAGGGGCTCGCCGAGCGCGTCGAGCGGCTGCCGGATCGGGTCCTCCTCTACGCCGACGACGGCGAGGACGTGGTCCTCGCGGCGCGGGACCGCGGGCTCCACCCGGAGACCGTGCTCGTCCGGCGCTCGACGCTCGAGGACGTCTTCCTCCGGTTGACCGGCCGCTCGCTGATCGAGTAGCGAGGTGCCCGGCCGATGGCGACGCTGACCGACGCACGCGGGCGGACTACGGCGCCCGTGCCGGAGCTCGCCTCGAGCCTGGCCACGATGGCCCGGGTCATCGAGCACCGGGCGCTCCAATACCGGCGCACGTTCCGGGCCTCGCTCTTCAGCTCGTTCGGGATCCCGGTCCTGTTCCTGACCGCGATGGGCCTCGGCCTCGGCGGCTACGTGGACCAGAATCCCGACCCGTCGCTGGCGGGCCTGACCTACCTCCAGTTCCTCGCCCCGGGCGTGCTCGCGGCGACGGTCATGCAGGCCGGCTCGTTCGAGGCCGCCTACCCGATCCTCGGCGGGCTGCAGTGGAACAAGATCTTCCACGCCATGTTCGCGACGCCGATCCGGGCCCTCGACATCGTGCTGGGCAACCTCGCCTGGGTCGCGATCCGGTTGACGATGATCTCGGTCGCCTTCTCGATCGTCGTGGTCGCCTTCGGCGCGAGCCGCTCGCCGCTGCTCGTCGCGGCGATCCCCGCCGCGGTACTGACCGGGCTGGCCTTCACCGCCCCGATCATGGCCTTCACGGCGACCCAGCGGACCCCCGACCGGTTTGCCGCGATGTTCCGGTTCGGGATCACGCCGCTGTTCCTGTTCAGCGGCACGTTCTACCCGATCGAGAGCCTGCCCTCGCTCCTCCAGCCGATCGCCTGGATCTCGCCGCTGTGGCACGGCGTCGACCTGTGCAGGCGCCTGATGCTCGGCACGATCGACCGGGATCCACTCCTGGGGCTCATCCACGTGGCGGTCCTCGCCGGGATCACCGTGCTCGGCGTCGTCGCCGCGTCACGGACGTTCGAAGCCCGGCTGATGAAGGGGTGATGGGTGTCCCGGTGACCCGATGACCGCCCTCCGGATCACGCCCCTGTTCGCCTTCGGCAGCCGCCGGGCGCTGCGGATGATCGAGCGCAACCTGCTCGTCTACAAGCACGGCTGGATGGTCTTGCTCTCGGGCTTCTTCGAGCCGCTCTTCTACCTCCTGTCGATCGGCTTCGGGCTCGGCCGGCTGGTCGGCGACGTCGCCGGCCCGGGCGGCCAGCCGATCCCGTACGCCCTGTTCGTCGCCCCGGCCCTGCTCGCCGCGTCGTCGATGAACGGGGCGATCACGGAGAGCACCTTCAACTTCTTCTTCAAGCTCAACTACGACAAGACGTTCGCATCGATCCTGACGACGCCGATGTCGCCGGCCGACATCTCCCTCGGCGAGCTGGCGTGGGCGCTCATCCGGGGTGCCCTGTACTCGATCGGGTTCCTGGCGGTGATGGTCGTGTTCGGGCTGGCCCGGTCGCCGCTGATCCTGCTCACGCTCCCCGGCGCGCTCCTCATCGGCTTCGCCTTCGCGGCCGTCGGGATGGCCGCGACGTCGTTCATGCGATCGTGGCAGGACTTCGACCTCATCCAGCTCGTGATCCTGCCGATGTTCCTGTTCAGCGGCACGTTCTTCCCGCTCGACAGCCTGCCCCCCGCGGCGCAGATCGTGGTCCAGGTGACGCCGCTCTACCACGGCGTCGACCTCCTCCGGACGCTGGCGGTGGGCTTCATCGGGCCGAGCACCATCGTCCACGTCGCGTATCTGGCGATCATGGGCCTGGCCGGCCTGGCCATCGTCTCGCGGCGGCTCGACCGGCTGCTGCTCAAGTAGCGCGCCGCGGTGATGTCGGCTGAGCCCGCCGAGCGACGGCGGTCGCTGGCCGCCCTGCAGCGCGAGATCGTCGAGTGCCGTCGCTGCCCGCGCCTGGTCGCCTGGCGTGAGCAGGTCGCCCGGGAGAAGGTCGCCCGCTTCCGCGACGAGGCCTACTGGGGGAAGCCGCTGCCGGGCTTCGGCGACCCGGACGCCCGGCTCCTGATCGTGGGCCTCGCGCCGGCCGCCCACGGCGGCAACCGGACCGGGCGCGTCTTCACCGGCGACGCCTCGGGCGACTTCCTGTGGGCGGCCCTCCAGGAGCTGGGGCTGGGGAGCCGCGCCTCGAGCCGGCGAGCCGACGACGGGCTCACGCTTCGAGGCGTCCGGATCGCGGCGGCCGTTCGCTGCGCACCGCCGCTCAACAAGCCGACGATCGAGGAGCGCGAGGCCTGCGCGCCCTTCCTGGCGCGCGAGCTCGCGATCCTCGACACGGTCCGGGTCGTCCTCGTCCTCGGGGCGTTCGCCTGGGACGCCTTCCTCCGGGTCCTCTCCGGCGCCGGCGAGCCGGTGCCGCGTCCAAGGCCGCGGTTCGGCCACGGGGTCGAGGTCGAGATCGGGCGGCGCACCCTCGTCGGCTCGTATCACCCGAGCCAGCAGAACACCTTCACCGGGACGCTCACGGCGCCGATGTTCGCGTCGGTGCTCGCCCGCGCCCGCGACCTGGCGGGGCTGCCCGGGATCGAGCCCCGGCACCTGCAACCCTAGGACGGCTTCAACTCCGTGGCCCGAGCCGCCCGCCGCAGCGTCACGTCCCGCCCGACGCTCCCGGTGACGAGCGCGAAGCCGACGAGGACGTGGAGCAACTTCGCGATGAGCGCGATCGTCATCGGGCGGGCCTCCGTCCGATGATCGTACGGCCGGCGACGGAGCCTCGAACCCCTCTGGCCGTCACGCCCCGTAGACTCTCGCCTGCATGGCCACGACGACCGACTACTACTCGACCCTCGGCGTCCCGCGGGGCGCGTCGGACGCGGAGATCAAGAAGGCGTTCCGCAAGCTCGCCCAGCAATGGCACCCGGACGTCAACCAGGATCCTGCCGCCCACGACCGCTTCAAGGCGATCAACGAGGCCTACCAGGTCCTGTCCGACCCCGATCGCCGCCAGCGCTACGACATGTTCGGGACCGCCGGGGTGGAGGGCGACCCGGGGCTCGGCGGCTTCGGCGGCTTCGCCGACATCTTCGATGCCTTCTTCGGCGGGGCGCCCGGCGGGAGCGCCGGACGGCGGGGCCGTCCGGCGGCCGGCTCCGATCTCCGGTACGACCTCCGGATCACCTTCCGGGAGGCGGTCCTGGGAACCGAGAAGGAGATCGAGTTTCCGGTCCTCGGCCGCTGCGAGACCTGCTCCGGGACGGGGGCCAAGGCGGGCACGGAGGCAACGACCTGCCCCCAGTGCAACGGCCGGGGCGAGGTCCGCTCGGTGCGCCAGACGATGCTCGGCCAGATGGTCAACGTCACCGCCTGTCCGCGCTGCCACGGCGACGGCCGGATCGTGGAGACCCCCTGCGAGACCTGCCGCGGCGACGGCCGGACAGAGCGGCGGCGGACGCTCCGGGTGACGATCCCGGCCGGGATCGACGAGGGCCACCAGATCCGCCTCTCCAACGAGGGCGAGGTCGGGCGGCGGGGCGGGCCGGCCGGCAGCCTATACGTCGCCGTCCACGTGGCCCCGCACCCCGACCTGAAGCGCGACGGCACCGAGCTCTACTTCGAGACCTCGATCGGGATCGCCCAGGCCGCGCTGGGGACGAAGATCCTCGTGCCGACGGTCGAGGGCGACGAGGCCGATGTCGAGATCAAGCCCGGGACGCAACCCGGGACCGAGATCCGCCTGCGCGGTCGAGGCGTGCCACACCTCCGTCGGGCAGTCCGGGGCGACCTCCACGTCATCGTCGACGTCGCCGTCCCGACTCGGCTCTCGAAAGCCGAACGCGAGGCCCTCCACGCCTACGCCCAGGCCTCCGGCGAGATCGTGGCCGACGGCGGCGGGATCCTCGATCGGGTCCGTGACGCGCTCGGCTGATGCCGGACTGGCCCCGGCGCCCTGACACGGGCGGGGCCCGACGGTCGCCCGGCCCCGCTCGCGCCGGGCGGGGCACCGACGTTTCCCGCCTGTCTCGCCCCCGCGCGGACCGCGCCATGACATCGCGCGCGTCGCCCGCCGCCTGGCTCGAGCTGGCGGTCGAGGTCGACATCGAGGCCGTCGAGGCGGTGAGCGAGATCCTCGGCCGGGTGGCGCCCGGCGGCTCGAGCGTCGAGCCGGCCTTCGAGCTCGTGGACGAGGGCCTCGGGGCGCGGCTGGACCCGACCCGGCCGGCCATCGTGCGGGCCTACGTCCCGGCCCGCGACGCCGCGTCGGCGCACCGTGCCGCTCGCGAGGCCGAGGCCTCGCTCGGTCACCTCCAGGCGTTCGGCCTCCGCCCGATCGGCGAGCTCCGGACCCGCCTCGTCGACGAGGCCGACTGGGCCGACGCCTGGAAGGCCCACTTCCCGGTCCTGCGGGTCGGGCGGCACCTCGTCATCCGCCCGACCTGGCGGCGGCATCGAGCGGCCGCCGGAGACATCGTCCTGGCGCTCGATCCGGGGATGGCCTTCGGGACGGGCTTCCACCCGACGACCCGCCTGTGCCTCGCGGCGCTCGAGGTCGCCGCGGTCCACGGGGGGCTGGACGGCGCGCGGGTTCTCGACGTCGGTTGCGGCTCAGGGATCCTGTCGATCGCGGCGGCCCGGCTCGGCGCCCGGCACGTCAGCGGCCTCGACATCGACCCGATCGCGATCGAGGCCACCCGTGCCAACGCCAGGCGGAACCGCCTCGGCCGGCGGATCGTGGCCCGCGTGGGATCGCTCCCGAGCGGCGAGCCGCCGTTCGACCTCGTGGTCGCGAACCTGATCGCGTCCGTCCTCGTGGCCCTCGCCGGGCGGCTCCGCGACGAGGTCCGGCCGGGCGGCCTCCTCGTCGCGTCCGGGATCTTCGAGGACCGCGAGGCGGAGGTCGCGGCCGCCTTCGCCGGGACCGGCCTGGAAGTCGTCGAACGGTCGGTCGAGGGCGATTGGGTGGTGCTCTCCGCGCGCCGGACGGCTGCTTCGGGGTCCCGCCCCTAGAATTCGCGGGCAGATGCCGCCCTCCCTCTTCCCCATCCTCCTCGTCGTCCACGTCGCGCTCGCCGTCAGCCTCTTCCTGCCGTCGCTCCTCCTGCCGTTCGCCCTCCGGGCTCGACGGGCCGCGGTCGATTCGGAGAACCGGCTGGTCCGGTTCCTCCTGTGGATGCAGTCGGGCGGGGCGGTCGTCGTGGGCCTCGGGCTGGCCCTGACCGGCGCCGGGCTCGTGGCGATCCTCGGGACGCGGCTGCTCAGCCAGCCCTGGCTCCTCGTCGCCCTCGCCATCTACGCTCTCAACCTGCTCCTCGCCTTCTTCGTCCAGCGGCCCAACCTGATCCCGTTGCTGCGGGTGCGGGCCGGCATCGACGACCGCGTCTGGGCCGCGCGCGCCAGGCGGCAGCGGTACGTTTCGTACGTCATGGCCGGGCTCGTCGGGACGATCGGGTTCCTCATGAGCGCCAAGCCGCAGCTGTGGTGAGCTTATGAGCCTCGATCGTGTCGCCGATTGCCTCTTCTGCCGGATCGTGGCCGGCGAGATCCCCTCGACGAAGGTCCACGAGGACGACGTCGTCCTCGCAATCCGCGACATCGCGCCCCGGGCCCCGACGCACATCCTCCTCATGCCGCGGCGGCACGTCGCGTCGGCGGCCGACCTGACGCCCGGAGACGGCGACCTGCTCGGCCGGATCTTCGGGACCGCGGCCGACATCGCCCGGAGCGAGGGGATCGCCGGGCCCGGCTACCGGGTCGTGACGAACGTCGGGGCGTGGGGCGGCCAGACCGTCGACCACCTCCACTTCCACCTCATGGGCGGTCGCGCCTTCGAGTGGCCGCCCGGATGAGCGAGGGGTCGGCGGGATGAGCGATGAGCTGCCGCCCCGACGGCCGGATCCCGGTCGGAGGACGGCGGCGGGCAGCGAACGCCCCGCCTCGGGCGAATCGGGGGGGCCGGCCCCCGGCCCGGGCGACGACGACGGCCCGCGGCCCTCACCGAATCGTCGCGCTCTGGGGCTGGCCATCGTGGCCGTCCTCGTGATCCTCGTGCTGGCGGCCCTGGTCGGTGGCTCGGCCGAGCCCGGTGGCGCGACGTTCCCGCCGGCCGGCGCGACCACCGGCGTCGCCGGAGGTGCCGCGGCCGTGACCCGGGGCGAGGTCGCCCGGGCGCTCGGCGCTGCGGGCCTCCAGGTCGAGGACGCGACACGTGCCTATCGGCCGGCCGAGGCCCCCGGCTTCGCGACGGCCCCCCGAGTCGTGATCCGGGCGATCCTGCCCGACGACCCGGACCACGGCCTCATCGTGATCTACGAGTTCGTCGACCCGATGGCGGCCTCCGCGGCGGCCGAGGCGCAGGCCTCCTATGTCGCGAGCGGCGTCGGGCGCGTCCAGTTCTCCAACGACACGCAGTTCGTGATCCGGACGCTCGGCTCGACGGCACTCTTCTACGCCTGGTCGCCGGCGGTCTCGACGGATCCCCGGGCCGCCGCGATCGCAACCGCGCTCGAGACCGTGGGGGTCGGGGTGCCGGTCCCCGGCTGAGCCGGCCCGCTGGACTGTCGTCGAGCGAGATCAGCCGATGAGCGCCGTCTCCCGCGGCACGCCGACCGATGCATCGGCCCGCTCATCGGCCCGCACCGCCGGCTCCACGTCGAGCAGGTAGCCGATCCCCTGGAAGGTCCGGATCCGGCCCGGCTCGCCCGGCGCGGCGCCGAGCTTCCGGCGGACGCGGCTGACCCAGACGCGGAGGTACTGGAGGTCGTCGCGATACTCGGGACCCCAGACCTTCGTCAGCAGCTCCGTGTGGAGGACGACCTTGCCGGCGTTCGCGGCCAGGTGCTGGAGGAGCAGCCACTCGGTCCGCGAGAGCTGGACCAGCTCGCCGCCCCGGGTCACCATCCGGCGCTCGAGATCGATCTCCACATCGTCGAAGCGCAGGACACCGGCGCCCGGCTCGGCCCCGCCCGATCGGCGGATGACGGCCCTGACGCGGGCGGCGACCTCGTCCGGATGGAACGGCTTGGCGATGTAGTCGTCGGCGCCGAGATCGAGGCCCTTCGCCTTGTCGGCGGTCGAGCCCTTCGCGGTCAGGAGGATGACGGGCACCGGCCGGCGCTCCCGGAGCTGGCGCATGACCTCGATGCCGTCGAGGTCGGGCATGACGATGTCGAGCAGGATGATGTCCGGCCGGACCTCCTCCGCCTTCTGGAGGGCCGCCTCGCCGCCGTCGGCGGTCACGACCCGGAAGCCCTCCTCGGCGAGGGCGATCGCGACGAGCTTCGTGATCCGGGGCTCGTCATCGGCCACGAGCACCAGTGGCTGTGTCGACACGATTCCCTCCTCGTTGCTTGGCAGGTGTGAGTGTGCGCGTCGTGTGCAAGATCCCGATCCGACGGTCGGTAACGCGGCGCCACGCCGGCCGCGAATGATCCACCGGGTCGGCTGCCGGGGGCGGAAGCCGACATTGCATCCGCGTTGCATCCGCATGACAGCCTCCGGGCCGCAGCACGACGGCCCGCCCCGGCCCAGGGTCCGTCACGCGCGTGACACGCCGGGGCGAGGCATGATGACCGCGTCCGGCGCGCCCGGCCCCTAGCCTGTGGATCGCCGCGAGCCGGTTGTATGTCGCGCCCGCCGCCCCGGACGCGGCGAGGAGGAAGTCCTGCGGTGCGCACGCCTGACTCGGTCGACGCCGCCCCGGCCGGTCGAGGCACGCCGCTTCGGATCGCCCAGGTGGCGCCGCCCCTCGAGCGCGTTCCGCCCGCCGGCTACGGCGGCACCGAGCGGGTCGTCTTCGAGTTGACGGCCGAGCTCGTTCGTCGCGGCCACGACGTCACGGTCTTCGCCAGCGGCGATTCGGAGGTTCCTTGCCGGCTCGTCCCGACCGTCGACGAGGCGCTTCGCCCGGCCGGCTTCGGCGACGACCCGAGCCCGTACTTCCTCGAGACGCTCAACGCGGTGTTCGCCCGCGGCGCCGACTTCGACGTCGTCCACAGCCACCTCGAGTGGTGGAGCCTGGCCCTGCCGCGGGGGCTCCAGGTGCCCGTCGCCTCGACCTTCCACGGCCGCCTGGACGTCCCCTGGTCCCGGCGCCTCCTCGCCGGCCGTCCGCCGGGCCTCGTGGCGATCAGCCGGAGCCAGGCCTCGGTCCACCCGGACGTCGACTGGACGATCATCCACAACGGCCTCGCCCTCGACTCGATGCCGACTGTCCCGGACCCTTCCGACGCCTTCTGCTTCGTGGGCCGCGTCGAGGCGGCGAAGGGCATCCTCGAGGCGATCGAGATCGCCCGCCTGACCGGCCGGCCGCTCCGGATCGCGGCCAAGATCGGCACGACCCCCGAGCAGCGGGCGTACTACGACGATGTCTTCCGGCCCGCGCTCGAGCAGGCGGGGAGCCTCGTCGAGTTCCTCGGCGAGCTCGACGGCGAGGACCGCGACCGCCTCCTCGCCGAGAGCTACGCCGCGCTCATGCCGGGCGCCTGGCCGGAGCCGTTCGGGCTCGTGGCGATCGAGGCCCTGGCCTGCGGCACGCCCGTCCTGGCGCGCCGCGTCGGCGCGCTCCCGGAGATCATCCGGGACGGAATCGACGGGTTCTTCGGCGACGACGCGATGCACCTTGCCTTCCTCGCCGACGGCGTGGCGGGCCTCGACCGGCGGGCCATCCGCGAGCGAGTCGTGGAGCGTTTCTCCGCGGCCAGGATGACCGATCGCTACGAAGAGCTCTTCGCCCGGCTCGTGGCGGCGGCCCGGCCGGCCGCTCGCGTCGAGGTCGGGCGCAGGGAGGTCGGCCTGGCGGACGCCGGACACGGGGACGCCGGTGGCGCGGCAGCCCGGCCTCCGGCCGGTGCACGTCCGCTCGCGCCGGTCGGCCCCGGCCGTGAGCCCAACGGCGGCTGACCCGCGTCCCGTCGCGTCGCCGCCCTGCCTCGCCGCCACCGACTGACACGCGTTCGAAAGGCCTCGCCTGGCCCTGCCGGGCTGGCTGCGAGGCGCAACCCCCAAGGTCAGGTGGGCCGGTGGCCCACCGCGAGGTTGGACACGTCGGTCCGGTCGCGATCGGGGGGGGGCGCGGCCGGACCGGCGGTGGGCCGCCCCACCGAGATCGGAGCCGCGCAGGCCGAGTCGAAGCCGCTGCCTGGAGCCAATCGCCGCTCAGGACGCGACCGTCCGAGGGGGTGGCGGACGGTCAGGGGAGGGCGGGTCGGCGCGAGGGCCGACCCCAGGGGGAGGAACGGGGCGATTGGGGATCGCCGCGCCTTTCGGCAGTCTGGCGAGCCGCCCCGGTCCTGGGCATGCTGACCCGGACCGATGGCGTTGCAGACGCATATCGGCTCTCGCCGCCTGTCTCGGCCGGTGTCGCCCCCATCCGGCCCTGGCGTCAGACGCGGATGATGAGCTCGAGGTCACCGCTCCGGCGCAGGACCTCCGCGCTCGTCGTGCCCCGCCAGCGGTGGAACAGGAGGTCGACCGTCTGGCCGCCCACCCGCAGGTTGTGAACGGTGACCTTGCCGAGCCACGTGGGCAGATGCGGCCGGTCCAGCTCGAGGATCCCGTCCGCGGCGCGGGCATGCATCCCGAGCATCGTCTGGAGCAGGGACAGCGGCGCGGCCGCCGCCCAGGCCTGCGGGGAGCAGGCGACCGGGTAAGGGACCGGCAAGGATGCCGGGTCGCGGGTGAAGCCGCAGAAGAGCTCCGGCAGCCGGAACTCCGGCGATTCACGGGCTGCCTCGAAGATCCGGGTCGCGATCCGGCCAGCCTCGTCGTGGCGGCCAGCCCGCTTCAGGCCGGCCGCGGCGAGGGCGTTGTCGTGCGGCCAGATGCTGCCGGTGTGGTAGCCGATCGGGTTGAACCCCGGCTGGCCGGCGGCGTACGTCCGGATCCCCCAACCGGAATCGAGCTCCGGGCCCATGAGCCGCTCGGCGATCTGGGCCACCCGCTCCTCGGGCACGATCCCGCTCCACAGGCCATGGGCTGGGTTCGAGGTGATCGATCCGACCTGCCGCTTGTCGGCGTCGAGGGCGACCGCGTAGTAGCCGACGTCGGACATCCAGAAAGCGGCATCGAAGCGTCGCCGAAGGTCGGCGGCCTCGGACTCGAGACGGGTCGCCAGGTCGGGCTGATCGATGAGCCGGGCCAGCTCGGCGACCCGGAGCTTGGCGTCGTAGACGTAGCCCTGGACCTCCACCAGCGCGGTCGGCGGCTGGGCGATCGAACCGTCGCGATGGCGAATGGAATCGCCGGAGTCCTTCCAGCCCTGGTTGAACAGGCTCTGCGGCCCGCCCCGAACGTACTCGATGAAGCCGTCACCATCGATGTCGCCGTCAGCGTCGATCCAGGCCAGCGCGGCCAGGACGTTCGGCCAGAGCTCTCGGACGAGGTCGAGGTCGCCCGTCCAGCGGGTCGTCTCGCCGAGCAGGACCAGCCACAGGGGCGTCGCGTCGATGCTGCCGTAGTACGGTCGGTGGGGAATCTCCCTGGTCCGGACCATCTCGCCGAATCGGAGCTCGTGGAGGATCTTGCCGGGCGCCATGTCGCGGCCCGGATCCCGGTCGGTCGCCTGCCAGTCGGCGAGGACGCGGAGGGTCTCGACCGCCAGGTCGGGCATGAACGGCAGCGCCTCGAGGGCCGTGATGATCGCGTCCCGCCCGAACAGGGTCGTGAACCACGGCACCCCAGCGGCGATGTAGCGGAGGCCCGGGCGGGGGCCGTCGTTCATGAGCAGCCGGAGATCCGCGACGCTGCGCTGGATGGCGAGGTCCAGGAGCTCGCCGTCGGAGTCGACCCGCGTCGCCCGATCGGTCCATATCCGGTACTGCTCGGCGGCGTGCTCCGAGGCCGCGATCGGGGCGGTCCGCGGCGTCATCGCATGGACGGGATGGCCGGCGGCGAAGGCCCGCTCGTCGTCGACCGATCGCGGGGCGGCGACCGCGGCAGGTGTCACGGCGGGCGCCTTGGCGGGCGTCCGACCGGCGGGATTCGGCCACCCCGCCGGGATGGCGGCCACGGCACCTCCGGCGGCGATATCTGGCGCACCGGCCGCCAGGAGGTCCGTCCAGAGCCGCCACTCCACCTCTGCGCTGGCACCGACCGGGATCCGGGCCGACCAGCGGATCCGGATCGAGCCCTCACCGCCCTCACCCAGGGCGACGTCGGCGTCGTCGAGGTCGCGACGGGCCGTGACCTCGGCGGGCGTGAATGAGAGGTACGAGCGTCGGATGAACCCGTCGAGCCCGACGTACGAGAAGACGAGCGAGCGGTCGGTAGCCGCCGTGTCCAGGAAGCGACCGCGGGCGGCCCGCGCACGGCCTCGGACCTCGAAGATGTCGGCGGCGTCGACATCGACCTCGAGGTCCAGGGCGATCTCCTGCTCGGCCGGGCTGAAGTTCGTGGCCGTGATCTGCTCGCCCAGGCCGTCGCCGATCCAGCGATGACGGAGGATCGAGAGGGACTGCCGGGCGACGGGCTCGCCGAGCTTGTCGTCGAGGTTGCGCCGGAGCTCCGGGTTCGTGAGCTGGATCGAGCCTTCATGGTTGGCCGAGACCTGGGAGCGCAGCAGCGTGGGCCGGCTCCCGTTGAGCCTGAGGACGGCACACGACAGCACCCGCGTGTCGAGGTCGTAGAGGCCGAGGCCACGCCCGTCGGGGTGGATGTCGCCGAAGGCGTCCGTCAGGAGATAGAGGTTGCCGTGCTTGAGGACGCCGACCCCGCCGAGATCGGTCGCCGGATGGATGGTGGGGCTGGGACCGGGCAGCCAGCGGACGTCCGCCGCCTGCGTCCGCTGCCTGGTCGTCGTCGGCTGGGCCACGGGGGGATTGTCGCCCGGATCGAGTCACGGCGCGACCCACGGCCGACGATGCGGGCCTCGCGCGCGCCTCACAGGCTCGCGATGAGGGCATGGCCGGGCCCTGCCGGGCCTCACCGTGACCCGGCTGTGACGCGGCTGCAAGGCGTTCGATCGAGGGCGACGATGGGCCGGCCGGGATCGCCCGGCGTAGGATCTGGCCCGGTCGTGGCAGGATGCAGGGGAAGATATGAGCGCCCTGGGCGACATCGACAAGGCCGCGCCGGCCCGGACCTCACGGACATTCCGGCCCGAGCGCCTGGCCGGCGTGGTCAACGCCGTCACCGATCCGATCACCGTCCAGGCCGCCGACGGCCGGGTCGTGTTCGCCAACCTCGCGGCCGCCCGGGCGGTGGGCGTCGAGTCGCCGGACCAGCTGGTGAGCTCGCCCGAGGCGATCGTCGAGTGGTTCGAGCTCTTCGACGAGCTCGGCCGATCCGTCGATCCCGAGGAGCTGCCGGGCCGGGTCGTCCTCAGGACGGGCCGTCCGCAGGCGCTGACGGTCCGGTATCGCGATCGCCGGACGGGGGTGGAGCGCTGGTCGTCGATCTCCGCGGTCCCGCTCCTCGACGACGACGGGCGGCCCGAGTACGCGGTCAACATCGTCCACGACGTCACCGATTCGAAGTCGGTCGAGGAGGCCCTCCGGGTCAGCGAAGCTCGATCCAGGCTCCTGGCCGATGCGACCCGGGACCTCGACGAGTCGCTCGACCTCGATCGGACGATCGGAACGGCGATGGCCACCGCCGTCCCCCATCTCGCCGACTGGGCCACGCTCGACCTCGTCCAGCCCGACGGGTCGGTCGAGCGGGTGGCGGTCGATGTCGCCGACCCGAGCCGGGCCGAGATCGCCGACCGGATGTGGGCCTACTCGGTGGAGCCCGGGGCCGGCCGGGCCGGCGACCGGGCGATCGACGAGCGCCGCCCGGTCATCGCCAACATGTCGCCCGAACGGCTCGTCGTCGACCCGTCGCGACCGGGCCTCGTGGAGACGATCCGCGAGCTCGGGACGACGAGCGCGATGGCCGTCCCGCTCGTCGCGCGGGGGAGCGTCGAAGGTGTGCTCTTCCTGGCCGCCTGCGATGACTCGCGCCGCTACGAGGACGCCGACGCCGCGTACGCCATGGAGCTTGCCCGCCGGATCGCGCTGGCGGTCGGGAACGCCCGCCTCTACGCGGCGGAGCAGGCCGCCCGCCGCGCCGCCGAAGACGCGGCGACCCGGGCCGAGGCGCTCCTCGCCGACCTCGAGAGCCAGAGCAACCGGTTCGAGACGACGATCCGCAACCTGCCGAGTGGCGTGATCGTGGCCGAGGCGCCATCGGGCCGGACGATCATCGTGAACGAGGCGGTCGATCGCATCCTCGGCCCGGCCGAGGTGCCCGATGCGCCACCCGACGCGGTGCCCGACGCGGTGCCGGACGAGGCGCCGGACGGGGCGCCTGAGGCGGCCAAGCCGGCGACGCCGGCGACGCGTGGCGGGGCTCCCGGTGGCCTGATCTGGGAACGGATCCTGGAGGGATCCCGGCCCGACGGAACCCGCTACGGGCCGGACGAGTGGCCCCTGGCGCGGACCGTCCGGACCGGCGAATCGGTCGAGGACGAGGAGATCCGGATCACCCGGCGCGACGGCTCCGAGGCCTGGATCTCCGCCCGCTCCGTGCCCATCACCGATGGACGCGGCAATGTCGTCGCCGGCGTCGAGGTCTTCGAGGACATCACGGCGCGGCGCACCCAGCAGGTCCGGACGCAGTTCCTCGCCGAGGCCAGCGCGATCCTCGCCTCCTCGCTCGACTTCGAGGAGACGATCGCCGTCGTGGCCCGCCTGGCAGTCCCTGCCGTGGCCGACTGGAGCGCCGTGGACGTGCTCGCGGAGGACGGCCGGCTCGAGGCCCTCGCGCTCGTCCACTCCGATCCGACGCGCGTGGCCGAGGTGACGGCCCTGCGACGGCAGCTCGAGGCCGTCGGAGTGGAATCGATCTCCGAGCAGGTCGTCCGGACCGCGACGCCCGTCGTTCTCGACATCTCGCGGGCAACGATCGAGGGCGCCCTGGAGACGCTTCCGGCCGCCGGCCTCGCCGACGAGACCCTCGACGCCCTGCGGTCGCTCGACGGCTCGTCGCTCGTGTGCGTCCCGCTCCTGGCCGGTGGCCGCCCGATCGGGGCCTTGACCCTCGCCTCGTCCGGGAGCCTGCGGCGCGTCCACGAGGAGGACCTGCCGTTTGCCCGGGAGCTCGCCGCCCGTGCGGCGGCCGCGATCCAGAACGCCCGGCTCTTCCGCGACGCTGCCCGCTTCCGGACGATCCTCGACACGGTGCGCGACGGCGTGACCGTCAGCGACCCGGAGACGCTCAGGATCAGCTACGCCAACGACGCCGTCCTGGAGCAGCTCGGCCGGACGCGCGACGAAGTCCTCGGCCGGGCCACGCCCGACTGGACCGAGGGGCTCTCGTCCGAGGAGCTCCGTGCGGTCCTGGCCCCGATCGTCTCGGGCAAGGAGATCTCGCGGAGCCTCGACATCGTTCGCGTCCGGGCCGACGGGAACCGGGTGCCGGTCGAGATCCGCTGGCAGATGGTCGAGCTGCCGGGGGTCGGGCCGCAGCTCGTCGCGATCAGCCGCAACATCCGCGAGCGAATCGAGACCGAGCAGCGCCTCACCCACCTTGCCCGATCCGAGCACGCCCGGGCAGCGGAGCTCAACGCGATCATCGGCGCCATCGGCGAGGGCCTCATGGTCCTCGATGCGGCCGGCCGCATCACCCTCGCCAACCCGACGGCACAGACCCTCCTCCAGCCGCTCGCGGACTGGACGATCGATGCCGTGCTCGCCCGGCTCGACGACCCCGACGGGACGGCCCTGGCGGCCCTCACCAATCCCGGGACGTCGGTGACGGTCCGCCTCCGGAGCGGCTCGCAGCCCTGGATCGAAATCAGCAACTACGCCGTGGAGGACGAGCCCCTGCCCGACGGCGAGCACATCGTGATCCTCCGCGACGTCACCGTCGCCCGCGAGCGCGAGGCCGTCCGGGACGCATTCGTGGGCATCCTCTCGCAC
>Ga0209341_10000406_pt1 | contig 44438 bp, 41 predicted proteins | sample RifCSP13_2_FD_184020 | JGI IMG/M metagenome (GOLD analysis project Ga0209341, IMG submission 184020) | Soil microbial communities from Rifle, Colorado - Rifle CSP2_sed 13_2 (SPAdes) (version 2) | ecosystem: Environmental > Terrestrial > Deep subsurface > Rock core/Sediment | place: Rifle...
CCATCACCAGGGCCATCGCGACCACGGAGGTCCCCATCGTCACGAAAAAGCCCCAGAACAGGAGGACCAGAGGATAGGCCCTCTCCGTCCGGGTCAGGAGCAGGAACAGGCCTATGAACCCGAGGGGGATCGTGATGCCGAGGTCGAGTAACCGAACGGTCCAGAAGGCGACGGGAGCGTCCGAATAGGACCCGGTCGAGGTGTCGCCCGTCGTGGTCACCTGGAGCATCTCGGAGATCCACATCGCGGCGAACATCGCCAGGAGCACGCCGACGAGTCCGACGTAGATGAGCAGGCTGCGGGGTTGGAACCGCGGCGCGTCGTTCTCTGTGAACAGGGACAGGCTCCCGACGAGGAGGACGAGGGCCCCAATGATAAGCAAGATGAAGAGCCAAACGAACCGCTCCACGTTCCCCGCGTAGGCTGGATTGCCCCACTCCTGGCCCACACCGTACTCCATGGCGAGGGAGAAGAGGGTGATCGGCGTGAGGATCAGGAAGTACTTCGCGCCGTCCTTCCGGGCGAGATACAGGATGCCGCCGATCAGGAGGAGGGGCACAATCAGAATGAGGTTCACCAGGTCCACGCCGATGGTCTGCGCGATCCCCGATGCGGGCGTCCGGTAGCGAATGACCCCCAGCGCCAGGGGTCCGAGCAACGAGACTACCAACAGTATCGCCGCGCATGCGAACGCCGCTACGATGACCACGCTGCGCGGAAGCAGCCCTTCACGCCTTCCCTCGCCGTCCCTCGATGAATCGGTCACGGGTGTTCATCCTCCTGAGTTCGATGGACGCAAATGGCTCCGCCCTCTCCCGCCTCAGCTCCCCGTCGATCCGGCAGTTCCCTGGAGCTCCGCCCCGATCGCGCGGGCCCAGCCACGAATCCGGTCGAAGTTCCTGAAGTCGCCGTAGCTTCCCGTGTTCCCGCTCTCCATCAGGCGTCGGGTGAACCGGCCGGCGGTCTCCGGCACGAGCCTGCCGCCGAACGTAACGTGGCCCCGAGCACCGATCTGCCGCGCGAGTTCCGCAGCCGCCTTGACCGGCACGTTCTTCCCTTCATCCGCCGAGGCGTCCAGGGGCCCGCTGTCGAAGAGCCACACGGGCCGCCCTTGAAACTCACCTGCATAGCGTGAACCGAACCGGAGGACCTGCTTGCGCCAATGGGTCATGTAGATCGCGCTCCCCAGGACCACGGCCCCGTAGGGACTCACGTCGCGGACTTGTTCAACGGGCCGGACGTCCGCCTCGAGACCCATCTGGCTCAGTTCCTCCCCGATGACCTGGGCGATCCCCGCAGTCGACCCCTTCTTCGTGGCATAGGCGACAAGCACCCGCATGGCATTCCTCGCTCCCCCGTGGGGATTCGTCCCATCGAGGGGCGCGGGAAAGACCCGCCGTATGTACTCTACAGCCGACCCCCGATCGCACCGTCGGCGTCCGCAGGGGGTCGCCGTACCCTGAGAATCCCCCGACACGTGCCGGGACAACCCCTATGACCCCGACCCGCCTTGGCTAGCCCATGACCGCATACCGGGTCGCCCTCTCGGCTCCCGCCGACGGACCCATCGCCGAACTCACCCGCGACCGCGCGGATCTCTCCGTCGAGGGCACGCCCGTGGGAGGCCTTCTACTGCTCCGCTGTTCCGGGGAGCGCCGGGCGATCGACGAGGCCGAGGAGATCCTGGCCACGGCCTTTATCACTCGGCACACTGCGAAAGAGCAGGACGTCCTGACCCTCGTGGTCGAGACCCCGCCCTCGGAGGCTCGCCTCCTCGAGCGGATCAAGGTCGCGGACGTGCTGCTCCTGCCGCCGCTCCTCTGGCGGGAGGGCCGTATCCATGCGCGGGTCCTTGTGTTCGGAGAACTGCACGCGCCCCTTCTCTCGGAACTCCTCCCCCAAGCGACCCTGGATTCCAAGGCCGTCCTTCGGGGCGGCGAAGTCGAGAGGGAGCTCCTCGCCTCGGGCCTCCTCCTGCCCTCCCTCACGCGCCGCCAGGGACATGCCATCCTCGCGGCCCTCGAGTCGGGCTACTACGACGCGCCTCGGAAGGTGACCACCGCGGACGTCGCCCAGCGAATGAGCATCGCCCGCAGCACTTTCGAGGAGCACCTGAAGGCCGCGGAATCCCAACTCGTCCGCGCCCTCGCCCCCGTGGTCCGGATGCGCCTCCTCGAGTCGGAACAGGGGTCCGAGGCGGCGGGCGCCGAGGCCCTTCGGCTCTACGCGAGGTTCAGCGAGGACCTCGGGCTCTACGTCCACCTGACCGTGCGGGGAGACCGCGTCGCGGGGGTGACACTGGCCCCGAAGCCGCCGCGGGAACCCCACGGAGAGAATCATCCCTACCTTGCGCGCATCGTCGAGCATCTCGCCACGGGGCGGGACGACTTGAAGGACATCCCCCTGGATCTCCGCGTGACCCCCTTCGAGCGGGAAGTCCTCGACCTGCTGCGCACCGTCCCGCCGGGCGAGGTCATCACGTACGGCGACCTGGCGCGCCGCCTCGGGAAGCCGAACGCGTCGCGGGCGGTCGGCAACGTGTGCGCGAAGAACCCGGCAATCCTCGTGGTCCCCTGCCACCGCGTCGTGCCCGCCGCGGGCGGCGTCGGCAACTACGGCGGCGCAGGCGGTCCGGCGACGAAGCGAAAGCTCCTCGCGAAAGAGGGTGCCCTCCGGAAAATCGAGGTGCGCGGAGAGACCGTGTGAGCGCTCCTTCTCCATGGCGGTCCTGGACGATCGATTATCATCGCGGCAATGATAATCCGACAAATCCTTAAGCCGCACGAGGCCATGGGCCGAGCGTGCGGGAGGAGGAAGCGGGAAAGGCGCTCGAGGCGCTCGGCCTCACGGGCAAGGAGGCCCGAGCCTATATGTGCCTCCTGAGGTCCGGCGTGTCCACGGCCCAGCAGGTGAGCCAGCTCCTCGGGGTGCAGTACCCCGCCGTCTACCGGATCCTCCAGTCCCTCCAGGCGAAAGGGTGGATCGAGGTCTCCCAGGAGCGGCCGAACCGCTACCGGGCCCGCGCGCCGCGGATCGTTGCGGAGGAGGCCCGCCAGAGCCGCCACGACGACCTCATCGCCGCCGCGGAGGTCGTCGGGAGCCTCAAGGAGACCCTTGCGCCGAAGAGCCGGGACACGGACGGGGACCTGTGGATCTACAAGGGCCCCGAGAGCGTGGGTCGCAAGCTGCGGGAGATCATTCTCGCGAGCTCGAACCCGATCCTCTGCGTGAGCCCCTTCACCGTCGCCCCGGAGGTCCTGCGCTTAATGTGCGACGCCGTCGGCAAAGCCCGCCGCACCGTGCGGGTCGTCCTGAACGAGGGCAACAAGGACGACGTCGCGGGCCTGGGCGCGAGCCTCGGCCGGAACGTCCGGGTCCAGTTCCGATTCCCTGCGCGGCCCGGGCCGAAGACGCGGCTCGCCCACAGCTACGTCTTCCCGAGCGACCAGGAGGTCTTCATCCTGAACTCGTTCTACCGCGACGGGGCGTTCGTCTCCGACAAGCTCCAGGGACTCTGGGTGGGGGACATGGAGTTCGTGCGGGTCCAGCTCGAGGCGATGCTCGAGAACCTGGGCGAGGGCGGCGAGCCCCGGCCGGTCGTCGTGGGCCGCTAGGCCTCAGCCCTTGATCTTCGCGTCGTGCTTGCCCGCGGAGAGCTCCTTCGAGAACTCCTTCGCCGGCTTCCCTTCGACGGTCACGCCCATGGACGTGCACGTGCCGACGACCTCGGCGACGCGGGACTTGAGGGACCGTCCCTGCATCGCTTCTGTCTTCATGTTCGCGATCCGAATCGCGGCCGGGAGGGAGAGGTTCCCCACGTTCGTCTTGCCTGCCGAGCCGGAGCCCTTCTCGATCCCGAGCTCCTTCGAGATCAGGGCGGAGGTCGGTGGAGTGCCGACGGTGATCGTGTAGGCCTTCGTCTTCGGGTCAATGAGGAGGGTGACGGGGACCTTCATCCCCTCGAAGCTCTTCGTCTTCTCGTTGATCGCCTTCAGGACCTCGACGATGTTCACGCCGAGGGGGCCGAGGGCGGGGCCCAGGGGCGGGCCCGGGGTGGCCTTGCCGCCGTCGACGAGGACTTCGAGCTTCTCCGCCATGACGAGGACCTCAGTGCCTCCGCCCGACTGAGCCGCCGGACATAAACGTTTCGGCCTCCGCTCCCTGCGCGGAGAACCCTCAAGTAGCGTCGGCCCCATCGGCGGTCGTGCGCCCGCAGGGAAGCCATCCCGTCGGCGTCTCGTGGAAGCGGGTCTTCGACGCGTTCCCCGGGCTGGACCCCGACGTCCCGCTGCGGTACCGCCCGATCCTCGAACGACTGCCCCGGGAGGGCCGCATCCTCGAGATCGGACGCGGGGAGGTCGGCCTCGCCCACCTCCGCGGCGGCCCGATGGTCACATGCGACATCGTCACCCCGGCGGCGCGGGCGCCCGGGGAGGATTTCGTCCGCGCGACGGGGACGCGCCTCCCGTTCCGCGACCACTCCTTCGACTGGGTCGTGGCCGTGGACGTGCTCGAGCACCTGCCACGGCCGCTCCGGGCCAACCTGGTCGCAGAAGCTTCGCGGGTCGCGCGGGGCGGCATCGTCTTCGCCTGTCCGTGCCGGGGCAGCGCCCGGGCCGAGTCGGGTCACCGCAGGCTCCTCGTGGCCCTCCGCGGCCACTCGAACCCGTGGCTCGAGGAGCACCGGGAGTGCGGGTTCCCCGCGGAGGAGGAGATCCTTGCGGCGGTGCCACCTGCATGGCGGGCGACGACGGCCCCGAACGTGAACCTCGCCGTGTGGCGTCTGAACCGGGCCCTCGTGGACGTCGCCTTCCGGTCCCTCCGCCCCCTCGCGTACCTCGGCGACATCCTGGACTTCGGCCGCACCTATCGCACGGTCTTCGTGCTCCGGCCCGTCGCATGAGGACGGACAAGGTTATCCTGCGCACCCCCATTCCCGCCGGGATGCGATCCGTCGCGCCTCGCACGGGCGCAGAGTTCGGGTTCGCGGCGGTCCTCGTCTGGTTCGCCCTGTACGCGGTCGCCGCCCTGTCCACGCCGGGCTATTCAATCACGGGGAACCGCCTGAGCGACCTGGGACATCCTAATGCGGGAGCGCCCTGGGCCTTCAACACGGCCTGCATCCTCGCGGGTCTCTTCCTCCTCCCGTACGTCTGGGCCCTGGGGACCGGCCTCTCGCGGATGGTCCGCTTCGTCGGGACCTGGATGCTCACCCTGGACGCGCTCTTCGTGATCGGCGTTGGAGCGTTCCCCGAGGAGTCGCCCTACAACCTGCACTTCATCTTCTCCGCGTTGTTCTTTCTCCTGCTCATGATGGCCATCAGCCACTACGCGGTCGCGATGTACCGCTCCCCGCGGTACGGGAAGGTCTCCGGAATCCTTTCCGTGGTCGCGAGCGGGCTCGCCCTGCTCTTCGTCGTGGCGATCTCCAATTTCCTTGAGCACGTGACGGTCTTTGCGAGCCTCGCGTGGGCCGCGTGGAACGGAATCCGCCTTCACGTCATGATGGGTCGGTCCGGGTGGAACGCGGCGGGTGCCACCCGTGCGTGAGGAGACGCGGACCGAGACTATTTCGCGACTCCGGCCTTTCGTGAAGCGGGCCAAGCGGTTCTCGGGTTGGGACTTCGCGGACCTAGGGGTTCGAAGCCTCGGCAAGGAACCGCCCTGGGACTACGAGCGCCGGGCCCGGGAACTCTCGCGCGAGGCTCCCGCTGTCCTCGACATGGGCACGGGAGGCGGCGAGGTCTTCAGCCGCATCCTCCGCGGATCCCGCGGGCGGGCCGTTGCCACGGAGGAATGGGCCGTGAACGCGCCGATCGCGGCGGGGCGCCTCGCGCTGCAAGGTGCATCCGTCGTGCGGGGCAAGAGCCGCCGGTCGCCGTTCCGCGACGGCGCCTTCGGACTCGTGCTCAACCGCCACGAGGAACTCGACCCCGCCGAGGTCGCCCGGGTCCTCGCCCCAGGCGGGCGGGTCCTCACGCAGCAGGTGGGCCGGGACAACTGGCGGGAACTCCGTGCCTACTTCCCCCGGATGGCGGACTTCGGCCCTCTCTTCGAGGAATACCGAGCGGGTTTCGAGGCAGCGGGCCTCCGAAGTATCCGTGCGGCGACCCACGAGACCCGAGTTGTGTATCCCGGGTTGGGAGAAGTCGTCTTCATGCTTTGCGTGGCGCCCTGGGAGATTCCGGGGTTCTCGCCGCTGGAGCGGGACCTCGACGCCCTCGTGACGCTCGAGAGGGAGCTGGAAGGGCCCGACGGGCTCACGCTGACCGAAAGTCGATTCATCCTCGAGGCTCAGCGACCGGAGTGAGGCCGCGGGGCCTACTTCTCCCGCCGCTCGTCCTTCTCCTTCTGCAGCACGCGGACGTGGTCCCCGCGCACCGTGACGGGGATGCGGACCATCGCCTCGAACAGCTCGACGGTGATCTCTTCCTTCGTCTCGTCGATCTTCTGCACGCGGGCCTTCTCGCCCTTGAAGGGCCCGGCGACGAGCTCGACGATGTCGCCCTCCATGATGCCGCTGACCACGGGCTTCGGCGAGAGGTAGAGGTCGATGTCCGTGAACGAGATCCCGCGCTGCTCGCCCTCGCCCTTCACCACGCCGCGCGCGCGGCGCACGCCCCGGACGACCTCCTCGAGGCGGTCGGGGTTCATGCTCTCGACGAAGACGTAGCCGCGGAGGTTCGCGGGCACGAGGATGGAGAAGATCCCGACGTCCTTGGCCTTCGCGCGCGCGTAGATCGAGTCCGCGACCGTGCGCTCGTGGCCGATGGACGACTTGACCGCGAGGACGGCCTGGCGGGCCGTGAAGCTCAGGGTCTTGACGTCCGTCGCGGTGGGGTTGCCCTTCGAGATTGCGTTCACGATCACGTTGAGCCGGTCCCCGAACCGGGCGCCCTTCGGGCAGGTGATGGACAGGGTCATCTCCCGCTGGCCGCCGGAGATGAGCATGAACTCCTTCTCCGTGATCTTCGTGTACGTGACGTCCCAGGGCTTGGACTCCACGCCGAGCACCTTGATCGTCCACTCGGGGGGCTCGGGCAGCTCGGAGCCGTACACGAGGTCGATCTTCACCTGGACCGTGTCGTCCTCCGTGCCCGAGTTCGTGAGCACCACGGGGTAGTCCTTCGTCTGCCCGGCGGTGAGAGTGATCTTCTCCTCCGCGAGCTCGAGCTTGACGGCGTAGTGGCCGACGGGCGGCCGCTCCTCCGGCTTCGGCTCGGGCGGCTTCAGCACTTCCTTGCCCTTCATGTCGTCGAGGAGGCCCATCGTCGTCCGCGCTCCCGATCACCCGAAGATGCCCTTGACGAGGCCTGGTCCGTACCGCATGACGAGGTAGATCACGAAGCCCAGGGCCCCGATGAGGACCAGGCCGATCCCCGTGATCAGGACGACCTTGCTGAACTCGTCCGGGGTGGGCTTGCGGGCCATCTTGAGCACGCGCCCGTACTTGCCCTTGCCGAGGCGCTTCAGACGCTCCTCGACCCGCCGTTGGACGTCCCAGCTCCTGTCTACGATGTCGGCCATGTGGATGAACCCTCAACGCACGATGTCGACGCCCGCCTCGTGCCCCCGGAGGTGCTCCCCGGGCCCGAGGATCTGTTTCGAGCGCACGCCCGTCAGGATGAGCATCACCCGCAGCTTGTGCTCGAGCGTCTGGTCTACAGCGGCCCCCCAGATAATCCTGGCGTTCGGGCTGATGCGGCCCTGGACGATCTCCGCGACCTTCTCCGCCTCGGCCACGCTCATGTCGTTCCCGCCCGTCACGTTGACGAGGGCGCCCGTCGCGGAGCTGATGTCCACGTCGATGAGGGGCGAGTTGATCGCTTCCTCGATCGCCTCCTCCGCGCGGTTCTCCGAGTCGCTCTCCCCGAGGCCGATCATCGCGACCCCGCCGCCCTTCATGATCGTCTTGATGTCGTTGAAATCCAGGTTCACGAGGCCGGGCTTCGTGATGACCTCCGTGATCCCCTTGATCGCTCGCATGAGGACGTCGTCGGCCACCTTGAACGCCGCGTTCAGGGCGAGGCGCGGGACGAGCTCGAGGAGCTTGTCGTTCGGGATGACGACGACGGTGTCGGCGAAGTTCCGGAGCTTCTCCAGGCCGTACTCCGCGTTCTCCGCGCGGATCGCGCCCTCGGCGCGGAAGGGGAACGTGCAGATCGCGATCGTCAGGGCGCCGGCCTCCTTCGCCATCTGCGCGAGGACGGGCGCGCCGCCCGTGCCCGTGCCGCCGCCGAGGCCGCAGGTGATGAAGACCATGTCTGCGCCCTGCACGACGGAGTGGAGCTCCTGGCCCGCCTCGCGCGCGGCCTCCTCGCCGACCTGGGGCAGGGCGCCGGCCCCAAGCCCGCGCGTCGTCCTTCGTCCGAGGAGGAGCTTGTGGGGCGAGCGGATGATGAGGAGGTGCTGGGCGTCCGTGTTGCACGCGTACAGCTCCGCACCGACGATCCCCGCCTCGACGAGGCGGTCGACCGTGTTGCACCCGCCCCCGCCGATCCCGATGATCCGGATGTTCGTGCGCAAGCTCGCGAGGATGCGCTCGAGCTCGGCATCCTCCGTCCCCTGGCCCAGGGCCTGGGTCAGGGTGTCAGGGATGCGGGGCTCCTCAACGGAACGTGTAACAACTTCTCGGACAATGGAGTCCATATGTGGGCCTCCGGCTACGGAAGCTACGGACGAAAGCGGCCGCGAGAGGCACGTAAAGGAGGGGCGTTAATAAAGGTTTCCGGGTGGCGCGAGGCCACCCGACGGGTTCGCCCGCGTTGATGGAATCCGGATCAGCGGATGACGTCCACGCCCACCCTTGCCCGCTCCTCGGCGGGGTCCCGGCGGCCGACGATCTGCTTGGATCGCACGCCCGTGGCAACGAGCATGACGCGCAGGGTGTGCTCGAGGGTCGGGTCGACGGTCGCGCCCCAGATGATCCTCGCCGTAGGGCTGACCTTGGTCTGGACGACCTCCGCGACGCGCTCCGCCTCGCTGATCGTCATGTCGTTCCCGCCCGTGACGTTGATCAGGACGCCGTGGGCCGTGCTCACATCCACCTCGAGGAGCGGGGAGTTGATCGCTTCCTCGATCGCCTCGACCGCGCGGTTCTCGCCCATCGCCTGGCTCTCGCCCAGTCCGATCATCGCGACCCCGCCGCCCTTCATGATCGTCTTCACGTCGTTGAAGTCGAGGTTCACGAGCCCGGGCTTCGTGATGATCTCCGTGAGGCCCTTGATCGACCGCATGAGGACCTCGTCCGCGAACTTGAAGGCGTTGTTGAGGGCCATCCGCGGGACCAGGTCGAGCAGCTTGTCGTTCGGGATCGTGATTACCGTGTCCGCCGCATCCCGCAGGCGCTCGAGGCCCCACTCCGCGCTCTCCATCCGCAGCTTGCCCTCGCCCCGAAAGGGCAGGGTGACGACCGCGATCGTGAGCGCGCCCATCTCCTTGGCCAGGCGAGCGACGTAGCCGGCGCTGCCCGTGCCCGTGCCGCCGCCGAGGCCGCACGTCGTGAAGACGATGTCGGAGCCGTGGAGGATGGTCCGCAGCTCCTCCTCCGCCTCGCGGGCGGCACGGGCACCGATCTGCGGCAACGCGCCGGCGCCGAGGCCCTTCGTGACCCTGCGGCCGAGGAGGACCTTCTTGGGCGCGGTGATGTGCAGGAGGTGCTGCGCGTCCGTGTTGCACGCGTAGAGCTCCGCGCCCACGATGCCCTCGTTGTAGATCCTGGCGATCGTGTTGGAGCCACCGCCGCCCAGGCCGATGATCTTGATGTTCGTCTTCATCTTGCTGAGCATCTCTTCGAGCTCAGAATCCACACGAGTGTCCTCGAAGGCGGGGGCTCCTCCTTCGCGGGCTAGCACGTCTTCCAACATCGAATTCATGGCCTCAGCCTCGTCTGCAGAATCTGCGAGTTCATCCCATCCCGCAAGATGCGGGCTCGTATCCGGCGCACGCTATTTAAACGTTGTCCGACGAACGTCCGCCGATTTGACAAACGCCGCGTCATCGGCTTCGGAACCGCACGGCGCGCCGTTTCCATGGAGGGAACGACTCGGCCCCGCGAGGACGCACGCTTCCGCGCGCGCAACTCTGGGCCCGCATCAAAACAGCGAAGACGCGCAGGCCTTGCGCACCGCGGACACCGAATCCGGCGGGCAGGCGACCATCACGACCCAGTCGACCGTCTGCCGGAGCTGAAGCGCGCGGCCCAAGGTGCTCACCTTCGAGAAGGGCTTCGCCTCGCCGTCGTCGAGGATCATGACCTCCGTCTTCGCGATGCGGGGCTCGCTGATCAAAAGCTCGGGCAAGGGGACGTCGACGATCACCTGCCCGGGGTCCAGGCCCGCGCGGCGGGCGATGCGGTCCTCCGCCCGCCGGCGTTCGGCCGCATCCTTGAACGAGGAGAGGGTCTCCTTCGCGGAGTCGCTCAGGTCCTCCCGGCCGTAGGCGACCACGCGCTTGTACAGCTTCCGGTACCGAAGGCGGAGGGCGATCTCCCGCTGGAAGTCGCCCTGATGGAGCAGCCAGGCGAGCAGCTCGTGGTCCACCATCTTCTGGACCTCCGCGATGGGCGCCTCGGAACGCTCCACGGCGCGGGCGATCATCTGCTCCGCGATCCGGACGGTCTTGTGGAAGTACACGGAGGAGTACATGAGCCCGCGCGCGACGAGCATCCCCTCGAGGGCGGGCAGGCCCTTGCGGTCCAGGGCCAGCTGTCCCTTGTGCAGGCGCAGGGTCTGCAGGATGCGGGAGAAGTCGATCGTCCCCAGGGGCGCGCCCGTGTAGTGAGCATCCCGGAGGAGGTAGTCAATCTGGTCCGCGTCCATGGGGCTGTGGATGATCTGCGCGAGGTACCTCCGGTCCGGTTTGCGGGTGCGGGCCTCGAAGTAGAGACCGCCGCCCTCCGCGGGCCCGCGGATGAGGTCCGCCACGGCCTTCGGGGAGACGCCGTGCTTCTTCAGGACCTCGTGGATCCGGGGGACCTTCGGGAAGGCGCCCCGGTCCTCCGGCGCCACGTTGTCGTCCTCGCCCGTGATGATGCGCTGGGTGAGGTGCATGTGGTCCACCGCAAGCTCGCGGCTCAGGACGTGCTCGAGGGTGTGGGAGTACGGGCCGTGTCCCACGTCGTGGAGCTGGCCCGCGGCCTGGACGAGCTTGCGCTCGTCCTCGGAGAGACCAAGGGCGCGGGCCATCTCGCCGGCCACGTAGCCCACGCCGAGGCAGTGCTCGAGGCGCGAGTGGTTCGCCCCGGGGAAGACGAGGTACGTGAGGCCGAGCTGGCGGATCGAGTTGAGCCGCTGGAGCTCGAGGGTCTCCAGGAGATCGAGGGTCAGCGGCTCCAGGCGGAGGGTCCCGTGGACCGTGTCCGTGATCATCTTGAGGTCCGCCATCGGGCAAGCAAGAGACGCGGGTGATAAATAGGTTCGCGGAGCGCGTACGCTCCATGTCGCGCGCAGCTCCCGGAGGGAGCCATGCGAAAAGAGTCAAGTACCAAGGCCAAGATGAGCCGCGCGACGCCGGGGTGACAGAGCGGCTAATGTGACCGACTGCAGATCGGTTTCCAGAGGGTTCGACTCCCTCCCCCGGCATTGGGCCGAGGGCCCGCGCACTTTCTTATAGGGACCCCCGCTATGAACGCCCTGGCGGGGAAGGGAAAGCCTCGATGCGGTACTACAACAACATCCTCGAGACGATCGGGAACACGCCCCTCGTGAAACTGCCGCGGCTCGCCGCGGACGTGGAGCCGCTCTTCCTCGCGAAGATGGAGATGTTCAATCCCGGCGGTTCGGTAAAGGACCGTATCGGGGAGAAGATGATCGAGGAGGCGGAGCAGAAGGGCCTCCTGAAGCCCGGGGGCACGATCATCGAGCCCACGAGCGGGAACACGGGGATGGGGCTCGCGATGGTCGGGGCAATCAAGGGCTACCGCCTCGTCTTCACGATCCCAGACAAGATGAGCCGGGAGAAACTCGACCTGCTCAAGGCCTTCGGCGCCCGCGTCGTCGTCACCCCGACGGCGGTGCCACCGGAGAGCCCGGAGTCCTACTACAAGGTCGCGGAGCGCATTCACGCGGAGACGCCGAACTCGATCCTCCCGAACCAGTACGCGAACCCGGCGAACCCCCAGGCCCACTACGAGACGACGGGCCCGGAGATCTGGCGGGACACGGACGGCAAGGTGACGCACTTCGTCTGCGGCATGGGGACGGGCGGCACGATCAGCGGCGTCGGGAAGTACCTCAAGGAGCAGAACCCGAAGATCCAGGTCATCGGCGTGGACCCGCTGGGCTCGATCCTGAAGGATCATTATTATAAGAAGGAAGGAATGAAAAGTCATCCCTACAAGATCGAGGGCATCGGCGAGGACTTCATCCCTGGGACGATGTGGTTCGAGTACGTCGACGGCATCGAGAAGGTGAGCGACAAGGAGGCGTACCTGATGACGCGCCGTCTCGCGCGGGAGGAGGGCATCCTCGCGGGCAGCTCGAGCGGCGCGGCCCTCGTCGGCGCGCTCCGCGTCGCGGAAGGCCTGTCGAAGGACGACGTCCTCGTGGTCCTCTTCCCCGACACCGGATCCCGCTACCTCTCGAAGGCCCACAACGAGGAGTGGCTCAAGGAGCAGGGCTACCTGGAGGAGCCCCTCGCCCCGCTCGTCTCGATCCTGCGGGCCAAGGAGAAGCGCTTCCCCCGCGTGATCACGATCGACATCGCCTCGAAGGTCCGCGAGGCCGTCGACCTGTTCCGGCAGTACGACATCTCCCAGCTGCCCGTCGTGGACACGGGGATCATGGTCGGCAGCCTACGGGACGAGGTCCTCATGAAGGCGCTCCTGGAGGACCCGAAGATGTACGACGACTTCGTGGGCAAGGTCATGGACAAGCCCTTCCCGCTCGTCGAGCCGGGCGCGGACCTGGACACGATCTACAAGCTCCTCCTCCGCGGCACTCCGGCCGTCGTCGTCGGCCAGGAGAACCGCCTCGACGGGATCATCACCCGCATCGACGTGATCGACTACCTAGCCGGCCGGATCTAGGAAAACTATTACCGGAGGGCCGGGAGTCCCTGGCGCGGAGATCCCGATGCGCTTCGCGACGAAGACGATCCACGCAGGCCAGGAACCCGACGCGGCGACGGGGGCCGTGACCCCGCCCATCTACATGACGTCCACGTACTCCCAGCGGGACCAGCAGGAGCGGTCGTATGCCCGCGGCCAGAACCCGACGCGGGACCGCCTCCAGGACTGCCTTGCGGCCCTCGAGGGGGCGAAGCACGCCCTCGCCTTCTCGAGCGGCATGGGGGCGATCACGACGGCCCTCACCCTCCTGAAGAAGGGAGACCACGTCGTCGTGACGGACGATTGCTACGGCGGCGTGTACCGCATCTTCACACGCTTCATGGCGAACTACGGGATCGAGTCCACCTTCCTGGACCTGCGGGACCTCGTGGACGTCGAGGACGCCTTCCGCCCGGAGACGAGGATGCTCTGGATGGAGTCGCCCACGAACCCGCTCATGAAGGTCGTGGACATCAAGGAGCTGGCGGTGATCGCGAAGGCCCACGGGGCGATCAGCGTGTGCGACAACACGTTCGCCACGCCCGCGCTCCAGAACCCGACCGCGCTCGGCGTGGACCTCGTCGTCCACAGCATGACGAAGTACCTCGGCGGCCACGCGGACGTCCTCGGCGGCGCGCTCGTCACGGACCGGGAGGAGCTCTTCGAGAACCTCCGGTTCGCCCAGAACGCCCTCGGGGCCGTCCCGAGCCCCTTCGACGCTTGGCTCATCCTCCGCGGGATCAAGACCCTCGCCGTCCGCATGGAGCGGCACTGCGACAACGCGGAGCGATGCGCGGGATTCCTGAAGGACCACAAGGCGGTCGCGAAGGTCCACTATCCCGGGCTGAAGGACGACCCGGGCCACGGGATCGCGAAGAAGCAGATGCGCCGCTTCGGCGGCATGGTGAGCTTCGAGGTGAAGGAGCCGGACGGGCTCACGGACCGTCTGCGCAAGCTCGAGGTGATCACCCTCGCGGAGAGCCTCGGTGGCGTGGAGTCCCTCATCGAGGTCCCGGCCTCGATGACCCACAAGAGCGTCCCCGCGGACCAGCAGCGGAAGCAGGGGATCACGGACGGCCTCGTGCGCTTCTCCGTGGGCATCGAGGACCCCGAGGATCTCGTCGAGGACCTCCGGCGGGCCCTCGGGTAGGCCTCACCCGGTGCGCCGCACGGGCGTGATCGCGGCGCCCCAGCCCCGGGTCGGCTTCGGCTGCGGCAGGGCGTGCATCGTCATCGCCGACGCGACCAGGACGTATCCCGCCGCCGCGATCGCGGGGAGGATCCCGAGCCCGACGCTCCAGGTGCGGATGAAGATCGTCGCGTCCGGGTTCTGGAGGATCACCGCCACGGTGACGGCGGCCACCGCGAAGAGGCAGAGGGCGCCTGCCTGGGCCATGACCCGGTAGCGGGGCGCCAGAAGGTTCGCGACCCGCGCGAAGACGATTCCGTGGAGGGCGAGGATGGGCACGAAGGTCCAGCCCAGGAACGGGAACGCGGACACGTAGAGGACGAGCAGCCACGCCTGGGTCGAGGCGACCGTGTGGTACTCCAGCGGGAGGAGCACGATCCCCGCGAGGGCGAGGACGATCGTGAGGACGAACGCGCGGAAGGCGATCACCGGGCTGCGGTTCCCGGGGTGCCGGGCCTTCAGCTCCCGGAGTCCGGCCCAGAGGGAGGGCCACGCGCCCACGTTCAGCACGACGGCGACCCAGGCCGCGAACAGGCCCAGGTGCAGGATCCCGACGCCCGGGATCCAGAGGGTCGATCCGTCGAAGAGGAAGGAGAGCCAGTAGACGACGCCCGCGGCGCCCAGCACGAGCGCGGCGTGGTGGAGTTCCCGAGGCCACGCGGCGCGCGCGGTGGCCCTGCGCGGGTGGGGGAGGGATCCCGCCATGGGCGAAGCCGCGCATCGAGCCTTCGGGGGGATAAGCTTGTTGTCAAGACGCTGTCAACGCGCCGCGCGGATGCGCGCGCGTGCGGCCCACGGGTCTCGCTCGAAGGCGATCGCCAGGAGGGCGAAGGCGAGTCCGACGAGGAGGAGGTCCACGGCGAGGCGCGCGCTCCCCAGGGTCCCGACGGGATCCGCGAGGGCCCACCCCGCGGACGACAGGACGATCGCGAGAATCGCGCCGCACCCGACCCCTGCGAGGACGGCCATGCGCTCCGACGTCAGCTCGCGGGCCGCGTACACCAGGCCGACGGCCGCGACGATGGAGAGGGTCCCCCAGAAGAACGGGAGGGCGGGCAGGAGGACGAGGGACGGCTCGGACAGGGCGAGGAGCGTCCAGGCCGCGGTCCCCAGGAAGGACGCAGGGAGGGCGACCGCGAGGCTCCCGACGAGGAGGCGCCGCGCGCGGATCGCGGACTCCTCCAGGGGGAAGGCGCGGCTGTACATCGTGGCCCCGTAGGCGCCCGCGAAGAGGCCGAGGATCTGGAGGAGCGCCCCGAGGATGAGTCCCGTGATCAGGCCCACGGGGAGGAACGCGAAGAGGAAGGCCTGGGCCCCGGAGAGGACGAGGGCGCCCAGGGCCAGGAAGGCCGACGCGAAGAGGAACCGCCGCCGCGCGGTGGTCCGTATCGTCTCCAGGGTCTTCCCTGCAGGCGCGAGCGGGATGGACACGGGACCCCGATGGGCGGGGGTTCACTTAAGGGTCGTCGGAGGAAGCCGCCCGCAGAGGATCTCGAGGTGGGATCGTTCCGAGGGTGGCGCCACCGCCGGGCCTCTCGCCCGAAGCTACGCGAATCGTCTATCAAGGCGAATTGCGGTGGGTGGCGGCCGATGGCCGTCCCGTTCCTGCAGTCGAGTCGACTCTTCCGGTCCCTTGTCCTGACGACGTGGGTCTTCAGTTTCCTCCTGTGGCTCTACATCGTCGCGAGGATCCTCGTCGATGACGTGGATGTGCACACGCCCTTCCTGGACAGCGTGCCGTCCGTCTCGTTCTCGGCGTTGGGCGTGTTTTCATTCGGCGTGAGTTTCCTGAGCATGTTCGTCTACCTGTGGCTCTGGGGCAGCTTCGATCGGAGCCCGATGATCCTGCGAAGTCCGAAGGAGCGGGAACCTTAATAGCGGCCGCCCTCATCCGTGCCGCACCCATGGCCGTGCGCGTCTACAACACCCTCACACGGACGAAGGAACCCTTCGTCCCGCTCCGCGGGCGGCGGGTGACGATGTTCGTCTGCGGCCTCACGCCGCAGGACCACACCCACCTCGGGCACGCGAAGACCTACATCGCCTTCGACGTCGTCGCGCGGTACCTCCGCCACAAGGGATACCAGGTCCTGTACGTGCAGAACGTGACGGACATCGAGGACCGCATCATCGACAAGATGAAGGAGACGGGCCAGGACTGGAAGGAAATCGTGTCCCGCAACTTCGGCGAGTACCGGACAGCCATGGAGAAGCTCGCGTGCACCTCCGTGGACGTGTACGCGTACGCGACGGACTACATCCCGGAGATCGTCGAACAGATCCAGGGGCTCTTGGCCAAGGGCTTCGCCTACGTCGCGGAGGACGGCAGCGTCTACTACGACACGACGAAGTTCCCCGACTGGGGCTCGCTGAGCGGGCAGAAGGTCGAGGAGCACATCGCGGGCGCGCGCGTCGCCGTGGACGAAAAGAAGCGGAACCCCGCGGACTTCGCCCTCTGGAAGGCGCAGAAGCCCGGGGAGCCGGCGTGGGACAGCCCGTGGGGCAAGGGCCGGCCCGGGTGGCACATCGAGGACACCGCGATCACGATCAAGCACTTCGGGCCGCAGTACGACATCCACGGCGGGGCCACGGAGCTGATGTTCCCCCACCACGAGGCGGAGATGGCCCAGGCGGAAACGTACACCGGGGTGAAGCCCTTCGTGAAGTACTGGATGCACGGGGGCATGCTCATGGTGAAGGGGGAGGAGATGCACAAGTCCCTCGGGAACTTCTGGGCCACCGTGGACGCCCTGAAGCGGTGGGAGCCCGAGGTGATCCGGTTCTTCTTCCTCAACGCCCACTACCGCTCGCCGATCGACTTCAGCTCGGAGGCGATCGAGGAGGCGGGCCGGTCGTACGCGCGCCTCCGGGAGACGGTCCGCAACGTGGATGCGGCCCGGAGGCGGGCCTCGCCTGCGGGCAAGGCGGACACGGGCCTCGCGGCGGCGACGAGCCGCGCGCTCGACGCCTTTGACGCAGCGATGTCGGACGACTTCAACACCCGCGAGGCCCTCGCCGCGATCTTCGAGTACGCGCGCGCCGCGAACAAGGCCCTCGAAACGGGCGCGGGGAAAGCGAGCCTCGACGGCGCCGCGGAGGCGTTCCGCGGCTTCGGCGAGGTGCTCGGCCTGTTCCACCAGGAAGCCACGGAGACGGGGCTCGTGGACGGCCTGCTGGACCTCGTCGTCGCCCTGCGCGAGGACGCGCGGAAGCGCAAGGACTTCGCGACCGCGGACCGAATCCGCGAGGCGCTCGCGAGCGTCGGGATCGTCCTCGAGGACACGAAGGATGGCGTTCGCTGGAAGCGGAAGTAGCGGGCCGAATTTCGGGACTCCGAGGCGGCTTCCAACGTGATCTCAACCGTGAGAATGGAAGGGGTCGACCGACCATGCTACTCTATTTAAACAAAATCGGCCAGAACCATCCCTGCCGGGAACCCGGTTTTTCTCCATAGGAACCGCCTCAGAACGTTTATAAAGACCCTCCGCATACTCGACGTGTCCGGACGGATGGGGTGCGCGGGCACTCGCAATCACGCTTGGGAAGGTCGCAATTTAGATGGCAGAAGAGACGGCGGAAACGGTTGCGTACTCGTCCGACCAAATCCAGGTCCTCGAGGGTTTACAGGCCGTCCGCAAGCGGCCCGCGATGTACATTGGCAGCGTCGATCCGAGGGGCCTGCACCACCTCGTCCACGAGGTCGTCGACAACTCGATCGACGAGGCGATGGCCGGGTTCTGCAAGAACATCCAGGTCACGCTGAACCCCGACGGTTCGGTGACGATCGCGGACGACGGCCGCGGGATCCCCGTAGACGTCCACCCGAGGTACGGCGTGCCGGGCGTGGAGCTCGTCCTCTCGCGGATGCACAGCGGCGGGAAGTTCGAGCACAAGATGTACCGCGTGTCCGGCGGGCTGCACGGCGTCGGCCTGTCCGTGGTCAACGGCCTGAGCGAGTGGCTCGAGGTCCGCGTGCGCCGGGACGGGAAGGAACACCGGATGCGTTTCGAGCGGGGCGTCAAGGCCTCCGACATCGAGGTCATCGGGAACGCGGAGGGCACGGGGACAATCATCACCTTCAAACCGGACGCCCAGATCTTCGAGACGATCGAATTCGACTACGACACGCTCGCGGCACGCCTGCGGGAACTCGCCTTCCTGAACGCCGGGCTGACGATCATCATCGTGGACAAGGTCCACGACCGCGGGGACGTCTTCCAGTTCCAAGGCGGCATCGCGGAGTACGTGAAGTGGATTAACCGTGCGAAGACCCCGTTGCATCCGGATCCGATCCGCTTCATGAAGGAGTCGAACGGCACGCTCGTCGAGGTCGCGCTCCAGTACCACGACGCGTACAACGAATCCATCTTCACTTTCGTGAACAACATCGACACCGTGGAGGGCGGCACGCACCTCGTCGGGTTCAAGTCTGGCCTCGCGCGGACCTTCAACAACTACGCGAAGGAGAACAAGTACCTCAAGCACGGCGATGGCCTCGAGGGCGACGACGTCCGCGAGGGGCTGACAGCGATCCTCAGTGTGAAGATACCCGACCCGCAGTTCGAAGGCCAGACGAAGATGAAGCTCGGGAACTCCGAGGTCAAGGGAATCGTCGAGTCCGCTGTCTACGAGAAGCTTACGGAGTTCTTCAACGAGAACCCGAAGGTCGCGGAGATCTGCATCGGGAAGGCGGTGCTCGCTTCCCAGGCGCGGGAGGCCGCGCGGAAGGCACGCGAGCTCACCAGGCGGAAGGGTCTCCTCGAAGGTTTCAACCTTCCCGGGAAGCTCGCGGATTGCCAGGAGCGGGACCCGGCGAAGTCTGAGATTTATATCGTGGAGGGCCCAAGCGCGGGCGGTAGCGCGAAACAAGGTCGGCGGCGGGAGTTTCAGGCCATCCTCCCGCTCCGCGGGAAGATCCTGAACGTTGAGAAGGCCCGCCTGGACCAGATGCTGAAGAACGAGGAGATTCGAACTCTCATCACCGCAATCGGCGGCGGCATCGGTGAGGAGTTCGAACTCTCGAAGGTCCGATACCACCACATCATCACGATGAGCGTGGACGCGCAGGAGATGTGCTTGGTCCGCCGGCGGAGCGGTCCCGCGGAGCTCGCTCGCATCGGACCATTCATCGATGCCTGCATCGACGGCTCGCGGAAAGCTTCCGACTACGAGGTTCTGTGCTTCGAGCGGCGAACCCGCCGGACAACCTTCAAGCCCATCCGGGCCGCCATCCGCCACCCGATCGAGGAGGAGTTGCACGAGTTGCGAACGCGATTCGGCAGGAAGGTCCGGGTGACGTCTTCCCATAGCGTCTTTGTCTGGAAGGACGGCAAGATACAACTTGAACGGGGCGACAGACTGCGGAAGGGGGACTTCGTCGTCATCCCTCGGAAGATCCCTTTGGCGGCGACAGCGCCAGCGCAGGTCGACCTCGTGGACGCGTTTGCACGCCGTGCGGCTGACCTGCGATCGTCCATGTGGCTCCACGGCCCCGGAGTCGAACGTTACTTGCAGAGTCGAGTCGTGGAGGGGATGGATCCCTCGCACCCGCTGCTCCAGTATCGCATCGAGGCTCCCACCGACGTCCGCGCGGAACTGAAGGCGATCCGCGAGGATCGTGGCATCACGCAATGGGATGTGTGCGCCGCAACGGGCGCAAAGCAGGCGTGCACGGTGTCGGAGTGGGAGAGAGGCGACACGTTGCCCAACGTATCCCAATTTGGATCCTACCTCCGGACGATCGGCGTCGGCAAGGAAGGAATCTTCCGTCGAATCCGCGTCCGCATGCCGCATCTCGAGTGGGTGTGGCGGCAGCAATACAACGACAGTGGACACAACCGAGTCAGGTCGTGGCTACGGCTCAACGACATGGATCTGGACTCGACGCGTGTGCTCCCACTCGACGGGATTCGAATCGCGGCCGAGCACAACGGAGCTCGGGGCGTCCATCGCTTCTTGCCGATTGACGACCGGCTGATGACGGTCTTGGGGTTCTTCGTCGCGGAAGGTTCAATCTCGAAGAGGAATGGCATCAGCTTCGCTTTCGGACCGACCGACGCACCAATCGTCCGGGAAATCCGGCGTTCCTTCCAGGAGCTGTTCGGCGTGAGAAGTGCCGTGTATCCCGGAAACGGGAAGGGCTCCACACTCGTCGTCCGGAATCGCATCATCACTGAGTGGTTCAGGCTCGCCTTTGGCCTCGACCGCACGGCCTCTCACGTGAAGGAAATTCCATCAATCGTGTTCAATGTCGATGAACGCATGCGCGAGATGTTTCTGCGGGCGTACCTCCTCGGGGACGGCACGGTCCATGAGCATGGGATCTCCTGGACCACCGTCTCGGAGACCCTGGCCGGACAACTAGTGTACCTCCTACAGACCCTCGGCGCAATGGCCTCGGTCTCGGAGCACGAGCCCTACAAGATGTCGCCCGCCCAGGTCGCGCGGTCAATCCACTCGAAGCGGCGGGTCTACGTCGTGAGCCTCAACCGAAAGGAGGATCTGCTTCGGCTGCGCCGAGTTTGGGAGGATCATCACCTCGCCTGGAAGCTCTGGCCCGTCATCACGAACGGCTGGCCTGGACGGAACCTCGCGTGCACGATCCTATCGGAGGATCTCGCGGCGGTCGAGGTCGTATCCGTGCGCCGGGTTCAGCCCAGCAGTCGATTCGTCTACGACTTCTCGGTCGACGACGAAGAGAACTTCGTGGCCGGGCTGGGAGGCATCTGCTGCCACAATAGTGACGCGGACGTGGACGGCCAGCACATCACGACCCTCCTGTTGACGCTGTTCTTCCGTTACATGCGGCCCATGATCGACGCGGGCTACGTGTACATCGCGCAGCCGCCGCTCTACAAGATTCGGAAGGGCAAGGATACGCACTACGCGTACACGGAGAAGCAGAGGGAGGAGCTTGCGAAACAGCTCGGGGACAAGGGCGTCGTCTACCAGAGGTACAAGGGTCTCGGCGAGATGAACGCAGATGAGCTCTGGGAAACGACGATGGACCCCGAGCGCCGAATCCTCAAGCAGGTTACAATCGAGGACGCGGTCGCCGCGGACGCCCTCTTTTCTCTGCTCATGGGCGAAGCGGTCGAACCCCGCCGGCAGTACATCCAGGAACACGCGAAGGAAGTCGTGAACTTGGACATCTAGGGTGAGTCATGCCGGAGGAAGCCCAGGAGCCGCAGCGGCGGGTGGTCGCCCAGCCGATCGAGGACGAGATGTCCCGATCCTACATCGACTACGCGATGTCCGTGATCGTGGGGCGGGCCCTGCCTGACGTCCGGGACGGGCTCAAACCGGTTCAGCGCCGCATCCTCCATGGGATGAACGAGTTGGGCATGAGCTCTGGCTCCCAGCACAAGAAGTCCGCGCGTGTGGTCGGAGAAATTCTTGGAAAATTCCACCCGCACGGAGACATCGCGGTCTACGATGCCCTCGCGCGGATGGTCCAGGACTTCTCCCTGCGGTCCCCGCTCATCGACGGCCAAGGGAACTGGGGGAGCACGGAGGACGAGCCTGCGGCGATGCGGTACACGGAGTGCCGCCTAGCGAAGCCCGCGGAAGCCCTGCTCCAAGACATCGAGAAGGAGACCGTCGACTGGATGGACAACTTCGACGGCACCCTCAAGGAACCCACGGTCCTCCCGGGGATGTTCCCGAACCTCCTAGTGAACGGGTCGAGCGGGATCGCCGTCGGCATGGCCACGAACATCCCGCCCCACAACCTGACCGAGGTCGTGGACGCCCTCATCGTCCTCATCGACAACCCCAACGCTGAGCTCAGGGAACTCTACCACCCGGAGACAGGGCCGATCCGGGGACCTGATTTCCCGACGGGCGGTATCCTCTACGGGATCGAGGGGCTCGTGGAAGCCTACACGGCCGGGCGCGGACTCCTCCGCATCCGCGCGAAGGCGCACTTCGAGGAGGCGGGCCGCGACAAGGCCCGCATCGTGATCACGGAGATCCCCTACATGGTCAACAAGGCGGCCCTCGTGGAGTCCATCGCGCTCCTCGTGAAGTCGAAGAAGATCGAGGGCGTCACGGACCTCAGGGATGAGAGCGACCGGGACGGGATGCGGATCGTCCTGGAGCTCAAGCGGGACGCCATCGAGGACGTCGTCCTGAACCAGTTGTACCACCACACCCAGATGGAGCAGACCTTCGGGGTGATCAACCTCGCGATCGTCGACGGGAAGCCGAGGTACCTCTCCCTGAAGGACGAGCTCCAGTGCTACGTCGACCACCGTATCCAGGTCGTCCGGAGGCGGACGGAGTTCGACTTGAGGAAGGCGCGAGACCGCCTGCACATCGTCGAGGGCCTGATCACCGCGGTGGACCACCTCGACGAGGTCATTCGGCTGATCCGCCACTCTCAGACGGTCGAGGAGGCGCGTTCGGGCCTGATGAGCCGGTACCTCCTGAGCGAGGGGCAGGCGAACGCCATCCTATCGATGACGCTGCGGCAGCTCACCGGCCTGGAGATCGAGAAGCTGCGACAGGAGCAGCGGGACCTCACGAACCGGATCAACGAGCTAGAGGCGATCCTGGCCTCGCAGGAACGAATCCTAGGGATCATCAAAGATGAGCTTCGCGAGATGAAGGAGAAGTTCGGCGACGAGCGCCGGACGACCGTAGAGGCCCAGGCCTACGACATGGAGGTCGAGGACCTGATCCCCGAGGAGGACGTCGTGGTCACGATCACGAACACGGGCTACATCAAGCGGATCCCCGTGGTCGCGTACCGTACGCAGAAGCGCGGCGGGAAAGGCGTCACGGGGATGGAGACGAAGGAGGAGGACTTCGTCGTGAACCTGTTTGTGGCCTCGACCCACGACTACATCCTGTTGTTCTCGAGCAAGGGCCAGTGCTACTGGCTCAAGACGTTCAAGATCCCCGTGGGCAGCCGCTATTCGAAGGGCAAGCCCATCGTGAACCTCCTGCCCCGGTTGCAGGCCGGGGAGAAGATCCAGGACATGATCCCCGTGCGAGAGTTCGAAGAACTCCGCACGATCGTCTTCGCGACGAAGCTCGGGAAGGTCAAGCAGACGCGCCTGGACGCCTTCAAACGTCCGAACATCCGCGGCATTCGGGCGATCGCCCTCCGGGAGAACGACGAGCTCGTTGAGGCGCGCATCGCGGACGGGGACGAGCAGGTCATCCTCGCGAGCGCGCGCGGCTACGCGAACCGCTTCGCCCTGAGCGAGGTGCGGACGATGGGGCGGCCCGCGGCAGGCGTTCGGGGGATGCGCCTCCGGAAGGATGACCGGGTCGTGTCGATGGCCCTCGTGAAGAGCGAGGAGAAGGAGCTCCTCACGATCCTGGAGACCGGCTACGGGAAGCGGACGAAGGTCGGCGAGTACCGGAAGACCCGCCGCGGGAGCCAGGGCGTCGTCACGACGAACATGAAGGTGGCCCAGAGCCCCGTCGTCGGCGTGCTCGAGGTCGCGCCCGGCGACGAACTCCTCGTGACCACGGTGGGGGGCATCGTGATCCGATGCCCCGTGGACGAGATCCGCGAGACGGGACGCGCCGCGAAGGGCGTCCGGATCCAGAGGCTCGGGGAAGGGGACAAGGTCACCGCGGTCGTCCGGCTTGTCACGAGCGAGGAGGCCGAGCAGGCCGTCGGCGAGACGCCGGCCCCGACGCCGGACAAGGAAGAGCCGGAGAATCCCTAGGCCATCGCCGACCAGTCGATCTCAATCCCCAGGCCCGGTCCCTGCGGCGCGACGAGGTGCCCGTTCTTGAACTGCAGACCCGACGAGGGATCCTTCGCCAGGTTGAAGTGGGAGTCCAGGTCGAGCCACCGCACGTTCTTCGATGCGAGGGCGAAGTGCAGTCCCGCCGCGATCGACAGCTGGGGCTCCCCCATGCAGCCGACCATCGTCGGGAAGCCGGCGGACTGGCAGATCGCGTCCACGTCGACCGTCCGCGCGATCCCTCCGTGCTTCATGAGCTTGAGGTTCACCGCCTTCGCGGCCTTGCTCCAGCCCACCCTCTTCGCGTCGTCCGGCGTGAGGACCATCTCGTCCGCCATGATCGGGATCGGCGAGGACTCGCTGAGCGCCCGCATGCCCTCGTAGTCCGTCGCCTTCAAGGGCTGCTCGAAGAGGGCGACCCCCAGGTCCCGCGCCGCGCGCGCGAAGGTCAGCGCCTGGCTCCACGTGTAGCCCTCGTTCCCGTCGACCCGGAGCTCGACGTTCGGCCCGGCGGCCCCACGGATCGCCCGCAGGCGCTCTAGGTCGGCCTGCACGTCCGCGCCGACCTTCACCTTGAGGGCGCGGAAGCCTTCCTGCGTCCACCGCCGGGCACGTTGGACCGCCTCGGGGGTGGACATGATGCCGATCGTCATGTCCGTGGGCATGCGGTCCCTCGTCCCTCCGAGGTATTCATGGAGGGGCTGCCCGGCGATCCGGGCCGCCAGGTCGTGGATCGCGATGTCGAACGCGGCCTTGACCGCAGGGTTGCCCGGGAGGATCCGGTCGACCCGGTCCACGACCTCGCGGGGCGTCCGGAAGTCGTACCCGGTGAGGCCGCGGAGGATCGTCTTCATGGCCTCTTTCATCGTCAGCAGGGTCTCCTTCGTCACCTCGCTTGGTGCGCCGCTCCCCGAGCCGACGACCCCGCCGGAGTGCACGCTGACGAAGAGGTTCGGCGCAACGTCGGAGGAGCCGCGGGCGATCGTGAAGCGTTCCTTGCGCGGGATCTCCAGGGTCGTATATTCGATCAGGTCGACGCGCATCAGGCCACCGGATAACGGGGGACGATATCAAGATAGCCCACGAGAGGGAAGGCCAACGGGGACACGCGGGAATCTAGTGACGGGTGCGGGCTCGTCGATGCCCAGGCGCAGTCGACCGCTTCGACACCACCGTCCGATAGTAGCGGCAGAAGCCCGTGAACGAACACGATTCGCAACGGGGCCCGATCGGGCGGCAGAGGTCTTTCCCGAAGCGGATGAAGAGCTCGTTCACGTGGAGCCACCACTCCTTCGGCACGATCCGCATGAGGACCCGCTCCGTCTGCTCCGGCGCCTTCGTCCGCACGAGTCCGAGGCGGTTGCTCACCCGGTGGACGTGGGTGTCCACGGGGATCCGAGGGTCCCCGAAGCCGTACACGAGTACGCAGTTCGCAGTCTTGGGGCCGACCTGCGGGAGCTCGAGGAGTTCCTCGTAGGTGCGCGGCACGCGACCGCCGTGTTCAGCCAGGAGGACGCGGCTCACCTTGCGAATCTGGACGGCCTTCTGGCGGTAGAAGCCCACGGGATGAATGAGCCGCTCCAGGTGGTCCGTCGGCGCCGAGGCGATGGCGGAAGGCGTGTCGTAGGCCGCGAAGAGCTGGGCAGACGCCTTCTCCGTCATCTCGTCGCGGGTGCGCTGGGAGAGGATCGTGGAGATCAGGACTCGGAAGGGGTCCTCCTTCTCCGCGACGATCTTCGCGAGGGCCGTCTCTCCCTGATGCAGGTCCCTTCCGGGCAGGTAGCGGCGGGTCAGGTCCCTCAGGACCGCCTCGATGTGGTCACGGGCGCGCGCCGAGATGCTCAAGGGCCTCCCCCGCGGTGTAGATGGATCCGGCGATGAAGACGATGTCGTCTGGGGACGCGGCCCGGAGGGCCGCGTCGATCGCGGCGCCGACGGGCGGGACGACCTCCGCGGGCGCGAAAGGGCGGAAGGCGGAGGCCACCTCCTCGGGCGTATAGGCGCGGTGGCTCTTGGGGCGGCAGGCGTACACCCGGGAGGCGTGCGGGCCCAAGGCCGCCGCGATCCGAGGGAGGTCCTTGTCGCTCAGGATGCCCGCGACGAGGAGGCACTTCCGTCCGGGGAAGAGCTCCGAGTACGCCGCGCCCACGGCCTCCGCCGCGGGCCCGTTGTGGGCGCCGTCGACGAGGACGAGCGGCTTCTCCCGGAGGACCTGCAACCGCGCGGGCCACTCCGTCGCCGCGATCCCGTCCACGACGGCCCGGTCCGCCACCGGGATGCCGGCGTTCCGGAGCTCTAGGGAGGCCGCCACCGCGATGCCCATGTTCTCCACCTGGAAGGAACCCAGGAGGCGTGTGCAGACCTCGAACTCCCCGAACGCCCCGCGCACGCGGACCCGTTGTCCCTTGAGATCCTGCGAGATCCGCTCCGCGATCACGTCGCGGCCCACGACCGTGAGGGGAGCGTGGACCTGGCGGCACCACTCCACAATTGCGGGGAGGGCCTCCTGATCCACCGTGACCGCGCGCGACGTCGGCTTGATGATCCCCGCCTTCTCCCGCGCGATTCGCTCCACGGTCCGGCCCAGGTGCTCCGTGTGCTCCAGGCCGACCCGGGTGATCACGGAGACGAGCCCGTCGATCACGTTCGTCGCGTCCATGCGCCCGCCCATGCCCACCTCGACCACCGCGACGTCGACCTCGCGCTCCCGGAAGTACTCGAGGGCCATCGCGGTCGCGACCTCGAAGAAGGTGGGGTGGTAGATCGAGCGTTCCGCGACCATCGTCTCGATCGCAGGCTGCATCCCCGACCAGAGACGGAGGACGTCCGCATCCGGGATGCAGGCCCCGTCCACCCGGATGCGCTCGTTGAAGCGGACCAGGTGGGGCGAGGTGTACAGGCCGACGCGATGGCTCGCCTTGCGGAGCACGGACGCGACGGATGCGGACACGGAGCCTTTCCCGTTCGTTCCCGTGACGTGCACGGCCTTGAGGCCGCGCTGGGGGTCCCCGAGCAGCGCGAGGAGCTTCCGGATGTTGTCGAGGCCGAGCTTGATCCCGATCCGCTCGAGGCGATACAGCTGCTCCAGGGTCCCCTCGTAGTCCATGGGAGTGCCTGGAGGCAACCGGGGCCCTCGGTTAAAGGTTGGCTCCTCCGGGAGGATCAGCCGCCGTAGAGCCGGAGGACCGACGCGATCGAGCTCATGAAGAAGTAGGAAAGGAAGAGCCAGCTCACGAGGAAGACCGTGGAGAAGATGTACAGGCCCTTCCGCGCGCTGTCGGGCACGGAGCTGCGCGACGTGCTCGCGAGGAACGCGAACGCCACGACGAGGGCCGCAGCTGCATCGAGCACGGTCATCGAGATCCACGCGAGGGTCCGCACGAGGCTCGCGTAGGCGAGGGCGCTCGGGGAAGGCGTGCCTCCGCCGAACGGGCTCGAGGGTGCCGGGATGAGGAGGATCGCCTGGAAGCACAGGAGGCCTGTGAAGAAGAGGGCGCCCACGCCGACCCCGGCGAGGGTCATCATGATGTCCATCGTCTCCACCGGGCGTTTCTTCCCCATGACGGGCGGGGCGATCATCGGCGCGGGCGGAGCGGGTTCCAACGGGGGCGACACGTTCATCCCTCCTCGGAGGCGCATGGCGGCTGCCGCGGCTTAAAGACTCCTGCGCGACCCGGCACCATACCTATATATCGAGCCGGACGAATCGGCGCCCTCGATGCACCCGGCGGAGCGCATCCGCGGCGCGAAGAGCCTCAAGCTCCAGGGGAAGACGATCGTCCTCGGGGTCACGGGGAGCATCGCTGCCGTGGAGACGGTCAAGCTCGCGCGGGAGCTCATCCGCCACGGGGCCGACGTCCATGCGGTCCTCTCGGACGCGGCGACGGGGATCGTCCATCCCAACGCTCTCCAGTTCGCCACGGGCCACGACGTGGTCACGCACCTCGACGGGTCGATGGACTACCTGACGATGTGCGGCCAGGACGGCAAGGCGGATCTCCTGCTCATCGCCCCCTGCACCTCGAACACGATCAGCAAGATCGCGAACGGGATCGACGACACGCCCGTGACCACCTACGCGGTGAACGCGCTCGGGTCCGGCATCCCCGTCCAGATCGCGCCCGCCGCGCATGAGACGATGATGGAGAACCCCGCGGTCGCGGCGAACCTCCGCCGCCTCCGCGAGCTCGGCGTGGAGGTCGTGGAGCCGAAGTGGGAGGAGAGCAAGGCGAAGATGGCGGACCTCGAGGAGATCGTGGCCTGCGTCGTGAGGCGCCTGGGCCCGAAGGACCTCCAGGGGACCAAGGTCCTCGTCGTCGCGGGCGCGACCGTCGAGCCCATCGACGACATTCGCGTCGTGTCGAACCGGTCCACGGGCTCGACGGGGATCGAGCTCGCCCGGACCGCGTTCGAGCGCGGTGCGGACGTGGAGCTCTGGCTCGGCCGGCACGAGGCGCCCGTGCCCGCGTGGATCCCGAAGAAGGTCTTCGAGACGACCGCGGACCTGGCGGCGATGGCCGAGCGCGCGGACGCGGACATCACCCTCGTCCCCGCCGCGGTCGCGGACTTCTCGCCGAAGAAGCGGAAGGGCAAGCTCCCGACCCGCGAGGGCGCGCTCACCCTGGACCTGGAGCCCACCCCGAAGGTCCTGCGGAGCCTGCGCAAGGGCACGCGGAAGAGCCTCGTGGGCTTCAAGGCCGAGGCGGGCGTGAGCGCCGCGGAGCTCAGGTCGAAGGCGATGGCCCTCCTCAAGGAGGCGGACCTCGACCTGGTCGTCGCCAACGACGTGACGCGGATGAAGGCCGACGCCACTGCGATCACGATCTTCGACCGCAAGGGGCACTCGACGACGTTCGAGGGGACGAAGGCCCTCGCGGCCGAGCGCATCTGGAGCGCGGTCCTGCATGGTGTCCCAGGGTGAGGCGTTCTGCCCCGGACATGTGACGGCCTTCTTCGAGGTCGTGGAGGATCCCGATCCCCGGAGGAAGGGGTCCCGCGGAGCCGGGCTGTCCCTGAGCCTCGGCGTGACGACCGTGGCCCGCGTCCGAGAGGCGCCGAGGCCGTCCCTGGAAATCTTCGTGAACGGGAAGCGGGCCAAGGCCGAGGTCACCGAGCGTGCCGCTTCCAAGGTCCTCGCGGACGGCTCCTACGAGGTGAAGATCCTCTCCGAGTCGCCGCTGCCCGTCTCCCAGGGGTTCGGCGTCAGCTCCGGCGCCGCCCTCAGCACGACGCTCGCGCTCGAGGACGCCCTCGGGTTCGGGCGGACGCGGGACGAGCTCGTCTCCATGGCCCATGAGGCCGAGGTGGAGTGCGGGACCGGCCTGGGAGACGTCGTACCCGCATCCCTCGGCGGAATGGACCTCCGGCTTGAGCCCGGAGCCCCGGGCCACGCCGTCGTCAAGAAGTTCGAAGTGAGGAAGGACCTCCTCCTCGCGGTCGTGGGCCCCGAGATCCTTACGAGGTCCGTCCTCCGGGACGCGGGGAAGGTCGCGGCGATCAACCGTGCGGGCGGCCGATGCGTGCAGGAGTTTGCGGGAGACCCGAGCTTCGAGCGGCTCTTCGACCTCGGCAACCGCTTCGCGGAGGAGACCGGCCTCGCGACCAAGACGCTCCTCGAGGTGATCCGTGCGAGCCGGATGTTCGGCCGCGCCTCTATGGCGATGCTCGGGAACTCGATCTTCGCGGAAGGAGGCCGGGACGAGCTCGCGACCCTGTACCTCAAGTTCGGCACACTCATGCGCTGCGAGGTCGACAACGAGGGCGCGCGCGTCCTGTGATCACTCGCTCAGGGTGAAGAGCTGATCGTCCCCGCCCACGTCGAAGAGGCCGATCCTTGCGCCCGCATCGAGCCACCCGTGGGCGTAGTTGATGTTCGCGAGGGCCTTGTCCAGCTCCCCCTGGTCCCGGAAGTGCATCGCATCCTGCGTGTACGCCTTCGCCATGGAGAGGAAGTCCTCCGCCATCTTCCGCAGGTGGGAGCGAGCAGGCGGGACGATCTTCACCTTCGCCAGGGCCCGCTCGGTCAAGGCGATGTCCTTGTCCACAAGGGGGCGGAGGTCCACATCACTCCATGGTTCGCGCGATGTTAAGGCTTTCCTGGCCCGCCACTCAATCCTCAATGACCTTCACGCTCTCGCCGCCGTGCTTCGTCTCCCGGGGGCGGACCTCGACCATGAGGGGCATCTGCAGCCCGCCGCCCGTCATGATCGCGACGCCGATCGGGAGGCGGGAGATCTCCTCCGCCATCGCGGAGGTGAGCCCCTCGACGCTCGAGACGATCGCCTTGAGGTCGTTGGGATTCGTGACCTTGAGGATGATCTGCGTGTTGCACTGGCTCAGGACGTTCTTGTCGATCTTGGCAGCCCGCTGCGTGATCACGAGCAGGCCGAGCCCGAACTTCCTGCCTTCCGACGCGAGGGTGCGGAAGACCTTGGAGGAGGCGACCTGGCCGACCTGGGGGCAGAAGTTGTGGGACTCCTCCACGACGAGCATCATCGGCGGGATGCGGCCGACCTTCCGCAGTTCGAACATCGCCGTGGCGAGGCGGTTCACGACGAGCTCCTGGATGTCCGGAGCGACGCCCTTCAGGTTGATGATCGTCGTCTTGCCCTTGACCACGAGCTCGTCGATCCGCGTGCCCTCCTGAGCGAAGATCTCCACCTCGCTCAGGTACTCAAGCTCGTCGATCAGGCTCGCGTTCTGCGGGTCGTCCTCCCGCTCCAAGACCCGGATGATGTCGCGGATCGTGTAGCTTTTCGACGCCGCCCGCAAGGTGTCGAGGGCCTTCCGGAGCGCGGTGAGGTGCGTGCGGACCTTCCCCGAGCCGGTGAGGGAGAGGATGTCGCGGGCATCGAGGTTGCTCAGGGTGAACTTGAGAGGCCGGGAGCCGCCGTTCACCTTCGTGTCGGGGGAAAAGATCTGCAGGAGGTCCCCGTACCCGCGCGGGTCCACGTGGAAGCGGTTGGCCCCGCCTGTGACCTTCCCCTTCTCCCGCAGGGTCTCGTATTCCCCATGGGGATCGATGATCACCGTGGTCACGTGGTGCTTCATCAGCTCCTCGATGATCACTCCGGCGATGTACGACTTGCCGCCGCCCGTCTTCGCCAGGATAGACACGTGCTTCTGGACCATCGCGTTGATGTCCAGGTACACGGGCACGCTATGCCCCGCGAGAAGGCCGACGTAGGCCCCGTGCTTCTTGTCCTCTGTGAGCCCGATGACCTCCTGGATGGTTTCTTTCTCCGCCTTGTAAACGGCCTCCCCGGCGCGGAAGGGTGTCCGGGGGACCAAGAGGAGCCCGCGGTCGTCCCGGAACCCGATCACGGAGACCTGGGCGGACACCCGCTCCTCGATGTCGACGGCCTCCCCGTCGCCCATGTGCTGGGCCTTGTCCAGGGAGAGGTCCGTCTTGCGCTCGATCTCGTCCACGCGGCCCAGGACGATGCCGCAGGTCTCGTGCTTCACCTGGACGAAGTCGTAGCGGTCCACGGGCTCGACGACGGAGCAGCGGAAGGTCGTGGAGCCGACGTCCCCGTAGATGACGCCGATGAACCCGTTTACATGGTGGGAGGATGGCTTAGAATGGGCGAGGGACTCCATGCGTGCATCCCATGGATGCCGCGATAACCGGCGAGGGCCATAAAAAGATTTGTCCAGCTCCGAGCGCACGGTTTCGCTCGGCGCGGTGAGAACCACGTTTGATATTCTTGTGTCGCGTGTTCAAGTCCGCCGAGGGTCGTGGAACTCCTCGGCATGGCGGCCCAGTCCGAGGACCTTCGTCTCCCGATCGTGTTCGGCCGCGCGTTCCTCGTCGAACTCCAGCGCGGCGACCTGGCCATGGCGCAGGTCTTCGCGCGGGCCTTTCTCAGTCACCTGTCGACCGTATCCGCCGCGACCTGACCGCGCGCGGCCGAGGGCCCGCGAGCCGCGTCTCGATCGCCCGGATCACCTCGTCGACGATGTCCTCCTTGGACCGCGTCGCGTCGACCACCGCGTACCGTTTCGACCGTGCGAGGAGGTCGTAGTTCGCGGCGACCTTCGTGAGCAGGGAGAGGTCCTCGAAGCGGACCTTCGCCGGGCGGTCTGCGATCCGCGCGAGGCCTGCCTCCGCGGAGATGCGCAGGAGGATCGTCAGGTCGGGCGGGAGGATCCAGGGCTCGCTGATTCCCTGGAGGAACGCAATGGGCTTCGATACGACGCCTTCGAGCCGGGCCGCCTGGTACGCGTAGGTCGAGTCCGCGTAGCGGTCGCACAGGACGATCTCTCCGCGCGCGAGGTGTGCGCGGATCTCCTCCAGATGGGCCGCGCGGTCCGCGAGGAAGAGGAAGGATTCCGCGAGGGGTCCGACGTCGTCGTGGTACGCCCGTCGGATCGCGTCCCCGAGCCAGGAGTGCGTCGGTTCGCCTGTCAGGAACACGCGTTCACCGCGCTTCTCCAGGGATTCCGCGACGAGGCGGCTCACGGTGGACTTGCCCGAGCCGTCGATGCCCTCGAAGGTGACGAAGCCCTTGAGCACGGCCGGGCGCAATGGACGGTTGCCGGATTAACCCGTCGACGCGGGCCTTCGGCAGGGTCCGCTCGCAACGTTAATATAGCGTGCATCGGCTCCGTGGCGCGCCGTCAGGGAATCGGGGGGCGGATACGATTTCATGGAAGCTGAGGGTCGATACTCGGAAGCTTGCTCAGGGAGGGGACCGGTCCGCCCGCTGTCGCAAGTGCCATGTGCGCCTCGTCCTCCTCCCTGAGGACCTTCGCCAGGGCTACTGCTTCGACTGCTACGATTCCCTGGAAGTCCGCGCGCCCCACCTGTACTAGTCCATCGCCCGGCCGACGAGTTCGCGCTGCCTCGCCTGCCGCTGCCGCTTCCATCGCCGCAGGTCTTCCTCGATCCACGCGTGCGGACGGCCCTGGGCCCGGAGCCAGTCCACGTTGGGCTTGTAGACGATGTCCCAGTACTGGAGGGCCTCCTCGACCTCTTCGGAGACATCCTCCTGCGCCGGCCCTGCCTCCTCCTGGCTGCGGCCTCCGAGCTGCCACGCCCACGTCCTGAGTTCCTCCAGGAGCGGGGACTTCGTGCGGCCCTCCCACACCAGGGTCGATCTCTTCAGCACGTCCTGGGCCTCGTCCCGGTCGAACACCGCGGAGACGCGCTCCGCGTTGCTCCCCCAGAGGGGCCGTTCGAGCGTCCCCTTCCACCGCAGGCCGTGCTTCGCGAGGAGGCGCTTGAAGGCCTCCTTGTTCCGCGAGTAGGCGTCCCCATCGAGCTCGAACCGATACCGCATGGGCGCCCCGCCCAGAGCGCGTCCGATACGTTAACGGTTTCGCGCGGCCGCGGCGCACTTCAGGGAGCCCACGCCGGGGATCTCCGCCTCCAGGATGTCCCCCGCGACGATCGGCCAGACTCCCGCGGGCGTGCCCGTGGCGAGGATATCCCCCCGCTCGAGGCTCATGATCCGCGACGCGGCGGCGAGGAGCTGTGGGATGCGGAAGACCATCTGGCCCGTGTTCGAGTCCTGGCGCACGACGCCGTTCACCTTGAGGCGGATCGGCAGCGCGTGCGGGTCCGGCACGCGGGATGCGGCCACGCCCGTGGAGATCGGGGCGAAGGTGTCGAAGCCCTTCGCTGCGGTCCAGGGGCTCCCCTCCCTGCGGGCCTTCGTCTGGAGGTCCCGGGCGGTGATGTCGAAGAAGACCGCATAGCCGGCCACGAGGCCCATCGCCCGGTCCGGAGGCACGTCCACGCCCCCACGGTCGAGGATCACCGCGAGCTCCGTCTCCACCTCGATCCGCCCGGAGTCGGGGGGGAGCAGGATCCGGCCGCCCCCGGGGAGGAGCGCCGTGGTGGGCTTCAGGAAGAAGATCGGCTCCGCGGGCACGCGGGTGTTCATCTCTTTCGCATGGTCCGCGTAGTTCCTCGCGACGCAGAGGATCTTCGTGGCGTGGATCCGGCGGCCTCCGACACTGATGACGCGAGTCATGGACTCATCTCACGGGAGTGGGCCTGCGGTACGCGAGCTTGTAGCGGACGAGGGTGACCGCGACGACCGCGAACAGGACCGCGGCGCCGAAGCCCACGAGGGTGCCGAGGTCCCCGTACTGCGTGAAGGTTTCGCCGAAGCTCGCGAGGAAGTTGTACGTGGCGTGCATCGTCACCGCGACGAGGTAGTACGGCAGGAACGCGTAGGGACGGCGGGTGAGCCATCCCGTGGCCAGGCCGTAGCCCGTGACCGCGGTCGCACTCGCATGGAGCAGGGAGGCGGAGAAGGAGCGGATCACGATTACCGCGAGGAAGGCGGAGGCGCTGCCTCCCGCGTCCGTGAGGACCTTGAGCCCGTTCAGGAGATTCTCCGTGGCGGAGAAGCCCAGGCCCGCGGCGGCCCCGAAGACGAGACCGTCCACGCGGGCGCGGGCCACGGGCTTGCCGACCCGGGCGCTCACCGCCTTGGCCGCCTCCTCGACGAACGGGGCGAGGACGACGACGAGGAAGATCGTCTCGGGGTCCGTGAAGTGCTTGGACAGGAACACGTACAGGGGACCTGCGCTCTGCGCCGCCGCCCCCAGGAGGACCTCAAGCACGAGGGCCATGAGCACGCTGAACACGGCCCCCCAGGCGAAGGCCTTCAGGACGACGGGCATCGGCGGGCGCCCGATGCGTCTCGTGTTCCGGATCCACCACACGAACACGAGCGGGAGCGTGAAGGCGGAGGCCACGAGGACGAGGAGCATATAGGGAGAGGACGCCAGGTCGGCCATCGTACCCGTCCCGCCTCAGCGGTCCTCCGTCAGAGTGATTTCGCCCTTGAGCCTCGCGTGGGCCGCGGCGAGGCGGGCCACGGGCACGCGGAAGGGCGAGCAGGACACGTAGTTGAGGCCGAGCTCGTGGCACAGCTCGATGCTCGACGGGTCTCCGCCATGCTCCCCGCAGATCCCGATCTCCAGATCGGGGCGCACCTTGCGCCCCTTCTGGACGCACATCCGCATGAGCTGGCCCACGCCCTCCCGGTCGAGGGACTGGAAGGGGTTGAAGGGGAGGATCTTGCGGTCCACGTAGGACAGGAGGAACTTGCCCTCCGCGTCGTCGCGGCTGTACCCGAACGTCGTCTGCGTGAGGTCGTTCGTCCCGAAGGAGAAGAACTCCGCGTAGCCGGCAATCTGGTCCGCGGTAAGAGCCGCCCGCGGGATCTCGATCATCGTACCGAACTTGTAGTCCACGGTCACGCCCTCCCGCTCCATGACCTTCTTCGCCTCCGCCTCGAGGGCGTCCCGCTGGTCCCGCAGCTCGTTCACATGCCCGACGAGCGGGATCATGATTTCCGGGTGGACGTCGACGCCCTCCCGCTTGAGCTGGCAGGCGGCCTCGAAGATCGCGCGGACCTGCATCTCCGTGATCTCGGGGAACGTGATGCCGAGGCGGCAGCCCCGGAGGCCGAGCATCGGGTTCGCTTCTCGGGTGGCCGCGACGGCGGCGAGGAGGATCTCCTTCTCGGGGATCAGGCGCTCGATGCCCCGCGCGAGGTCGCCCTTTCCGGCCTCCTGGACCTCGTCGAGGAAGACGCGGTCCTCCTCCGACGCGGCGGTCCTCTCGAGGAGCCGCGGGTCGCTCCGAGCGAGGTGGAGCTTCGTGACCTGAACGAGGAGGGTCTCGTAGTTGGGAAGGAACTCGTGGAGGGGCGGATCGATGAGCCGGATGATCACCGGAAGGCCGGCCATCGCCCGGAGGACTCCGACGAAGTCCTCCTTCTGCAACTTGCCGAGGGTCTCCAGGGACCCCAGGTAGCGCCGGGAGAGGTCCCGGAAGGTGGGCTCGATCGACTCCAGCCGGCGTTCGTAGTCGGTCCGCTTCTCCCCCTTCGCGGCTTCGAGATCTGCCGCGACGGACCGGCGCTGCGCCGACACCCGGCGGTACTCGGGTGCCGCGAGGATCATCTCGTGGACGACGGGGAGCCTCTCGCTCTCGAAGAACATGTGCTCCGTGCGACAGAGCCCGATCCCCTGCGCGCCGAACCGCCGCGCCCGCTGGGCGTCGCGCGGGTAGTCGGCGTTGGCCCAGACCTGCAGGCGCCGCTTCTCGTCGGCCCATCCCAGGAGGGTCTTCAAGTCCTCCTCCCGGTCGAAGTCCGGGTCGATCGACCGGATCGCGCCTTCGAAGACCTCGCCCGTGGTCCCGTCGATCGACACGAAGTCCCCCCGGCGGACGACCCTCTCGCCCACGTGGAACTCGCCCGCGTCGTAATCGATCCGCAGGGCCTCACAGCCCGCCACGCAGGGGAGGCCGAGGCCCCGCGCGACGACGGCCGCATGGCTCGTCGCGCCCCCGTGGGCGGTCAGGATGCCCTTCGAATGCAGCATGCCGTGGACGTCGTCGGGGGAGGTCTCGATCCGCACGAGGACGACGGGTTTCTTCTCCAGGCCTAGGCGCTCGGCCTCGTCGGGATCGAAGGAGACGCATCCGGTCGCGGCCCCCGGCGAGGCGTTGAGGCCCTTCGCCAGGTACCGGCCCTCCTTCCTCGCGCCCTCCTTCGCCGCCTCGTCGAACCGGGGCAGGAGCAGCTGGACCACATGGAGAGGCTCGACCCGGAGGAGGGCCTCGTCGTCCGAGATCAGGCCCTCGCGGACCATGTCCACCGCGACCTTCACCGCGGCCTGCGCGGTCCGCTTGCCCGTCCGCGTCTGGAGCATCCAGAGCTTCCCGCGCTCCACGGTGAACTCCATGTCCTGCACGTCGCGGTAGTGCCGCTCCAGGAGTTCGGCCCCACGGACGAACTGGTCGTAGATCGCGGGGAAGTGGTCCTTCAGCTCCGTGATCTTGTAGGGGGTGCGGATGCCCGCGACGACGTCCTCCCCTTGGGCGTTCGCGAGGTACTCGCCGAAGAGATCCTTCGCGCCCGTGGAGGGATTGCGGGTGAAGGCCACGCCCGTGCCGGAGTCGGGGCCCATGTTCCCGAAGACCATCATCTGCACGTTCGCCGCGGTCCCGAGGGTGTGGGGGATCTTGTTGAAGTTCCGATAGTCCACGGCCCGCTTCCCGCCCCAGGAGCGGAAGACCGCGCCGATCGCCTCGCGGAGCTGGTCCTGCGCCTTCTGCGGGAAGTCCACCTTGATCTCGGATCGATAGAGCGACTTGAACTCCTCCAAGACCTGGCGGAGCATGTCCGCGGTCAGGTCCGTGTCCTTCTTCCCCTCCGTCTTGTCCTTGTACCGTTCCAAGATCGCGTCGAATTTGCGGCCGTCGATGTCCTTGACGATCCGCCCGAACATGGCCACGAGGCGGCGATACGAGTCCCAGGCGTAGCGCTCGTTCGACGTCAGGGTCGCGAGCGCGTGCACGGTCTCGTCGTTCAGGCCGACGTTCAGGACCGTGTCCATCATCCCAGGCATGGAGAACTTCGCGCCGCTCCGCACGGATAGCAGGAGCGGGTTCGAGGGATCGCCGAACCGCTTGCCGGACCCCGCCTCGATCGCCTGGATGCCGTCATCCACCTGCTTCAGGAGGCCAGGCGGGAAGCGACCGCTCCTGCCGTAGGCGATGCAGGCCTTCGTCGTGATCGTGAACCCGGGAGGGACCGGGAGGCCAAGCCGGGTCATCTCCGCAAGGCCGGCTCCCTTGCCTCCGAGGAGATCCCGCATCGAGGCGTTCCCCTCCTCGAAGTGGTACACGTACTTGGGCAGGCGTCCACCCCAGGTCGCTGTAGTCCGGTGAGTTATATAACGATTTATCGCTCGGGCTCACGCGAGCCCCCGGAGGTCCTCGAGGAGCTGGGCGCACCGCACGATCGCGACGAGGCCGTAGAGCTGGTAGAGGAGGGACACCTTCGCGGGCAACGGTACCGACGGGTCGTCGAACTTCGCGAACAGGGCGTCGATCGCCTCCCGGGCCTCTTGGATGGACGACAACTCCCGCGACCCGCGGAAATCCATGGCGAGCGACCACAGGGCGTCCCGCACGGTCAGGGCATGGGCCTTGTACGTGGCCTCGAGGACGGCGTTGCTCCCGGCAACGTACTGACGGCTCGCGAGGAACATGAGGCCCTCGGACAGGCCGCTCATCAGGTACCGCATGAGGGACCTGTGCTCCGCGGTCAGGACGTTCTCAATGCCCAGGACGCCCACGGAGGCGAGATCGAAGAGGCTCGCTTGGTTCGCGCTCTGGCTCGACTTCGAGAAGCCGCCGACCTCGACGCCGAAGGAATAGAAACGCGAGACCGCGTCCAGGGCGGCGGAGGCGGAGTTCGCCCGGTCCCCGTCTCCGCCGGCCACGAGCCACCGTGAGACGACCTGCAAATCCCCGCGGAGCCGGAGCAGGGCCGGCTCGTCGAACCGGGCCAGCGCCTCCCGCAGGGCGGTCCGGTAGGACTCGACGAGGACGGCAGCATCCCCCTTGGCCATCGCTGCGGCGATGGGGCGAACGGGGCTAAAAGGCTATCCCGGGCCCGCCTCAGAAGCCCATCTGCCACGCCTTGATGTCCGCCCGCTTCCGCTCGAGGAACCGGTAGACGGTCGCATGCTCGCTCCCGCGCAGGAGCATGATCACCGCCTCGCGGGCGATCGCCATCTCGAAGGTGGGGCCCAGGAGGGACACCGTGTGGCCGAAGACGGACATGTCCACGGTCGTGAGCTCCTCGATGATGCGGCGGGTCTTGCCCCGCGTGCCGATCATGCGGGCCCGCACCTGCTCGACGCGGGCCCGGGAGCGGGCGAAGTCCTTGATGTCCAGAACCTCCAGGTACACGTCGTCGTCGAGGAGGCGAAAGGCCCGCTCCTCGGAGAAGCCTCGACCGATCGCCTGGACGATGTCCCGGGCCTTGAGGGCCAGCACCGGGTCCGAGGACCAGGACTCGTCGATCGTGACCTCTCCCGTGGCGGAGTCCACCTCGACGCGGGCGCCCGTGGCCTCTTGGAGCCGCCGCTTCGTGCCGCCTTCGGGGCCGATGAGCACTCCCACACGCTCCTGCGGGATCCGGGCGTAGAGCATGTCAACCCGACTCCAGGGTCTTCTCCAAAGCCGCGGGAGTCACGTCCACGCCCTTGCGGTGGAAGAACCGCGCGATGTTCGCCACGTCCCGCTTGTACCAGTCCCCCGCCCGCGGATGGTCGACGGGGACGGACTGGCCCACGTCGATCACGATGACGCGATCGTCCCAGAAGAGGAGGTTGTACTCGCTCAGGTCCGCGTGGACGAGGCGCGCCTTCCGGATTGCGCGCATGTTCGCGACGACGTCGTTGAACACAGAGTGGGGATCGTCCAGGTCGACCTCTCGGAGGAGGGGCGCGGGACGCGTCTCGTCCCCGATGTACTCCATGACGAGGACGTTGCCCTCCACCCGTTCCGGCGAGGGCACACGGACGCCGGCGTCCTGCATGCGCACGAGGTTCTGGTACTCCTTCTGCGCCCAGGCGAAGATCGTGGGCTTCGTCGCCCGCTTCACGTGCTTGAAGCGCGGGTCGCCCTCGATGTACGTGGCGATGTTCCGGAACGTGGAGTTCGAGATCCGGTAGATCTTGATCGCCTTCGCCCGGCCGTCGGAACCCGTGGCGTGGAACACGACGGCCTCCTTGCCCGTGCTCACGGGGTAGTCAAGGGTGTGGAACACCTTGGAGTTGATGAGGCTCTGGAGGAGGAGCAGGCACGCTCGGTCGAAGACCTGGTCGTAGGTCTTCCGGGCCTCCGAGTCCTTCTCCTTGGAGCGCAGAGCGTCGACCTGGGAATCGAGACGATGGAGCGCACGGTCGTCAATCATTACAGGAAGGCATCGTACGAAACGCTGCACTAAGAGCTTTGCGGGCCTCGGGCTCCTGACACGAGGACCGTGCGGAGGCCGATCCGCGGCCTAGCTCTCAGAGCGCTCCCCAGTACGCGTAGAGGAAGTCGAGCCACACCTGGCGGGCAAACTGCATCCGCTCGAAGTAGTCCCCATGCCAGTACAGGTTGTGGGTGAAGCTTCCGTACGAGCCCGGGAAGAACACGCCCACGCCGCCCGCGCCTTTCACGTCGAGTGCGTGCGTGTTCCGCACGTAGGCGATCGTCGCGGACAGGTGGGACTGGAGGTCCTCCAGCAGGGGAGCGATCGTCGGATCCGAGCCGAGGGTGAGGCCCAGAGACGCGGCGAGGGTGGGCAGGTCGACGAAAGCCTCCCACCCGTACATGGACCAGGAGAGCATCGCATTCCCGCGCGCGGTGCCCACGTAGTCGCGGTAGGCGGCCATGTCGCCCGCGAACGCGTCCGCGAGGCGCCCGACGGACGCCACGAGGTCCGGCACGGCAGACATGCGCAGGACGGACAGCCCGACCTGCCAGCCTCCGCTGGAGTAGTAGTCCATGTAGGAATCGACGATCGCCTTCGCGAAGTCGTACGCGCCCATCGTGGGCTGCGAGGCTAGGGGAGCCAGGAGGCCCGCATAGTCGAAGCCCTGGTTCGGGATATAGATCTCGGACGCCACGAGGTAGTCGATCTTCAGGCCGCGGACCGCGTATTCGTAGGAGACCTCGAGGTTGCTCATCACGCATCCGTCGAAGGCCACAAGGTCGAAGTGCTGGTCCGACAAGGCCTGGACGATTTCGTCGTGCGTGAGGAAGTCGTCCCCCGGAGAGCCGTCGAGGTTGGGGTGGTCGTCCCAGGCGAACCCGCGGAAATCGTCCCCGTGGTCCCAGAGGTCCAGCGCATAGTGGTCCGCAGGGAACCTGGACACGACGAAGGACACGAAGGCCTGGAGGGTGTCCCCGGAGCCCATGTTGGCCTCCTTCCCATTGAGAGAGAAGCCGGGGACGACGCGGACGGATCCCTTCTGCACCTGGACGAGGTCTGCGGGTCCATCGAGCTTGTCCCACAAGGCCACGACGTTCACGGACGCGGTCGAGCCGACCGCCTCCATCTCCGCGATATCGACGTAGGCCCACGGATCGAGGTTGTTGTCCGCGTCCAAGTAGACCAGGAAGGTCCACGCCGCCGGCTGAGCGCGCGCACTCGGCGCGCCCGCGGCCTGTTGGAACAGCCCGGGCCCCGACGTGGGCATCGCCATGAAGACCGTCAACGCGAGCAAGCACACTGCAACCCAAACGCTGCGCATTTCCCCCGCCCCACGTGGGACGATGCAGACGTCGACCCTGATGTAACCTGCGTATGTCTTGTAGCGACGCGGGGGCGCGGCTGCCGAAAAACGGGAACCGGGAGGTGGTTATCGCATCACGGAATCCCGCGGGACCGGCAAGGCGTGCGGGGCCCAGGCCCCGGGACTCGGCCCGAGCCGCCAGGGGCCGCCGCCTCAGAAGATGTGGAGGGGGCGTTCAACGGGGTATCAACGAAGCGCCATCGCTTGTCGTCGCCAGTCCTCACAATGCCCGCCCTCACGGGCGGGCCCGTTCCCGTTGTCGGATACGTCAGGCCCTGTGCTCTGGACAAAGTTGTGTGACCGCAAAGCGCGCTAAGGCCCGCGAAATGGGGGGTACGTATTCGGGCGTCGGGCAGAAAGGGCCCGAGCCGTCACCACGTATGCCAACCAAATGATCGGCATTACGATTGCCAGGACCAGAGCCGTTCCGAACGACGAAAGTGGTGGGATTTCGGGCATGGCATAACAAGCCGGGTTGTAGCTGAGAAGGGTGCAAACGTTGAGCGCGTAATAGAGATGGATGGCCGCATACGATTCGATGAAAACGACAGCGACCGTGGTTACGTAGAAGTGGAAGGGGTGATGTCGATGCGCCATCCTCTCCCTGGATTGAAGCCAAGGCTTTCAAGTATCGCCCTCCTCGCATTACAGCTATGCTCCCACCGAACCGTCGGAGGCGGGAAGTTGGCTGGGCCCGACCTCCCGGGTTGACGCCAAGGCGACGTAGCGGTTGACCTGCGTCGCTGGTAAGCATGCTGGAGGACACTCCTGGAGGAGATAAAGCGGAGGTCGACCCGGCCGTTACCAAAGCCGGGAACCGCTGATGACCTAGTTATGGGCGGGCTCAGAAAATGTTAATCGACTTCGGGATCACGCCGCGGCGGCTCAGGTACGAGGCTTCCGTCTTCGTGTAGCGGTGCTTGATGTCGCACTTCTCGTCCTGGAAGGCCCAGACCTTGACGACGAGGAGGTCCCCCTCGCGGATCCACATCCGCTTCTTGAGCTTCCCCGGGATGCGGCCAAGCCGGCTCTTCCCGTCGGAACACATCACGCGGATGCGGGAGGCGCCAAGGAGCTGGTCTGCGATGCCCATGATCTCGCCTTCCTTGAGGCGGGGCATGCGGACCCGGAAGACCTCTTCTTCAGGCATTCAGGCCGATGATGAAGACGGGGGCCTTAAACGTTTGCGGGAGGCAATGCCTATTCTTCCAGGTCCATCGCCCCGCCTCGACGAGCGCCTCCTCCGTGGGCGTCTCGTTGACCGGGACGTACGGGTAACGCTGGAAGGGGTTCTCGAAGAAGTCCCCGTCGAGGATATCCACGCCCTCCGGCAGGTCGTACGCCTGGTCGTCCACGTGGCCGAACCAGTACACGACGGAACCGTCGCCGAACAACTCGCTGTACGGCCCGAGCTGCTTCTTGATGTGCCGCCGAATCTCGTACGGGTCGCCGAAGATCGCCTTCGACTCGATCCAGTACTTCTTCGAACCGTTGAGGTCCAGAGGCTTGTGGAGGAGGATGTCCGGGGTCTTGTCGTACTTGGCGCGGAGCTGCTTCTCCGTCTCGTACTGGAGGCCGCGGTCATCGAGCCACTTCTGGAGCTTCGCCTCCCCCCAGCGGCCCCGGGCGAACTGGCGCGCGGATCCGGCCGGCGAATACACGATGTCCATCGCGAGGACCTCTCCGAGCTCTCGCTGGAGGCGTCGGTCGCGGACGCCGTCCAGGTCGCGGATCATCTTCCAGAACTGCTTCCGGGGGATCTTCCGCTGCTCGAGAATCATCAAGGACCCCAGGATCGGCGGGAACTCGAACTTCCGGGCGATCGACACGAGGCTCTCCCCGTTCTGCCAGAGAAAGGCGAGGCGCTTCGCCTGCGCCTTCACCCGGTAGAACTTCTTCGTCGTGTCGCGCACGATCCTCTGGGTGTAGATGACGAGGAGGAGCTCCTTGTCGTACCCGAAGTTCTCCGCGAGGAAGTCGATGTCCTCGGCGGTCGCGAGCCTCCGGTACAGATCCTGGTACTGGCTCAATTTCATCGATAAGGTCAAGCTGAGTCACACGCGCAATAAGTGAAAGGGACGGTTCGACCAACCGAGCCTCGCTACTTAAATTTTTGCGGGGAGGGGGCCGTGCGAGGGCCTCTCCAGGGGGAGGACCGCCACCCGGAGCCGTACGCTAGCGCGGCGCGGGGGCGCTCCGAGGAACGGCTAAATAGAACCGTCCTCATGGGCACGCGCTTGCCCCGCCGTCTCGATCCCTCCAAGATCATCAGCGACGCCGCCTACCAGGCGTACGAGCGCCGCCTCCTGCACCAGGTGAAGACCGCGCCGATCCCGAACCACGTGGCGATCATCATGGACGGGAACCGTCGGTTCGCCCGGGAGATCGGCCTCGGCAACGCGCTCGACGGGCACACGCGGGGCCGGGACAAGCTCGAGGAGGTCCTCGAGTGGTGCCTCGAGGTCGGCGTGCACATCCTCACGGTCTACGCCTTCTCGACGGAGAACATCAAGCGGCCCTCGGAGGAGATCCAGCACCTCATGCACCTCTTCGCCGAGAACTTCCGCAAGGTCGGCGACGACGCCCGCGTCCACCAGAACCGGATCCGGATCAAGGTCTTCGGGAACCGCGAGATCCTGCCGGACGACGTGAAGGCCTCGATCCAGTATGCGGAGGACCGGACGAAGGCCTACGACGCCTACCGCTTCAACCTCGCGGTCGCGTACGGCGGCCGCGAGGAGATCCTCCAGGCGATCCGGGACGTGGTGAGGGACGCGAAGGCGGGCAAGGTCGAACCCGACGACATCAACGAGAAGTTCTTCTCCCGTCGGCTGTACACCGCGGACCTTCCCGACCCGGACCTCGTGCTCCGCACGAGCGGCGAGGAGCGGATCTCCAACTTCCTCCTGTGGCAGCTCGCGTATTCCGAGCTCTACTTCGTGGACGTCTACTGGCCCGGCTTCCGGAAGATCGATTTCCTCCGGGCCCTGCGTTCCTATCAGCAGCGGCTCCGGAGGTACGGGGAATGAAGGGCGAGGTCGTCTACTACCGCCTCTTCGACATCGGCGCCTCGATCGACCTCGCGGAGGTCCAGCGCAGGGTGGACATGCCCTTCCTCTCCGGGCGGATCGTCGCGGAACGGGCCACGCCCCGGTACGCGCGATTCGCGCAGCCCCTCCTCGTGTACGTGGACCAGCGCAACGTGGAATCGAACCTGGGCCCCGTGACCCTGAACGTCGCGGTGAAGCTCTACGGAGTGGGCGCGCTGGCGGTCGTCCTCCGGACGAGCTTCGAGGCCTCGAGCCTCCGGGAGCTCCGGCCCTATGCGGGCCTGCGGATCCGCGGGGGCGAGAAGGAGGAGACCCTCGACGCGTACTGCGCCCGCATCGCG
>Ga0209341_10000407_pt1 | contig 44417 bp, 45 predicted proteins | sample RifCSP13_2_FD_184020 | JGI IMG/M metagenome (GOLD analysis project Ga0209341, IMG submission 184020) | Soil microbial communities from Rifle, Colorado - Rifle CSP2_sed 13_2 (SPAdes) (version 2) | ecosystem: Environmental > Terrestrial > Deep subsurface > Rock core/Sediment | place: Rifle...
AAATCGCTTGTAGCGCGTTCTGAGAGGTCGATATTTTTGGTAACTCTGTAAGGCCGATAAATTCAACAAACTGTTAGGCAGAAATTCCACCCCAACCCCTCCCAACCTCCCCTTGTCAGGGGAGGGGCAGACCGGGCACTCCCCCTGACAAGGGGGAGCTGGAGGGGGTTTCGAGGCTAATGGATTATCTGGGTTAAAGGGAAATACTGCACAGTTTTCATGTGAAACACAGGAAACCGGTCTATCCTGTTCAGTCATCCCGCGCAGCACGATAAATGTTTCACGTCTTTGGTAAACGTCTGCGCGCACAGTTTCAATCCCTCGACCATCGTGAGATAGGGAAACAATTGATCGGCCAAATCATGCACGGTCATTCGCGCACGAATCGCGATGGCCGCCGTCTGGATGATCTCGCCCGCTTCCGGTGTCACTGCTTGCACACCCAGCAGGCGCATGCTCCCGGCTTCCGCGACAATCTTGATGAAACCGCGTGTGTCGAAGTTGGCGAGTGCGCGCGGCACATTGTCGAGCGATAAGGTGCGGCTGACGGTCTCGATGCCTTTCTCATGCGCTTCCGCTTCGGACAGACCCACCGTCGCCACCTGCGGATCGGTGAACACCACGGTTGGCATGGCAGTGAGATCGAGGGTGGCCTCGCCGCCGGTCATGTTGATCGCTGCGCGCGTGCCGGCAGCGGCTGCGACGTAGACGAATTGTGGCTGGCCGGTGCAGTCGCCAGCTGCAAATATGTTCGGTACGCTGGTGCGCATCTGGTCGTCGATAACGATATTGCCCTGCGAACCGAGTGTTACACCGATACTATCCAGGCACAGGCTGTGCGTGTTGGGTGTGCGACCCGTGGCAACGAGCAGCCGGTCGGCACGCACCTCGTCTTGGTTGGTGATGAGCACGAACTCGCCGTTCGCGTAGCGGACTTCACTTGCCTGCGTATCGTTCAGCACCGTTATGTTTTCGGCGCGGAATGCCGTTGTGATTGCTGCACCGATTGCCGGGTCTTCGCGGAAGAGCAGGGTATGGCGTGCCAAGATCGTGACTTTGCTGCCCAGCCGAGCAAATGCCTGCGCCAGTTCCAGCGCAACGACCGAAGAGCCGATCACGGCAAGCCGGGGTGGAATGGTGGGGGTAAGCAGCGCTTCGGACGAAGTCCAGTAGGGCGTGTCGCCCAAACCGGGAAGCTGCGGGAGCGCGGCGATGGCACCAGTTGCAACCAGACATCGGTCAAATGACACCTTGCGAAATGACACTTTGTGACTGTCGTCGTTCAGGCGCACGATCAGAGTGTGGCCGTTCAGGAAGCGCGCCTCGCCGCGCATCAATTTGATGTCCGGGGTGCGCTCCAGTATCCCTTCGTATTTGGCATGGCGCAGTTCGTCCACACGTCCTTGTTGTTGTGCAAGCAATGCCAAGCGATCAATGACTGGCATACTTGCAGAGATGCCGCCATCGAACGGGCTGCTCGTGCGCAGGTGGGCGATGTGCGCGGCGCGAATCATGATTTTGGAGGGTACGCAGCCGATGTTGACGCACGTGCCGCCGATGGTGCCGCGCTCGATCAGCGTGACGCGCGCGCCGCGTTCGACCGCCTGCAAGGCGCACGCCATCGCCGCGCCGCCGCTGCCGATAACGGCGATGTGCAGCTTGGCTTCGGCTGCTTTGCCTGCCATAGCATCATCCGAACCCATAACCTCCGCCGTGTAACCACTGGCTTTGACCGCACCCACCAGGATGTCGGTCTTGATCTGACTTTGCGCCGCTACGCTGGCAAGCCCATCGTTATAGGAAACGGAGGCAGAGACGATTCCCGGCAAGTCGGACAAGACGTTCTCTATGGTTCGCGCGCAATGTTCACAAGTCATACCGGTGATGCGCAGGGTAATGTTGTCCATAATTCAAGACCTTTCGATGTTGGGAAACCGGCATTTTCTGCGCAGGAAAAATATCGTCGTAGTGGGATATAAAGTATTAAGCTTCCAGATCAAAGTTAAGAGTATCACCTGATGGTTATCATGTGGTTTTAACCGAGATAATCCATTAGGCGTGAATCTCCCTTGAACTGGTGATTACATCGCTCCTCCCCTGACAAGGGGAGGTCGGGAGCAAAGCAAACCCCCTCTAACTCCCCCTTGTCAGGGGGAGAACTGTGTTGCTGTATCACAAGATTGAATGCCATTTTTCGTCCTAATGGATTATTTGGGTTTAATGGTGTTTCCAAAGGGTAATACCTAATTACAAAATTCCATTCATAAATACCTCGGCTTTCCAATAAATATAGATGAGTAACAGTGCTGGCATGAGATATGCTCCCCTTGTTTAGTGAATGAATAATTAAAGGGGTGGCCATGATTAATGAAAAAGATGAGAAGGTGGATGTTTCCAAACGGATGCTTTTTAAAAGGGCGGTAGCGGCAGTTGGTGTGGTTGCAACAGCCGGTGTTGCAAAGACGTTGACAACCGCGCCGACGGATTCAGACAAAAGCAAAAACAGGGCACGGTATGAAAGTGAAGCTCGGCAGCAGGAGAGGGTCATGCTGCAGAAGCGATATGTGGTTATGACAGACGATGAAAAAAAACAGATGGTCAATGAAATACTGAAAAATCATTACCAAGAACTTGCATAGCGATCTGTTGATTACCACCTTATTGCCGGAGGCATTGATGTCGGACGAAACAAAAGAGAGAGAAACGGGTGATGTGGATGAAGCCCGCCGTGATTTATTAAAGCATATGGGTATTGCAAGCATGGCGGGTGCGGTGGCGCTGACTGCTGGCTCTGCGGATGCTGAAGCGGCCGTATTCCAGGAGTGGTTTCAGAGTCATTACGAACTGATGAGTGAAGAGGAAAAGCAGGAGTGCATCGAGCGTTTGGAAACGAGGTATACCGAGGAGTACGGGAAGAAGACGACAGTCTCGAATGCTCCCGCCCTGAAGGACGTCCTGTTCGGTTACGCCCTCGATATCCAGAAGTGTATAGGCTGCAGGACTTGCGTTCATGCCTGTGTAAAAGAGAACAACCAAACCCGTTATGACCCCGAGATTCAATGGATAAAGGTGTTAAAGATGGAGAAGGGAAATTTCTCCTTCTCTGAAGAAAAATTGGACAAGGGTTATCCAGAAACCGATAGGTTGGGGAATTTTGGCATCCAGGTCGGTGGGAATGCTTACAGCCCTGTCGGTGTTTCCGGTGAGACTGAACGCTATTACGAGCCTGAGAAGGTGCCTGAAAAGGATTCGTTCTATTTCCCTGTTCAGTGCCAGCAGTGTGAAAAACCGCCTTGTGTCAAGGCTTGCCCTGTCAGGGCAACTTTCAGGGAACCGAACGGCGTGGTCGTGATTGATTACAACTGGTGCATAGGTTGCCGCATGTGCCAGCTCGCATGTCCCTATGAGGCAAGGCGCTTTAACTGGGGCGAGCCAAATCTTCCCCCGGAAGATATGAACCCGAAGACCCACTACTATGGCAACAGACCGCGCATGATGGGTGTGATGGAGAAGTGCACATTCTGTTTGCAGAGGACAAGAGAGGGGAGAGCCCCCGCCTGTCTGGAGGCATGCCCAGTAGGCGCAAGAAAATTCGGCAATCTCCTCGACCCTGAAAGCGATGTAAGGAAGATTTTGGCCACGAAGAAGGTGTTCAGGTTCAAGGAGGATCTCAATACCTATCCCAAGTTCTTTTACTTTATGGGTTGAGGATACGACAATGCAAAAGCTGGTGTCTTTCGTGATTGACTTCTGGTCGTATGCCTTCAAAGGCGGGCCAAAGTACTACTCATGGCTTCTTTTTCTGAGCGTGTTCATCCTGGTTGGTCTTTATACGACATACCTGCAGCTCACCGAGGGCCTCATCCTGATCGGTGCCACTGACCAGATAACATGGGAGTTGTATATTTCGAACTTCATTTTCACGGCGCACGTTGCGGCGGCTGCCGTGCTGGTGGTTATTCCCGCCTATATGTACAAGCGCAAGGACATGAAGGATCTTGCCGTGCTCGGCGAGATAATCGCTCTGGGCTTCGTAACCACCGGTATGGTTCTGGTCGTATATCACGTGGGCAGACCCGACAGGCTGTGGCACATGATCCCAAGCCTCGGTTACTTCAACTTTCCCAATTCGATGCTCACATTCGATGTCGTCGTACTGACTGTATACATGATCCTTAACCTGATAGCCGCCTACTATCTGTTTTACAAGAGATACGTGGGCGAACCACTCAACAAGATATTCTATACCCCGCTCATCTATGTGGCGGTGGCATGGGGGCCGCTGATTCACATCATCACCGCCGCCGTACTCAGCAGCAATGCGAGGATGCATGCGTGGTCCACTGCGGTTCTGCCGTTCGCGTTCCTGTCCATGGCAGGCGCATCGGGTCCTGCGGTAATCATCATCATCTTTCTCATTATAAGAAAATACACCAAACTTCAGATCGCTGACAGCGTCATTGATCTGCTGTCACAAATCATCCTGTGGAGCCTCGGCATACTGATGCTGGTATTCGCCGCGGAGTTCTTCACCGCGCTATACCCGAGTACCGAGCACGCTGCTTCATTGAAATACAGCATGTTCGGCCATAATGGACTCAACGCGTACGTGCCCTGGTTCTGGTCAATAATGATACTGATTGCCGGCTCCTTTATCGCGCTCCTCAACCCGAAAATCAGGAAAAGCTATGATCGCTTCCTGCCTGCAGTCTGCGCCGTGATCTTTCTGGTGATATTGCTGGAAAAGCCGTACTTTCTGGTATTCCCGGCTTTCAGCCCGTCTCCGCTGGGGGAATATACGGTGTACTACCCAACGTTCGTCGAAGTATCCAACGTGCTATTTTGCTGGGCCTACGGGTTTCTGGTGTTAACGCTTACGTTAAAAGGCGCAATAGGCATACTGACCGGTGAAGTAACGTACACCAACAGGGTGCCGGTTTCAAAAGAGGCTGCATATGCCATATCGCCATAGATACAAGGCGTTTGGGTGTGGTGCTTCCTGGCGGGATAATTTATTGGGGTTATACCCAATAAAGATAAGGGAGTTAAAGAAATGTTTGAAATGAATTTTCGGAGCAAATTTTCAAAAATGGTTTTTTTTGTTCTGTGCTGCTTTCTCATTGGCGGCGTGTTTGCATATAGAAGCGCATATTCCGCGAAAGCAGAACCGGCCAAAACACAGAGTGCTCAGCCTGTGACAAACTGTTTTGAAAGCAGGGTAGGCTACACCTCTGTCGAAAGGGTCGAAAATGCCGTTCCCGAGTATGGGTATCCAAATGTTAAATGCTCGCAAAGAACGGGCAAAGTTGTATGGTGGGGAGACCCTTATGACGGCACTATACCGATGGGCGAGATGCCTGCAATAAATGATGCCACCAAAGGCGATTTTGCACAGGCGGTTGTCAAGCCAAGGGAGCCTCACCTGGCGTATTTCAACATGGATCCTGTTCGGCATTGCGCAGTCTGTCATGACGGCAAGACCGTACCTTTTTCCAAGAATAAAAAACCAAGGACTCTCGCAATGCATCAGGATATTGTGGAAGACTCGCTCCAGTTGAAGCACGGAAGAGGAGCGATCTGGTGCCTCGACTGCCACAGCGCGACAAACCGCAACAAGCTGATTGATCATCAGGGGAATGAGATAAGTTTTAATCAGCCCCAAAAACTATGCGGCGGCTGCCACGGTGCGGTTTACATTGACTGGAGGGCTGGAATACATGGGAAAAGGATAGGGTCATGGGTTACGGGCGGCAAGAAGAGATGGTGGGTATGCACAGAATGTCATAATCCGCACACTGTCCAAACCGCCAGTTACGATCCAATTGTACCCGAACCGGCGCCTGCCTTGCCAAGGGGAATGAAAAACGCTGACCATGAACGAAGCGAACATGTTGCTCATAAAAAATAAATCATGGGTCATGAGTATCATCTTTGTTTAACAACCAAAAAGGAGAAAAAAATGAAATCTGGAATTTTGAGCATGGTCGCAACAGCAAGCCTGATCATTGCGGGCGCCTCACTGGCAGCCGATATGCCCGCAGCCGGAAAAGCAAAGTGCGGCGCATGCCATGCCCTCGACAAAAAAGGCGTTGGCCCGTCATACATGGATATTTCCGCGAAATACAAGGGTGATAAAGACGCAGCCAGTAAACTCGCCGCTGGTATCACCACGGGTGGCTCGTATGGCTGGAAGATGAGCATGATGCCGCCAAAAGGTATTGGTGCGAATGACGCTGAAATCAAGGCTATGTCAGAATATATCGCAGGCTTGGCAAAATAGGATTTCATCTTTATTCACATTTCAGATGTGTCAGGTAACCCCACATGGTTACCTGCCCATCTGCCCTTATGTCACGCTGTGGCTGGTGACAAAGCTGTTACCACCCTGGGTAGAAGGCAAGAAAGCGGTCGCCTGAACATAAATAGTCTTTGGGCCGGTATCGCCTTGCTGTGTGACTTGATGCTATGCTGAACTCGTCGCAGTTATTTAGTGGCGCTGATTTACCATGGGTGCACACCAGAACAGGATACTGATCATCCTGCACGTTATGTTTTCGACCGATAAGTTTTGCGAGCAGTGATGAGCCGTGCAGATTTGATCCATTCCTTGTCCGCGATAGTAGGCAGCGCCGCCGTGCTGACCGGTGAATCGGCTGCGCCGTATTGTGCCGATTGGCGCGGCCGCTATTCGGGCAACGCGCTGGCGGCGGTGTTGCCTTCGGATGCGCAGCAGGTTGCCGGGGTGGTGAAACTGTGTGCGGACAGGCGAATCGCCATCGTTCCGCAGGGCGGCAACACCAGCTTGTGCGGAGGGAGCGTGCCGCTGCCGCAGGGTAATCAGATCGTGCTGAACCTGTCGCATATGAACCGCATCCGTGCGTTTGATGCCACCAATTTCACGATGACCGTCGAGGCGGGCTGCAAGCTGGCCGATGTGCGCGAGGCGGCAGAGAAAAACAATCGCTTGTTCCCGCTGGGGCTGACAGCCACACAAAAGTATTGCGAGATCGGCGGCAATCTTTCCACCAATGCGGGCGGCATCAATGTGCTGCGCTACGGCAATACACGCGATCTGGTGCTGGGTCTGGAAGTGGTGTTGCCGGATGGACGCATCTGGAACGGTCTGCGCAGCCTGCGCAAAGACAACTCCGGCTACGATCTGAAGCATCTGTTCGTCGGCGCGGAAGGCACGCTGGGCATCATCACCGCCGCCGTGCTCAAGCTGTTCCCGCGGCCGCAATCCACCGCAACCGCCTGTGTCGCGATCGCCGACGCGGATGTGGCAGTACGGCTGCTGGCGCATGTGCGTGAAAACTGTGGCGACACGTTGAGCAGTTTCGAGATCATTTCGCGCAGTTGTCTGGACCTGGTGTTCAAGCACATTCCCGGGACCAGCGAACCATTCACCGGGCAGTACGAATATTATCTGCTGATCGAATCGAGCGATGTTTTGCCGGGCTTGCTGGACGACGCGTTGCGTGCAGCGCTGCAGAGTTTCGGGCCGGGTGTATTGGAGCGATCCGTCACCACTGATGCAGATGCCGCGGAAAAGTGGTGGATGCTGCGCAAGAGCATCAGCGAGGCGCAGAAGCGCGAAGGCGTCAGTATCAAGCATGATATATCCGTGCCGGTCAGCCGCGTGGCGGAGTTCATTTCGCGTGCCGATGCCGCATTGTGCAACGCCTTTCCGGGCGTACGCATCGTGTCATTCGGGCACATGGGCGACGGCAATGTCCATTACAACGTCTCGATGCCGGATGCCGGACAGAACAAGACCTTCATCACGCAGCAGGAAGCTGCGGTGAACAAACTGGTGTATGCGGTGGTGCGCGAACTCAATGGCAGCATCAGCGCCGAGCATGGTCTGGGACAGCTCAAGCGCGACACCATCCGCGACTACAAAGACCCGCTGGAACTGGAGCTGATGCGCAACATCAAGCAGGTACTCGACCCGCACGGGCTGATGAATCCCGGCAAGGTTCTGTAGCACATGTTTATTCCGAACTGGAGTTATTCCATTTCTACTTCAAAATGAAACGATTTGTAGGTCGGGCTTTGCCCGACAAAATAATCCGGCGGGCAAAGCCCGCCCTACAAATTGCACGTTTGGAATAAAATTGGAATTAGGCAAGGAAAAACAATAGGAGACACAAATGGCAGCTCAACCCGAGATCACCAACATGGCCTTGTTCTGCGATTTCGAGAACATCGCGCTGGGCGTGCGCGACGCCAAGTACGCGCAGTTCGATATCAAGAAAGTGCTGGAGCGCCTGCTGCTCAAGGGCAGCATCGTCGTCAAGAAGGCCTATTGCGACTGGGAGCGCTACAAGGAGTTCAAGGCGACGATGCACGAAGCCGCTTTCGAACTGATCGAGATCCCGCATGTGCGCCAGTCCGGCAAGAACTCGGCCGATATCCGCATGGTCGTGGATGCGCTGGACCTCTGTTACACCAAATCCCATGTGGACACCTTCGTCATCATCAGCGGCGATTCGGATTTCTCGCCGCTGGTGTCCAAGCTGCGCGAGAACGACAAGTACGTCATCGGGATAGGCGTGAAGGACTCGACCTCGGACCTGTTGAGCGCCAATTGCGACGAGTTCATCTTCTATGATGATCTGGTGCGCGCGCAGGAAGCGAAGCAAAAACGCGCCGAGAAGAAGGTGCCGGTGAAAGCCGCAGAGGGCAAGGCCAAACCGTCGCCCGCAAAGGGTGATGAAGACAAGCGCCAGGAAGCGCTCGATTTCATCGTCGAGACCGTAGAAGCATTGATCGCCGAGCGCGGCTCCGATGAAAAGATATGGGGCTCGATGGTCAAGACCACCATGCAAAGGCGCAGGCCGGGTTTCACCGAGTCCTCCTACGGCTATCGCTCTTTCAAGGAGTTGGTGGAGGACGCACAGAGACACAAACTGCTGATGGTGGTGCGCGACGAAAAGTCGGGGCAGTACACGATACGGTTGCCGGCGGTTGAATAGAGTGTAGAAATGGATGTCACCGTGCCCGCTTATCGCCCGATCAAACCCGTGTATATCCGCCAGTTCCTGTTGCTGGTGGATGCCGTAATGGAGACAAAGAAATGACCACTGCGACCGTCAAAAAAATCAGAAACGTCAAACCGCCCTATCCATTTGAGGCGTATTCCCACATCATCAGCCAACTGCAAAAGGAAGACGGCGGCGGGTTCTTGATCACCTTCCCCGACCTCCCCGGCTGCATGTCGGATGGAGCAACCGAAGCCGAGGCTGTTGCCAACGGCAAGGATGCGTTCAAGGCGTGGGTGTCAGCGCGCAAAGATGCGGGTAAAGAGATTCCCGCACCGTTCTACCGCCCCGACACCGTGCCGGAAGCATCCGGCAAGTTCGTCACGCGCCTGCCCAAATCTGTTCATGCCAAACTGGCGGAACGGGCCAAGGCCGAAGGCGTGAGCCTAAACACCTTGGTGCTGGCGTATGTGGCAGAGGGGCTGGGGCGGAAGGCGGCTTAGAAAACAATTTGACACTGACCCTTTAAACCTAATGTGAATACATTGGTGTTGGCGTATGTGGCGGAGGGGCTGGGGCGGAAGGCGGCTTAGAAAACAATGCGAACCCGACCCTATTAACCCCAGTGTTCACTGGGGAATATGTATGAAAATGGTTTGGGCGTCGAACCAGACCTTTATGAGGCTGTTAAATGGTTTCGCCTTGCAGCAGAAGAAGGTAATCACCCATACGCTCAGCATAAGCTCGGGGTAGCTTATGCGAAAGGTCAAGGCTTGGAACAGAACTATCAGGAGGCAGTTAAGTGGCACCTCCTCGCCGCAGAGCAAGGAAATGACATGGCGATGCTACACTTGGGGCGGATGTATCTCTATGGAGAGGGTGTTGCACAAGATTCCATTCGCGCACGCATGTGGTTCCTTCTGGCGGCAGCAAGAGGTAACAAGGCTGGACAAGACATTATTCTCATGACTGACAACCACATGACGCCTGAAGAAATCAAGGAAGCTGAAGACTTAGCGCAAAGCTGTATGAACAACAACTATCAAGACTGCAGCGCGGAGGCAACGCCCGATAACGATGATTCCGAGATAACCGCGCATGAGCATCAAGAAATTGCGGAGCGAAGTGTTGTGAACGCGATAGCTGTCGTTGGCCTTAGATATTTACAAGACCAAGACTATGTTAATGCAGCGGTATGCCTTGGCGATGCAGCCGAACAAGGTTTAGCGGAGGCTCAATACTCTCTTGGGTGGATGTATTATTACGGTCAATATTTTGCGCAAGATTATGCAATGACAATAAAGTGGTGGCACAAAGCTGCGGAACAGAACTATGGAGATGCGCAGTACAACCTTGGAATAATGTATTCCCAAGGACTAGGCGTTTCGCAGGACTATGTACAGGCAGCGGAATGGCTTTGCAAGGCAGCTGAACAAGGTTTCCCAAATGCGCAGTACAACCTTGGGCTTATGTATTTAAGAGGTCAAGGTGTTGCGCAAGATAGCGAGCAGGCACACCACTGGATCAGCCTGGCTGCAGCGTCTGGCGACAATCTCGCAATAGAGACACTTGATTTGCTGGCACGACAATAACCGTTGAACCGAGTGCCATGAGGGGTAGAGTAGGATAAATGCCTAACCCTGCATTCGAGAGGGACTGCGCAAAAACTCGCAGCCCCTCATTTGAACGTTGAAGTTCTGCTTTCTTGCTTTTGCTATAACCGCTTAGTGTCGGGAGCTGTACTTGGTGAATGGCGGGTATAGGGTAGCGTAATAACAAGTTTGCTTGACAGCGATTGGTTGGGGTTGATCATTGAATAAGTTCACACTCTGATCTCGTGGCAAGTTCATAACCAAACCGATAGTCCCTAAATGCTATAATCCGCGCCTCTCTAACGGGCATGGCGATGATGCCAACCCTGATATATAACTTGCTGCCCGCTTCCCCCACCCCAACCCTCCCCCAGAGGGAGAGGGGACAAACGAATCGCTGCGCGAATTTTACGATTACTGGTGCTGTTTCATGTCTGCCGTATTGAATTTCAAATCCCATTTGTCCGAATTGTTTGCTCAGGCTTTGCGCGAGGTGGCTCCCGGCGCAGCACAGACCGAGATTCTCATCGAGCGTCCCAAGCAGGCGTCGCATGGCGATTACGCCTGCAGCGTGGCGATGCAGCTCGCCAAGCCGCTGCGCAAATCTCCGCGCGACATCGCGCACGCCTTGATCGCCGCGTTGCCTGCTTCCGATGTGGTGGAAAGAGTGGAGATCGCCGGGGCGGGCTTCATCAATGTGTTCATCACCGCTGCCGCCAAACAAACGGTGGTCGGGACGGTGTTGCAGGCAGCGGGTGAATATGGCCGCGGGACACTGGGTGCGGGCCGCAAGGCGCAGGTCGAATTCGTTTCGGCCAATCCAACCGGCCCGTTGCATGTGGGGCACGGGCGCGGCGCAGCCTACGGCGCGAGTCTGGCGAATGTGCTGGATGCGGCCGGTTACAGGGTTTCGCGCGAATACTATGTGAACGATGCCGGGCGGCAGATGGACATCCTCGCGCTGTCCACCTGGCTGCGCTATCTGGAGTTGCACGGCGCAAAGCTGGTCTTTCCGGGCAATGCCTATCAGGGCGGCTATGTGCGTGACATGGCGCAACAGGTGAAAGCCGCGCATGGCGCGAAATACCTGCGCACCGCGGATGAAATTATGCACAGCGTGCCGCCGCTGCCGGATGCGGCGCGCGATGACAAGGAAGCGGCGCAAGAGCGCGATGCGCATCTTGACGCGCTGATCGCCAACTGCAAGAAATTGCTGGGCGAGGATTATGCCTACATCCACAACCACGCGCTGACTGAGCAACTGGGTGATTGCCGCAACGATCTGGCCGAGTTCGGTGTGCATTTCGACGAGTGGTTTTCTGAACAGTCGCTGTTCGATGCAGGGATGGTGGCGCGCGTGGTGGAAACGCTGAAACGCAACAAGCATCTGTATCAGCAGGACGGCGCGTGGTGGTTCCGCTCAACCGGATTCGGCGACGAGAAGGATCGCGTGGTGCAGCGCGACAACGGGCTGTACACCTACTTCGCCTCCGACATCGCTTATCACTTGAACAAGTATGAGCGCGGCTTCGACCGCATCATCAACATATGGGGCGCGGACCACCACGGTTATATCGCGCGGGTCAACGGTGCGCTCAAGGCGCTGGGGTTGGACAGTGACAGGCTCACCATCGCGCTGGTGCAATTCGCGGTGCTGTATCGCAACGGCGAGAAAACATCGATGTCCACACGCAGCGGCGAGTTCGTCACCCTGCGTGAATTGCGCAACGAGGTCGGCAACGACGCGACGCGTTTTTTCTATGTGATGCGCAAGAGCGACCAGCATCTGGATTTCGACCTGGATCTGGCCAAATCGCAGAGCAACGAAAATCCGGTGTACTACGTGCAATACGCCCACGCCCGCGTGCACAGCGTGCTGGCGCAATGGGACGGGGAACGTGCGAGCCTGCTCAATGCGGACTTCAAGTTGCTGGACAGCGACTATGAGAAAGCTTTGCTGCAGCAACTGATCGATTACCCGCAAGTGATCGAAAACGCCGCGCTGGATCTGGCTCCGCACATGATCGCTTTTTACCTGAAGGATTTGGCGGCGGATTTTCATAGCTACTATAATGCTTCGCGTTTTCTGGTCGAGGATGAAGCGCTCAAGTTAGCGAGATTGGCGCTGATTGCCGCAGTCGCGCAAGTGATGCGCAACGGCCTGGCTTTGCTTGGAGTGAGCGCGCCGGAAAAAATGTAAAAGCCTTTGGATATTTCCTTAATCACGAATTGGAACAGGTAGAACATGAGCAGCAACACAGGCAACAGATCCGCAGCGCCGCGTAAAGGGGGGAATCCGCTGATGGCCGGTATTCTCGTTGGCATGGTCATCGGTGTGTGCCTGGCTGCCGGATTGGCGTGGTATTTGATGAGATCACCCACTCCCTTTTTGCAAAAGGCGCCGTTGGCAAACAAGCTGCCTGCGGGTTCCGCCCCGCAGAACCCGTCCGCCGGGGCTTCGGACCCAGGCGAGAGCAGCGGCAAGCCGCGTTTTGAGTTCTATAAGGTGCTGACCGACAAGCAGGACAGGACCAGCATCGCCCCGGCCATACCTGCCGACAAACCGAAGGCTGCAGACCACAAGCAGGCTGCCGGCTATGAACCGCATCTGCTGCAGGCTGGCTCATTCCAGAATGCCGATGATGCCGAAAAACACAAGGCCAGGCTCGCGCTACTGGGTGTCGAGGCCAATATCCAGAGCGCGACCATCCCCGATAAAGGTGTATGGTATCGTGTGCGTTTGGGGCCATACAAAACTGAGGACGAGTTGAATCGTGCCCGCGGTTTTTTGAAACAAAATGGAGTGGAGAGCACTCCAATCCGGGCGCAATAAGCTTATGGGAACCTCCAAAATCCGGATTTCATCCCAACTGCTGCGTTGCGTAATAAATTTAGTTCCGGCCAACCTAAAGGTTACCCTACACTGAAACTTCGTTTTCTTGCTTACATATTACCCAATATGCGGCGCTGAGAAGTGGGGTAAGCAGGCAATCCGCGAAGCGGATGCTTGCAAATTTCTTCCGCGCCTTGCATTTGGGCGAACTCTGAATTTTTGAGGCACCCATATTTTTCATTTTTATAGGAGGAGCACTACGTGAACAAATTTACCAAAGGTTTGTTGATGGCGGCAGCACTTTTAGTCAGCGGCGCGGCGTTCGCCGCTGCGGAGTTGGGCAAGGATTACAAATTGTTGAACCCGTCGCAGCCGACCGGCAGCAAAAAGATTGAGGTACTGGAATTTTTCTTTTACGGATGTTCGCACTGTTTCGATCTGCACCCCCCGCTGAGCGCGTGGGAGAAGACCATGCCCAAGGATGTGGAACTGACGTACGTGCCGACCATTTTCCGCGACTCCATGGAGCCGATGGCGCGCACGCTCTACGCGCTGGAAAGTATCGGCCAGTTTGATAAGTTGCACGATGCGCTTTATCGCGCATGGAACGTGGACAAGGCGCAACTTTTTGATGAGGCCTCCATCAGCGACTTCGTAGCCAGGCACGGCGTGGATAAAGCGAAGTTCTCCTCCGCTTACAATTCGTTTTCGATGCAAAGCAAGGTAACGCGCGCCAAGCAAATGGTACGAAGCTATGGCATCAGCGGCACTCCTACTCTGGTGGTGGACGGCAAATACATGATATCCGGCTTGTATCCTGAGGATACCATCCGTGTGTTGAACGAGGTGGTTGCGATGGCACGCAAGGCAAGGTCCGGCCGCAAGTAAAGCCGGCTGCGTCCCTCGCTACGCTCTCCCCGCAATCGGGAGAGGGGGAACACTGTATTACCAGTGTTGCAGGTTTTCGCGGGCTGCAAGGTGCGAGCGCCTACTCTGTGCCGGATATACGATCGATGGTTTGTCAACGCACCACGCAGCCGCGCGTTAATGGCTAGCGTCTCACAGCTACTCTAGCAGTCTGTTGAATTTATCAACTCGCGTCGAAAAATGAACATTTTTGGGGGTGCTTCTACCCTTCACCAGTTACTAAAAATCGCTTGTAGCGCGTTCTGAGAGGTCGATATTTTTGGTAACTCTGTAAGGCCGATAAATTCAACAAACTGCTAGTGTTCTCCGCTTTGCCAACTCGGCGAGTTTTCTGTATTCTGGGAACCTGTTAGACTTTAAGTCCGACAAGCCTCCGGATCATGAGGCTTTTTCCAACCCGTCTATATTTATTATTTATTAAGGAAGTCATGATGAAAACCATTTTTACTCTGCTGGCTCTGGTTGCCTTTGCCGGTAACGCAGTTGCAGAACCTCAACCAAACGCGCCTGCTGCCAAGCCTGCCGCCGCCAGCAAGTTCGTCAACAAGGGCAAAGTGCTGGAAGTGATCGACACCTCGATGTACACCTACTTGCAAGTCACCAGCGACAAAGGCCCAGTCTGGCTTGCTGCCTCCAAGACCAGCATTGCCAAGGGTGCCAACATCGGCTATCCAAACGGCGCGGTTATGAGCAACTTTCACAGCAAATCGTTGAACCGCACGTTTGACACGATCATTTTCCTGGATAAAGTTGAAGTACTGAAGAAGTAAATCGAATACTCAGCTTGAAACCCCCGGTTTACGACCGGGGTGCTTCCCGCATTACACACCATCGAGCTTGCGCTTCAAAACCTCGTTCAACTGCGCCGGGTTAGCCTTTCCCTTGCTGGCCTTCATTGCCAAGCCGACGAAGAAGCCGAACAGCTTGTCCTTGCCGCTGCGGTAATCGGTTACCTGCCCCGGGTTGGCAGCGATGATTTCGTCCACCAGTGCTTCGATCGCACCCGCATCTGAAACCTGTTTCAGTCCCTTTGCTTCGATGATGACATCGGCATCGCCGCCTTCCGCCCACATCGAGCGGAACACTTCCTTCGCGCCGGAGTTGGAAATGGTGTTGTCCGCGATGCGCTTCAGCATGCCGCCGAGCTGCTGCGGCGTGATCGGGCATTGCGTCATGTCCAGCCCGTCGCGGTTCAACTGGGCACTCACTTCGCCGATCAGCCAGTTGGCACACAGCTTGGCTTCAACCCCCCTCAGTCCCCCCTTATCAGGGGGGAAGCCCACTCCTCCCCTGACAAGGGGAGGCTGGGAGGGGTTAAGTGCAGCCTCGAAAAAATCTGTCATCTCTCGCGAGGCCGTGAGGATGCTGGCGTCGTAGGACGACAGGCCGAGTTCGCCTACATAGCGCGCGCGCTTGGTTTCGGGCAGTTCGGGCAGCGTGGCGCGCACTTGTTCGAGCATCGCGGGTGTGATGTCCAGCGGCAACAGATCGGGATCGGGGAAGTAACGGTAGTCGTGCGCCTCTTCCTTGCTGCGCATCGCGTGGGTTGATCCTTTGTCAGGGTCGAACAAAACGGTGGCCTGGTGGATCTTGCCGCCGTTCTCCAGCGTGTCTATCTGCCATTTCACCTCATAATCGATGGCCTGCTGAATGAACTTGAACGAGTTGAGGTTCTTGATCTCGCGGCGCGTGCCGAGCGGCTCGCCGGGACGGCGCACCGACACGTTGACGTCGCAGCGGAACGAACCTTCCTGCATGTTGCCGTCGCAGATGCCGATCCAGCGTACCAGGCTGTGCAAGGTTTTGGCGTAGGCCACTGCTTCCGCCGCCGAACTCATGTCCGGCTCGGAAACGATTTCAAGCAGTGGTGTTCCGGCACGATTCAAATCTATGCCGGTCATGCCGTGAAAGTCTTCATGCAGCGATTTACCCGCGTCTTCTTCCAGATGGGCGCGGGTGATGCGCACCACCTTTTCATAGGCCTGTCCTGAGCCTGTCGAAGGAGCGTTGCCTGACAGCGGCTCGACCAGGATAGTCAGCGCACCCTGTCCCACCACCGGCAGATCGAACTGGCTGATCTGGTAGCCCTTGGGCAGATCGGGGTAGAAATAATTCTTGCGCGCGAACACCGAGCGCGGCGCGATGTGCGCACCCACTGCAAGGCCGAACTTGATCGCGCGCTCGACTGCGCCCTTGTTCAACACCGGCAGCACGCCGGGCAGCGCGATGCTCACTGCATCGGCCTGCGTGTTCGGTTCTGCGCCGAACGCGGTCGAAGCGCCCGAGAAGATCTTGCTTTTGGTCGAAAGCTGGGTATGCACTTCCAGCCCGATGACGATTTCCCACTGCATGGTTAGTTCTTCCTGGATTTCTTCTGTGGCGCAGCAAATGCAGAGTTGAATCGAACGATTTTCTCCCAATCAATTTGCCCATCGGCAAGACAAAATTCATTGATGAATTGCAAGGTGAAAAGGTTGGCGACTTTTCCATATTCAACTTGGAACTTGTCGTTTCGTTCTTTGGCTTTGTGACCGATCGGTTCGATTAGTTCGGTGTAAAGCTTGTCATTGCCGGAAATTAATGACCAGAAGCGCTCCCCACACACCTTGAGGTAATCACCCTTGTCTTCATTTTGTTCGCGCCCATAGCAACAGCCGTTTACCGCGACAACGTTACGCGCTGCAATGTTTGCGCCAAGTATCTTTCTTGCTTGGCGGAAGTTGTCGCGCATTTTTTTGATTTGGCTACTGTTACCCCAATTGGGACCAGATTTGATGGAAACGATATAACGTACACCATCACGATTAAACTCTAGGTCTATGCCTTCTATACCGGATTTCATGCCGCCATAGGCTAACGTACAAGCCTGAATTGCAATGCCCTCAAGAAAAGCGCCGAATATAGTTTCTTCCTGCGATGAAAGGTGCGCGTCCAGAATTCCCTTGACTAACTCTCCTGCAGTATTGACATTCTTGGCTTTAAATAGGTATGGATTCTTGCGTTTCAGCACATCGTCCAGCTTGAGCTTTCCCAAGCTTTCCAATCGACGCTGATGAAAAGCAGGAATATTTTTCTCTATGAACACAGCAATCTTTTTTTTCATGGCGTCACCTTATATTTCGCCTGTTTTTGCAACAACATTAATTGCCTATCCTCAATTTTTTCTCTCGTTATCTCACAGTACTCTGGCAATATTTCAATGCCAATTGAATTGCGATGTAATCCCTTGGCAATCTCAAGAGTGGTGCCAGATCCAGCAAAAGGATCCAGTACAAAATCACCTTCGTCAGTGAATAATTTTATAAACCACTCCGGCAGCGCTTTTGGAAAAGTGGCGCTATGGTTTTTGTTGCCGCATTCCGTAGCCATGTGCAGCACATTAGTCGGATAAGCCATTGTGCGTTGAGCCCAATTGGCAATGTTCTTTCCGAAGCCGCTGCCGACTTGAGAGTCGTAACGCACCACATCATTTTTACCCAGCGATTTGAGCCGTGTGTCTGCCCAGACGCCCATAGGCACCATGACAGATTCTTGGTTCATTTTGAATTTGCGCGACTTAGTAAAATGCAGGCAACGTTCCCAGGAATCTCGAAAGCGATTGGGCCACTTTCCCGGATAACAATTTTTCTTATGCCAGATATATTCTTCAGTCCAATACCAGCCTTGCTTGCGTAAGGCTAAGATAAGCTCCAGCACATAGGTGTGGCGTTCCCCATCCTCTGCTTTCTCTTTAATGTTAAGTACGAATGAGCCAGTTGGCTTCAGCACCCTTAAGAATTGTTCTGAGCGCGGCAAGAACCACTCAACATATTGTTCAGGCTTTATTCCACCGTATGTATGAACGCGGCGATCTGCATATGGTGGCGAGGTAATGATCAAGTCGATAGAATCATTGCTTGCCTTTTTCAATACTTCCAAGCAATCGCCTTGCAAAATTTCTGTGCGTAAATTCATATAGCCCCTTGCGGCGCGCGGCTGTGCCAATCGGTCGCCTGTTGATATTGGTGCGCGACGTTCAGCATCTGCGCTTCGGCGAAATAGTTGCCGATGATCTGCAAGCCCACAGGACGGCCGTTGCTGCCGAAGCCGCAAGGAATGGACATGCCGGGCAAGCCCGCCAGGTTCACCGCGATGGTGTAGATGTCGGACAGATACATCTGCACCGGATCGTCGCCCTTTTCGCCGAGGTTGAACGCGGTGGAAGGACTCGTCGGTCCCATGATCACATCGCATTGCTTGAACGCTTCGGCGAAATCCTGCGCGATCAGGCGGCGGATCTTCTGTGCCTGCAGGTAATAGGCATCGTAGTAGCCGTGCGACAGCACGTAAGTGCCGATCATGATGCGCAGTTTCACTTCCTCGCCGAAGCCTTGCGCGCGGCTCTTTTCGTACATGTCGGCGAGGTCGGTATATTCCGGCGCGCGGTAGCCGTAGCGCACGCCGTCGTAGCGCGACAGGTTGCTGGAGGCCTCCGCCGGAGCCAGCACGTAATAGACCGGGACCGCCAGTCTGGAATTCGGCAGGCTGATCTCGACGATGGAGGCGCCAAGTTTCTTGTATTCGGCGATGGCAGCCCCGACGGCTTGTGCCACATCGTTGCTCAAACCTTCGGCGAAAAATTCTTTCGGCAACCCGATACGCAGGCCTGACAGAGGATTGCTCAGGCCGCGTGTGTAATCTTCCTTGTCGCGTTGCAAGCTGGTGGAATCGCGCGGGTCGAAACCGGTCATCACGTTGAGCATCAACGCCAAGTCTTCTGCGCTGCGCGCCATCGGCCCGGCCTGGTCGAGGCTGGAAGCGAAGGCGATCATGCCATAGCGCGACACCGTGCCGTAGGTCGGCTTAAGGCCGGAGATGCCGCACAGCGCGGCGGGCTGGCGGATCGAGCCGCCGGTGTCGGTGCCGGTCGCCGCAGCGCACAGCCGCGCCGCCACCGCACAGGCCGCGCCCCCGGAGCTGCCGCCGGGCACGGCGTTATTGTCCCAGGGATTCTTGACCGGGCCGAAATAGGAAGTCTCATTGGAAGACCCCATCGCGAACTCGTCCATGTTGGTCTTGCCCAGATTCACCGATCCGGCGTTGTTGAATTGCTCGATGACATACGCATCGTAGGGAGCAACGAAATTTTCCAGCATCTTCGAACCGCAGGTGGTGCGCCAGCCTTTGGCGCAGAAGATATCCTTCTGTGCGATGGGTATGCCGGTCAGCACATCAGCCTTGCCTGCCGCGATGCGGGCATCGGCGGAACGCGCCTGAGCCAGGCTGAGTTCGGCGTTGGTGGTGATGTAGGCGTTGAGTTTCGGATTGAGCGCGGCGATACGGTCGAGGTAGAGTTGCGTCAGTTCGACACTGGAAATTCTTTTTCCGGCCAGTTGGGCAGAGAGTTGTTTGAGTGAAGCGTTTATCATTTCTTTCGGGTGAAGGGTGAAAAGGGAAGGGAGAAGGGGAAAACCTTCGTGCCGCTTTTGCTCTTCTCCCTTCTCCCTTCTCCCTTCACTATTCAATCACTTGCGGAACAAGATAAAGCCCGGCTTCGACCTGCGGCGCGATGGACTGGAACAACTCGCGCTGGTTGGCCTCGGTGACCACATCCTCGCGCAACCGCTGCGACACGTCCTGGGCGTGGGACATGGGAGCGATACCCATGGTGTCGACGGCCTGCATTTCGGCGATCAGGTCAAAAATACCGGAAAGTTGCGCACGGGCGGTTTCGATTTCCGTTTCGCTTATCGCGAGCCGCGCCAGAAGGGCGATTTTCCGGACATCTGCATTGGCCAGGGACATAGGAAAAACTTTATTGATATAAGGTTAATAGGGTATCATACAAAGGATTATTGACGCATCACTTTAGACCACAGGACACAACATGTTTGGATTTTTGAACGGCTATTTTTCCAATGATCTGGCGATCGATCTCGGCACGGCAAACACGCTGATCTGGGTGCGCGGACAGGGCATCGTTCTGAACGAGCCTTCGGTGGTGGCGATACGCCAGGAGGGCGGGCCGAACGGCAAGAAGGTGATCCAGCAGGTCGGGCTCGCCGCCAAGCAGATGATGGGGCGCACGCCGGGCAACATCACCGTGATCCGCCCGATGAAGGATGGCGTGATCGCCGATTTTACCGTCACCGAGCTGATGCTCAAGCATTTCATCCGCAAGGTTTACAAAGCAGGCATTTTCAGCCCCAGCCCGCGCATCGTGATCTGTGTGCCGTGCGGTTCCACACAAGTGGAGCGGCGTGCGATCCGTGAGTCCGCCGTCGGCGCGGGGGCGCGCCGCGTGGAACTGATCGAGGAACCGATGGCCGCTGCGATCGGTGCCGGCTTGCCGGTGGAAGACGCGACCGGATCGATGGTGGTGGACATCGGAGGCGGCACCACGGAAGTGGGCGTGATCTCGCTGGGCGGAGCGGTTTATTCCGGCTCGGTGCGCGTTGGCGGCGACAAATTCGACGAGGCGATCATCAACTATATCCGCCGCAATTACGGCATGTTGATCGGTGAAACCACTGCCGAGGATATCAAGAAGACCATCGGTTCCGCCTTTCCGGGCAGCGAGGTGCGCGAGATGGAAGTAACCGGGCGTAATCTGGCTGAAGGCGTGCCGCGCAGCTTCACCATTTCCAGCAATGAAGTACTCGAGGCGATGACTGACCCTCTCAACAACATCGTCAGCGCAGTCAAGACCGCGCTGGAGCAGACCCCGCCGGAACTCGGCGCCGACATCGCCAACAAGGGCATGGTGCTGACCGGCGGCGGCGCGCTGCTGCGCGATCTGGACCGGCTGCTGATGGAAGAAACCGGTTTGCCGGTGCTGATCGCCGATGATCCGTTGACCTGCGTGGTGCGCGGTTCCGGTATAGCTCTCGAAAGTATGGACAAGTCGACCAGCATCTTCACAACAGAATAGTATTTCATCCGCATAATCCTCACCGAATAATCCGCCAAGAACCGCGATGGAACGTCGTTGATAGAAAGTACACAATCCTTTCGATTTTTCAATCGCGGACCCAGCCCTTTGGTTCGTCTGGTGTTCTTCGCGGTGTTCTCGTTGTTGCTGCTGTTTGTAGACGCACGCTACCGCTATCTGGAGTCCGCGCGCAGTGCATTGTCGATATTGGTCTCGCCGATACAGCGGCTGGCAACTTTGCCGGGAGCGGCGTGGCAACTGGTCGGCGATTTCTATATCACCCAGAGCAGGCAACACAGCCTGTTGATGGAAAATGAAGAGTTGCACCGGCAGCATCAGCTCGATGCCGCGCAATTGCTGCAATTGCAAACGATGCAAGCGGAGAACCAGCAATTGCGCAACCTTGTCGAACTGCCGTTACGCAACGAATTCACCGCCCAATTGGTCGAGATCGCATACGCCGAGCGCGACGTATTCAAGCGCAGGATACTGGTCAGCAAGGGCGGTAATGGCAATATGCTGGTCGGACAAGTGGTGATGGATGACACTGGTATCGTCGGACAGATCACACGGGTCTATCCCTGGCTTTCAGAAGTCACCCTGATCACCGAGAAGGATCATGCCGTGCCGGTGCAGGTGTTGCGCAATGGCTTGCGCGCCATCGTGTTCGGCGCGGGCGATACCAGTCAGTTATCGCTGCGCTATACCCCCATCAGTGCGGATGTGCAGGTTGACGACATACTGGTCACCTCGGGCATAGACGGTGTCTATCCGCCCGGTATACCTGTCGCCAAAGTGATAACGGTCGAGCGTGACCCGGCCTATCCGTTTGCGCACGTTACCTGTTTGCCGGTGGCCGGAGTGGATAAGCATCGTCACCTGATGGTTCTGTCCAAAATGCCGAAGCTGCCGGAACGCCCGTTGGAAAAGCCCGCATTGGCCGGTACAGACAAGCGCGCCAAGACCGGGAGAAGGAATTAGATGCCTGTTCTTCCTGCCATCCAGGCCAGATCGGAGATCCAGCGCCCGGTCAGCAACACTTTCATCCTGTTGAGTGTGTTGGCCGCGCTGTTCCTGAACGGACTGCCGTGGGAAGGTATCTGGCTGATGCTGCGTCCCGATTTCGTCGCAATGGTGCTGCTGTATTGGTGCATGCATAAGCCGTGGCGCCTCGGCATCGGACTATCGTGGGCAGTGGGGATATTTGCCGACGTGGCTGATGCCAGCCTGTTCGGCCAGCATGCGCTGGCGTATACGGTGCTCGCCTTTGGCGGGGTGGTGCTGAATCATCGCTTGCAGATGTTCGATCTGCGCCAGCAAACCATCCAGGTAGCCGGCATCCTGGCGCTGACCTACGCGGTGTACGCGTTGGTGCACTGGCAGGTGAGCGGCTATGTGGTGTGGCTCTATTTTCTCGGTTGCCTGACTTCGACCCTGCTGTGGGCTCCGCTCAGCATGATGTTTCAGGCGATGCGGCAGAAACGCGTGGATCGTGAATGAAGAAGCACGTTGAGTTTAAAAACCACCAGCGCGAGATTTTCCATTTCCAGTTGCGTCTGGTCGTCAGCATCGGTTTTGTATTGCTGCTGCTGGCGATCCTGCTGGTGCGCCTCATCTACCTGCAAGCGGTGCGCCACAACTATTACCAGACGCTGGCCGAGAGCAACCGCATCGCCATCGTTCCCATCGTTCCCAACCGCGGTCTGATACTCGACCGCAACGGCGTGGTGCTGGCACGCAACTATTCCGGCTACACGCTGGAGATAAACCGGAACAAGACGATAGACCTGGAAGCAACGATAAACGAGCTGTCCACGCTGGTCGAGGTCACCCCCAAGGACCGCAAGCGTTTCAAGAAGCTGCTCGCCGAAAGCCGTGACTTCCAGACACTGGTGATACGCAGCCGCTTGAGCGATGAAGAGGTCGCACGCTTTGCCGCGCAGCAGTATCGTTTCCCGGCCGTCGAAATCAAGGCGCGGCTGTTCAGGGATTACCCTTTCGGCGAGAAGACTGCGCATTTGATCGGTTATATCGGGCGCATCAACGAAACCGACGAGGCGCTGCTGGAAGAGGGCGGCCTGGCGGCCAACTATCGCGGTTCGGATTACATCGGGAAAACCGGCCTGGAGCAGAGCTACGAAAGCGATCTGCACGGTACCACCGGCATAGAGCAGGTCGAAGTGGATGCCGGTGGCCGGGCGGTGCGCATGTTGTCGCACACCGCGCCGGTTTCCGGGAACACGCTGGTGTTGAGCATGGACGCGAAGCTGCAGGAGATCGCCGAGCAATCGTTCGGCAACTACCGCGGCGCGCTGGTGGCGATAGATCCGAACAATGGCGAAGTGCTGGCCTTCGTCAGCAAGCCGGGCTACGACCCCAACCCGTTCATCGACGGCATCGACACGCAGAGCTGGGATGAGTTGAATAACTCACCGGACGTGCCGCTGAACAATCGCGCGCTGCGCGGCCAATATCCGCCCGGCTCGACCATCAAGCCTTTCATGGCGCTCGCCGGCTTGAATTTCAACACGCGCAAGCCCGAGCAAACCATCAGTGATCCGGGCGTATATTATTTGCCGGGCAGCAGCCGCCAATATCGCGACTGGAAAGCGGGCGGCCATGGCAGCGTGAACATGTTCAAGGCCATCCAGATGTCCTGCGATATCTACTTTTACGGGTTGGCCACCGAGCTGGGTATAGATAACATCTTCGATTATCTTTCGCGCTTTGGTTTTGGCAAGAAGACCGGCATCGATCTGGAAGGCGAATCGTCCGGGCTGCTGCCTTCGCAAGAATGGAAGATGAAACGCTACCAGCAGATCTGGTATCCCGGCGACACCGTATCGGTCGGCATCGGACAGGGATACAGCCTGGTCACACCATTGCAACTGGCGTTTGCTACCGCCACGCTGGCGAACAACGGTGTGGCATTCAAACCCCACTTGGTAAAAGAAGTGCAAAGTCCGCGCAGCAGCGAAAATCGCTTCATCGCCAAGGAACCTCTGTACGATTTGAACATCGGCCCCAAGGATCTGGATCTGGTCAGCCGCGCCATGGTGGCCGTCACACAGCCCGGTGGAACGGCGGTATATGCATCCCTGGGGACGCCTTATCACATCGCGGGCAAGACCGGCACTGCACAGGTGATCGCGATGAAGCAGGGCGAAAAATATGACGAGAAAGCGGTAGACGAGCGGCATCGCGACCATGCCTGGTTCATCGCTTTCGCTCCTGCCGAAGAGCCCAGGATCGCACTGGCGGTGCTGGCCGAGAACGGCGGGCACGGCGGCAGCACGGCGGCGCCGATTGCTCGCAAGGTGATGGACTATTACCTGCTCGGCAAGATCCCGAAGCCGTTGCCAGACGTGAAGGAGAAGGAGGGGATCGAACATGACTAGGCGTCAACTCTGGCAGCGATTCATCGCGCATCTTGATCGCCCGCTGCTGCTGGGCATAGCGCTGCTGCTGCTGACCAGCCTGCTGGTGCTGTACAGCGCGGATAATGCAAGTTGGGGACAGCCGCTGAGACAGATGCTCAACATCGTGGTGGCGCTCACTTGCATGTGGCTGATCGCCAATCTGCCGCTGCATTATCTGATGCGCACCGCCGTGCCGATCTACGTGCTGGGTATGGTATTGCTGGTCGGCGTCGCGCTGTTCGGCGAAATCAGCCATGGCGCACGACGCTGGCTGAATCTGGGCGTGATGAATCTCCAGCCGTCCGAGCTGATGAAGATCGGCGTTCCGCTGATGATGGCCTGGTATTTCGAGAAGCACGAAGCCACGCTCACGCTGAAAAACTACTTCATCGCATCGCTGCTGTTGATCATGCCGATCGCGTTGATCGCGCGCCAGCCCGATCTGGGAACGTCGCTATTGATCCTCGCCAGCGGATTCTACGTGCTGTTCCTGGCGGGGTTGAGCTGGCGCGTGATGGGTGTGCTGCTGGTCGCGGCCATCGCCAGCGCGCCGGTGATGTGGTCGATGCTGCACGAATATCAGCGTCATCGCATCCTGATGCTGTTCGATCCCTCGCAGGACGCGTTGGGCAACGGTTATCACACCATCCAGGCTACCATCGCGGTCGGTTCCGGCGGCATACTCGGCAAGGGCTATCTGAACGGCACGCAGACGCATCTGGACTTTCTGCCGGAACGCACCACCGATTTCATTTTTGCGGTGTACTCGGAAGAGTTCGGCTTGCTCGGCAGCCTGATGCTGCTGGCGCTATATTCCTTCGTGATCTGGCGCGGTTTTGTCATCACCGGAAATGCCTCCACCTACTTCACGCGTCTGATGGCCGGTTCCATCACGCTGACCTTTGCCACCTATGCGTTCGTCAACCTGAGCATGGTCAGCGGCATCCTGCCGGTAGTCGGCGTGCCGTTGCCTCTGATCAGCTACGGCGGCACGTCGATGCTGACCCTGCTGCTGGGTTTTGGTATGCTGATGAGCATTGAGACTCACAAGAAACTGGTCAAGACTTAGGAGATCGCATGAGCAGCAAAATTCCGGTTCTGGCATTGGCAGCACTGCTGCTGGCCGCTTGCAGCAGTGCGCCGCAGCGCAAGGCGGAACCAGGTGTCACCACCGCTCCGACTGGTGGAGGATACCTCGCCGGAGACGGGCCGGGTGCAGACGCGCCCGCCAATCTGGACGAGATACCCGATGCCGTGCCGAGGAGCGAGCCGCTGCATCGCTATGCCAACCGCCCTTACATCGCACTGGGCAAGACTTACACGCCGTTGACCAGCGCCGGCGCATTCAAGCAGCGCGGCATCGCATCATGGTATGGCAAAAAATTCCACGGCCAGCGCACCTCGGCCGGTGAGGTGTATGACATGTATGCAATGACCGCCGCGCACCCCACCTTGCCGATTCCCAGCTATGCACGTGTGACGAATCCCGCCAATCAGAAATCCGTCGTGGTGCGCGTTAATGACAGAGGCCCGTTCCTGCATGAACGCGTGATCGATGTCTCTTATACCGCCGCGCACAAGCTCGGCATACTGGGCAGCGGCAGCGCGGAGGTCGAAGTGGAGAGCATCGCCGCAAATTCCGGTGCCAATACCATTGCCGCCAACTCAGTGCAAACTCAGCCGCTGGAAAACATCGCGCCTGCAGCTTCTGCTGCTTCCACGGTGGCTGCGCCCACTGCTGCATCGGCATCGCTGGAAAACAGCGACGCCAACGTGTACCTTCAACTCGGCGCCTTCGAGTCGCAGCAGAATGCCGAGAGCTTTCTGTCACACATGCGCACCGAACTGGGCGGTTCCGGCAAACAGTTCAAATTATCCACCAAAGACGGACTGGTACGCGTGCATATCGGCCCGTATGCCAGCCAGAGCGAAGCGCGCCTCAGCGCGGAGAGTATGGAAAGTAAACTCGGCTTCAAGCCGATGGTGAATCTGCCGTAGGGGCAGGTGTAGGGGCAGGTGTAGGGGCAGGTCTCAGACCTGCCCTGATCAATCAAAAAGCAAATCAACGTCGCCGGGGGTTGCCCGGCAGCAAGCAACTTTCTTTTGCTTCGCCAAAATAAAGTAACCAAAGAAAAGGCGACCCCGGTTTGCCGCCCCTGCGGGGTTCCCTGCGTTGCTCGACTGGTCAGGCGGCTGCGGAACTCGCGCTACGCGCTCAAACAGTCCTCGCCGACACCCCCTGACCAGCCTCCGCTACTCGGCGGCGCACAGGGGAAGAAAAGCGAAAACCCAAAACGATAATTCGTAGAGTGTGCAACAAGTTGCCCACTCTACTAGGCTATATTCCATCAGCGTCTAGCATGATGCGTATAGTCAAAACAATTCGACTCCGGTACATTGGTGTCTTCCTTTCCCCTAATAGAGCGATGGATACCTACCCAATAAAGAGCTTTGAAGATCTACATCGCATGGTAATGGTTCATGGTCATTCCCATTTCATCTTCCGCGGCGAAGACACCGCGCAATATCCGCTTCGTCCAAAGTTCGGTCGCGACAAGATGAGCGTTCTAGAGAACTTTGCAGGTTATGAGCAGAGGATTCTAGAAACGTTCAAGCGTCGGGGCTCACCCCATGTTAGCGTGCTGCCATTGAATGACTGGGAGTGGCTAGCAGTCGCACAACACTTCGGGCTGGCAACTCGGCTGCTCGATTGGACTGAGAATCCACTCGTCGCTGCCTACTTCGCCACTGCCACTAAAACGTCGACGGATCGAGTACTTTACGCCCTAAAGCGCGATTCGCTACAGTCTGCTGATGAGAAGTCCTCACCGTTCGAGCTTCAGGCAGTGGTGCTCTATCCGCCGAAGCACATTGCAACTCGGATAATGGCACAAACCGGTCTCTTTACCGTTCACGATCAGCCAGCGGAGGTGTTCACGCACCCAGAACTCGAGCGTTGGATTATCGCAGCAGATGCAGTCATTGAACTTAATGTTGCCCTCGACAATTACGGTTTCAACCGAGCAACGATGTTTCCGGGGCTAGATGGGTTGGCTCATCACATAAACGACTGGTGGCTAAGGGGAGTGCGAGAAGATGTCGCCTAACCCCTCATCCACCGCACCTGCACGAAAAGCCGCGCAGCCGGGTAGGGTGGGCACCTCGTTGCCCACTCGATTTTTCGGTTTTAGGTTTTTGCTTTTTTATCCCCTGTGAGCCGCCGAGTAGCGCAGGCTGGTCAGAGGATTTCGGCGAGGACTGTTTGAGCACGCAGTGCGAGTTCCGCAGCCGCCTGACCAGTCGAGCAACGCAGGGAACCCCGCAGGGGCGGCAAACCGGGGGCGACTTCTTTGGGTTACCTTTCTTGGCAAGACAAGAAAGGTAACTAGCTGCCGGTCTACCACCGGCGGTTTTGTTTTGCTTTTTGAATGATCAGGGCAGGTCTGAGACCTGCCCCTACACCTTTGCCCCTACACATGCCCCTACGCAATCCTCAATACCAGCCCCTTCAAATACGCCCCCTCCGGAAAACTCAGCAGCACCGGATGATCGGCGCTGGCGTGCAGGTGATGCACGATCTGCGCATCCACGCCGGCATCGAGTGCGGCGCCGGCGATGATCTTCTGGAACAGGTCATCGCTGATCCCGCCGGAGCAGGAGTAGGTGCATAGCAGGCCGCCTGGCCTGAGCAGCTTGAAGCCGAGCAGGTTGATGTCCTTGTAGCCGCGCGCGGCCTTTTCGGCGAAGGCGGCGGTGGGGGCGAACTTGGGCGGGTCGAGGATGATGAGGTCGAACTTGCGTCCCTGATCGCGTAGCGTGCGCAGCGCCTGGAACACATCCGCTTCCAACCATTCGGCGTGTGATGGATCAAGACCATTTCGGGTGACATTTTCTTCGGCGATGCGCAGCGCCTCAGCCGAAGCATCAATGGATAGCACTGATTTCGCGCCGCCGCGCAGCGCATACAACGAGAAGCCGCCGGTGTAGCAGAAGCAATTCAGCACGTCCTTATCGCGCGCCAGCGTTTCAGTCAGCGCGCGGTTGTCGCGCTGGTCGAGATAGAAGCCGGTCTTTTGTCCCCCTGCCACATCCACGATGAAATGCAGGCCGTTCTCCACCACTTCCACATTGTCCGGCAACGTGCCGCGCAATACGCCGTTGCGTTGCTCCAGTCCTTCCAATACACGTGAATCGGAATCGGATCGCTCGTAAATGCAAACCGGATCGCAGAGCTGTTGCAGGATATCGGCACAGGTATCGCGCCAGCGTTCCGCTCCCGCACTGCCGATCTGCATCACCAGCACGTCGCCGTATTTGTCGACGATCAGCCCCGGCAGGCCGTCTGATTCGGCGTGGATCAGGCGTGCTCCGTTGTTGCGGCCCTCACCCCAACCCTCTCCCGCTTGCGGGATAACCAGCGACTTGGCTGCGGTCTTTTGCAGCCTAGTCGAATGGCTAGTTGTTTCATTCAGAGGGGGTAGGGAGCGGCGAGCAAATAGCGCATTGGTAATCTGGCGGCGGAAGAATTCCGCATCGATGCTTTCCTCCTTGCGCCACGACCAGACCCGGGCGGTGATCTGCGAATCCGGATTGTAGGCCGCCCAGGCAAGAAAATTCCCTGAGGCATCACGCACCGGTACTGTGTCGCCGCTGCCAGGTGCACCATCCACGCGCTCGATCGCGCCGGAAAAGATCCACGGGTGTCGGCGCAGCAGGGATTTTTCGCGGCCTGCTTTGAGTATGATGCTGGGCAGTGCAGTAGCATCTCCGGTGATTGGTTGTGCTGTGCGCTGCGGAGTATTGGCGGTGTGAGCGCGAGGCTCACGGTTTTTTGTCTTGCTGGATGGCCGTTCCTCGAAACTGCGGCTTACAGCCTTGTTTTCCCGCCTGCGCGGGAATGACGAACGCTTTGAATTTGGCTGGGTCACGGTTTCTTCTTGGCGCGCGGGTGCGCCGCGTCATAGATCTTGCTCAGATATTGAAAATCGAGGTGGGTATAGACCTGCGTGGTGGAGATGCTGGCGTGGCCGAGCATCTCCTGGACCGCGCGCAAGTCGCCGCTGGATTGCAGCACGTGAGTGGCGAAAGAATGGCGCAGCAGATGCGGATGCACGTTGCTGGTGATGCCCTGCTTGACGCCCCATTGCTGCAAGCGCAATTGCACCACCCGCGGCGAGATGCGCTGGCCGCGCTGTCCGACGAACAGAGCGGTCTCTTCAGTCTTGGCAAGCTGGTCACGCACCGCCAGCCATGCCTGCAACGCGGTGATGGCGAACCGGCCGAGCGGTATGATGCGTGTCTTGCTGCCCTTGCCGGTCACGCGCACTTCGCCCGCGCTCAAGTCGAGTTGCATCGGATCGAGGTTGACCAGTTCTGCCAGCCGCAGGCCGGAGGAGTAGAGCAACTCGAACATCGCCTTGTCGCGTATCGCTTCCGTTGTGTCGGCAGGCAGATCGACCAGGCGCGCCGCCTCGTCGGGCGACAGGGCTTGCGGCAAAGACTTCGGCGATTTGGGGGCACGCAAACCGGCGCAGGGGTTGCCGGTCAGGCCGTGATCGCGCATCAGATAAGTGAAGAAGCCGCGCCACGCCGACAACATGCGCGCAAGGGAGCGGCCGCCCAGGCCCTTGCTGTGCAGTTGTGCGATGTAGCGGCGGATGTGGTGGATTTCAAGTTTGTCCAGCGGTGTGCCGGCACAGAGATCGAAAAGATGCTTGAGATCGCGCGCGTAGTTTTCTGCGGTCAGTCCGGAATACTGCTTCTCGGTGCGAAGCCAGGCCATGTAGCCGAGCAAGTATTTCTGGTTGGGCCCTTCGACCGGGCTCAGGACAGGTGTGGCGGCTTCCGGCATGACTAATGGTTGAGGTAGGGATGCAGCGCGCTCTCGACCGCCTCGGCGATGCGTTGCAGGAACACTGTGCCCATCTCCGGATAAAAGCGTTGCCTGTCTTCGCTGGCCAGCACCAGCAAGCCGATGGTTTTATTGCCCGCATGCAAGGGCAGGTAGGCGTAAGAGTGCAGTTGCGCGGCACGCTCGCCGAACCATGTTGCGGTATCGTGCGCGGCATGGTGCAGGCAAACCGGCTGCGCCTGTGCATCGGCAAACGTGAATATTTCCGCGCTGGGCGGATCGATCTGCCACAAGCGCAGCACCGTGTGCGGCACGGCGAAAATATCGCGCAACAGGTGCGGGATCATTTCCTGCAGCGTCACCAGATCACGCGCCGCGAACAGCGCCACGACGAATTCATGCACCTTGTGCTGAAGCGCGTCGTTCTCCTGCGCGAAAGCCATCATCTCGCGCAGCTTCTTTTCCAGTTCCTTGTTCTTCTCGCGCAACGCGAGCAACTGGCGCTCGCTCAGGGAGATCGTGCGTCCTCCGTGCGGGTGGGGCAGGTTGATCTGCACCAGCGTTTCCGCATGATCTTCAAAGAACTGCGGGTTGTCCTGCAAATATCGTGCGACTTCTTCAGCTCTCATGGGTTCCCCTTATAAATTGATTTCGCCGGTAAATACCGTGATCGCCGGTCCGGTCATCAGCACCGCTGCGCCATCTCCGCCCCAGGAGATGGTCAGCGTCCCGCCGCGTGTGGCGACACTCACCGGGCTGTCCAGCAAACCGCGCCGGATGCCGGCCACGGCTGCGGCGCAAGCTCCGGTGCCGCAGGACAGTGTCTCTCCCGCGCCGCGTTCATATACGCGCAGCTTGATGTGATTGCGATCCATTATCTGCATGAAACCGGCATTGACGCGGTTGGGGAAGCGCGGGTGATGCTCGATGAACGGCCCCAACTTTTCCACCGGGGCGAGATTGATGTCATCCACCACCTGCACGGCATGCGGGTTGCCCATCGACAGCGCGCTGATGTCCAGCATTGCGCCTGTCACCTCCAGCGGCTCACTGACCGCGCCGTGGCCGCCGTCGAAGGGAATGCGTGCCGGCTCGAATATCGGTGTGCCCATATCGACCGTCACGCGCCCGTCCTGCTCGAGCCGCGGCGTGATCAAGCCGCTGCGCGTCTCCACCACGATCTCGCGCTTTGGGGTGAGCTGCTGGTCATGCACGAAGCGCATGAAGCAGCGCGCGCCGTTGCCGCACTGCTCCACTTCGCCGCCGTCTGCATTGAAGATGCGGTAGCGGAAATCGGCCTCCTTGCTCTGGGCTTTTTCGACCAACAGGATCTGGTCGCAGCCCACACCAAAGTGGCGGTCAGCCAGCAGGCGTAATTGCTCCGGGTCGAGTTCGATGTGCTGGCGCACGCCGTCCAGAACCACGAAGTCGTTGCCGGCGCCGTGCATCTTGGTGAATTTCAATAACATCGTTAACTTATTCCTGTTCTCAATAAATAATGCCGCATCTCAGTAGGTTTGGTAAGCAGTTTCACCGCATAACCCAACAGCCTTTTTAATGATGTCGGGTTACGCGAAAAAGCCGCTAACCCAACCTACGAATTACGCAATTCGGCGTGCCGGAAACAATTCGTCGTGTGGTCGTTGACCATGCCGGTCGCCTGCATGTGCGCGTAGCAAATCGTCGATCCGGCAAATTTGAAGCCGCGCCGTTTCAACTCTTTGCTCATCGCGTCGGATTCGGGTGTGCTCGCCGGAATCTCGGCAAGACTGCGCCATTCATTCTGTTTGGGCACGCCGCCGGTGAACTGCCAGATGAATCTATCAAAGCTGCCGAATTCATCTTGCACATCGAGAAACTTTTGCGCGTTGATCACCGTAGCTTCCACCTTGAGGCGGTTGCGTACGATACCCGCATCCTGCAGCAGCGATTCTATTTTATTTGCGTCATAACGGGCAATGCGCATCGGATCGAAATCATCGAATGCTGCGCGATAATTCTCGCGCTTGCGCAAAATGGTGATCCAGCTCAGTCCCGCCTGGGCGCCTTCCAGAATCAAAAATTCAAACAGGCGCTGATCATCGTGCAGCGGCACCCCCCATTCATGATCGTGATACTCCTGATACAAGGCATCATCGCCTGCCCAGGCGCAGCGCTGCTTTTTCATTTCAAATTGCCAATTAGCACAAAACTGCATCATTCCCGCGCAGGCGGGAATCCAGATGATTAAATAATTTCCCGCGAAGCGGGACAACAGCACGGTTTTGTCCGCTTCGCGGGATGTTTGTCCTCGCTGGATTCCCGCCTGCGCGGGAATGACGGACTGGTGGATTATTGGGGCTCATAGTTCCTGAGTCACGTCTGATGCTCGCACAGTTGCACACAGTCTTTCCACATGCAGCGATCCATCACCACGGTTATGCCTGCTTCCCTGGCGCGTTGCGCCGCCGCTTCGTGTATGACGCCTTCCTGCAGCCAGAGATTCTTGATGCCCAGCTTGATGCAGCTTTCCACGATGGCGGGAACGTGCTCCGGTGCACGGAAAACATCCACGATATCCGGCAGCTCGGGCAGGCTTTCCAGGTCCGGAAAGGCTTTCTCGCCCAGCACCTCGCTGACCAGTGGGCGCACCTCCGACACGTTACTGGCGTAGCCAGCCGATTGCGGGAGGAGGTGCGATGCGGCCACTCCCGCACCAGAGGGCTCCGCCCCACCGTGTCGTGGCCGCACCGGGATGATGCGATAGCCGAAACCTTGCAGGCCGCGCGCAACGCGAAAACTGGGGCGCGCCTGGTTCGGCGACAAACCGACCACGGCGATGCTGTGTACCCGGTGCAGCAGTTGGCGGATTTGTTCCGGTTCGGGATTGGAGAAAGTCACGTCAGCCTGATCTGATGATGGGTACGGTCGGCACGATAGCACTTTTGCGAGTTGGGCGACAAATCACCCATCCCTGTGAACTTCATTTCCGCAGCGGTGTGGCGTGGACGGTCCGGCCAAAAACCGTTATGCTGCGCGCCTTCTCAGAATGCGTCCGTAGCTCAGCTGGATAGAGTATTGGTTTCCGAAGCCAAGGGTCGTGGGTTCGACTCCCGCCGGGCGCACCATCAATTCAATGGACGAAGTGAAGCCAGGGAATTGTTATGAGCATTTCGCGCTCGCCCCTTCATGAAGCGGCCGCTTCAGCCAGATATCGAGGCTCTTAACGAGCCGCCGCTTGCACGTTCGATTCCCGATAGATCCCGCGCGGAAAATATCCCTGTAAATCCAGCTTGCTGCAACAACGCGCGCACCTGTGAAGCCTGGTCGTAGCCATGTTCCAAGAGCAGCCATCCGCCAGGATTGAGATGCGCTTTCGCTTGTGCGCAGATGCGCCGGATGTCGTCCAGCCCGTCCGTGCCAGAAACCAGCGCGGCGCGCGGTTCGAAGCGCAGGTCTCCCTGCGCCAGATGCGCGTCATCCGCAGCGACGTAAGGGGGATTGGAAACGATGAGGTCGAAATGTTCGCCGCGTAACGCGGAGAACCAGTCACTGCACAGCCGCCGCACGTTGCCGATATTCAGGCGTTGCGCATTCTCCCGCGCTACATCCAATGCGTCTTGCGACGCATCCACCGCCACCACTTCTGCATCTGGGCGGGAACGGGCGATGCTCAGGGCGATCGCACCGCTGCCGGTGCCGAGGTCCAGCACGCGAAATATTTCCCCTCTCCCGTAAGCGGGAGAGGGTTGGGGTGAGGGGAGTTGCGGGATGCGCTGCAAAGCCAGCTCGACCAGCAATTCTGTTTCGGGGCGCGGGATCAAGGTCGCGGGAGAAACTATGAAATTCAGCCCGTAAAACTCGCGTTCGCCCAGGATGTACGCAACCGGTTCGCCGCGCAGGCGCCGCTCGAGCAATGCCATGTATCGGGCATGTTGATCTGCGTCGAGTGACTGTTCCGGGTGAGTGAGCAACCAGGCGCGATCCACTTGCAACACGGCCTGTAACAGGCATTGCACCTCGATGCGCGCGCTGCCTGAATCAAGTCCGAGCGAGGATTCCAGTCGCTGGCTGTCATGGCGGAGAATGTCTTGAATGGGCGAATTCATGCGAACCTGTAGCCTGGATGGAGCGCAGCGAAATCCGGGTTGTGGTTGCCGGTATTCTCCCGGATTTCATTGCATTCCATCCGGGCTACTTTGCTGAAATATTCCCGCGTTAAATCAGAAGACAACATCTTCCGCCATCGCGGCAAGCTGTTCGGCCTGATGCTCGGCCATCAGCGCACCGGTGAGTTCGTTGATGTCACCGTCCATGATCGCATCCATTTTGTACAGTGTCAGATTGATGCGGTGGTCGGTGACGCGGCCTTGAGGATAGTTGTAGGTGCGGATGCGTTCGGAGCGGTCACCGCTGCCCACCAGGCTCTTGCGTGCCGCGGCGGTCTTGGCATTCTGCTCGCGAACCTGTGAATCTTTGATACGGGCTGCCAGCACGCGCATTGCCTGTGCCTTGTTCTGGTGTTGCGAACGGCCATCCTGGCATTCCACCACCACGCCGGTCGGCAGGTGGGTGATGCGCACCGCCGAATCGGTCTTGTTGATGTGCTGGCCGCCCGCGCCGGAAGCGCGGAACGTGTCGATGCGCAGATCGGCGGAGTTCAACACCACATCGTTGACCTCGTCCACTTCCGGCATGATCGCCACGGTACACGCCGAGGTATGCACGCGGCCCTGCGTTTCGGTGGTGGGGACGCGCTGTACGCGATGCGCGCCGGATTCGAATTTCAGCACCGAGTAAGCACCCTGCCCAACGATGCGCGCGATGATCTCCTTGTAGCCGCCCATCTCGCCCGGACTTTCCGAGATCACCTCAACCTGCCAGCGCTTGCGTTCGGCGTAGCGTGCATACATGCGGAACAGATCGCCGGCGAATAATGCCGCCTCGTCACCGCCGGTTCCGGCGCGTATTTCCAGGAACACGCTGCGCTCGTCGTTGGGATCTTTGGGCAACAACTGCACTTGCAATTCGCTGCCGAGTTGCGCCAGCCGTTCCTGTCCCTGTTTGATCTCGGCTTCGGCGAATTCGCGCATTTCCGGATCACCGGCCATTCCCTGCGCAGCCTCGATGTCGGCCTGGCAGGCCTGGTAGGCGTGATACAACTCCACGACCGGTTCGAGTTCGGCGCGTTCGCGGTTCAGCTTGCGGAACGCATCCATGTTCCGGGTGGCTTCTTCGGTGCTCAGTAATTGATTGACTTCAAGCAGACGCTCGCTCAGTTGAGCGAGCTTGGCGGCGATGCTGGGATTCATTCTTTTGGTTGATTATGTGCCTGTGATTTCATTTCCACTTAAAAGATAAAACAATCCGTAGGTCGGGCTACGCCCGACAGCTTGTTCCGGCGGGCATAGCCCGCCCTACAGAAAGGCGCGCTTGATTTGGAGTGGAATTGATCATTCGTCAGGGCGAAGGTGGTACAGACGATGGATCACCTCGAGGAAAGCTTCACGGTCACCGCTATGCGCCTGGTTCAGTGCCTGGGTTGGTGCATGCAGGAATTTGTTGGTCAGGCTGTTGCTCATGGCTTCCAGCACCTTCTCGGGATCATCGCCCTTGGCCAGCAGACGCTGTGCCTTTTCCAGTTCGTGGCGGCGGTTGCGCTCGGCATGGTCGCGCAACGCACGGATCGCAGGCACGACTTCGCGCGATTCCATCCAGTGGATGAATTCGGACACGCTGGAATCGATGATGACCTCGGCTTCCTTGACCGCGCCCTGGCGCGCATCCAGTCCGTCCTTCACCACTTCGGCGATGTCATCCACGCTGTACAGGAACACATCGTCCAGTTCGGCAACTTCCGCTTCCACGTCGCGCGGTACCGCCAGGTCGACAATGAACAGCGGCCGATGCTTGCGCGCCTTGAGTGCGCGTTCCACCATGCCCTTGCCCAGGATAGGCAGCGGGCTGGCGGTGCAGGTGACGATGATGTCGTGCTGTGCCAGCTGATCCGGCAGATCGGTCAGCGTGATCGCATGACCATTGATGCGCCGCGCCAACACCTGCGCACGTTCGATGGTACGGTTGGCGACGGTGATGTGTTTCGGCGAGCGGGCCGCGAAATGCACCGCGTTGAGTTCGATCATCTCGCCCGCGCCGATGAACAGCACGCGCTGCTCGGAGATGCTGGGGAAAATGCGCTCGGCCAGCCGCACCGCAGCGGCGGCCATCGAGACCAGATTCGCGCCGATCTCGGTTTGCGTGCGCACATCCTTGGCGACCGAAAAGGTGCGCTGGAATAATTTGTGCAGCAAAAAGCCCAGCGTGCCGGCCTGCTCGGCCTGGCGCACCGCCTGCTTCATCTGTCCGAGGATCTGCGGCTCGCCTAACACCATCGAATCCAGCCCGCTGGCCACGCGGAACGAATGCTTCACCGCTTGCTCGCGCGGCAGCGTGTAGAGATAAGGGTCGATGTCTTTGCGCGGCAGATGGTGATACTGCGCCAGCCAGTCGATGGCCTGTTCGGGGTGCTCGGCGTTGCAATACAACTCCATGCGGTTGCAGGTGGACAGGATCGCCGCTTCTTTAGCACCGCCGTTATCAACCAGATCGCGCAGGGCGTTCTCCATCCCGTCCGCATTGAACGCGACCTGTTCGCGCACGGCCAGCGGCGCGGTTTGATGGTTGATACCAAAGGTGAATAGCTGCATTCTGATATATCCAACAGTAAATCAGTGTGGGGGCGGATTATAGACGGAACGGCGGCGCAATACCATCCGGCGCGATTCGGGCAAGTCGCTTAGAATGCGCGGCATCAAAATGCCCGGTAAATCCAAGGGGAGCCCCAAACACATGGCCATCAAAGCAACCGTCTTCAAAGCCACCCTCCAGATCGCCGACATGGACCGCCACTATTACGCCGACCATGCCCTGACGCTGGCGCGGCATCCGTCGGAAACCGATGAGCGCATGATGGTGCGGCTGCTGGCCTTTGCGCTGTTCGCAGACGATGCGCTGGCTTTCGGCAAGGGCATGAGCGGCGATGACGAGCCCGATCTGTGGCTTAAAGACCTTACCGGAGAGATCAAACGCTGGATAGAAGTCGGATTGCCGGACGAGCGTGTCATCCGCAAAGCCTGCGGTCGCGCCGATCGGGTGGTGGTGCTGAGCTATGGACGGGCAGCCGGCATCTGGTGGAACGAGAATCGCGACAAACTGCAACGCCAGAACAACCTCACCGTGCTCAAGCTGCCGAGTGTAACCACGCTGGCACTCGCCGCGCTGGCCAGCCGCACCATGCAGTTGCAGTGCACCATACAGGAAGGCCACATCATGATGACCAGCGATGCCGGAATGATAGAGATCGAGCCGCAGATATTGCATGGCGGTCTCGGTCCCGCTGACAGATGACCACAAAACCATCGCCGTGCCCAAAAACCAACCCGGGCCACTTTGCTCTGTTAATAGATTACAATCTTCAAACTCGCAATACTCTGAGGCGCTAAATGTCAGGAAATCAACAAAAACTAGCGGTTTTATTTGCCGATATTTCCGGAAGTTCAGAGCTCTACGAAAGACTCGGGGACGAGCGGGCACTCCAGTCGATAGCTCAGTGTGTTGGCATCATGACCGGAGAGCTTCCCGCTTTTCAGGGTACCCTGGTTAAAATCATCGGCGATGAAATCATGTGCACCTTCCCGAGTGCGGAGCAGGCCTTTCATGCCGCCTGCGCAATGCAGCGCTCGGTGGGAAATGAAAGGTATCAGGACGGCACCCCGATGCACATCCGCATCGGTTTTCATTTCGGTGAGGTGATCCACGAATCCGGCGACGTGTTTGGCGATACCGTTAATATCGCAGCAAGGGTAGCCGCGATAACCCGGGCAAATCAGATCCTGATGACCCAGGCAGTGGCAGATGTCCTGCCGCCCGCTTTGCGGGACAAGACGCTTAAACTCATGCGTGCTGAATTCAAGGGCAAGCAGGCGCAATTCGATATCTTCATGGTCATCTGGTCATCTGATGAGAAGCTGAGTGAGCGTATCGGCACCCCTGCCCAGCGCAAGACCTGAAGAAAAATCCAACCGTAGTCACCGCCATCGGGCATCATCAGGCTCACAATCCTGATCGAGCCGGCTTTCAATGCCATCAGTTCCTGGCAAAGGAAAGCTGGAATTTTTCCACTCCGTTGATCTTGGCCAGCTCCCGTGAAATGGCGGGTATCGAATAGCTGGTGTCATTCCGCAGCGCGAAGGCCGCAAATTGCCACACCTGCCCCGTTTCGCTTGTGCTGATCACCAATGACCCTGCGGCGATCCTGTAGCCATGTTCACCCATTGCGCTGGATACCATTTCTTCTCCCGGTTCAAAACCCTTGCGGAAGGTCAGCACGACAGCAATCGCAAGACGGGAAGGCAGCCAGGACTCGAGCTTGGAGATCCACATCATCACGCTGGCTGACATGAGGGACAACATGATGGCGGCAAAGTAGAAGCCGATGCCGACCAGCACGCCGATCGCCGATGCCGTCCAGATGGAAGCCGCCGTGGTCAGGCCGCTGATGGTAAATCCCTCTTTGATGATCACGCCGGCACACAGAAAGCCGATGCCCGTGACGATCCCCTGGATGACCCGGGTCACATCCGGGTAGGACGTCAACTGGCTGTGTCCGCCGAACCACAACTCGGGATAGCCGACGATCACGGTCAGCGCCGCGGAAGCCAGGCACACCAGGCCGTAGGTGCGCATGCCCGCCGCCCGGCCGTGGTAGGAACGCTCGTAGCCGACCAGCAGGCCCAGCAACAGCGCGCCGAGCAGGTTGAAGAAGACCACGATGTTGGCTTCGACGATCGGAGCCGACCAGTAAGCTGCCAGGAAATCATGAGTAAGCATTGACATGAGACGCTCCTGTGAGTGGATAGACTCAGAGTACCAACGTTGCCGGGTCAACGCAAAGTTTTAGGCAAGTAGGGTGGGCACGCCTTTGTGCCCACGCTGTTCGTCCGCGTGGGCACGATAAAACTGTGCCCACTCTACGCATTTTCCGCCATCACGACGGTTCACATATCCATAGTGCCAGCATGCCATTGCTGTTCCGGCAAGCCATGTTCCAGGAACAGGCGTCTGGCGATTTGCAGTTGCTCCGTCGTGCCGGCTGCGTAGACGTCAAATCGATGAAGATCGGGATAAGCTGCAACGATACCGGCCGCGGCCTTTTCGACGGCGCTGGTGTGCTCATGCGGATAGTAGCTGAAATTATCCAGCGCATCGGCCCAGGACCGGCAGAGATTGTTCTGGTAGTGTCCCGTCCGGTCCGCCAGCCAGTGCAGATCCATGGATTCGGCCAGATCGAGCGACATGGAATGCTGGATCAGGCTTTTGACCGGCGCGAAGCCCACACCGAACGCAACAAAGATCACCGGGCGTGTGGAAGCGTCTTCCAGCACGAATTCGCCGTAAGGTCCTTGCATGTCGACGCGGTCATTCGTTTTTAAACTGCTGAACAAGGCTTCCGAAAAGGCATCGTCTGCATCGCGCGCTATCTGTATTTCGATATGCCTGTCCTCGCAAGGGCAGCTGGCTATGGGATAGTGTCCGCTCGCGCCATTCACGGATAACCGGATCGACTGCCCGGCAAGAAAACGCAGCCGCTGGCTGCGCGGTGTCAACAGATGCAGGGCAGCCACCTGCGGGTTGAACACTTCAATAGACTTGACCCTGGCCGCCATCTGTTGCGCCTGGATGTTGCCCGCGCCGGCCACATTGGCCTCGATCACCACATCGTTCACCGCCGCACAGGAGCACAGCAGGATCATGCCGGCATCTTTTTCGTCCTGCCGCAACACATAGTCATGCGCGCGGACCTTCATGACTTTGCCTGATACCAGCCGCGCGCGGCATTCGCCGCAATTACCGTTGCTGCACCCGTAATCGAGCGACACACCTGCACGCAGCGCGGCGTCAAGAATCGTATCGTTGCCCTCGGCAAAAAATTCATGGCCGCTGGGCCGGATGGTGACGTGCGCCGACATGATTTTCAGGATCCTCTCTTGCGCCATCACCGCCTGTGCTTTCGCTGCATCGGGCGGCAACTCGGTTAAATGGCGTGCCAGAAAAGCACGCAGGTTGTGCAGTGCATGATGTGTCTCGGCGCTCTGGTCTTCCTCGATTTCGTCGATCTTCTCATCCAGCCACGATAACACCTGGCTGTAATGCATCAACAACGCTTTTGTGGCGGCATATTCATTGCCCAGCTCGGCCAGACGGGCTGCCAGTACTTCCTTGCCAGGCAAGGCACGCTCAAACACGCGCTTGCCAAAAGCCTTCTCCTTGATCTCGGTGATGCGGCGGAATTCTGCATCTTCATCCCATTTCGCTTCGGGAAAAGCGCGCAGCAACTCTTCCAGTTCGACCATGCCATCGAAAGTATCCAGCGCCCCGCCCCGTATCATTTCCTGCAGCGCATGACGTGATATTCCTATCAGTTTGGTGACGCGCGAAAGAGGAAGCAGATGGCTCATGAGCGCATCTTATTAGTGCACAGGCGGTTTGTAAAAGGGCAATTCGTGAATTGCCCCTACGCCATACAATAATTTTGTAGGAGCGATTCACGAATCGCCCGCACCTTCTGCTAAAGTCCGCGCATGGGCAAAATAACTCCGGACCGCATCCTGCAATCGCAGGGCTTTGGCACCCGCAAATGGTGCAGTGAATTGATCGCCGCCGGTGAGGTGAGCATCGCCGGAGTGACCGTTACCGGCAGCCGTGCCGCCATCGAGACCGATGGGCTGGTGTTCAAGGTCTACGGCGAGACGTGGGCCTACCGCGTGCATGTCTACATCGCGTTGAACAAGCCCGCCGGTTTCGAGTGTTCGCGCAAGGCCAGCCATCACCCCGGTGTGCTGACCATCCTGCCGGAACAATTCACCCGGCGCGATATGCAGCCGGTGGGCCGCCTCGATCACGACACCACCGGCTTGTTGCTGATGTCGGATGACGGGCCGTTCATACACAGGCAGTCCTCGCCCAGGCGGCACATACCCAAGGTCTATGTGGCCACCACGCATGACCCGGTCACGCCTGAACTGGTCATGAAGTTATTGGCCGGTGTGAAGCTGCACGACGAACCCGCGCCATTGGCGGCGGTGACCTGCCGCATGCTCGATACCTGCCATATCGAGATCGTGCTGGAGCAGGGCAAATACCATCAGGTCAAGCGCATGCTGGCCGCTGCCGGGAACCATTGCGTCGCGCTGTGCCGCACGCAGATCGGCAAGTTGAAACTCGATGAGCTGGGGCTGGCGGAAGGCGAATGGTGTTATCTGGATGCGGCGCAGCTGGCGCTGTTGGTGCCAGTCTAAAGCTACCTGCACGGTGATGTATAAGACTTGGCAGGCGGCACAGAGTAAAATCCGTTTTTAATCAACCAGCCCATCACAAACGGGTGCCTCTAAAAATTCAGAGTTCGCCCAAATGCAAGGCGCGGAAAAATTTTTAGTTCCGGCTAACCTAAAGATTACCCTGCACTGAAACTTCGTTTTGCAGCGCCGCATATGGTGTATATGTGAGCAAGAAATTTTTTACGCAACGCAGCAGTTGGGATGAAGTGGGGTAAGCAGGCAAGCCGCGTAGCGGATGCTCGCAAATCTGGATTTTTAGAGGTACCCAAAATGTCCATACAGTGGTTCCCCGGTCACATGACCTCGGCGCGCAGAAAAGCGGCCGAAACGATGGAGTTCACCGACGTCGTCATCGAGGTGCTGGATGCGCGCGCGCCGGAAGCGAGCTGCAACCCGATGATCAGGGAGCTGCGCGAGCACCGCCAGCGCCCTTGTCTGAAGATCCTCAACAAGGCCGATCTCGCCGATCCCGCCGTTACTCAAGAGTGGCTGGATTACTACAACAAACAAGAAGGGGTTAAAGCCGTGGCGCTGAGCTGCAAGAGCGTCAGTGACGCGGCCAGAGTTCCCAAGCTGTGCCAGCCGCTCGCCCCGCATCGCGACAGCACCCACAAGCCGTTGCGCATGATGATCATGGGCATCCCCAATGCCGGAAAATCCACGCTGATGAACATGCTGCTCAAACGCCGCGTCGCCAATGTCGGCGACGAACCGGCCGTGACCAAATCGCAGCAGTGCCACAGCCTGAATGAGCGCATGACGTTGACCGATTCGCCCGGCCTGATGTGGCCGAAGATCGAAAACCCTGACGATGGCCTCAAGCTCGCCGCCATTCATGCGATCGGGCGCAACGCCACCATCGACGAGGAAGTCGCCGAATATCTCGCCACCGCGTTGCTGGTGCGTTATCACGGTCTGCTCGCGGTGCGTTACGGCGTTGCCGAGGAAGGGCTGGACGGCGTGGGCGTGATCGAAGCCATCGCAAAGAAGCGCGGCTGCCTGCTCAAGGGCAAGGGCGGGGAACCGGACCTGGAAAAAGCTGCGATGATATTCCTGACCGAATTCCGCAGCGGCAAGCTGGGCCGCATCAGTCTGGAGACACCCGAGACGCGTGCAGCCATGCTCAGGAAAACTGCGCCAGATGCGCTATGAATGGCGCGCCATGAATGTTGTGCAGTGAGTTGGAATTTGCCCTTTTTCGCAGTGTTGTTTCACTTCGCATGTAATCATCAGCATGATAGAGTCATACTCAATCAGTCACACGGTTCCCATTTTTCAATTTTCATAAAGGAGTGATCATGAAAAAGACCACCAAGTACTTCGCCGCAGTTTCCGGTTTTGTATTGAGCGCCGGATTGGCGCATGCCGATGGCGAGAAGTGCGACTCACCGATGCATAACCAATCTAACGTGTCACAACAGCAAGGGATAGCGTTCAAGACCGTGGACACCAACGGTGATGGCGCGATCTCGAAATCCGAGTTCAAAGCCTATTACGCCAAGCATAATGCCAGGCATTTCAAGGAAGTGGATGCCAACAAGGATGGCAAGATCACGCCTGACGAAATGCAAGGCGGGCGCAGTCAGGAGATGGAGCATAACGATGGCACGGCTCACCTCGATCGGCGCTTCAAAGCCGCCGATGCCAACCATGATGGCGGGTTGAACAAGGAAGAAGCCAATGGGATGCCGATGTTGAACGCGTACTTCGGGCAAGTGGATGCCGACAAGGATGGCAAGGTGACGCGCCAGGAATACTTCGACGCAATGCCATTGCTGCATCGTGGCAAGCAGATGGATTCGGGCGGAAATGCGCAAACATTGTAGAAATACCTGAAGCTACCAATCACAAGGCCAGCGTTAAGCTGGCCTTGTCGTTCATGCAGAGATGATAGATGACATTGGTTTCATCATCCTTCTCAGTCCCTGCGGTTTTTGTCCCGGTTTCCTTTGTCCTTGCGTCCCTCACCCCTGTCCCCGTCATCCCTGCGACCTTCGCTCCTGCGGCCTTCGTCCCGATGTCCTTTGTCTTTGCGCTTATAGTAGCCCGGCTCATACTCCGCCGACTTTATGAAATACACAGGCCGGTTACAGGCGTTGTACGCGCGGCAATGTTTGGCCCAATTCTTCGCGTGACCCGGAGGCACATGTAAATAGATCGGTTCGACCGCCATCATTGCCTGCTGGCGCACGATGATCATCGGCTGAGGGTAGAAGACAGGCGGTGGGGGCGCGTTGCCTAACTGCACCTGGCCATAAACGCCCGGGCTGATTTCACCGCCGACACTGAGGTTTATGATGGCCGTTCCCGCATGGGCAGACAGACTGGCGAGAACAAGGACTGCAAAGGATGTTGCCTGGATGGTTTTCATGATGCTCCTTTCTGGATTCGAATCTATTGAACGTGCGAACCTGTTTCGCCGCATGTTGCCTCACGTAAAAACCTGAGTGAAACCTGATTCGTTGCCTCACCTAAATATCTGAGTCAGATTGCACGATTTTCATTGTTCGCCTGTTTATGAATTGT
>Ga0209341_10000410_pt1 | contig 44362 bp, 53 predicted proteins | sample RifCSP13_2_FD_184020 | JGI IMG/M metagenome (GOLD analysis project Ga0209341, IMG submission 184020) | Soil microbial communities from Rifle, Colorado - Rifle CSP2_sed 13_2 (SPAdes) (version 2) | ecosystem: Environmental > Terrestrial > Deep subsurface > Rock core/Sediment | place: Rifle...
TAGGCCGCCTCCGGCTGGGCCTCGAAAGCGAGGGCGCGGAGCACCGCCTCGACCCGTTCGAAGGATCCCTCCACGACGAGCTCGTCCAAGAGGTCCGCGTCCGGCTCATCTTCACCGGGACCGCCTGCGACAGGGATTGGGGAAACGGGAACCTTCACGAGGGACTGTGCCTGGAGGTGCGCGAGATTCTCGAGGGGGACGAGCGCCCTCGGAGCGCCGATGATCTCCGCGGTCCGTACGTACGCGGTCGCGGCGACGAGGTTGTGGCCTAGGCGGCCCAGGTCGTCCATCGAGGCGCGGAGGGCCGCATGGGACGCGGCCGGGATGCCCGAATCCAGAGCAATCCGGCCGAGGAGCCCCGCGGCCTGTTCCCCGAGCCCCCCGCCGACCGCTTTGCGGTAAGCGGACGAGAGCTCGTCGAGGCTTGCGGAGGGGACGGCCCGCGCAGCGGCCTCCGCGGCGGACAGGGTCAGACGGCGCTTCTGGAGCGTGAAGTTGTAGAGGACGAGGAACCGGAGAAGGGAGAGGCCGCCGGGAGGGCGTGTCAGGAGCAGGAGATCCCGCGCGGACTGCACGGTCAGGAGGCCGTGGGGAGCCTGGAGCTGCGGGTCCGCGTGGTTCGAGACCACGGCGAGGAGTCCCTGGAGGACCGGGCCCGCATTCGCGGGGTCCCCGATGAGGGCATCGTAGAGCCGGACCGCCTTCTGCCCTTCAAACGTGGGGAGCAGGGACAGGAACCGATCGAGGTCTTTGTCGGGCAAGGTCGCCCATGAAAACGGGAGCATGTCTATTAGTCTGTGCTCTTCCGGCGTTGCAGGAGGGGTGATCAGGAGGCTCTGCCGGGAAACGCTTATACGCGGCCGAATCCTTCGTTCCGACCCATGCCTCCGCACGACACAATCATCATCGGTTCCGGTCCCGCTGGACTCACCGCCGCAATCTACGCGACCCGGGCGAACCTGACGACCCTCGTGATCGCAGGCCAGGTGGCGGGCGGGCAGCTCATGCTCACGACGGACGTGGAGAACTATCCGGGTTTCCCAAACGGCGTGCTCGGCCCGGAGCTCATGGAGCTCTGGCGCAAGCAAGCGGAAAGGTTCCGTGCGGAGTTCGTTGACGACAACGTGATGAAGGTGGACTTCAAGGCGCGCCCATTCAAGGTGTGGACGACGGACCAGATGTACGAAGGGCGCTCCGTCATCATTGGCACGGGCGCGAACGCGAAATACCTCGGGCTCCCGAGCGAGGAACGCCTCCGGGGGAAGGGTGTGTCTGCATGTGCGACGTGCCTTCCCACCGGATCGACGATCGTTGCGAACGCAGCGCCGGTCGCGATTGATGCGGTGAAGGAGGGACAAGCGGTCCTGGCGGACGACGGCACCTTCCGGATGGTCCTGGAACGTGGCAGCCGGCAGTATGATGGGGATCTGATCCGGATCCTCCCCCGCTATTTCCAGGAGGAGGCAACCCTTCTGACACCGGAGCATCCGGTCCTCGCAACGACTCTCGACAAGGGCGTCGGGGCGCACTACTGGGACTGGACCTGGCACGAGCCGGAATGGGTCCCCGCGGGCGAGCTGACCCCGCGGCACATATTGCTGTATCCAATCGTCTCAAGAACGGAGGACGTGCCCACGATTCGGCTGTCCAAGTTCCTCGGACTTCCAAGGGACCGAGCTGGGCGCGTGCACTTCCCTCGAGAGACTGCGACATCGAGGCGGCTCACCGACACCGTACCGCTGGGCGGCGACTTCATGCGACTGGCCGGCTACATCCTCGCCGACGGTACGATCAACTCGCACGGAGTCACGATTTACTTCGGACCGAAGGACGACGCCTACGTCGTGGATGCGGTTTCGGTCTTCGAGCGCTTGTTTGGCTACAAGCCCGCGGTGAGGAGGGAAGGATCCGTCCGTCGCGTCGAGTGCTACAGCCGCATATTGGGCGATCTCTTCTTGGAGCTGTTCGGAAAGTACTCCTTCGGCAAGTCGATCCCCCATTGGTTCCTCTATCTGCCAACGGAGAAACAGGCGGAACTGATCAAGGGGTACTGGCGCGGCGACGGGGGCACTCGACCGTTGGGCTTCCTGCTCGTCACGAATTCACCGAAGCTGGCGTCTCAGTTGAAGATGATCCTCCTCCGGCTCGGCATCATCCCGCGGGTCTCCCGCCGATCCGTCGAACAGCTCAACAAGACGAAGAGCACAATCGGTGGACGGGAAGTCCGTTTCAAGCACGACCGGTTCGAGATCGAGATAGGCGGCATCTGGCTGCCCCGGGCGTGCGAAGTCCTGGGTGTGACCCATCCGCTCCTTTCGAAACGGACCCGATTCCATTCCCACGCGTGGATCGAAGACGGGTACGCTCTGTTGCCAATCTCGAAACTCGAGACGGTCCCCTACTCGGGGAAGGTGCACAACATTGCCGTGGCGGGACGGAACAGCTACGTCACCCCGGGGGCCATTGTCCACAACTGTGACGGATTCTTCTTCAAGAGCCTCGATGTCGTCGTCGTGGGAGGGGGCGACACGGCGATGGAGGAGAGCCTCTACCTCTCGAAGCTCTGTAAGACGGTGACCGTCGTCCACCGCAGGAACGAGTTCCGCGCGAGCCGAATCATGCAAGACCGCCTGTTCAAAGCTGCGAACATCAGGGTGATCTGGGACTCCGAGGTTGTCGAGGTCCTTGGTGCGAGCAAGGTTGAAGGCGTTCGAATCCACAACGTGAAGACCGGCGCGACCACCGACTTGAAGGTCCAGGGACTCTTCCTGGCGATCGGCCACGCGCCCGCCACGGAGGTCTTCCGGGGACAGCTCCAGCTCGAGAAGGACTACATCGTCCTCGAGCCCCGCGAGGGCTACCAGACCTCCACGAGCGTCGACGGCGTGTTCGCGGCCGGCGACGTCCACGACCACCGATACCGCCAGGCCGTCACCGCGGCGGGCTTCGGGTGCATGGCGGCCCTGGATGCAGAGAGGTGGCTCCAGGGCCACGAGTCAGGCCGCGGATCAGCCGGTGTTCCGTAGGCCGTTGGAGATCCCGTTGATTGTCAGGAGGATGGCTCGGAGTAATTCGAGGTCGTCGCTCTTCGTTCGGCGCCTCCGGTCGAGCAGCTCGGCCTGGATGTAGCCCAGGGGGTCGAGGTAAGGCGCGCGGCGCTCAACGGACGTGCGCAACGCGGAATCTGTGTCCAGGATGCTCCCCATGCCCGTCGCCAGAAGGATCTGGCGGACGGTCCGGTCGTGCTCCTCGCGAACGCGCGTGAAGATCCGGTCCGCCAGCGCCCGGTCCGAAACGAGTTCCGCGTACCTCCGCGCGACGACCATGTGCGATTTGCTCAAAACCATCTGGGCCATGTCTAGGAGCACGGCGAAGCGCGGCCACTCGCGCGTCATCCGCCCTAGAAGCCCCCGATCGCGCTCCGCCTCAAGTGCCGATCCGATCGAGTACCAGCCCGGCACGTTATGGCGATTCTGCATCCAGGCGAAGACCCAGGGAATCGCCCGCAGGTCCTCGATCCGCAGGGTTCCCTTGCGGCTCGGCGGCCGCGAGCCGATGTTCAGCTCGGCAATCTCGTGAATCGGCGAGGCCTGTTCGAAGTACACGGCGAGACCCGGATCGCGGACGACGAGATCCTGATACGTCCGATGAGCCTCCGCGGACATCCGTTCCATGGACTCGACCCATGACGGCTCCGGTTCCATGGATTGCTCTCCGATTGCAAGGAGGAGGCCGCTCACGAGCTGCTCCGTCTCCCGGAGCGCCGTCGCTGGATGGAAGTACTTCGAGGAGAGGACCTCGCCCTGTTCCGTGACCTTGATGCGGCCCGTAGCCACCTCGGGTGCGAGGGCCCGCATCGCCACGTACGTGGGCTCGCCGCCGCGGCTGATCGACCCGCCCCGCCCGTGGAAGACCGTGAGCCGCACGCCCGCGGCTTCGCTCCGGCGCGCGATGCCCCGCTGGGCCCGGTACAGATGCCACCGGGAGGCGAAGATCCCGCCGTCCTTCATGGAGTCGCTGTAGCCCACTTGGACCTCCTGATACTGCTTCCGGAGCCGCAGGTGCTCGCGGTACGAGCGGTTCGCGTACAGGGCCGCCATCGTGTCCGCGCATCGCTCGAGCGCGGAGATCATCTCGAAGAGCGGGCAGATGTCGATCCGGCTGTAGCCCTCGCGGAGATCCGCGAGCCGCAGGACCTTGGCGAGGAGGAGCACCTCGAGGATGTCGCTGGCCTCCTCGCTCATGCTCAGGACGACCGTCGGCATCATGGCCGCCCCGTACTCGTCCTGAATCCCGCCCATCGCCCGGATCGCCTCGACGACGCGGGCTCCGTCTCCCGAGACGCGGAGGTCCTTGGGTCGGAAGCGGGAGGCGATCAGGTCCGTGAGGAGCTCCACCTTCTCCCGCTCCGGCATGCACGCGTAGCCCCGCGCCTTCTTCGCCGCGGCAAGGATCTGGCCCACCGCAATCCCAACGTCCCTCGAATGGAGGCGCAGGTCCAAGGACGCGAGATGGAACCCGAAGGTCTCGACCTGGCGGATCACGTCCTCGAGCGGACCGTCCGCCTCGTCACGCCCTCCGTTCTCCCGCAGCGATGCCTGGACCAGTCGGAGGTCCACAAGGAGCTCCGCGGGCGAAGCGTACCCGTCCTTGCGGTGCGCGAGGGTCGCGCCGACCTTGTGGCCGATGAACGTGACCTTCGCCCGATGGTGCTCGTCCTTGTTCACCTGGCGGATCTCGCGCCACACCTTCGGATGCTCGCGGCGGTCCCGGAGGAGGGAGGCGACGAGGGCGAGCGACGCAGGCACGTAGCGGGCGCTCTGGGTGAGCACGTCGATGAGGCCGGACATCGTGGCCTCGTACCGCTTCAACAGGAATGCGCGCTGGAGGCGGGCGGCGTCCCGCATCGTCTCCGGGGTGACGCTCGGGTTTCCGTCCATGTCCGAGCCCCGCCAGGAGCCGAACCGCAGGAACGAGGGGGCGCGGCCCGCGTCCGCGGCGTAGACCTGGCGGAAGGCGCGCTCCAGTTCGCGGTAGAACGCGGGCACCAGGCCGAGGACGACGTGGTCGAAGTAGAAGAGCCCCAGCCGGATCTCGTCGACCACCCGGGGCCTCCAGAACCGGAGCTCGTCGCTCTGCCAAAGGCCCCGGACCTCCCGGAGGAGCTCGGCGCGGATCGCGTCGCGCTCCGGCGGGATGAGGCGCTCCAGGTCGAGCCGGACGAGGAGCCCCTGGATCCGGCGCAGGCGCTCGAGGATCGTCCGCCGCTTCGGTTCCGTGGGATGGGCGGTGAAGACGAGCCCGACGTCCAGGGCGGACAGGAGCTTTCGGACGGCTGCCGCATCCACGCCCTTGGCTTTCAGGTGCGCGAACGTTTCCTCCAGGGAATCGGGGGCGGGCTTCCCTTCGGAGACGAAGGCCCGGTGCTCGCGGACCCGGTCCAGGTCCTCGACGAGGTTCAGCAGGAGGAAGTGGAAGGAGAACGCGCGAGCGACCGCGGCCGCCTGATCGGCGGTGAGGGCCCGGGTCGCGTCGCGAAGCTTCCGGTCCGCATCCGCCCCGCGAGGCCCGCGAAGGGAGGTCGCGTCCTCCCGGAGCCGGTCCGCGAGGGCGAGGGCTTCCGGGCCGACCTCGTCGTGCAGGACCTCGCGCAGGACGCCCTCGATCAGGGCAATATCGTCCAGCGCGGTCCTGGGAGGCTCCGGCATCGAGACCCGGGATGGGAAGATCGACCTAAAGGGTTCGGTCCTTTCCTCAGGACCCGGGGATGGGGGCATCGGAATCTTGAAGTAAGAACGGACCCTTCGCTGCGACCCGGGGCGATTCCGTGGTGCGCATCTTCCGAGGCGGCGTGCTCGACGAGCGCTTCGAAGGGTCCGTCGTGGTGATCGGGCCCCGCCCCACCCAGATGACGGGCCTCGTGCGCGGCGACCTCTTCGTGCGAGACAACAGCGTCTGCGAGGTCATCGGCATGGTCTCGGGCAACCTCCTTGCGGAGCGCACCGGGAAGGCGGTCCTCCGCGGGCTCGTCACGAAGTCCTGCAAGGCCGCGGGCGGGGATCTGGAGGTGTACGGCCTCGTGATCGGGGACGTGGCCAACGAGGGCGGTCGCGTCTACGTGGACAAGGGCGCGGTCGTCCGCGGGAGGATCACGGGCCAAGTTCACGACACCCCGCTGCCGCCGATGGCGCCCCCCGCGCCGACTCCGAGCCCGCCGAAGCCACCCGCGCCGCCGACCTCCCCGGCGTAGCCTCAGGACTCGACGGCGGGGACCGCGGGCGCCTTGCGCAGCGAGGGCTCGAACGCGGGCTTCTTCTCCGAAGCGGCGAAGAGCTGCAGGTAGGGGACCAGGGCGTTCATGATCTGGTTCTCCGCCTTCCGCAGGTGCTCTTCGTACGTGGAGCGGCTGATCCCCACGCCCTTCGCGATGTTCTCCGTCGTGATCTGGCGGGGCGACGTGTAGTAGCCGTAGCGGTGGGCCTTCATGACCGCGTCCATCTGCTTGGAAGTCAGGTCCGCGAAGAGGCTGTTCACCCAGATGCTCGTGGGCAGGGTGTTCAGGGGGAGCTCGCGCTTACGGATGAGCTCCGTGGGCCCGAGGCGGTTGAAGTCCCGAAACAGGTCCCTCGTGCGGTCCTCCTCGAAGCTGATCACGCGGAAGTATCCCCAGCCGTCCTGGTAGATCGCAGGGGGCGCGTCGATGCACTCGTGCGGCTCCCACACGTTCCACGGGCTGTTCGAGTGGATGCCGCAGGTGCAGCGGAGCATGAAGATCCGCGCCTCCTGGGCCTCGATCCACTTGTCGATGACCCGTCCCGCCTTGCGGATCTCCTTCTCGATCTCCGCGAGCGCGACCTCGTCCTGGTTCGGCACCTGAACGAGTTCCCGATCCCAGATGCACCACATGGAAATCGGGATCCCGGGGTGGCGGCCCGACATCTGGATGAACGGGTAGTCGTACTGCGTGCGGAACGATATCTCCCAGAGGCCCATGCCCTCCCTATCCGCGGCCGGGGGTATATGTCTAGTGCCGTCATACGACGGCCGTCTATGGCGGGTCAAAGTCGTTCGTCCCGGGGGTCCTTCACCCTCTCGAGGTAACGGACATGAACGGAATGATCATGTTGATGGAACTGCGCCGGAGATCGAACGACCGCTTGCGGGAGTACGCACGCACCGAGTACGGCACCCCGGACGCCGCCTGGATTGTGGCCTCGGCGAACCGTGTTGCGCGAAAGCCCCGCCGGAAGGCCGCGCTGACCGCGCGGATCCGCGGAGCCTTCGCGGCCCGCGCGACGACGGGCGTCCCCCGCCTCCCGGAGGACTGCCCCGCGCGGGCGTGAGCGCAGGTTCTTATGGGACCGGATTCTGGTCCCGGGGATGGTGGACGTATCCATCACCTACTGCGTCCCGTGTCGCTATCAGTTCAAGGCGATCCAGGACGCGGACGCGATCCTCAAGGAGTTCGGGGAGCGCTTGACTGCCCTGCGGCTCGTCCCGGGCAACCGCGGGGTCTACGACGTCGCCGTGGACGGGGACCTCATCTTCTCCCTCGATGAGACGGAGCGCTTCCCGGAGACGCGAGAGCTGCTCGGGAAGATCCGGGCTCGCCTGCCCGAGTGAGCCTTTTCCCTACCCGCTCCGGCGGATTGATCCGGGCGAGCAGCATCGGGACCGTAGGCATGGGCGAGCGCCGGCGCCACCTCCTCGACTTCCTCCTCGGTTTCGGGACCAGTGTCGCGACAATCGCGTATGTGGTCGAGGTCCTGGGCACGCAAGGCATCCTCTGCATCGCCGTCCTCGGGGTCTACTGCAATCGTTACCCGGAAGGATTCCTCCTCAACCTCCTGCTCCACGTGCCCAGCGATTCCCCATGGGCCATTCCGCTCACGCTCCTGTGGTGGGGCATTCTTTCCATCCCGCAAGGCCTCCTCGCGATGGTCCTGCACGACGCCTGGGAGTATCGCCGGCGGTCCCGGCCGACGTCTACGCGGTCGTGAGGACGACCTTCCCGAACTGCTCGCCCCGGCCGAGGTACGCGTGCGCCTCTCCCGCCTGCTCGAGCGGGAACACTCGGTCCACGACGGGCTTCAGGCGGCCCATGAAGACGAGCTTCATCACGTCCTCGAACTCCCGGCGGCTGGACATCGTCGAGCCCATCAAGGAGAGCTGGCGCCAGAAGAGGTACCGCATGTCCAGCTCGACGAGGGGGCCCGAGGTCGCGCCCGGGGAGACGAGCCGGCCGCCTCGCCGCAGCGACCGGACGCTATCCTTGAAGGTGGCCTGGCCCACGTGGTCCAGGACCACGTCGACCCCTCGCTTTCCCGTGAGTTCCCACACCGCCTTGGACCAGGGCATCTCCTTGTAGTTGATGAGCACGTCCGCCCCGAGCTCCTTCGCCCGGCGGAGCTTCTCCTCGCTCGAGCTCGTGGTGAGGACGGTGCACCCCGCGAGCTTCGCGATCTGGATCGCCGCGGTGGAGACGCCCGAGCCCGCCCCCAGGATGAGGACGTCCTCCCCCGGCCGGATCTTGGCCTTCGTGATGAGGAGCCGCCAGGCGGTCATGAACACGAGCGGGGCCGCGGCGGCGGTGGTCCAGGGCAGGTCCACCGGAATGGGCAGGAGGTTCGCCGCAGGCACGGCGACGTATTCCGCGTAACCCCCGGGTAGGTGCTCGCCCAAGATCTTGTACTCCGCGCACTCCGGCTCCTCCCCCGCGATGCAGTACTCGCACCGCCCGCAGGAGATCCCGGGGTTCACGACGACGCGGTCCCCGGCCTCGAAGCCCGTGACATCGGAGCCGAGTTCCGCGACCTCGCCGGCGACATCGGCCCCGAGGATGTGAGGCAGGGTGAGCTTCAGGGTGGGGATGCCCTCGCGAACGAAGAGGTCCAGGTGGTTGAGGGCGACCGCGTGGACATGGACGAGCACCTCGTCCGGTCCGAGGACGGGCTTCGGATGGTCCGTGACGTACTCGAGGACCTCGGGTCCGCCGTACCGAGGCAAGAGGACCGCCTTCACCGACATCGCTCCTGGGCCGGGCGATACGCCGCGCGCCGATATAAGAGGCGCCGTCGGCGGCTCAGCGGACCCGGTAGCCCTTCTCCTGAAGGAGTCGAACGACGTCCTTGCGGTGGTCTCCCTGGAGCACGATCACGCCGCCTTTCCCGGAGCCGCCCGTGGCGAGGCCCTTCTTCAGGTCTCGCGCGAGCTTCTCCGCCTCGTCCGGGCTGGCCTCCAAGCCGTGGACGACGGTCACGGCCTTGCCATACCTCCGGGTGTCGAGGTCGACGGACAGCTGGGTCGTCTCGCGGCCCAGGTCCTCGCAGACGCACAGCTCCTTGGGGAGTCCGCAGGTTGCGCAGATCCCGGCTATCAAGCTGCCTCCGTGGCAGAGGTGATACCGTCAATCAGCTCTTTAAGCAGTCGGTAGTGTTTTCGAATCGTGACCTCGGAGACGCCGGTCAGGCGGGCGATCTGGGCCTGGGTCATCGGCACGTCGAGCTCCTCGGACGCCAGGTAGAGCGCGCCGGCGGCGATCCCCACGGGGGAGTTCGCCTCGAGGGTCTTCGTGTCCTTCACCCGTGCCACGAGGGAGAGGGCCCGCTCGCCCACCTGGGGGTTGAGTTCGAGCTGGGAGGCGAACCGGGGGACGAAGTCCTCCGCGCGGCTCGCGCGGCTGAACACCCCGAGCTCTCGGCTCACGACCTTCGCAGTCAGGGAAATGCGGTGGACCGTGACGCCCGTGGCCTGCGCAAGTTCATGCAGCCCTCGCGGGGCGCCGAGCTGCTTCGCGGCCAGGTAGACGACGGCCGCAACGATCGCGTCCATCGAGCGCCCGCGAGACAGGCCCGCCTCGATCGTCTGCCGGAGAAGGATCGCGGCCCGCTCCCGGAACACCGGGGCGAGGCCGAGGCGCGAGGACAGGCTCGACAGCTGGGCGAGCCCGGGCGCGAGGGCGCGCTCCGTGCGGTCGTAGCGGGTCCACTGGCTCACGCGGCGCAGGCGGTTCAGCGCGGCCACGCTGCGAGCGTCGATGGGATTGCCCTTCGCATCGCGGAGCCCGTTGCCCACCATGCTGCCCAAGCCCTTGTCGGGCGCCATGACGGACGGCGGCGGACCCGCGCGGATCCGGTCGTCGCCTTCGAACGTGGTCCAGTCGGGACCCTGGTCCACGAGACCCTCGTCCACGACGAAGCCGCAGTTGTCGCAGACGCGCTCCCCGCGGACGGGATCGAGGTAGATCGCGAAGCTCCCGCAGTTCGGGCAGCGGGAGGTCTCCCGGACCTGGCGCTCCTCCGGCGCTTTGAGGCCCTTATACTCCAAGTTGTTTCTCGTCTCCAACGAGTCGAATCGGCTCATGCCGTCACCTTCCGGGAACGTTCCTCCAGGACCCACTTGTTCGCCCAGCGCTCGAGGCCGCGGATCGAGTCGAAGAGGTCCTCTCCCATCTCGGAGAGGCTGTACTCCACCGCCACGGGCCGGTCGAGGATGACCTGACGCTCCGTGAGTCCGGAGTCCTCGAGCTCCTTGAGGGTCTTCGCGAGGGAAGACTGGCAAATGCCCGTGGACACGCGCACCTCGTTGAAGCGCTTCGGTCCCGCCATGAGGGAGTGAAGGACGCTCAGCTTGAGCTCGGAGCCCACCATGCTGATTGCGATCAGCGCGGGGCAACCGGGCCCGTCGCAGGGTGTCTGGGATTTCGCCATGGTCTTACGTTCCCGCATCCTCCTTAGTATGGGGGCTTATAAATAGTTTCCTTTGAGTACCAAGTTTCAAGTCCGTACTTAGTACAGTTCACGAACGAATTTCATTAGGGAAGCCGAAAAGTGTACATCCCAAGCCGAGGGACGCGGGGGACGGCCGTCAGGCCATCGCCACCAGTCTCGCCTCGTTCCGGTGGTTCTCCTCCGCGAGCCGCTGCAGGGTCCGCGCTGCCTCGGTGAGAAGGGCCTTGGCGACGACGGAGGATTCCTCGTAGAACCGGGCGGCCACGGCCTCCAAGGTCCGGGCCCGCGCGCCGATCTGGCCCCGCGGCGGGACGGAGGCATAATACACGTACCGCCGGCCGTCGAGGCCCGTGATCGGCTCGAGGACCATCTCGTTGAGCTTCTGCTGGCGGGTCCGCTCGAGGAGCCGATGGCGGGCCGAATGCTGAGCGGCGAGCTCGCGGAACAGGTCCGGAGGACCGCCCGGTTCCGGAAGGGCGGCCGCAGCCTCATAGAACGTCGAGGTCGCGGCCTCCAGCCCGAGGGCGAACCGGATCAGGGAGCCGAAGTTCGTCAGCTCGGGGACCTCGGAGACCATCGCGCTAGACCCACCGAGTAATGACGACCTTGCTCTCCGTGAAGAAACGAATTGCGTCCCGTCCCTGGGGATGGAGGTCCCCGAAGAACGAGTTCTTCATCCCGCCGAAGGGGAAGTAGGCCATCGCGGCAGCGATGCCCAGGTTGATCCCGATGCTCCCCGCCCTAACCTTGTACCGGAAGTCCCGCGCGGCCTTGCCGCTGGAGGTGTAGATCGAGGCCGCGTTGCCGAAGGGGCTCTTGTTGATCCATTCGATCGCCTCCTCAAGAGAGCCCATCTCGAGGAAGCTCGCGACGGGCCCGAAGATCTCCTCCTTGGCGACCGTCATGTCCTCCGTCACGCGGTCTAGGACCGTGGGCCCGACGAAGTACCCGTGCTCGTACCCGGAGACCTTCACCCGGCGTCCGTCGAGGGCGACCGTGGCGCCCTGCTCCTCCCCACTGTCGATGTAGCCCATCACCCGCTCCTGGTGCTTCTTTGTGATCACGGGCCCCATCTGGATCGTCTCGTCGAGGCCGTAGCCCACCTTGAGCTTCGAGGCGGCGTCCGAGAACTTCCTCCGGACCGGATCATGGGCCTCGCCCAGGCCGACGACCATGGAGCCCGCGAGGCAGCGCTCCCCCGCGGTCCCGTACACGGACGAGATCATGTTCGGCACGATCTTGTCCAGCTTCGCGTCCGGCAGGACGACGAGCAGGTTCTTCGCGCCGCCCCCGCACTGCACGCGCTTGCCGTGGGATGCGGCGCGGGCGTAGACGAGCTTCGCGATCGGGGTCGAGCCCACGAAGGACACGCCCCGGATGTCCGGATGGTCGCAGACCGCCTCGACGGCCTCCTTCGCGCCGTGCACGAGGTTCACGACCCCGGGCGGGAATCCTGCCTTCTCGATGAGTTCGAAGAGACGGGCCTGCACGAGGGGGTCCTGCTCCGAGGGCTTCGCGACCCAGCAGTTTCCCGTGGCCACGGCGTAGGGCCAGAACCAGTATTGGACCATCGCAGGGAAGTTGAAGGGGCTGATGCCGGCGAAGACGCCGAGAGGCTGGTACAGGACTTCCTCGTCGATGCCCGACGCGGCGCCGTCCTCGAGGTTGTAGCCCATCATCAGGCTCGGGATGCCCGCGGCGACCTCGACGTTCTCGATCGCCCGGCGCACCTCCCCGCGGGCCTCGTCGATGATCTTCCCGTGGTCCTGGCTGACGATCCGCGCGAGCTCCTCGAAGTGCTCCTCCATGAGATCCCGCAGGGCGAAGAAGTAGCGTCCGCGGGAGATCGGCGGCGTCTCCCGCCACTCCTCCCAGGCCTCCCGGGCCGAGGCCACGGCCGCGGACACGTCCTCCTTGGGGGAGAGGGGCACGCGCGCGATCACCTGTCCCGTGGCGGGGTTCGTGTCGTCGAGCCACTCCGTCGCGGTGGAGGCCACCCACTTCCCGCCGATGAAGTTCTTCAGGTCCCCGTAGTGCGCCTTGACCTCAGGGAGCAGGGTCGACGTCTGCTGGGCCATCCTCGTACCCCCCTCAAGCCTTTCCCGCGAGGGCCATCTCGAGGCTGTCTCCGAGCAGGTCGAAGGCCTTGTCCATGAGCGGGAGCGGGATGTTCAGGGGCGGGAGCAGGCGGACGCAGTTGTTGTGGTAACCCGCGGTCAGGAGCATGAGGCCGTTCCTGAGACCCGCGAGCTGCACGGCCCGCGCGAGCTCGTTGTCGGGCTCCTTCGTCCGGCGGTCCTTCACGAACTCGAGCGCCCACATGGCCCCGATGCCGCGGACCTCCCCAATCCGCTCGTGCCTTTCGTACATCTCGTGGAGCCGCCGGCCGATGAGGGCTTCAAGCTTCGGCACCTTCGGCATCGCCTTCCGGATCGTCTTCACGGCCTCGAGGGCCGCGGCGCAGACGACGGGGTTCCCGCCGAAGGTCCCGCCCAGGCTCGCGGGGCCGGGGGCCTCCATGATCGACTTCGTGCCGGTCACGCCGCCCAGGGGGAGGCCGCCCCCGAGGGCCTTCCCGCTCACCAGGAGATCGGGGACCGTGTCCCAGTGGTCGATGGCCCAGAGTTTGCCCGTGCGCCCCATGCCCGCCTGGACCTCGTCGTCCACGAGGAGCATGCCGTGGTCGTCGCACAGCTTCCGCAGGAGGGGGAAGAACTCCTTCGGGGGCACGATGATCCCGCCCTCGCCCTGCACGGGCTCGGCGACGATCATCCCGACCTGGCCCTCGACCTCGGGCTTCGCGATCGCAGCCTCGATCTCCTCCACGCGGGCCTTCGCGCATTCCGCCGGGGAAAGCCCCTCGGGGTCGCGGTAGGGGTTCGCGTAGTCCACGAGCAGGACCTCCCGGACGAGGGGATGGAAGCCCTCGCGGTAGGGCTTCTCCTTCCCCGTGAGGCTGATGTCGAGGAGCGTGCGCCCGTGAAAGCCGGTCCGGAAGGACACGATCCAGGGCTTCTTCGTGTACGCGCGGGCGATTTTGACCGCGTTCTCGATGGCCTCGGACCCGGAGTTGAGGAAGATGCTCTGCGTCAAGCCGGGCGGGCAGATCACGGCCATGACCTCCGCGAGATCCGTGTACGGGCCGTACGTCGCAACCATGTAGCAGATGTGGGTCAGCTTGTCGAGCTGGGCCTTCGCCGCCTGGATCACCTCGGGCGGGCGGTGTCCGGCGTTGTGCACGCCGATCCCGACGCCGAGGTCCACATAGACGTTGCCGTCCGCGTCCTGGACGAAGGGGCCTTCCGCCCGCGTGAGCTCCAGGGGCAGGCCCACGCGCAGGCCCTTCGTCACGAACTGCTCCTTCCGCGCCAGGGCGGCCTTCGACCTCGGCCCGGGCGGCACGACCACGACCTTCGGCCCGGTCAGCCTCGCATGTCGCGCGGCCCTCGTCCCCACCTTCCGACCCGCCTTCTTCGCAGTACGCTTCGCCATGGTATCGTCGCTCGGGCACGGTCCCGTCCGGGCCCCGCCCCTGCATGGAGAAAGGCGAGGGGGATTATAGGCTTTCGACAGGGGAGGAATGTACGTCCATGCACGAACCCGTCAGGGACGCGCTCCGTGCGCCCCCTACACGAAGGCCTCGCCCTTCGTCTCGGGCCCAATCCCGGCGAGGATGAGGCCTCCCGCGCCCATGAACAGGGCGATGAGGACGAGGGGCGCGAGCACGTGGCCGGAAGAGGCCAGGAGCAACCCGAACGCGACAGGCGCGAGAATCGCGGTAATCTTGCCGACGCCCTCCGCGAGCCCGAAGCCCGTGGCCCGGTACTGGGTCGGGAAGAGCTCGCTCGTGTACGGGTACACCGCGCCCCACGCCCCCAGGTTGAAGAAGCTCACGAGGATGAGGCTCGCGACGAGGGTGACCGCGTCCTGCGCGGTCGCGAAGATGAGGCCGCTCACGCCGCCGAGGATGAGGAAGACGGAGAGGGTGCGCTTCCGGCCGATCTTCTCGACGAGGACCATCGAGGTCAGGTAGCCGGGGAACTGGGCGACCGCGGAGATCGTCAGGAGGACGTACAGGTTGACGGACTCGAAGACCGCCAGGATGTTCGGCAGCCACAGGAAGAGCCCGTAGTAGGAGAAGTTCAGCGCGATCCACACGACGACGGTCACGGTGGAGCGGCGTGCCAGCGCACCCCGGAACAGGGCGATCAGGGGCGCACGCGGCACGGCCTGCTCCCGGGCGATCTCCCCCGGGGCCACGGGCCGTCCAGTGACGCGGCTGAGGACGTCCGCCGCCTCCTCCAGACGCCCCTGGCGGGCGAGGTAGTACGCGCTCTCCGGGACCGTGCGCCGGAAGAGGTAGGCCATGAACGCGGGGAAGGCCGCTACGACGAAGAGGAGGCGCCAGTTGCCCGGATAGGCCACGAGGAAGACATACGAGAGGACGATCGCGAGGAGGAAGCCCACGGGCCAGAAGAAGTCCAAGAGGACCATGAAGCGGCCCCGGGACTGGGGCGGCAGGTACTCCGACAGGAGGGAAGGGTCGATCACGAGCAGGGCGCCGAGGCCCACGCCGGCGAGGGCGCGGAAGGCGAAGAGGGACGGCACGTCCCACGACGCCGCGGTGATCGCGGTGAACACGGCGTACCAGAGGATCCCGACCTGGAAGGCGGTCCGTCGACCGTGGCGGTCGGAGTAGCGGCCCAGGAGGATGCTCCCGACGAACGACCCGAGGAGCGTGGCCGAGGTCACGACCCCGAAGGTCACGCTGTCGCCCACGCCGACCTCCGGGCCGAAGACGGGGAGCGCGAGGCCGATGAGGATGATCTCGAAGGCGACGAAGGTCCACGCGAAGCCCGTGATCAGCACGACCTTGCGGTGGAAGCGCGTGAAGCCTCCGTCCCTCAGGACCTCCTCCACCGTGCGGGTCGCCGTCGCCATCGAGGGCCGCACATCTCTCGCCTATTTGAGGGATTCGGGGGGACGAAGGGGGAGCCCCAGATCCGGGCCGAAAGGCTACGCCTCCGCCTGCCGCCGCTTCCCCCACGCCACGAGGAGGTGGAAGGACAGCTCCGGGACGGACTCGACCTCGACGTGTTGGAAACGATCCTCCAGGAACGCGACGGCCTTCTCGAGGGGCACCTCGGACACCCGCCCGCCCGTGCGCCGCACGCGCACGCCTTCGATGAAGGCGCCGACCTCGAAGGGTCGGGTCGCGTCGCGGGCCAGGAGCGCGTCGGGGAGGATGATCGCGAGCAGCCCGGGCGACCGGATCACGCGGTAGGCCTCCTCGATGGGACGGAACCAGCGCCGCGGCCGCGGGATCCACACGAGGACGGTCTGGTCGACGTAGCTGTCCCGCAGGGGGACGTAGGACTCGCCGCCGTCGAGGAGGGTGAGCCGAGGCTCCTCGATCTCGAAGGTCCCCCCGGGACGCACGAGGAAGATGTCTCCCTGGACCACGTCGAAGAGCTGGAAGAGGAACCAGCGGAAGTTGATCTCGCTCAGGTAGCCCGGGGGGACGACGAGGGCCGTCCGCCCGTGGAGTTTCGCGTGGGGGATGAACTTCGCGAGGAGGTCCAGCGCCCGCTGCATCGTCGTGCGATCCGAGGCCAGGTACTCCAGGTAAGCGAGTCGGACCATCGCGATCGCGTCGAGGAGGACGTCGTCCAGGAATTCCCGCCCCTTCGAGGTGATCGCGTACTCGCGCCGCATCGGCCCGCGTTCGCCCGGCGTCTCCGTCGACGTGACGAGCCCTTCCCTCTCCATGCGCTTGAGGGCCGGGTACAGATGGTTCAACCGGATCTCGAACTCCGCGTCGCCGAGGGCGCGGTGGATCTGGTAGCCATAGGTCGCGCCCTGCTGGATCGAGCGGAGGATCGCGGTCTGGAGGTCCGTCCTGGGCAGCTAGGTCCCTTCCCTGGACATAGTAGCCGCTCCACCAAGATGAACCTTGAGGCTGCACGCCCACGAGAGGTCAGTCGTGGCGGGGGTCCATGTAGCGGTAGACCATGAGGCCGCAATTCGGGCACGGGCTGGAGATCCAGCGAGAGTCCGCCTTCCACGCGTGGTTGCAGTAGGGGCAGTCCACGATGATCTCCGTCACGGGTGCGACGTCCGCCATCCGCTCCCCGGCATGAAGGCGCGCGCGCGGAAAAACCTGCGGACCTCGACCCGGAGCGGCCGGTTCCGTTAAGTTGAGCTTGGTGGGTCGCCATGATGACTGTGGGTGTGACGTAGACCATCGAGGAGTGTCGTTAGCCGAATCCGGATAGCCGGCTTACAACCCTACAGTTTTGGGCCGATGTCCCGCTCTGTCGGTTTCTGTACGTGAGGAATCCGTACATCGATGCTCAGTACCCTGACGCTGTTCGGTCCCACAGTGGAGGAGTGGAGTGCTTGACAGCGCACTTGAGGCGCGCAGCCGTGGTGATCATTCTATTGGCGGTTCTGTCCCCATCGGTTCAGATTGGGCTCCCCTCGACTCCCTGGTCTCGATAATCAATGCGCAGCATGTGAAAGGTGCCATCATCGAGACAGGTTTCAGCACATGTGAGAACGTTGGGATCTCTCACAATGAAATTCGGCAGCAGACGTGGATCAACAATGCACTGCCCATTATCAAGTCGAAGGTTGCTGCTCAGTACTCGAGTCAGTACAACCAGCGAATCGTCCTGTTGGACTGGGACACCCTAAAGGACAATGGGATACCCAACGCTTTCTGCGATCCGTGGATTTCCCTCCTCGGAGGCCCGTTCGACTGGGGAACCGAGAACAACTTCGGGATTGCGCGGCTCACGTACGTGCCAAAGATCGGTTGCGCGGATCTTAAGGTCCAGCTCAGTGGTTTCCCATACCGGTAATCAGCTGGGGGAGTGGGAAGGTTGAAGGGCGCCTTTGCGAGAAGTCCATGGTCTGAAGGGAGAGCAGGGTGAAGTATCATACGCACGCGAATGCAATGGGGGAGCCCGTCAAGGCTTCAGTGGCCGGGCCACACGCAATGGAATCACAACGAGTGGGAGGTGGCGTCGATCCGGGTCGGCGCGACAGCTCCTCCGGAATGCGTTCGATCAGTACCAGCTTACGGCGCAAACTCACGCTTGCTGCCTTGGCGTCCGTTGGCATGTTCGTCTTCGGGTTCCTCACCATCGAGATATTCTTGTACTTGGACTACCGGACCGGCACGGCCGTCAGCTCCACGATGGCGATCGCCCTTGTCTTCGCGTTGGTGTTCGGGGCCTGCATCCTCACCTTTTTCACCGGGAGGAGGGTTGCCAGTGGCACGGTCGGAGTTTTCGTTGGGCTACTCATGCTCTTCGTCATGCGCACCTTGCCGTTCCCCTGGTCCGTTCTTCCCGGGGCTTCGGTCCTAATCGGTGGAATCACCACGCTCATGATCGTCGGGAGCGAGAATCCCTCCCGTTGAGGGACGAAGAGCCGCCTCGACGGTACTCCTTCCCCAAACCGGGTTGTCCCATCCACCGGGCGCAAGAAACGCGTCGAGCTTGCCTTAACGAAATCCCGTGGCCATACGTTCTTATAGGACCGGACCGTAGTGCGGAGACAGCCCACATCGTCTCGACGGCGCGCGCGGAAGGAATTTTACCCTACGCCTTGCGACTCAAGGCTGTTGTGTCGGCAGAAGTGAGAACATGGACAAAGTGATGACGAAAGTCAAGGACCTGACCCCCGAGTCCAAGCAAGTGAATGTCTTGGCCAAGGTCGTCGGGTTGAGTGAAGAGCGAGAGATTACCTCCCGGTTCGGCGAAGCCCGAAAGCTCGTCGAGGCCACGGTCGGGGACGAGACCGGAACGGTCCTCCTGACCCTGTGGAACGACCAGATCGGACAGGTCGCCAAGGACCAGGTCGTACTCGTCGACAACGGCTACGTGAGCCTCGTGCGCGGACACATCCGCCTCAACGTCGGCAAGTACGGCAGCCTGGCGAAGTCCGAGACGCCCTTCGAGACCGTGAACACGTCCCTGGACGTGAGCGCGGTCGAGTACGAGCGCGAGCCCCGGTACCGCAGCGGCGGATACGGCGGCGGACGGGACCGCGGGAGCGGCAGCGGCAGCGGCGGCCAGCGACAGTTCGAGTTCGGGACCTCCGGGGGCCGCGATAGCGGGAACCGCAGGGACCGGGGCCGGCGCCGCTTCTGAACGCCTGAACCCTCTTCCTATTCGATCCGGCCCGGAAGGGCCGGACTTTTCCGTTTTGATCGCTCACGGTCCGCGGAGCGCTCGCTCTGGAGGGGAGAGTGCCATCCGCCTGAAGGGCGAGCTCTGGACGCCAGGGGCCTAGCGGCGTCGCGGCGGCCGTCGTCCGCCGCGGTCTTCCCCGCGTTCCGGGGCCTGGTAGATCCGCTCGGGCTGCCACACGGTAAGCCGCCCGTTGTAGTACGCCCGCGCGTTCTCCTCCGTGACCTCCACGTGGAGCACGTCGAGCTTCGCCTTCATGTAGTTCCGGAACTTCACGCGCTTCGCGTCGTTCTCCTCGTTCCACATCCGGCTGAACTGCTGTTCCTTCTCGTCGGCCATGGCCGTCACCGCCTCAACATTCTCGGGAACACGGACCGAGTCCGAAGGCGGGCCGACCGTGGTTCACTGGGACTTGAGGACGCATTCGGCCAGAGGGCGGTGGCACATAAGCCTTTTCTCGGCGTTCTCAGACCAAAAGGGCCGGCGCGTGGTCCCTCAGTAGGTGAAGGTGAAGATGATATCGTCCCCGACGAGGTTGACCTCGTAGACGGTGAGGGGGAACTTGGCGGGGGCATCCCGCGGCTGCCCGGTCTCCAGATCCCACGAGCCCTTGCAGGACGCGCAGACGAGGACCCGCTTCTCCCGATCGATGTGTCCGTCCGCGAGGTTGGCCCACTGGTATGTGCACGCCGCGTCCAGGCCGAAGAAGCGGCCCTCCAGGTTCGCGACGGCGATGTCGTAGCCCATGATCTCGAAGTGCTTGACCGCGCCATCGGGGATGTCCGAGGCCTTGCACAGCACGACGTCCGTGGGCATCGGGACCGCGGAACCTCCGCGTCACCTTAAGGGTTTGCTCGCTCAGGCGGGCTTGCGGCCCAGGAGGCCGCTCAGCCGGCGGCGCACGCTCGGTCGGGTCGGCGCGGGCGGCGACTCCGTGGTCACGTGGAGCACGATGCCGTCCACCTTCCGGATGTAGACCGTCGTCTCCGGCGACAGGTCCTCCTCGGACACTGCCTGCCACAGCTCCCCCTTGTAGCGGACGTAGCCTCTCTCGCCCTTCGGGATTGGCTCGGTGACGACCGCGCTCTCGCCGACCGGTTCGCCGATCGTGGGCTTGCGGTGGCGGACCTCCTGAACCTTGTACATGGCGAACAGGATGAAGATCCCGAAGGCGACCGTGGGCGTGAGCAGGCTGAGCAGGAAGGCGAGCTGGTACGCCGGCGTCACGGCGAAATGGGGAGGCCGCAAGGGCGCGAGGAAGATCGTGCCGAGGGCGATCGCCGCAATGCCGCCGATGCCGAAGGCCCCGAAGCCGGGATGCTTCGCCTCGGCGATGAGCAGGACGACGCCGATGATGATCAGCAGGAGCGCGATGGGATCCACGCTGAAGCCCAGGCCGATCAGGGCCAAGAGGACGACGATGATTCCGGCGACCTCGGCGCCGTGGCCCGGAGCGTGGAAGCCAAAGATGAGCAGGTAGATCCCGAGGATCAGGAGGAGCGAGGCGATGAGCGGGTCAGAGAGCAAGCCGAGGAACTGCACGCGCGCGGAGGGGCCGAACGTCACGACCTCCGCCCCTGCGACGTTCACGGTGAGGTCCTTCACGACGTTCCCGTCCTCTTGGACGAGGATCGGGCGGCCGTTCGCCTGAGCCAAGAGGTCCGTCACGCTCGCGGCGACGAGGTCCGTCGCGCGCAGGGAGAGCGCCGCGGTCGCGTTCAGGTTAAGGTTCCGCTCCACGAACTCGGACGCCAGGGCGACGTTGCGGCCGTGGAGTGCCATCCCGTTCGCGAGCTGCTCCTCCACATAGTTGATGATCTTCGAATCCGTGATCGGCGTGAAGCCCGTCGGCCCGAGCTGGACGGGTTGCACGGAGCCAATCGACGTCCCCGGGGCCATTGCGGCCAAGTCCGTCCACTCCAAGAGGATCGTCCCCGCGCTCGCAGCGCTGGCCCCGGGCGGCCCCACCCACCCGAGCACGGGCACGTTCGTCGCGTGGATCATCATCTGGAAGATCTGGATCGTGCTGTCCAGGTCCCCGCCGGGCGTGTTGAAGCGCACGACGATGGCGGCATATCCCGAAGCGGCCTCGGCGAACGCGTCCGTCATGTAGTCGACGGTCGTGCGGTCGATCACTCCGTCGATCTCGGCGAGGAGCACCCGCGGCCCCTGGGCCCGCGCAGGCTGCGCGAGGGGCGCCAGCAGGGAGAGCGCGAGGGCGACGAGGACCGCGAGCAGGACCGCGCGGCCCCGCCCGGCCTCTGCGAACGTCAACTCGGCGGGGCTCCCTTCTTCGGCTGCATCGCCGGCACGAGGGCCGCCACATTGCCGACGACGGCATCCGCGCCTGTGGTCGTCACGACGACCATGTTCTTCTCCCGGGCAATCTCCGTCAGCGTCTGCAGCTCGCGGAGGCGCATCGCGGAGGGCGCTTGTTCATAGAGCTTCGCGGCCTCCATCATCTTCTGCCCCGCGAGGAACTCGCCGTCGGCCATGATGATCCTCGACCGGCGCTCCCGCTCCGCCTCGGCCTGCTTCGCAATCGCACGCACCATCGTGTCCGGAAGGGCCACGTCCCGCAGGGTCACGGCCGAGACCTTGATGCCCCAGGGCTCGGTCGCCGTGTCCAGGAGGATCTGGATTCTCCGGCTCAGCTCCTCCCGCTTCGAAAGGAGCTCGTCCAGCTCGACTTGGCCCAGGACATCCCGCAGCATCGTCTGAGCGAGGAGGTCGGTGGCCATGACGTAGTTCTGGACCTCCGTGATTGCCTTCATCGGGTTGTACACCTTGTAGTACACGACGGCATCGACGTCCACCGAGACGTTATCACGGCTGACGACGTGCTGGCGCGGGACCTGGGCCGTGACGACGCGCAGGTCCACGAGGAGTCGCTTGTCGACTAGCGGGATGATCACGGTGAGGCCGGGGCCTTTCGGCTTCTCCAAGAGGCGACCCCACCGGAACACGACAAGCCGCTCGTACTCGCGGACCACCTTGATCGCCGCCGCGAGGAAGATCAGGATGATGATCGCAATCAGAACCGAGGCCAGAATCAGCTCCTCACCCGCCATACCCACTCACTCCGACGTCCGCCATGGCCATCCGACGAATAAAGACGTTGCTGGGGAAGCCCCTGCACCGTTCGCAGTAGATGGCGCCGCTTCCTGAGGGAGGCGAGCGCATCCGTCCCGTCCTCCGGACGACGGATATCGTCGTCGGCCCGGGGGCTCCTCCCTCCCGTTTTGTCCATTTGGAACGGTTGCTTACAAACGTTGAAATAGAGGCCCCCGCGTCGAATCCCCCGCATCATTCCGGGGATGGGATTCCTGGTGAACTGCATCGCAACATCCCGATTACGTGGCCCCATCGACGGGGACTGTCAGCGTGAGCAAGAAGGAGGTGAGACTCTGCCCGGAGCGGCATACATCGAGCTGTATCGCACCCGGCAGGCGATCCCTTCCCGGCCGCGCGAGGACCGGTTGTGGAACCGCATCCTCGACGCCGTGGGGATCGCCGACCGCTCAGTCAGGTCATCGTGATGGCCTATGACTCGAGACCCGCGATCCAGCACTGGACCTTCCCTGAACCCCTCTCTCCCCTTTTTTGACCCTTCCTTCTTCGGCCACGGACCATGGTTGCGTCGGGCCGCCGCGCGTCACCGGGTCGCGGTGTAGACAACCGACGCCAGCCCGATCGCCTCGAGGATTCCAATGCCCAGAAGATAGGGCTCCAGCGCCGAAGAGAGATACGGCATCATCGTGCTGTAGGAGTAGACGACGAGGACATTCTGGGCGAGGAAGGCCAGGGCGAAGAGAATCAGCCCGAGGGTGAAGGGCGCCTTCGTCCTATCATAGACGCGCACGTAGAGGACCGTGAGGAGGGCCGCGAGCAGGATGTTCGCGGTCGCGACCCCGATCGTTCCCAGCATCAGGGCGTCAGCCATGGAGGGTGCCCCCATGGGCCACGCACATCATCATCCTACTTCGGAATCTCACCCGAATCACCTCGCCTGGAATCGGACCTGCGGCGGATCTCCTCGAAGACCTGGAAGTTCGCCTCGAAAATCGGAGACAGGAAGTAGGGGGATGCGTAGGCGTCCCCGACCGGCTTCGAAAGCAGACCATTCCTCTGGAGGAGGTCCAGATGATGGCGGATCGTGCGGTAGTCGAGCCCCAGGAGCTCGCTCAGCTGATGCGCGTTGTACGGACGCTCCCGGAGGGCTTCGAGGATGCGAGCGCGGTTGGCCCCACCGCGGGTGCCCGCGATGAGGTACCAGAGCAGCTGCCGCAGGGCTTGGCTCACGTGACCCGCGGGAGGGAACGCAGGACCGACTAATAGAACGTGACATGGAAGAAAAGGAAAAAGGGCCCTGCCCCCTACAGGCTGAAGAGGGGGCAGGACACGTACCGGACCGGCTCGGCGCTGATCGCGAGATGGCCGAGGGAGGCGTGGTACAGGACGTCCGCATCGTTCGAAAACTGCATCGGCTCCATCCCGACGAAGCTGACCGCGAAGACCTGCCAGCGCCCGCCCCGGTAGTCCACGTCCCCGGGGACGGAATCCGTCACCGAGATCAGGGACGTCCCGGGGAACGCGTAGAGCCGGTTGAAGCTCCGGTCGGGGCCGGGTGGGATGTCCCCGGTCACGAAGGTCGCCCAAAGCACGTCGTTCCCGTAGATCCGGCCGGCAGCACGCTCGGGCGCGGCGGCCGCCGCGACTTGCGCGACGAACGCCAGGGCCAAGAGGGCACCGACGGCGACGATGGTTGCTCTCCTTGCATACATGGGTTTCACCTGGGGCTGTGTGCCCCGTCGGCGGTCCGAGGGCCCGCGAGGGTGTAAGGGCTTTTTCAGGGTCAGACTCGAGTCTCACCCGAATCTCGCCAGATTCCTCTCGCCAATCCCGGGGATTCAGAAGCGACCGATCATCGCGGCCATGTGCTTCGCGCCCATGACGAAGTCGGAAATGCGGATGTTCTCGTTGGGCGCGTGGTAGTTTGAGCCGTCGTAAGACACCCCGGGCCCGGAGATGGAGGGTGCGCCGACGATCTCGTTGAAGAAGGCGTTCGCAGAGGCACCTGCGGACCAGGGCCAGACCTCGGGCTCCCGCCCGAACGCGTCGACGCAGCCCTTGACCGCCGCCTTCACGACGCGCGCGCTTATCGGGATCGCGCTCGCCTCCAGGCTGTCCGCGTACTCGAGCTGGATGTCCTCGAAGCCCTTCGCCTTCAGGTGGTCCTTGAGCTTCTGCAGCTGCTTCCCCACCTTCATGTTCGGGACGAGGCGGAAGTCGACCTTCGCGCGCGCGACCGCCGGGTTGACGGTCTTCGTGCCCTCGCCCGTGTAGCCGCTGAGGAAGCCGCAGATCGTGCACGTGGGCCAGTAAATCAGACGCCGCAGGATCTCGAAGTCGTTGTCCCCGCCAAGCAACTCGCGGGCCCCCCAGAACTCCTTGAGGGACTGGGCCTTGAACCCACTGGCCCTCAAGTACCGCAGCTCCCGCGCGCTCGGCCGCCGGGCGTCCTCGTACCATCCCGGGATCGTGATCTTCCCATCCTTGTTCCTCAGGGTGTTCAGGGCGTGGATGAGCCGCCAGGACGGGTTCGGGGCGATGGGCGCGTACATGGAGTGCTGGTCCACCTTCGCGGTCCGAGCGATCATGTCGACGTAGAGGGTGCCCTTGCACCCGAGTTCGACCTTCGGCGTGCCGTCGTGGAGATGGTCTCCGCCCTCGATCGTCGCGCCGTCCGCCCGTAGGAGCTCCTTGTTCGCCTCGACGAAAGGGCGGAAGTGCGGGCTGCCGACCTCCTCCTCGCCCTCCACAACGAACTTCAGGTTGATCGGCGGCTGGCCGTCCGCCTCCTTCCAAGCCTGGACCGCAAGGAGCTGGGCGACGAGGTTGCCCTTCGTGTCGCCGCACCCGCGCGCGTAGAACTTGTCGCCCTCGACCACGGGGTCGAACGGATCCCGCTTCCACTCGTCGAGCGGGTCGACGGGCTGGACGTCGTAGTGCTGGTACATGAGGAGCGTAGGCTTCTTCTCGTTTACGATCATCTGCCCGTAGACCACGTTGGGCCCGCCCTCCGTCGGGAACTCCCGCGCCTCGAATCCCGCCTCCGCCAGGAGGCGGCGCACGAAGGCCGCCGTCTCGGGCTGGGCCCGCTTGTGGGCGGAAATCGTCGGGAAGCGGCAGTACTCCTTCAGGGTCTCGAGGGACTTCTCCGTGCCGGACTCGACCCGGGCCAGGATGTCGGGGAGGGACATGGACGCACCGAAGCGGCGGGAAGCCGTCGTGCCATAAGAACCCGACGCGGGGCGCCGCTAGGTCCGTCGCCGGGACCTACCCGGATGGCCCTAGTTCCTCATGACCCCGGGCGACGTCCTAGGGAGCGGTGGAAGCATGGCCGCGAAAGGTATGGTGGCGGTTCCCCGACGCGCGGTCGCGCGCTGGCGGGCGGCGATGGCCCTCTTGGGCCTGGGACTTGGGATCTCCGTTGCGGGACTCGGTTGGGACTTCATCGTGCATGAGATCCTGGACGAGGTCCAGGAATCGATCTACGCCCCGCCGCACCTGACCATCTTCGCGGGAATCGGAGTCGCGGGCCTCGGGTTCCTCGTGGCCCTCCTCGGCACTCGCTTTCGGGCGGCCGCTCTGCCAGCGTGAAGAAGTTCGCTGCCACGGCAGAACCTGACGGACCCGCGTGACTCGAAAGGCATAAGACCGCGGACGGAGGTCTCGCCGCCCACAGTGGGAGCATGGAGTTCCTCAAAGGAGTGCACGTGGTCGAGACGTATGCCACGACGTCGCTGATCCTGGACGACCGCCTCATCCTCGTGGACACGAGCGCCGAGGCGGATGCGAGGACGGTCCTGAAGTACATGGACCGGGTCAAGATCCACCCTCGCGACCTCTCGACGATTTTCGTCACCCACGTCCATCCCGATCATGTGGGCGGGCTCGCCGCAATCAAGAAGGAGTCCCCCGCAAAGGTGGTCTCGTCCACGATCGAGGCGGAATTCATCTCGAAGAGACGGACCTATGACGGCCCGCCCGGGGCACAATCGCAGCGACAGCCTGGGACGGCCGTGGATGTCGCTGCCGCAGACGGGCAGGTCGTCGACGGGCTGAAGATCCTGTACACGCCGGGGCACACGCGCGGCAGCATTTCCCTGCTGGACGAAACGCGCAGCCTCCTCTTCGTGGGCGATGCGGCGAACAACGAGCGGGGCCTCGGACCGATGGACGACCAGTACAACGTGGACCCGAGGCAGCACCGCGATTCAATCCGTAAGCTGGCCGCCATCCATTTCGAGAACGCCATCTTCGGGCACGGCGCACCGATCAAGGGCGGGGCCTCGGCGCAGTTCCAGGGCTTGGCGAAGCGCATCTGAGCTTGGCCCATCGGCGACACGACCTCATTGCGAGATGCGGAAGACGACCTTCCCGAACTGCTCCCCGCGTTCGAGGGCCTGATGGGCCGCACGGACATCTGCGAGGGAGAGGGGCCGCACGCGGTCGACCGCCGGGCGGACCTTCCCCGCGAAGACGAGACGGCTCACGGCGGCAAACTCCTTGCGGCCTCCCATCGTGGACCCGAGGATCTCGAGCTGCCTCCAGTAGACGTCCCCGATGTTCACGGGGAAATTCCCGCCGGTCGTCGCGCCGGAAGTGACCACGCGCCCACCGTTCCGGAGGACCCGGAGCGAGGTCGCGAAGGTGGCCGCCCCTACGTTCTCCAGGACGAGGTCGACGCCCTTCCCCTTCGTGAGCTCAAGGACGCGGGCCGCGACGTCTTCCGCTCCATAGTCGACCACCTCATGGGCTCCGAGCTCCCTTGCCCGGGCCATCTTCGCGGGGCCGCGCGTCGTTGCGATCACGCGGCCCCCCAGAGCACGGGCGATCTGGATTGCGATGGACGAGAGGCCGCCGCCGGCTCCGTGCACGAGGACGGTCTCGCCGCGGCGGAGCTTCCCCTTCGTCGCGATCATCCGGTAGGCGGTGAGGCCTGTCAATGGATACGCGGCCGCAATCTCGTCCGGAAGCGAGGCGGGGATCCGGACGAAGTTCCGCGCGGGCGCGACGACGTACTCCGCGAGGCCGCCGTTGGACTCGCTCCCCACGATCCCGAAGGACACACACAGGGAGTCCTCGCCCCGCCTGCAGGCGGCGCAGGTGCCGCAGAAGAGGGTCGGGTTCAGCACGCCCCGAGTGCCCTTCCTCAGGTTCACACCCCGGCCCGCGGCGTCGACGACGCCGACGACATCGGATCCGCCGATGTGAGGCATGGGGATCTCCGAGGCCTCCGCCCGTACCCAGACGTCGAGATGGTTCAGCGCGGTCGCCTGGACCTTGAGCCGCACCTCGCCCGGACGCGGCTGCGGGGTCGGGAGCTCACCCTCCTCGAGGACGTCGACGCCGCCGAAGGATCGGAAGAAGACGGCGCGCATCGGTTCACCCCGCGCGTGACGTCATCCTCGTCACCCAGGCTTCGCACGCACGCCGCGCCACCGCGCGAGGACGTCCTGATGGCCGCGGGCGTAGTCCTCGTCCCGGAGACGTGCGGGGTCGCGCCACTCCAGCTCCGCGTACCAAGGCGGGACCCGCAGGGCCAACTCCTTCGGTGCGACGGCGTCGACGAAGAACCAGAGGTCGTAATGCTGCTGGCCCGGAAGCCACTTCGGCTCGTAGAGATCCACCTCGACCCACGGCTCCGAATACCGCAGGCCACGGATCTCGAGGATTTCCTCGCCCACGGCGCGCGCGGTGGCCCGTGGGTCCTCCCCGAACTTCAGCTGTCGCGCCGGAACCGTCCATCCGCGGCCGTAGCTCCGCCGGCGCTCCGCATCCAGGCCTGCGAGCGCTTCCCACCTCGGGTCGTCCCCGTACTTCCCGAGGAGCACCCGCTTCCCGCGGCGCACGAACAGGAACGCGCTCAGGCACATCCCGCCGGGAGGCATGCGCCAGAATCCTGCGGCAGGGCCCCCGTCCCTCAGGAACAGGAAGGGTCCGTCTCCGGGCACGGCCGCGCGAACGCGTCCGGGTTCAAGAAGGCGTCGGCTAGGACCGGCCGAGCTTCTGGAGACCCATGAACCGGGTCGTCGCGAAGTCCATGGCCCCCTTCGGGATGAGCTGCACGAGGCCCGCCAGGAAGGCTTCCCGCGCGCGCACGCGGTAGCGGGACCGGGGATGGGCGGCCTGGACCGCCTTCAGGATCGTGCGGGCCACCTGCGCGGGCGTCGCCGCGCCCGGGGTGCTGAAGTCCTCCTGGTACTCCTGGTACACGGGACGGTACGGGCTCGCGGCCTCCAGGATCTCACGGCTCTCCGCGAGGGCCGCTCGGTTGAACTCCGTGGCCACGGGCCCCGGTTCCACGAGGGCCACGCGGACCCCGAAGGGCTTCGCCTCGGCCCGCACGGAATCCGTGAAGGCTTCGAGGGCGAACTTGGACGCGCAATATGCGCCCATCAGCGGCACGCTGACCCGGCCCGCCATCGAACTCACGTTCACGATCCGCCCGAATCGTTGGGCCCGCATCGTCGGCAGGACGCCCCGGCAGAGCTGGACGGGCGTGAAGACGTTTACCTGGAACTGCCGGCGGACCACGTCCGCACGCAGGTCCTCCACGGCGCCAAGGAGGGCGTACCCCGCGTTGTTCACCAGGACGTCGACCCGGCCCGCCCGCCGGAGGACCTCCGACACAAGGCGGGCTGCGGCGGCCTCTTCCGCGAGGTCCATCTGAAGGATCTCGAGGGGCAAGCCCGCCGCCTCCCGCCGGAGGGATTCTTCCGCGTGGGACGTGCGCACGGTGGCGAACGCACGGTACCCGGACCGTGCGAGGAGGAGGGCGGTGGCCCGGCCGATGCCAGAGGAGCAGCCCGTGACGAGGGCCACCCGTTCCGAGGGAAGGGACATGCCTCGAACGACGCGACGCCCGGTCAAAAGGATTGGCCCAGAGGAGTCCCCAGTATCGTCCGCGGAAAATGAAGGGGAGAGGTTTAAGAGGGACCGCTTTCCATATGCGCGAACGGAATCCCCGGCGTTCGTCTGGAGGAACCTCTCGGTGCAGCGAACCGTCTCCCTGCGATCTTCCGTGCGCGGAGGGATCGCCATGACCCTCGTCGTGGCGCTCGCGCTGTCCGTCCTCGTCCCCGCCTCAGTCGTCGCGAGGGCGAACGGGCCCGCGGTGGTCTCAGGCTTCCAGGTCCACACGGAATTCACTCCGAACGACTCGTACTTCTCCCTGCAGTGGGGCCTCACGAGGAACCAGGGGATCGATGCGACCCAGGCTTGGGACGTATCCCGAGGGAGCCCCAGCGTCGTCGTGGCGGTCGTCGACACGGGCGTCTGGTGGACGGACAGCGACATCCAGGGGAACATGTGGACGAACACGGACGGCTCCCACGGATGGGACTGGATTGGGAACGACAACAACCCGATGGATGTCGATCCCTCGGGAACCTATCACGGGACCGGCGTGTCCGGCGTCGTTGCCGCGATCACGGACAACAGCGCGAGCATCGCCGGGATCGCGCAGGCGAGCCTCATGGCCCTCCGGGCCCTCGGGCCCAACGGGGAGGGTTCCTCCACGAACACGTCCCTCGCGATCCGCTGGGCCACGGACCACGGGGCGCGGATCATCAACCTGTCCCTCGGGACGAACAACACGTTCGGCGGGATGACGACGGACATCGAGCTCGCGGTGAACTATGCGTGGAACAGGGGCGCCCTCATCGTGGCCGCCGCGGGAAACTCCGGGACGGGGAGCCTCGACTACCCGGCCGCCCTGCCCAACGTCGTCTCCGTGGCCGCCGTGGACCAGTCCGGCACGCGGGCGGGCTTCTCGAACTACGGGACCGGGCTCTCCATCTCCGCCCCGGGCGTTCAAGTCCTCACACTGTCTGCGAACAACGACGTGCACTACCTCAGCGGGACCTCCCTCGCCACACCGTTCGTGGCCGGCGTAGCGGCCCTTCTGCTATCCGTGGAACCGACCCTCACGAACGTCGAGGTATGGAACATCCTCAACGAGACCGCGACGCCCGTGGGCTCGAGGTACAACACGAACTACGGCTGGGGCATCCTAAACGCATGGAACGCGATCAACGCGCTCAACCAGCCGTTCATCTCCGTGAACAGCTACCCGAGGACCGTCTCCCGGAGCTCGACCTTCAACGTGGGCTGGACGATCCTCGGCCCCGCCGGGCTCCCCGTCTCCGACACGCACCTGATCTGGGGCGCGGGACCGAACAGCCTGGGGAACGCGACCTCCGCCCAGAGCGGGGTGACGCGGCAGAACTACACCGCATCGAACCTGCAGATCCCGGGGAGCGCGGAGACCCTCTACTTCAAGGTCGTCGCGACCGTGAACGGGACCCGGTACGAGTCGCCCCTCCAATCCGTGACGGCGTCCCCGCTCCCCGACTTCCTCGTCCAGCTCATCCAGCTCCTCTCCTCGAACCTGCTCTACCTAGCCCTGTTCATCCTGGCCCTCGCGGCCATCGTGGCCTTCGTACCCCACCGCCGCGTCCGCGCGGCCCGCCGCCAGCTCTATCGGAACCGTGCGGCCGCACCCGCCCCGCGGTACTACGCAGCCCCGCCGCCCGGGCCTCCTCCCGCGCCTCCTGCGTCCGCCGTCCAAGCGCGATCGGCGCCTCCGCCCGTGGAGTTCATCCGGCCCGCTGCGCCGACGCAGCCCGTGCAGGCGCCCGCCGTGCCGCCGCCTCCGGCGGCGCCCGCGAAGAAGCGGTGCCCCAACTGCGGCACCCTGGTGAACGCGGACAACCTCTTCTGCTTCTTCTGCGGGACTCCCTTCCGCTGACCGCACCCCGCGCAGGGCGCCTCATTCGGAAGGCTTCTCGTGCTCGTAGAACTCGAAGGCGGACATGGGCCTCGAGTAGTCGAGACGCCAGGCCTTGTCTGCGGGCCGCTTGCCCAGGGCCCGGGCCATCTCCCGCACGTGGACGGGGATCGAGCCGCAGCAGGAGCCGATGAAGTTGATCCCCAGGTCCCTCGCCTGGCGTGCGTACTGGCCCATCTCTCTCCGGGAGAGCATGAGGGTCTCCGTCTCGAAGGGGAAGGCCTTCGAGGCGGTGAAATCGGGCTCGTCCGCGGTCGTGCGGTACGCCGTGGGCTGGCAGGCGACGAAGCCCGATACGGCCCGGCGCATCTCCTCCGCGATCGGGAGCATGAAGTAGGGATTCCGCAGGCAATTCACGCCGACGATGTCCGCGCCCGCGTCCCGGAGGGCGTGGGCGCATTCGGAAGGCGTGTGACCGTCGTAGGAGAGCGGCCTCTTGTCGAAGGACATCGTGACCATCGCCGTGGCTCCCTTCTTCTTGATCCGCTCGGTGGCAAGGAGGGCCTCCCCGAGCCATGAGAACGTCTCCGCGATCACGAAGTCGCAGCCCTCGGCAAGCTGGGCGTCGAGCTGCTCGTCGAAGAGGGTCCGGACCTTGCTCTCCGACCGCCGGTCCTTGGGATCGTACATCCACGTCAGGCTCAGGTTCCCCGCCACGAGGACGTCGGGGCCGGCGGCCTTGCGAGCCAGGCGCACCGCCTCGCGGTTGATCGTCTTTGTCTGCCCCGAGTGGCCCGTGGTCGCGAGTTTTTCCTTGCTCGCGTAGAAGGCGAGGGCCTGGAGGACCTCCGCTCCCGCGTCGACGAACTCCCGGTGGAGCTCCTGGACGGCCTCGGGATGCTCCAGGACGCATTCGGGCGTGAAGGGTCCCGGCTGCACGTACCCGCGCTTCTCCAGCTCGAGGAGGTACCCGCCGTCTCCGAGGACCGGTCCGCGGGACAGTCGCTCGAGGATCCCGGGGCGATCCGAGGTCCGGCGCCTCTTCTTCGCCGTCTTCGAGGCCATGCACCGGGGAACGGACGTGTGCGGCTTATACTTTCATCCGCCCGCTGGAGCGGGGGCGAGGGTTTACGTTCCGCGGAAGGATAGGCGGGGAGGCGATGGAGAAGCTGCGGGACGATTCTGCGCCACGGTCGGCGGGAGCCATGGCATCCGCGACCGCCACGCCGGGGCCCTGTGACGTCTGCGGCGCGCCGACGATCGAGGTCCGCTGTAAGATCATCTGCGGGACGTGCGGGTACATACGGGACTGCTCCGACCCTTGAGGGCCATCGACGCCCGTCGAAGAGATTCGACAATCGACGTGATATGTCACGGCAAATGATTTAAGCCTCCGAACTCGTGGGCAACGGCCCACCATGCGAGGGGACGCGATCATGCCGTCCGAGACTCCCCACACCGAGTTCGTCCGCCGAATCCTCGAGGATCGCCAGCACGCGCCCGATGCCGCCTACGGGCGCGACCTGCTCGCCCTGGAGCGGCTCGCCTCCGGGGGGCCGCTAGGCGTGGCGTCCGCGCTCGCCCTGTCCAACCTGATGAGCCGGTACCCGCGGGAGGCCGACGCGATCCTGGGAGAACTCGGCGTGCGGCCCTTCGAGGATCTCGAGGGGGACCGGGTCGGGGCACTCGTGGCGGAACGCCTCCGCCTCGCGGAGATGCGGCATCCTCTCCGCCGCCTGCGGCACGAGGAGCGTTACGGGTTCTTCGAGTTCTAGCCGCCGGCCGCGATCCGCGGCGGGCCGTTCACAATAGAAGACGTCTGCCCGTGGGGCGCCTTTCCCGGGATACGTGCGAAACTGTCCACTGCTCGTATTGTAAGTGCGGAACGAAGGTAAGTCCGCGGCAATCTGGTGGGCGCGCCCAACCGTGGGGAGCGTGTAGCATTGGAGGCCGTCATCCAAGTCCAGGACCTCGTGAAGACGTACGACGGTCTGAACGCAGTCGACCATCTGACCCTCGACGTGGACCAGGGCACTATCTTCTCCCTCCTCGGTCCGAACGGGGCGGGCAAGACGACGACCGTGGAGATCCTCGAGGGCCTCCGGAGCCCGACCTCGGGGACCGCCCGGGTCCTCGGGCATGACGTGCGGACGGAGTACGGGGACATCCGGGCGCGGGTCGGGACGCTCCCGCAGGACTTCGAGCCCTTCGACCGCCTCACGCCCCTCGAGGCGGTCCGGTATTGGGGGAGCCTCTTCAACCGGAACGTGAGCCAAGAGGACGCGAGGAGGCTTCTCGCACAGGTGAGCCTCTCCGAGCGATCGAAGGTCCAGGGCCTCCGGCTCTCCGGGGGTGAGAAGCGGAAGCTCGGGATCGCGATGTCCCTCGTCGGGGAGCCCGAGGTCGTCTTCCTCGACGAGCCTACGACGGGCCTCGATCCGAAGGCGCGCCGGGACCTGTGGACCCTCATCCGCCGACTCCGGTCCGAAGGCCGAACGGTCCTACTCACAACCCACTACCTCGATGAGGCAGAGCAGCTCGCGGACGAGGTCCTCATCATGCACCGGGGAAAGGCCCTCGCCCGCGGACCCCCGGAGGAACTCGTGTCCCAGAGCGGCCTGCTGACGACGATCGTGATGCGCGGCGCGGGCCCGGAGGGCCTCGGAGAGCTCACCCGTCGCGGGATCCCCGCGGAAATGGAACCGGACGGGGACGTCCTGGTCCGGGTCGCGAACCCCAATGAGATGCGCCTCGTCCTCGCGAAGCTGGCGTCTATCCAGGTCCCGCTGAAGGACATGTACACGAAGCGCGGGACCCTCGAGGACGTGTTCCTGAAGCTCATCGGCGCGAAGATGGAAGAGGGGGTGCTCCAGGAATGAACAAGATCCTCGCGGACGCGATCTCCTTCGGCCGGCAGTACCTGCGGTCCAAGGTCGGGGCCTTCTTCACCTTCATCTTCCCAATCCTCCTCGTGCTTCTCTTCGGCGCGGTCTTCACGCAGACCGGCTCGAGCTCGATGAACCTACCGGTTCAAGACCGTGACGGCACGCCGATGAGCCAGGCCTTCCTCTCGGCCCTCAACAACACAACGGTCGTGAAGGTCGCGATGATCCCCGCCGACGTCACCATCCAAGAGTATGTGCGGGCGAACTCCCTTTCCGTGGCCCTCGAAATCCCTGACGGGTTCGAGGTGGAGGTCTTCGCGAGCCTCGCGTCGAACGGCACGACGCACGCGAACGTTACACTCTACGGGGACCCATCCCAATCCTCCTTCGGCCTCGCCATGGGGGTCGTCTCCGCCGTCGCGGACCAGATGAGCTTTGGGATCGCCGGGGCAAGTCCCCTCATCGTGCCCATACAGTCGCCTGTCGTCTCCGAGCGCTTCGGGGCCATGGACTACCTCCTCCCGGGAATCATCGGAATGACGGTGATGTTCAACACCTTGTACATCATGGCCGCGATCTGCGCAGAATACCGCACCCGGAAGTACTTCAAGCTCCTCGCGACGACGACCCTCAAGAAGTCGGAGTGGCTTGCGGCGAAGATCCTTTGGTTCACCTTGTCCATGATCCTCTCCCTCGTGGCGACCCTCGTGGTCGGGATCCTCGCCTGGAACGTGCAGATTCGCTTCGACCTCCTCACGATCGCCTTCATCGTCGCCGGATCCGTCCTCTTCGCGAGCCTGGGAATGATCATCGGCTCCTTCGCGAAGGACTCGGAGTCCGCGAGCGCCCTATCGAACGCGATCGGATTCCCGATGATGTTCCTCGCGGGGACGTTTTGGCAGCTCGAGCTCATGCCTGAGTACCTCCAGGCGATCGCGAAGGTCATGCCACTGTACTACCTGAGCGATGGTCTGCGGGATACCCTCGTGTACGGCAACCTCAATGCGGCCCTCCTCAACCTTGGCGTGGTGAGCGGCCTGGCCGTTGTCCTCTATGCTGTGGGCGCGAAGGTCATGAGCTGGAAGGAACGGTAAACACCGGTCGCCCCGAGGCGAGGCTTCGCACAGGGTTCATTTGGGTGAGCCGAATTAGGGGCAGCCCATGAAACGGCCCAACTGGAAGACCCTCGGACTCCTCGGATTCATCGTCTTGGGAGCGGTCTCCGCCGCCCTGGGATGTCCGTTCTTCCGGAACCCGGAGAACTACGTGTCGGCGGGCGGCTTCGTCGGGTACGTCCAGCACCTGGTTGACGTGCACCGCACGAAGTGAGGCGGGCCAGCGTCCGCAGGCCGTGGCGTGCCCACCGGTCCCACGCCCCTCAGCCGCTCTCTCGTTTCCGTCGGCGTCCACCGTGGCGGTCAAGCCACCGGCGGCCGACCGGGGAGAGCCGCGGGGGCATCCGCGGGATGTTCGCGAGGACCCCGGGCGCCTCCGAGTCGGAAAGCTCGACGGGCAACAGGCCTTCCTCCTGGGCCAGCCGCATGAGGGCTCCCACGCCTCCGTCTGCGGAGGAGATAATCGCGGCGAGGGCGTGCTTGAAGGAATCGCGGAGGGCGCGGGACCGGAGGACGTGTCGGAGCTCGTCGTGGGCCTCGGGCTCGGGCACGGACCCTAGGTGGAGGGCCGCGTAGAGGAGCCGGAGGCGATCCGTAGCCTCGGCGAGCCGGAGCACGCGGCCGAGCACCGCGGCACGGGTTGTCCTAGTCACCTTGTCCAAGAGGGAGCGGTCGAGGAAGATCGCGTACACGAGATGCATCGCATGGAGCACGGTGAATCCGCCCCGCTCCGCGAGGAAGGCCGCGAGGGACAGAAGCCCGGGCGGGCTCCGTTCCTGGACAAGGATCACTTCGCCCTCCGTCGCCGGCAACGGGAGCAGGTCGAAAGCCCTCTCGACGACCGCGACGCGCACATCCTCGGCCAGCCCCTGATCCGGAAGGAGGGATTCGGCGAAGACCCCGAATACGCGTGGGTCCTGGAGCCGGACGGTCAGATCCTCGTCGTTGTCCTCCGCGGATCCGAGGACGCGGGCCATGTGGGACCTCGCGCGCGCCGCGATGTACTCCGCGGCCGCAGGGGAGCACCTCAGGTCCGTCCGCAGGGCCTCGGAGAGTATGTCGCCCACGGGGCCCAGGAGAACCCGGAAGGGCTTAGGCCTTTGCCGCCTCCGGAACCGACCTCAAACCCTGAAGAAGCTTCATCCCGCGGAATGAGTGACCCCGGCAATCACGTTCCAGAAGGCGGTGAAGGAGCCCGACCTGGGCGAGGATGGCATCGCGAGGGCCGTGATCGGGAAGAAGGAGTTCGCCATCGTCCGGAAGGGCGGCAGCTTCTACGGCATGGATGGGATCTGCACCCACGGAGGCGGCCCGCTCGGCGAGGGCACCCTTCGGGAAGGCATGCTCGTGTGCCCGTGGGACTAGGGGCGGTACCGCCCCGAGGACGGGACGGCGGACCCGGAGACGGACTGGGTCCGAGACACGAAGACCTTCACGACGAAGGTCGAGGGCGGCTACGTCTGGATCGACGTTGAGTCGTGCAGGGCCTACTAATCCCCGGGATGGGAGTCCGAACCGGACGGTACTTCGGAAGGCTTCAAGAGGGCGCCCCCGCCTTCCCGGAGCGAAGGGCGTGCCATGGTCTTCGTGCGGGACGTGATGACGAAGCAGGTGATCGTCGCGGATCCGGACTGCTCCATTCTGGACGCGGCCAAGAAGATGGCGTCCAAGAAGATTGGGGGCCTCATCGTGGTCGAGTTCGGCCGTCCGATCGGACTGCTCACGGAGCGGGACATCCTGTGGAAGGTCACGGCAAAGGAGAAGAAGCCCCGAAAGGTCACGGTGCGCGAGGTCATGGCGTCGCCCGTGATCACGGTGAGTCCTCTGGCGACCCTGCGGGCTGCGGCGCGGATCATGCTCGACCATAACGTGCGCCGGCTCGTTGTGACGCGCCTCGACGAGGTCGAAGGGATCGTGACGGCGAGGGATCTCACGGAGGGCTTCTTGGAGACCTGGGCCCGGGCCAGGAAAGGCGGCCATGGGCCAAGCTGAGTGCCCGCGATCACAACCGGAAGATCCAGAGGAAGATCAGGGCGCGCACGATGCCCCCGGCGATGTTCGCCAGGACGAAGCGCCACCGGGAGACTGCTTGCCCCTCGCGGTTCATCAGGGAGTAGAAGTAGTTCACCGCCGTGTCGCTCATGAGCGGGATCGCGAGGAGGATGAGAAGCCCGACCCATCCCGTCTTGCGGACGAAGCCTTCGAGGGCGTCCAGGACCCTGCGGCCCCGAGGATGACGCGTGGACCATCCCTCCAGCCAGTTGTTCACGTGCTTGCCCACGAAGAAGACCGCGACCGCGCCGACCCCCTTGCCCAGACCCAGGACGACGGCCTTGATGAGCGGATGGATCTCGGGATAGAACGGGAGGAGCAGCTCCACGGGGGTGGGGAGTGCGACCGCCGCGGCCACGGCGTAGAGGAAGAGGCTCACGAGGTAGCCCACGGCACCCGCGGAATCCGCCCCGAGGAGGAGCGGGATGAGGACGACCCCTCCGGAATCCAACGCCGGGATGGAGCGGCTGCGGGAGCTAAAGTCTTCCGGCAGGCCCGCCCTCATCGAACTCGGGCAGCGGGATTCCCTGCCGACGGGCCCGTGCGAGGAGTCCCTTCCAGATCCGGTCCGCGAGCCGCACGGTCTCCGCGGACGTATGCGGTCCGTATCGGAGGGCCCGGATGTCCCGGCCCAGGGCCCCGTGCCGCTTCAGCTCGATGAACGCCCGCCGCCCCGTGGAGAGAACCTCCCGGGCGAGGTCGAACACGACCCTGTGGGCCGCACCCGTGAACCAGATCGCCATCTCCCGCATCTCGTCCCGGTCCCCGGACGCGACCGCGTTCCGGAGCTTCCCGTAGTCCTCGTAGGTCTCCAGCAATCCGAGGCGCGCCGCCTCCCGGAACCGCTCGGGGCTCGGACGGTGCGCGTGTCGACGAAGGCGGGCGAGGAGCCGGCCCGGGTCGTCGAGGATGCGCAGGGACCGCCACCCCCCGAGGGCCTCCCCCAGATCCGCCCGGGTGCCAAGGACCTCCTCCCGGGCCTCGTCCGGGGTCAACTGGAGGAACGTGACGAGGGTGCCCCCCCGCATCTGCGGGCGGAGCCGCCCTCGCTTCCGGCGGACGATCACGAGCATGTCCACGTCGGAGAATCGACGGTCCGTGCCCTGGGCGGCGGACCCGTAGACCCCCACGGCCACGAGGTTGCCTCCCTCCTTCGCACGGATGTCCCGGGCGAGCTCGCGCGCAATCGCGAGGCGGGTTCGTGAGGCCATGGCGCCGCGAACGGGCGCATGGGTCATGATACTTCTCCCGCCCCGCACGGCAAGTTCATGGACCCCGGACACCTGTCCGTGGCCATGTTGAAGCTCTCGAGTGTTGCGGTTGTCGTCTCCGACGCGAAGAAGTCCGCGAAGTGGTACCACGACAAGCTGGGATTCCAGATCCGGGACCAAGAGGGCCACTGGATCACCGTCGGCCCGAAGGGAGCCAGCATCGACATCCACCTCTGCGCGGGAGACGCGTTGGAGCCCGGGAACACGGGCTTCGGCTTCGTATCCAAAGACGTTGCGAAGGAACAGAAGGAGCTCGAGGCGAAGGGCGTGAAGTTCACCGTGCCCACGAAGCACGAGTCCTGGGGCACGTACGCGATGTTCGCGGACCCGGACGGAAACGAGTTCTGGATCAACGAGGTCTGAGCGGACGTCTCAGCCGAAGAGGTCGCCGTAGCTGCGCTCGACGGCCCGGTTCTCTCCCTTCACGATGCGGGCGATCTCCTCGTCGAGTCGCTTCCGCGCGAAGACCGGGAGGTCCTCATGGCCGGCGAGGGATTTCTTCGGCAGGCGACGGAAGGACTTACCGTAGTCCTCGAGCCAGCCCACGACCTCCTCCCGGAAGGCCTTCCTTGTCGGCTTGGACCAACGCATGCACATCTTCGTGTGCGGCAAGGCGTAGCACTCGACGAGATTCGAGACGATCTTCTCCATCTCCTGGTAGGTTTCCTGCACGGCATCCGATCGGCGCAACATCTTGACAGCCTCTTAGGTATTCTCTGAAGGAGCGGAAAGGGCGAACAAGGAGGACGCTCGCACGGCGATCTCACCCCGTGTGTCGGCGAGCGATCGCGAGGACCGGACGGAGCTTCTCCTGCTGGTTCGTGAGCAGGCCCACGACGGCCCGCGTCATGACCGCACAGGCCTCGGCCACGCGGGGATCCGCAAGATGGTAGTACACGAAGTTGCCATCCTTGCGCGTCTCGACGACCCCGGCCTTCCGCATCACGGCGAGGTGCTGGGACGTCGTCGCCTGGGCCATGTCGAGCTCCTCCGCGAGCTCGGTCACCGTCCGCTCGTGTTCCGCGAGCAGGTCGAGGATATGCAGGCGGCGGGGATTGGCGAGGACCGAGATGAGCCTGGCTTTGATTTCGTAGAACGACTCGTCGAGGGGCTCCATGGGGTTAAGTCAGGGGGCCGGGGGTATATGCGGCCTTGCGCATATTCGCATATATTGGTATATTCACTCGATTCGGCAGGACTTAATCGGTCCGAGGCGGAAGGTGGCCACGGTGACAAATCATGCAAGACCGACTCTCGCTCGTGGTCTTTAGCGGCACCGTCGACAAGCTGTACCCCGTCGCGATCATGGCCTCCGGGGCCGTGGCGCTCGGGAAGGACGTCGAGATCTTCGTGACGTTCTACGGCTTGGAGGCGTTCCGCAAGGGCCAACCGCAGAAGAACATGAAGATGGACGCGAACTACCCGGAGATCGGGCCCATGATGATGAAGGTCATGATGGCGAAGAAGATGCCCTCCTGGTACGACATGCTCCGCCAGGCGAAGGAGATGGGCAACATCAAGGTCCACGCCTGCGCCACGACCTACGACCTCATGGACATGAAGAAGGAAGACCTCGACCCGATCGTCGACGACGTGATCGGCGTCACGGAGTTCCTGAGCCGGGCGTCCGAGGGCGGCATCACGCTCTTCCTGTGAGGAGGCCGGGAGCATGGCGGCATCCACGAGCCAGCGGATCATCCTCGACGCGCGCGGATCCTTCTGCCCGGGCCCGCTGATGGAGCTCATCCGCGGGATCCGGCAGGCGAAGGTCGGCGAAGAGCTCGAGGTGTGGTCCGGGGACCAGGGATCCAAGAAGGACATCCCCTTCTGGATCCAGAAGGCGGGCCACCAGCTCCTCGGCGTCGTCGAGGAGCAGGGCTACGCGCGGTTCATCGTGAAGAAGCTCAAGTGATTACGGGAAAGGGAGCGTGGCAGGCATGAAGAAGATCGTGATCTTGGGCGGCGGAGTCGGCGGCACGATTGTCGCGAACCTGCTCGCCAAGAGGCTCCGCCCGGACGAGGCCGAGATCACGCTCGTGGACAAGACCGGGAAGCATGTCTACCAGCCTGGCTTCGTGTACGTCGCGTTCGAGCACCAGAGGCCCGGGAAGCTCGTCCGGGCCGAACGCAAGCTGCTTAAGAAGCGGGTGAAGCTCGTCGTCGGGGAGGCCGTGAAGATCGATGCGGACGGGAAGAGCGTCCACCTCGCGGACGGCACGATCCTGGAGTACGACCGGCTTGTCGTGGCGCTGGGGGCCCGCCTCACGCCCGATGAGCTCCCCGGCTACAAGGAGGCTGCGCACCACTTCTACAGCCTCGAGGGCGCCGTGAAGCTCCGTCAGGCCCTCGAGGACTTCCAGGGAGGGAGGGTCGTCGTGACCGTGGCGAGCGTACCATACAAGTGCCCGCCCGCCCCGTCCGAGGCCGCCTGCCAGTTGGACTACTACTTCACGAGGAAAGGGATTCGCGACAAGGTGGACATCCACTTCCTCTCGCCCTTGTCCCGCGTCTTCCCCCTGGAGCCCGTGAACCCGGTCGTGGAACAGGTCTTCGCGAAGCACAACATCCGCTCCACGATCTTCTTCAACGTGGAGTCCATCGACGCGGAGAGGAAGACCGTGAGTTCGATCGAGGGGGAGACCATCCCCTACGATCTGCTCATCATGGTCCCGCCCCACCGCGGCGCGAAGGTTGTCGAGGACTCCGGGCTCGGGGACCGCGGCGGCTGGCTCCCGACGGACAAGTTCTCTCTGCGGACGAAGGCCCATGAGGACATCTTCGCTCTGGGGGACTGCACGGACGTGCCCGTGTCCAAGAGCGGCGCGGCGGCCCACTTCCAGGCGAAGGTCATCGCGGAGTCCATCGTCGCGGATCTCCGTGGGTTGCCCGCGACCGCCAAGTACGACGGCCACGTGATGTGCTACTGCGATGCGGGATACCACAAGGGCATCAGCATGTCCTTCGACTATGAGCATCCGCCCGTGCCGCCGCCCCTCGGCCTGAAGGACTGGATGGGAAAGCGGTTCCTGAACCGCGTGTACTGGATCATGGTTCCGACGGGCCGCGTGTGAAGAGCCCGCCAAGGTTCATAGCGGCGCACCCGATACGCACGAATGCATGAGCGGTAACGTCCGCCCCCGGACGACGCTCCGGTACACTCCGCCGCTTCCCGAGCTCCACGAGAAGCGGGTGGGCCTCCGGCGCCGGATCCGGATCGCGATCGGGATCGCGGCGGCCGCAGCCCTGCTCGAGGTCGTCGGCAGCTGGTCTTCCGGCTCCCTCGCCCTCCTCAGCGATGCCGGCCATGTGGGCACGGACGCGTTCGCCCTTGGGCTGAGCCTGTGGGCCCTCCGCATCTCGGAGCGCCCGCACACCCCGGAGATGTCCTTCGGATACCACCGCACCGAGGTTCTTGCGGCCCTCGCGAACGCGGCGCTCCTCCTGACCATCGCCGGCGCGCTCGCTACGGAGGCGTACGGTCGATATCAGACGGCACCTCCCGTCTCCGGCGGCCTGATGCTCCTCGTGGGCCTTGCGGGACTCGCCGCGAACCTGGTCATGCTGGCCCTCCTGCGAAGTCCGGCTCGAGGGAACATCAATGTCCGGGGAGCCTTCCTCCACGTGTACGGGGACACCCTGGGCTCCACCGCGGTCGTGGCGGGAGCGATCCTCATCCAGGTCACCGGGGAGCCCCTCTTCGACGTCATCGCGGCCCTCCTCGTCGTGATCCTGATTGCCGCAACCGGGGCGCGGCTCCTCGGGGACAGCGTGCGGATCATCCTCGAAGCGTCCCCGGCGGAACTCGCACCTCAGGACGTGGCCGAGGCCATCGCCGCGATCCCAGGCGTCCGAGGAGTCCACGATCTCCACATCTGGACCGTCACGTCGGGATTCCTGGTCCTCGCGGGACACATCCTGATGTCGGGCGAGTCTACGGTCCAGGACGCGTCGGCGGTGGTGGACCGGGTCCAGGCCATGCTGCGCGAGCGTTTCGGGATCGCGCATGCGACCCTCCAGGTGGATTCCCTCCAGGACGAAATCATCGCGTCGTCGGACGTCGAGAAGCGCCCCTGACCCGCCGCAGAAGGTATTTCCGACATCGCTCCTTCGCCACGTCGGTCGGGCCATGGAGAAGGCGGACGTCATCATCGTGGGCGGCGGCGTCATCGGCACGAGCATCGCCTTCCACCTCGCGAAGAAAGGAATCACCGACGTGGTCCTGTTGGAGCGCTCCCATCTCGCCTCGGGTTCCACCGGGAAGAGCGTCGGGATCGTCGAGTCGACCTACGCCACGGAGGTGAACGTCGCGATGGGCAAGGCGGGGACCGACGAGCTGAGCCGCTTCCCCGAGGTCACCGGGGAGACCGCGGACTTCCATCCGAGGCTGTACCTGGAGACCGTGGCGGGGGAGCGCCACCGCGCGTATCTGGAGAGGTCCATGGCAATCGGACGGAGGCATGGCTTGCAGCAGCGGATTCTGGCCCCCGAGGAGATCCCCGAGTTCTTCCCGGAACTCCGCACCGACGATGTGGCCGCGGGCTTGCTCAACCGCGAAGCGGGTTTCTGCGATCCCCACTCCGTCGCGAGCGGATACGCGAGGGCGGCCCAGCGCCTCGGCGTGCGCGTGCACTTGAACAGCCCGGTCGAACGCATCCTCGTGGACGGGGGTAAGGTCGTCGGCGTGCGCACAGGTCGAGGAGAGACCCAGGCGCCCGTCGTGGTCAATGCCGCGGGTCCTTGGTGCAACGAGCTGAACCGGCCTCTGGGGTTCGAACTGCCCGTGGACCTCTGGCAGCGGCAGATCTTCGTGACCACCCCCCATCCGGAGATCCCGGCGGACCGGCCGATGTACATCGACCTGACGGACCGCTTCTACTTCCGGCAGGAACTCGACGGAGGCTTCGTCCTCGGGCTCGTCGAGGACGTCGCCGCGCGGGACCTCGCGAACCCCGAGACGGACTGGGACTTCAAGACGAAGGCCGTCGAGGCGGCCATCCACCGCGTGCCCAAGCTTGCGGAGACGGGCATCGCGAACGCGTGGTCGGGCATCGTGACCTTCACGCCGGATCAGCTTCCGGTCGTCGGTCCGGCGCCGGGGGTCGAGGGGCTGTACCTTGCCAACGGCATGTCCGGCTACGGGGTCATGATCAGCCCGGCCGTCGGGCTCATTCTGGGGGAGATGGTCGCCGACGGCGAGTCGAAGTCCATCGATGCGTCCCCGCTCCGTGCCGACCGATTCAAGGGAACGCAGGGCGAGCGGGGCGGGGGCCTCTGGCTCGCGGATGGGTGACCCCGATCAGGCCGAGCCCGCGAGCCGTCCGTGGATGATCCCTGCCGTCCTCGCCGCGAGGGCCATGATCGAGACCATTGGGTTCACGCCGGGGGCTGTAGGCAGAAGGCTACCGTCCCCGATCCAGAGGTTGCGGGCCCCGTGGCATTCCCCGCTCGGAGACGCGGCGGAGCTCGCCGGGTCGCGACCCGCGCGTGCGGAACCCATGGGATGGGCCGTGAAAAGGGCGAGGCCGTTCTCCTGCACGCCGCGCCGGTCGATGCCCTCGAGGAACGCGTCGAATTCTGCATTCCCGATCTCCGACGAGCCATCGCCGACGGAGCAGTCGGCCATGTGGAGCGTGGAAATCCGCCGCGCGCCAGCGGCGCGATGGACCTTCGCGGCCTCCTGGAGTCCGAGGACCAGGTTCCGCCGGTCGCGCGGATCGAGGCGGTACTCAAAGATGGGCTCGCCCCGGGCGTCCACGCGGACGGCACCCTCCGCGACATCCCGGACGAGGACGATTGCGGACGCGGCGTTGACGAGCCGGCGCATCGAGTCCTTGTGGGCCCGTCCGCCGTTCCACGGGAGGGCGAGAGCCGAGAGGCCCGGGTGGGCGGGCGCGCTCTCGATCCACGGGCCGTGATGGCCTTCGTCCGCATCCTGGAACTTCCGGACGACGATCGTCTGCATCGGCCCCTTCCACATCCGCACCGGATGCGGGAACTCGCTGAAGATCGCGGTGGTCGGATCAAAGCGCAGGCCCACCCCCACGCCAGGGAACCGGATGCCGGACCGCAGGAGCAACGCGGGCGTCTGGAGGGCGCTGCCCGCCGCGACGACGGCCCGTGCTCGGACCTGCACGGGGACCTCGCGATCCCCGCCGCGGTACACGGCCTGGACGCCGCGCGCCTCGCCTCCCTCGATGAGGATTGCGTCCGCCTTCGTGTCGAAGAGGAACTGCGCACCGGCGTGGTAGGCGTCCGGAAGGAACGTGACGAGGGCGGACTGCTTCGCGTTGTAGATGCAACCGAAAAAGCAGAAA
>Ga0209341_10000412_pt1 | contig 44119 bp, 44 predicted proteins | sample RifCSP13_2_FD_184020 | JGI IMG/M metagenome (GOLD analysis project Ga0209341, IMG submission 184020) | Soil microbial communities from Rifle, Colorado - Rifle CSP2_sed 13_2 (SPAdes) (version 2) | ecosystem: Environmental > Terrestrial > Deep subsurface > Rock core/Sediment | place: Rifle...
GCCCGTGAGAACGAGGTCGTCGACGATGTGCCTGTCCGTGCCCGCCAAGGTCCTCGAGGTTCGCGGGGACCGCGCCGTCGTGACGTCCCGGGGCTGGACCCGGGAGGTCGACGCGAGCCACGTCGAGGCTCGCCCGGGCGGGTACCTCCTCGTCCAGGGCGGCGTCGCGATGATGGCGATCGACGCGCGCGAGGCGGAGGAGATCCTGGCCGCGTGGGACGAGGTCGAGGCGGCCGGCGATGCATGAGCTCGCCCTCGCCCAGCAAGTCGTGAGGGCCGTCCTCGCGGAGATGGATCGCCGCGGGGCGTCCGCCGTCCGGGCGATCGACCTCGAGGTCGGCGGCCTGGAAGGGCTCCGGCCCGAGGACGTCCGGCGGGCGTTCGAGGTCGAGGCCGCGGGCACGGTCCTCGAGGGCACGACCCTCCGGATCACGCTGGGCGGTGTGCGGGCCTTCTGCCCCGCCTGCGGGACGCCGAAGCCGTTCGAGCTCCCGGCGGCCCACGTCCCCGCCCCGGAAGGGGTCCTCTGCCCCGACTGCGGGGCCGAGATGGATCTCGAGGGGTCCCGGGGGGTCGTCGTGCGGAGCGCGTCGATGGTCCTAGAGGATCCCTAGGGGCGCGAGGGCCTCTGAGGCGGCCTCGAGGGACCGCATTGTGTACTCCCGGAGCCGCGCGAGCTGGGCGGGCTCGAGGCGCATCGCGGGCCAGCCCCAGTGGAGGGCGACCCAGTCCCCTTTCCCGAGGCCTTCGAGGAACCGCGGGTCGTAGTCGTACGCGGCCCGCGCCTCGGGGCCGAGGCGGAGCCGGCCCCCGTCGAGGGCGAGGGACGGCTTCTCCACGACGATCTTCCCCTCCGCAATCTCCGCGACGCGGCCCCACGAGGGCCGGCACATCTCCATGTTCTCGAGGGTCGTCGCGACCTTGCCCGTGACGGCCCCCACGCCGACGAAGGCGACGTGGAACGCGTGGTGGGGCAGGGGACGCTCGGGGAGGGCCGCGCCGAGGCGCGCGACGATCCCCCGCGGGAGCCCGCGGCGATGCAGGACGTCCAGGATGCCCTGGAAGTCCTCCCGGGTGAAGGACTCGAGGAGCTCGTTGCCCAGCCAGTACGCCTCCACGACGTCATGGTCGAAGGGCTCGAGGCCGTGCTTCGCGGCGAGGGCCGTCAGGTAGGGCTCGAGGGCCTCGAACCCCGCGAGGGCCTTCGCCGCGGCCTTCTCGTCGCCCTCCCCGAGGATCGTCCGGGCGAGGAGGTCGTCGGCCCCCGCGGGTCCGCAGTAGTTGAGCCGGTTCGTCGCGATGCTGAACCGCGCGCAGAGCTCGACGCCTTTCATCGGCCCGTCGCTCTCCTGATCCCCGCGAGGACGGCCCGGCCCGCAGCCTCGAACGTCTCCCGCACGGACAGCACGCCCGCGGCGAGGGCGACCCCGAGGACGACGGCCACGGCCCCCGCGGCCTGGGGGATTGTGAAGGGCCGGCGACCCGCGACGACCTCGAGGGCCCACGTGATCGGGAAGCCAAGGACGAGGACCGCGCTCGCGGTCGACAGGTCCACGTGCTTGAGCCCGGCGTACCACGTTGTCACGAAGGCCACGAGGAGGATCGCGCTGAGGGCCATCCACTGAAGCTGCTCGAGGGGGAAGCCCGCGAGGGAGCCGATCTGGCCCGACGCGAGGACGTAGGCTAGGAGGAACGCCCCGCCGAAGCCCATCCGCCCGAGGGCGACCGTGCGCGAGGGGAGGTCCCGGAGGGCCTTCTTGGACAGGGTGTACTCCGTCGCCCAGAGGCCCGTGGCCAGGAGGACGAGCAGGGTGCCGTCCGTCCAGACCGGACCCGTGAGGGTCAGGAGCAGCGCGTTCCCGACGAGGAGGAGCCCCGCGGCGAGGAGCGTCCAGCGGCTCAACCGCTCCTTGAGGACGACGACCCCGAGGACGGTCGCCATGAGGAACAGGGTCCGGTAGCCGAACGTCGCGGAGGCGGCTCCCGCGGCCATCTGAATCCCGCGGAAGAACAGGAGGAACGGGATCGCCCCGCCCACGAGGCCGATCGTCGCGAGCTTCGCCCAGTCCGCCCGACGCAGGCGTGCCCGCACGTCCCGCCGCGCGAGGAGCGCGAGGGGGACGAGGAGGAGGGCCACGACGACGTTCCGCGCGACGACGAACGCGTCCGAGTTCACGTTCACGTTCTTCGCGACCCAGAAGTTCACGAAGTTCGAGACACCGCTCACGAGGGCCGTGAGGAAGACGAGGACGATCCCCAGGCCCACGACCTTGTCCTTCGTTCCGATTCCTGCCATCCTTTCACCCGGCTATGCGAATGCGATGCTATAACCATCTTGGATTGCGACCCCGTACCCGATGTCGAGGGCCTCGAGGTTCGCGGGGGCGAGCTTCTTCGGCACGTGCCGAAGGAGGGCCTTCCGGACCTCGTCCAGGGGGACGGGGACGACCTTCGTCCCCATGAGGGCCCCGAGGAGGACGGAGTTCGCGACGATCACAGGCCCGATCGATTGTGCGATCCGGTCCGCGTCGAGCATGATGACCCGCCCCGCTCGCTCCTTGAGCTGCCCGTGGAGCTCCTCGAGGGGCGGGTACGTCGCCTCCCCCAGGACCACGGAGAGGGGCCGGATCGGGGTGAGGGCCGTCACGACGACGGTCTTGTGGTACGCCCACGGCAGGAGCCGGAGGGTCTCCAGGGGCTCTAGGCCTACGATCGCGTCCGCCTCCCCCTTCTTCACGAGGGGCGTCTCGGACCTCCCGATCCGGACGGTCGACACGACGGACCCGTACCGCTGGGACATCCCGTGGATCTCCGACATCTGGGCCTTCTGGCCTGAGGCGAGGGCCGCCTCCGCGAGGATCCGGGCCGTCAGGATGACGCCTTGCCCGCCGACCCCGCCGATGAGGACGTTCGCCGTCTTCACGGGGCCGCCTCCTTGACCCGGACGATCGCCTTGGGCGAGCAGACGTCCGCGCAGACGCCGCACCCCGAGCAGAGGGCCGCGTCGATGACGACGCTCTCGTCCTCCATCCGGACGAGGCCGGGGCACGCGAAGGCGTCGATGCAGAACCCGCACTTCGTGCACCTCTCCGGGACGACCTCGTAGAGGGGGGCCTTCTCCCCCGCCTTCGTCATGTCGCGCAGCTCGAGGAGCCGGCAGCGATGGCGGGCGATGATCACGTTGACCCCCTCCCGCCCAAGGGCCCGTCGGAACGCCTTCGTCAAGCCCTTCACATCGTAGGCGTCGAGGACCTCGAGGTGCTCCACGCCGCAGCCGCGGACGAGGCCCTCGAGGTCCACGGCCGCCTGGCCCTCCGCGGGGAGCCCGGGATGGGGCTGGTGGCCCGTCATCGCCGTCGTCCCGTTGTCGAGGATGCACACGGTCATGTTCGCGCGGTGGTGGACCGCGTGGATGAGGGCCGGCACGCCGGCGTGATAGAACGTGGAGTCGCCGATGAATGCGAGGACCTTCTGGTCCGAGACGGCGGCCAGCCCCGCCCCCACCCCGATCGAGGCGCCCATGCACAGGAGGACGTCCCCCGCCTTGATCGGCGGGAACTCGACGAGGCTGTAGCAGCCGATGTCCACGGGGAACACGACGTCGAGGCGGCGGGTCGCCTGGCGGGCCGCGAAGGCGGCCGCCCGGTGGCCGCAGCCCGGGCAGAGGACGGGCGGCCGCGCGGGGAGCTTCGGCAGCTTGACGTCCCGAATCCGATGGACCGCGCTCGGGTTCAGGAGGCCCACGTGAACGAGGGCCTCCGCGACGTTGTCCGGGTCCAGCTCCCCCGTCCGCGGGAGGATTCCCTGGGCCTTCCCGAGGATCTCCACCTTGAGCCCGTACTCGTTCGCGAGGGCCCGCAGGGCGTCCTCCAGGTAGGGCTCGAGTTCCTCGAGGACAAGGGCCTGCTTCGAGGCCCGGAGGAAGGCGGCGAGCTGGGCCTTCGGGAGGGGGTTCGTCATCCCGAGCTTGAGGACCCGCGCGGGGAGTTCGTCCGCGTAGTCCATGAGGTACGTGTACGCGGGTCCTGCGGTCACGATCCCCGTCTCGGCCCCGGGCTTGAGGTCGAGGAGGCGGTTCCAGGAGGACGACTCCGAGATCCCCTCCGCGAGGCGCATCTTCTGGAGGGCCCGCTTGTGGCCCTCCCGCGCATTCCCGGGGAGCATGACGAACCTCGCCGGATCGCGCTCGAAGTGGACGCGGCCCTTGGGCTTCGTCACCTCGCCCAGGGTCACGGGCCCGCGGGCGTGGGCCACGCGGGTCGTCGTGCGCACGATGACGGGCGTCTCGAGGAACCCGGAGAGTTCGAACGCGAAGCGCGTGAGGTCGAGGGCCTCCTGGGGCGTCGCGGGCTCGAGGAGGGGCAGGTTCGCGAAGCGTGCGAAGAGGCGGTTGTCCTGCTCGTTCTGGCTCGAGTGGCACCCGGGGTCGTCCGCGGTCACGAGGACGAGGGACCCGCGGACCCCGCTGTACGCGAGGGTCATCAGGGCGTCCGAGGCGACGTTGACCCCGACGTGCTTCATGAACACGAGGGCCTTGAGCCCGCCGATCGCGGCGGCAGCGGCGACCTCGACGGCGACCTTCTCGTTGACCGCGTACTGGAACGTGATCCCGGCCGCCTTCGCGAGGTCCGCGAGGACGAGGCCGATCTCGGAGGACGGCGTGCCGGGGTACGTGGACGCGAGGTCGGCCCCCGCCTCGAGGGCCCCGCGGGCGATCGCCTCGTTCCCGAGGAGGAGCAGGGTCTCCCCCGGGCGGGCCTCGAGGATCCGCTCGTACGTGGAGTCCATCGTCAGGCCTCCGGGGGACCGCCGAGAATCGTCGGCCTGGGCGGGCCCGGGTCGAGGGCCCCGCGTCGCCGCGGTGGCTTCCAGGGGAAGGCCATGGGGTCGTCCCGGACGGAGCCCTCGGCTCAGGGCTCCGGTCCTCGGCACGTCACACGCGACGCGCGCTGATGGGACCTGGGTCACGAGAGTATGTACTACCCCTTATTCCCCTCGTCGTCGCGCGGCGAGGTCCGTCGGGCCCGAGATGCGTCCCGGGAAACGTACTTAGTCGGGGCGCGCGATGCGCCCGCGAGGACGGAGGACCGTGGCCGAGGTGGAGATCCGGACCTTCAAGGACGTCGACCTGAAGGGCGGGACCGTCGTCGCCGCGTTCCCGAGCGTGGGCCTCGTGAGCACCATCGCGTCGACGTACCTCATCTCGACGATGCAGGCGGACCAGGTGTGCGCCCTCGAGTCGGAGGACTACCCCTCCCTTTCGATGATCTACGCGAAGAAGCCGAAGTTTCCCGCCCGCGTGTACGCCCTGCGGGAGTCGAAGGTCGCGATCTTCATCTGCGAGGTGCCCCTCCCGTCGAAGGCCCACCGGCCGACGGCCCACGCCCTCCTCCGGTGGTCCCAGGCCCACGGGGTCCGCCAGATCGTGGCGCTCGAGGGCCTCCCGGGGAACGAGGCCGCGAGCGGCGGGGACCCCGCCGTGTGGGGCGTCGGCAGCACGGACCGCGCGCGCGAGGAACTCGACAAGTGCAAGATCCCCCAGCTCGAGACGGGGATGATCGCCGGGGTGTCGGGTGTCCTCCTGAACGAGGGCCGCTGGCGGAACTTCGACGTCATCGCGCTCCTCGCGGAGGCCCGTTCCGACGTTCCCGACGCCCATTCCGCGGTCGCCCTCACCCGAGGCCTGGACGTCCTCCTCCCCGAGCTCGAGGTCGACCTCGGGCCGCTCCAGGAGCAGGCGCGCGCCCTCGAGACCCACCTCAAGCGGCTCAAGCAGCAGGCGAAGCGAGCGGAGGCCCCGGAACCCGGGACGGGAGCGATGTACCGCTGACCCGCCCGCGGGGCCCGACAGCTTTTTCCCGGACGGGACTTTACATCCGTCAGGCGGAAGGGAGAAGGCCGACGCCTCCATGGGCTCGGCCACCCCGTGGGGCATCGAGGGAGACGATGGCGACGGACCCGGTGTGCGGCATGTACGTGGACGAGGCGACGTCCACCCTGACGGCGATCGTCCGCGGCCGGACGTACTACTTCTGCTCGGAGACCTGCCTCGAGACCTTCACCGCGCCGGAGAAGGAGATGCGCCGGCTCAAGCTCCTCACCGCGTTCAGCCTGGGCGTCGGGTTCCCCCTCTTCGTCGTGGCCATCGGGATGGAGCTCGGGTGGTGGCTCGAGGACGTCATGGAGCCCATGAACGTCGTGTTCTTCCTCGTGGAGACGCCCGTCCAGTTCCTCGCGGGCTGGCGGTTCTACCGCGGGACCCGGGACGCGCTCCGGAACCGGAGCGCGAACATGGACGTCCTCATCGCGATCGGGACGAGCGCCGCGTGGGCGTACAGCGCCGTGATCACGTTCCTCCCGTTCCTCGGCGTGCGCGTCGTCGACCCCTCGACGTACTACGACACGGCCGCCGTGATCATCGGGCTCATCCTCCTCGGGAAGTACTTCGAGGAGATCGCGAAGGGGAAGGCCGGGGACGCGATCCGGAAGCTCATGGACCTCGCCCCGCGGACGGCCCACGTCCTCCGGGACGGGAAGGAGGAGGAGATCCCTGTCGAGCTCGTCCAGGTCGACGACGTCGTCCTCGTGCGCCCCGGGGAGCGGGTCCCCGTGGACGCGGTCATCGTGGACGGCTACTCGGCCCTCGACGAGTCCATGATCACGGGGGAGTCGATCCCTGTGGAGAAGCGGGTCGGAGACACGATCATCGGGGCGACGATCAACAAGACGGGCCTCCTCAAGGCGAAGGCCTCGAAGGTCGGCGCGGACACGACCCTCAACCAGATCATCAAGCTCGTCGAGGACGCCCAGATCGCCCGCGCGCCGATCCAGAAGCTCGCGGACCGGGTGGCCGCCGTCTTCGTGCCCGTCGTCATCGCGGTCGCCGTGAGCGCCGCCCTCGTCTGGTACTTCTTCGCGTACGCGAGCTTCGAGTCCGTCGCCCTGGGCTACGGCCTCCACTCGCCCGTCACGGCGGCCCTGTTCGTCATGGTCGCCGTCCTCATCATCGCCTGCCCGTGCGCCCTCGGGATTGCGACCCCCGCGGCGATCATGGTCGGCACGGGGAAGGGGGCGGAGAACGGCCTCCTGATCAAAGGCGGGGAGTACCTCGAGAAGGCCCACAAGCTCACGACCGTCGTCTTCGACAAGACGGGCACCCTGACGAAGGGGAAGCCCTCCGTGACGGACGTCGTGCCCATCGGGTCGCCGCCCGCGGACGAGATCCTCCGTCTGGCCGCGTCCGCGGAGAAGGGGTCTGAGCATCCCCTCGGCGAGGCGATCGTCCGGGCCGCGACGGAGAAGGGCCTCGCCCTCGAGGACCCTCGGGACTTCGAGGCGATCCCGGGCCACGGGATCCGGGCGCGGGTCGGGCCGCGTGCCGTGCTCCTAGGGAACCGGAAGCTCCTCGCCCAAGCGGGCGTCCGTGCGGACTCCGCGGAGGAGGCCGTCGTGCGACTCGAGGAGGAGGGCAAGACGGCCATGCTCCTCGCCGTGGACGGGCGCCTCGCGGGCGTCGTCGCGGTCGCCGACACCCTCAAGGACCACTCGAAGGCCGCCGTCTCGGCCCTCCAGGGCATGGGGATCGAGGTCGTCATGCTCACGGGGGACAACCGCCGGACCGCGGCCGCGATCGCGCGCCAGGCCGGGGTCGGCTCCGTGATCTCGGAGGTCCTCCCGGGCCAGAAGGCGGAGAAGATCAAGGAGCTCCAGGCCCAGGGGAAGATCGTCGCGATGGTCGGCGACGGGATCAACGACGCCCCCGCCCTCGCCCAGAGCGACGTGGGGATCGCCCTCGGGAGCGGGACCGACGTCGCGATGGAGGCGGGAGGGATCGTCCTCATCAAGGACGACCTGCGGGACGTCGTCGCATCGATCCAGCTGAGCCGCCGAACGGTCAAGAAGATCCGGCAGAACCTCTTCTGGGCCTTCGCCTACAACACGGCGCTCATCCCCGTCGCCGCGGGGATCCTCGCGTTCGCCGGCGTCCTCCTGGACCCCATCCTCGCGGGGGCCGCGATGGGCTTCAGCTCCGTGTCCGTCGTGATGAACTCGATGACCCTCCGGCGGTTCCGGCCGGAGCTGTGAAGGATCCACCGCGCATGCGGATGCACGAGACGAGGAGGTGAACAATGGAGAAAGACCCGGTCTGCGGCATGACGGTCGACCCGAAGCGCGCCGCGGGCAGCTCCGTGTATCAGGGGCGGACGATCTACTTCTGCTCCGGGGGCTGCAAGACCGCCTTCGACAAGAACCCCGCCCGGTACGCGAAGTGACCCGGCGGGCCCTTCCCCTTTTCCCGCAAAGGTTTTTCCCGAGGGCCCTCCTTCCCGGGGACGATGGCCGGCCCCCTGTGGTCCCGACTCACGTGGAGCCGACCCCTCTTCGCGGTCCTCGTCTTGAACCTCGTCTGGACGGCTGCGATCTTCCTCGCGCCCCTCACGATCGCCCCGGGCACCGTCGCGTACCAGGTCGGCGGCGCGAACATGATGGACCACATGGACGTCTGGTCGACCCTCCCCTGGTACACCGCCGCCGTCTATGCGTTCGGGGACATCCAGTGCCACCAGATCTGGTCCCGCTCCCTCTGGATCAACGAGAACCAGATGCCCCTCGACGCCCGGATGACGTCGATGTACATCTTCGCGAGCTTCGGGCTCCTCGCCGCGGTGTTCGCGCGGCCCGCCGTGAGCGCGGGGACCGTGATCATGAGCGTGATGCCGCGCCGCCTGCAGAACGCCCTCGCGCGGTTCGGCCCCGAGCGGGCGGGCGTGATCATCGTCGTCCTCGGGCTCCTGCCCATCGCGATCGACGGGTTCACGCAGCTGTGGACGCCGTACGAGTCGAACAACGCGACGCGCATCCTGACCGGAATCCCCGGAGGCTTCGTCGGCGGCCTCCTCGTCGGCGCGATGCTCGTGTCGATCCGCCAGGTGGGCCTCGACATCCAGGCCATGCGCGCGCGCATGGCCTCCATGGACGCGCGGGGCCCGTGAGCGAAGGTTTTTCAAGGACCCCCCTGTATCGCCGGCCGCCATGGCGCGTCGGAAGCGGAAGGAGGAGACGCCCGAATGGACCCCTCCCGAGTTCGACGAGGTCGCCTACATGCGGACGGAGATGGAGGGCGCCCGCGCGGCCGTCGTCGTGATCATCTGGGCCCTCGCCGGCGCGATCATCTCCTACGCCCTGTTCGCCCTCAACCTGCCCCTGGTCGCGTTCTTCGCGGGCCTGTTCTTCGCGACCCTCCTGTACTGGATCCTCCCGATGGTCAAGGTCCACGTGAAGGACTTCAAGCGGAAGGACTGGGCGGGGCACGGGATCACGTACTTCTTCAGCTGGCTCGCCTTCTGGATCCTTGCGATCAACGCGCCTTTCAGTGACTTCACGGACCCGACCGCGGGGGAGTTCACGGCGGGCGTGTACAACTCCGCGGTGACGCCGCCGGAGCCCGGAACCGTGGTTTGCGCCGGCCCGGCAGGCGGGAGGATCACGATTCCCCAGGGGCTAACAAACGACACCGTCTACTTGCTCTTCCGTGCTGCGGATAATGTGGGAGTCACAAGCGTGTCTGTCACCGTTGACTCTATGCCTGTGACGGGAGCCGTGGAGCAAGTCAGCGGGCTGAGCGCGTGCAGGAGTTCAGGTCAGTATCTCCCCGGCACATACGCGATCTCCATCCCTATCGTCTCGGACTTCTCGTTTACAATATCCGTTACCGCGACGGACGGCGTCGGGCGGATCGCGCGAGGCGGCGTCCTCGTGCTGGTAACCTAGCGCTGCCACGGGAACGTCTTGTCGAACAGCCGGGTCCATGCCATCGCGTACTTCGCCGCAACGGCCGTGGCGCCCTCGTAGACCTTGAGCGTGGTCCGCGCGGATCGGTCGAGGTCCTTCCCGAGGCTCAGGTCCTTGCGTGAGGCGCGCACGAACTCCGCGGCGTCCGTCTCGTCGCGGACCACGTCGACGACCCAACGGTCCTCGACGATGAAGGGCCCCGCGAGGGTCCTCGGGTTCTCCGACCATTTGCCGAGGAAGTCCTTCGCGTTCTTCACCCAGACGGGCGGGCCGCCATGGCGCACGACCCGCGGGAGGGTCGCCGAGGCGAGCTCGAAGAGGACGATGGCCTCCCGGCCCGCGACGTCGAAGGACGACTCGTGGACCTGGAAGCCCGCCCGGTCGAGGAGCTCCCGGAGGGCGAGGTGGGCCTTCCGGAGCTGGGGATACAGGACGTCTTCCGTCACGGGCGGGGCGCGGATCGACACGAGGATCAGGTCCGTGCCACGCCGCTTCGCGAGGGCGCGGACCTTCGTGACGGCCATCGCCTTGAGGGCCCGAGGGAAGAAGTACCGCTCGCTCGGGGCCCGGAGGTACTCCCGCGCCGCGTGGACGAAGCCGGCAAGCTGGTCGATGGAGACTGCGCTCGCGACGTTCCGGTTCCCATCGATGGGGTCGATCACGACGAGGGGGTCCGCGAACGGCTTCGCGGCGGGTCGGTCGAGCTCGATCGCCTCCCCGCGCTTCCAGCCGAGGCTCGCGGCGAGCACATCCCGGAACGTGCCGAACTTGAGGACGAGGAGCTCGCAGAGGTAGCCGCTGAACCCGCGGACCTTCGCCTCGGCCCCGTAGACCCCGATCCCCTCGGTCCACGCCTTGAGGAGCCGCACCTGGTTCGCCTGGCCCTCCTGGAGGCGGCCGATCACGTAGTCCGCATGGAAAGGCGTGCGGTCGACCGCGCTCATCCGTTGGGACGAGTCGAGGATCCGGTAACAGGGGACGATCTCGACCTCGAACCCGCCGAACCAGCCGCGCGTGTAGGGATGCTCCGCATACATGTGGACGCCCCGCTCGAGTAGCTTCCCCAGGGCGAGGCCCCTCGTCTCGAGGTCCTCCCGGGGCAGGTCCGGGGGGAACGCGACGAACATGTCGACCTCCGTACCCGTGAGGTGGGTGCCTTTCGCGACGGACCCGACGAGGATGGGCTTCGCGTCCCAGCCGCGGGCCGCGAGGGTCGATTCGACCTTGGAGCGGAGGCTCCGGACGACCTCCGCGAGACGCGCCTCCTCCTCCGCGCTCGGGCGAATCCGCTCGAGGACCTTCGATTCGACGTCCACGGGCGGGACATGCCGGGGCCCGGATAAAAGGCCACGGTCCCCGGACGAATCAGGCGAGGAGCCCGTTCAGGCGCGCGGCCGCGATGGCCCCGTCGATGATGAACTCGACCGCGATCGCGGCGAGGAGGAGCCCCATGATCCGCCCGAGGGCGTGCACCCCGGTGCGGCCGATCCGCCGGAAGACGACGTCCGCGTAGTGGAGGAGGAAGAACGTCGTGAGGACAGCCACGAGGATGCCCGCGAAGATGAACATCTTGTCGAGCGGGTCCGCGACGGGGGTCGACATGTAGATCATGACTGTCGTGATCGCGCCCGGACCCGCGAGGAGGGGGATGCCGAGGGGCACGACGCCCACGCTCTCCCGCTCGAGGCTCTCCTGCCTCTCTCGCTCCGTCATCTTCGTCCGCGGCCGTTCCCCATGGAGCATCTCGAGGGCCACGCCGAAAAGGAGGACCCCGCCCGCGATCTGGAACGCGGGGATCGTGAACCCGAAGCCCGCGAAGATCCAGTGGCCGAAGACGGCGAAGACGCCGAGGGTCGTGACCGCGACGAGGCAGCTCCTCGCGATGACGTCCCGCTTCTCCGCGGGGGTCATGTCCTCCGTGAGGACGGAGAAGAACGGCACGACCCCGAGGGGGTCGACGATCGCGAAGATGGAGGCCATGGCGGTGGCTCCGAACGCCACATCGACCATGGTTCTCCCTGGAGGAAAGCGGAGGGGATGACGCCTAGTGCTTCGTCATCAACTTCATCCAGCCGCCCGACTCGTACACGCCGAGCCGCCGGCTGGTCGCCGTCTTCTCGAACTCGTCCCAGGTGATGACCTCGAGCTTGTCGCTGTCCACCTTCGAGAAGCGGAGCGTGTTCGTCCCCTTCACCTTGCTCGGCCGCAGCCCCTTCTCCGCGGCGATTTGTCGCGCCGCATCGAAGGTGATCTCGCGGAGTGCTGGCATGGTTCCCATCCTTCTGAGGACCCCTCCGTGCTGGAGGGGCGCGGACAGGTGTACGACAATGTGTGTATTTCTGTCTTTCGTTTGTCTGACGGTCCTTGACAAACGGGATGGCATCCCGCGGTCGTGCCCACGGTGCGGGACCCTCGTACGATCACGCCTGCGCGCGGGCGGGCTTCCGCGCGGTCAGGACGAGGCTCTCCGCCCCGAACGTCCTCGTGATCCGCCGGGTCGCCTCCGAGGGGCTCTTCGAGAAATAGTCGATGCGCCGGATTGTTCGAAGGTCCTCGAAGCCCGATTCCCGGATCGTCTTGAGGTACTCCGCCTCGACGGCCGCGCCGCCGATGCAGTCTGCCCAGAGCTGCGGGTTGAGCCCGCACACGGCGCCGACGTCCTCCTGGACGACGATGTCCGCGAGCTGCAGGCGGCCCCCGGGCTTGAGCACGCGGAGGATCTCCCGGAAGGCGGCGTCCTTCTGGGGGACGAGGTTCAGGACCCCGTTGCTCGTGACGACGTCCACGCTCGCGTCGGGCAGGGGGATCGCGGTCGCATTCCCCTCGACGATCCGGACGTTCCGCGCGCCCATCGTCTCGATGTTCCGCCGGGCCTTCTCGATCATCGCGGGCGTGAAGTCGAGTCCGAGGACCTGGCCCGCGGGGCCCACCTTCAGGGAGGCGTACAGGACGTCCGTCCCGGAGCCGGACCCGATGTCGAGGACCGTGTCTCCCTCGCGGATGGCCCCCGTGGCGAACGGGTAGCCGACCCCCGCGAAGGACTCCGTCGCGGTGGGCGGGAGCCTCGCGAGGTCTTCCTCCGGGTACCCGACGAACCGCAGGGCCTCCAGCCCGAGGGGGAAGTGGTAGCCCTTCCGGGGCTCCTTCGCGACCTGGGTGTACAGGCTCTGGACCGCCGTCGTCACGATCGGCGTGAGGTCGGAGACGATCTCGATCCGGGCCTCCGGCGGGACATGGCTGATCCGCACGACCTCGAGGGGGAGGCGGTCCACATCCACGTGGCGGGGGGTCCAGTACGGGGACCCCGCGTAGGAGGACCGGGAGAGGAATCCCGCCTGCTCGAGGCCCTCGAGCCTCCGGGTCGCGTCCTCGTCGGAGATCCGGAACACCTCGCCGATTTCCCGCGGGGTCACGAGGCCCTCGTGCTTCTCGAGGTACTCGAGGATGTCCGCGGGGGCGCGCTTCGGCAGCCCCGGGCGGAGCCGGTCGACGATCTCCTCGAAGGGCGCGGCCGTGAAGACCTCGGCCTTCGATTCCATCGCGCCGCCGGCGATGACGACGAGGGTGAGGAAGTTCGCACCGGACCGTTCCATGAGCAGCCGGTCCTCCCGGAAGGCGTCCTCGACGGCCTCGGACCCGGCGTCCCGCACGAGGCGGTCCGCGTCGAGCCCGCCCTCGCGGGCGAGCGCCCGCAGGGTCGCCTCCGTCCCGGGACGCGCCTGGACCTGGAACGCCTCCACCATCCGCCGGAAGAACCCGTCGGCGCGCCGGGGGTCCTGGAGCTGGGCGGCCTTGTACGCGCGGCACGCCGGGTAGGTGCTCCGCACCCGCGTCGTCCGGAGGTACTCCGGGTCGAGCGGGTTCCGGAACATCCCGACGGACTCTCGGATCCAGTCGACGGTCGACCCTTCGTCGACCCCGTACTCCCGCATCCATGCGTCCACGTCGTCGAACGTGCCGCCCATCCGGTACTCCACGACGAGCCCGTCCCCGTAGACCTCGCGCAGCCTCTTGAGCACGGGCTCCAGCCCCCAGCTCCACCAGCACCACGGATCCGCGAAGTGGACGACGCGGACGGGACCTTCAGTCTGGACCTCCATCGCGACCCCGGGGCGGGAGAGGAGCCGCGCGAGATAAGGTTGCTCCAAGTCGCCCGCACGCCCGTCGATCGGGAGGGCGGACCCCGGAGGCCAACCGTCCGCGTGCCCTCCGAAAGAGCTTAGTTCTCACGCCTGATACCCTAGCCCGACGCCTTAAATACGCTGGGGTGCCACTCTCATGGAGTACGCCGACTGTTGGCGGTGACCTGACATGTCCAGCGAGAAGCCGTCCTCTCTCCTCGTCGTCGACGCGGTGAAGGCCCAGGCGTCGAAGTTCAGGGAGACGAAGAACGCCCTCGACGCGCGCGCGAAGGAACTCGAGGCGATGAAGGCCCAGCTCGACGCGGAGCGGGACGACCTCGAAAAGCTCGAGACGAAACTCAAGGCCGACGAGGCGGGGTTCGCGCGGGAGCGCGAGGAGGTCCGGGTCGCGCGACAGGCGATGGACAAGGAGCTCTCCAGCGTGAAGGCAGACCGGGATCGGGTCGGCGCGGAGGAGAAGCGCCTCCAGGACTGGGCGCGGGCCCTCAACGACCGGGAGAAGTCGATCCGGGACGGCGAGGAGAAGATCAAGCGCCTCGAGCACGAGTTCTCGGGGCAGATCAAGGAGTCGGAGATGAAGTTCCAGGCCCTCATCGAGCGGGAGGAGCTCGTCGCCCAGCGGGAGCGATCCCTCGCGGAGACGATCGGCCGGCTCGCCTCGATCGAGAAGGGCCTGTCGAACCGGGAGAAGACCCTCGCGAAGCGCGAGGAGGAACTCATCAAGCTCCAGAACGAGCGGCTATCGGCCCTCGAGGCCCGGGAGAAGGAGCTCCTCAAGATCAGCGAGGAGATGCACGCCCGCCAGAAGGACTCCGTGCAGCAGCACGACTCCCTCGCGGACCTTGAGACCACCTTGAAGAACGAGCTCAACACGATGGCGTCCGAGCGGGAGAAGCTGGCGATGAAGGAACGGAGCCTCCTCGAGGCGGAGAAGTACCTCGCGGCGGCCCTCGAGGCGAGCGGGATCGACCTGCCGCCGGAGCCGACCCACTCCGCCCCGCCCCCGCCCCCCGTGCCCGAGGCCTGGCCGCCCATGCCCGCGGCGCCTCCCCCGAGCGTCCCTCCGCCCCGCCCCGCCGAGCCCGCGAGGCCCGTGGACCTCTCCATGGAGGAGGACCTTGGCGAGGAGCCCGACGCGCGGACGAAGGTCAGCAAGCAGGAGGCCCTCGAGCGGATGACCCGGGCCCTCGAGACGGCGAAGCGGGCCCGCGACGCGGGCCGGAACGTGAGCGAGATCCGGAAGACCCTCAAGCTCGCGCGGAGCGCGTTCGAGTCTGCGGACTACGACAACGCCGCCCGACTCGCGGACGAGATCCTGCGGGAGCTCGAGGCCGTGCTGTTCCCGAAGTGACCCGCGAGGCCACCGGTTTCCAGTGTCGTACGGCGAGCCCGGGGCCTAGCCCCACGGATCCGCGGCGACCTTGGGCCCGCGAGAGTAGCTCCGAGCCACGTTCGCGATGAAGAAGAGCTGGGCCCCGCCCAGGAGGAACGCCCCGACCGTCGCGAGCCAGTTCAGGGTCCACAGGGTCTCCAGGTTCGCGAACTGGCCGTAGTCGTAGTAGCGGCGCGGCATCCCCGCGAGGCCGAGGAAGTGCATCGTGAAGAACACGAGGTTGAGGCCGATGATCGTGAATGCGAAGTGCCAGCGGGCGAGGCGCTCGCTGTACATCCGGCCCGTCATTCGCGGGAACCAGAAATAGAGGCCCGCGAAGACTCCGAGCATCGTCCCGCCGAAGAGGACGTAGTGGAGGTGGGCGACGACCCAGTACGTGTCCTGGAGGGCGTAGTCCACGGGGATGGGGGCCTGGAACACCCCGTTGATCCCCCCGATCACGAACATCGCGATGAAGCCGAGGGCGAAGAGCATGGGCGCCTTGAGCTCGATGGCCCCGCCCCAGAGGGTCATGATCCAATTGAACACCTTGATCCCGCTCGGGACCGCGATCGCGAGGGTGAGGACCATGAACGGCACCCTCGCGGTCAGGCTCATCCCCGTCGTGAACATGTGGTGGGCCCACACTCCGAAGCCGAGGAAGCCGATCGCGACGCTCGACAGGGCGATCGCCTTGTATCCGAAGATGGGCTTGTGGGCGAGCCGCGGGATGACCTCCGAGATGATCCCCATCACAGGGAGGATCATGATGTACACGGCGGGATGGGAGTAGAACCAGAAGATGTGCTGCCAGACGATCGGGGCGCCCGTCGGGGGGGTGAGGAACGTGACCATCCCGTGGCGCTCGAGGAGGAGGATGAACAGGCCCGCGGCGAGGACGGGGGTCGCGAGCATCGTGATCCCCGCCGTCACGAGGACAGACCAGACGAAGAGGGGGAGGTTCTTGAACGTGACCTCGGGCGCCCGGAGCCTCAGGACGGTCACGATGAAGTTGATCGCGCCCATCGTCGAGGAGATTCCGATGAGCTGGAGGCCGACAATCCACAGGTCGACCCCCGTGCTCGGGTCGAAGACGGACAGGGGGGCGTAGCCCGTCCACCCGATCTCCGCGGAGCCCATCCAGAGGATGACCCCCGCGGGGGGGAGGAGCCAGAAGCTCAGGGCGTTGATCCGCGGGAACGCCATGTCCTTCGCACCGATCATCGGCGGGAGCATGAGGTTCCCGAATCCCGCGAGCATGGGGATCGCGACGAGGAAGATCATCGTCGTCCCGTGCATCGTGAAGAGGGCGCTGTACGTCGACGAGTCGACGACCGTCTCCCCGGGGTAGGCGAGCTCGACCCGGATCACGAGGGCGAGGACCCCGCCCAGGATGAAGAAGAGGAAGGAACTCGCGATGTACAGGATCCCGATGTCGTGGTGGTTCGTCGTCGTGAGCCATCGCAGGAGGCCGATCGGCTTCGTCGCAATCGGATGCGCCGTGAGGACCTCGCCCGCCATCGCCTCGACCTCGATCCACAGGCCGGCCCGGGTTCGGGCGGCCGAAGACGGTACCCTAACGTTGGCCAAAAAGGTTTCCACCCTCGCGCCTGCGGATACGACGCGCATCGTAGCGAATGCGCGGCGCGTCGCACCGAATTTCGGCCCACCGTAAACGCTTTAGAGGACCGTGGTGTAGGGGCGTTCGAATGTCGCGTTGGCGTTCCCTCGGCCTCCTCGCGCCGGGGCTCCTCGTCGCCGCCCTCGCAGGGTCCCGCGGCGTCGCCGCAACGGCGCTCACGCCGGGCCAGGTCGCGACGGACGAGCTGTTCGGCCTCGTGCTCCTGTTCGCCCTGGCCATCGGGATCCTCGTGCAGGTCCTCATCGTCGTCGCCGTGCTCCGGTTCCGGAAGACGAAAGGCCGGTCCGCCGGCGTCGCGAACCCGAAGACCCACGATGCGAAGCTCGAGGCTGCGTGGACGATCGTCCCCGCCCTCATCCTCCTCGTCGTGGGGATCGCGACGTTCCAGACCCTCGCGGTCACGGACACGGTCCCCGAGGACGCCGACGTCACCGTGTACGTCATCGCGCGCCAGTTCCAGTGGGAGTTCCACGTCCTGAACGAGACGGGTGTGTGGACGAACACGACGACGGAGTTCACCGTGAAGGTCGGGCAGACGGTCAAGATCCTCCTCGTCTCCGAGGACGTCGCGCATTCCCTCTACATCCCCGATTTCCGTCTGAAGATCGACGCCCTCCCGGGCACGACGAACGTGAACTGGTTCCAGGCCATGGAGGCGGGGGACTTCGAGATCCACTGCGCGGAGTTCTGCGGCGTCAGCCACTACACGATGGCGGGGATGCTCCATGTCGTCCCGTGATGGCGGAGGGGTCCTCCCGCGGACCGTCCTCGTCCTCGTCGCCCTCGCGGCGGTCGGCCTTGGCCCCGCCACATCTTCCGCGCTGGCGGCTGATCCCGCGGTCCGCGCGGACGCGGGCGCGAACATCACCGTGACGATGACCCGCCAGTTCACCTTCACCCCATCGGCGATCCAGGTGGACCCGAACCAGACCGTGAACCTGACCCTCGTCAACGCCCATTCGAGCATCCACAGCTTCACGCTCTTCGCCCAGGCGAACGTCACGGACGCGCCCCTCGACAGCCCGACGGGCATGTACGCGTACAACGACACCCATGCGAAGATCATCGATGTCTGGCTGGGCCCCGGGCAGACCGTGAACGTGAGCTTCACGACGCCCGCGGCGGTCGGGCGCTACCTCTTCGTCTGCATGTACTCGTCCCACTGGCTCACGATGAACGGGTACCTCCTCGTCGGGGCCGAGCCGGTCCCCGCTCCGCAGAACGTGCCCCTGATCCCGGCCATCATGATCGGGACCGTCGCGTTCGCGCTCGTCTTCGCTGCGGGGTACCACCTGCGCGCGGTCCGGGCCGCGCGGCGGGGCCGGTGATCAGCCGGGGGTCTCCGCGGGGGCCGCCGACGTCTCCGGCGGTCGCACGACGGTGAGCACTGCGAGCACGAGGGCCGAGGCGAACACGGCCGTCGCGAGGGCGAGATGGCTCGTCACGACGACGGGGTCCAGGCGGCTGACGATGGTGAGGGCCCCCAGGGTGATCTGCGCGCCGAGGGCAACGAGGCTCATCGAGGCGAGGAGCACGACGACCCGGTCCGCCCGGAACCAGAGGAGGGCGAGGACGAGGGTCGCGAGGAGGATGAGCCCCGTCGCCAGGGCGACCGCGCGATGGACCCACTCGATCGCGATGAGGGGGTCCGCCAGGTTCGGGACGACGGCCCCGTGGCAGAGGGGCCAGTCGGGGCATGCGAGGCCCGCCCCGAGGGCCTTCACAGCCCCCCCGAGGACCATCGTCGCGTACGTGGCGGCAGCGGACAGGATGGCGACGGACCGGAAGAGTCGGCGTCGGTCGCGCAGGGACCCATTCCCCCAGCGGTCCCGCGGAGAGCCTCCTCTGGGATAAACCCTTGTCTCAGCCCGCCGCGCGGGAGGTCCTCGAGCCTCGGACGAGGACCGCCGCGAGACCGAGGATCCCGAGGTCCAGGGCGAACCCGATCACGCAGAGGATGCAGATCGCCTGGATGACGAAGACCTCGACGAGGGTCAGGCCCGCGCCGACGGCGGCGCCAAGGATGCCGAAGAGGAGGATCCAGCGGTCCGTCGGCCAGGGGCCGATGCCCGCGGTCCCCCGGAGGGCGGCCCCCGCGAGGGCGAGGAGGATCCCGAACCCCGCGACGCCGACGACGGCCGTGGGGATCCCGGCGACGGAGGCCCAGGGGCTCTCTCGCACCGCGCTGCAGCTCCAGTACGAGTCGAGGTCGCACCACGTGGAGTCCGCGGCCTCGTACCACTGGTACGTCAGGTAGCCTGCGTCCGCGACCCCGAACGCGGCGAGCACCGCGATGAGGAGGAGGACGTCCCCGCGGGCGAATCCGCCGGCCACGTCACGACCCCAGAAGCGCGTCGAGGGCTGCCGCGTACCATGCGTATCCGTTCGGCGCGCGACCCACGGCTTTCGCGGTGATGACCCCGTTCGCGTCGAGGATGAATGTCGTGGGCGTGGACTGGACCTGATACGCGTTCCGGACCGTCCGGGCCGTGGTGTCCATCCCGTACACCCAGTTCGTTCCGTGGTCGGCCTTGAACTGCTCGATCGTCGCGGGGGTGTCGGCGCCCCCGGTCCAGTCGATGAGGCTCACGCTGAGGAACCGGACTCCCCGCACGGAGTAGTTGAGGTAGACGAACTGGAGGACGTCGAGCGCCTCCGACTGGCACGCCCCGCAATCCACGTCCATGAGGTCCAGGACGACGGGCGAGTTGCGGTAGTCGGAGAGGGAGATCGTCGCGCCCGTCGACGTCGCCACGGTGAAGTTCGGGGCCACCTGGCCCACCCCGGGTCCGACCCCACCGAACGGGTTCCAGATCACGAGAATCAAGACGGCCGCAACGGCCACGGAGACGATCGCGATCCACTGCTTCCCCTTCGCGGTGATTGTGGGGCGGGCAGCTGTCTTCGCCTGGGTCGCCTCCCTGCGCTCCTCCTCCGTGAAGGCCGTCTCGAGGTCGACATCCGCGCGAGGGTGTTGGTTCCGGAGGTGGCGCTCGAGGTTCTCGAGCTTCACGGAAACGCCGCATACGGGGCACTTCTTCTGGGCCATCGTCTTCCCGCGGGAGGGATTGGACCCGTCATAAAACTTGAGTCCGTACCGTGGGGGTGTCCCGGGTCTTCCCGGGACGGGAAGGCGGGAAATAGATGGACGCGGTTGACTCCCCGGGTCGTTCCATGGTCGAGGCCTCCCTGCCGTTCGCCTCCCGTCGGTCCCCCGTGTACGCGACGCGCGGGGTCGTCGCATCGAGCCAGTCCCTCGCGTCCCAGACGGGCCTCGAGGTCCTCATGCGGGGCGGGAACGCCGCGGACGCGGCTGTCGCGACGGCGGCCGCCCTCAACGTGACGGAGCCCTGTTCCACGGGCCTCGGGGGCGACTGTTTCGCCCTCTACTACGAGGAGGCCTCAGGTACGATCACGGCCCTGAACGGGTCGGGCCGGGCGCCCGCGGGGTTGTCCCTCGACCTCCTGAGGGAGGAGGGCCTCTCGAACGCCCTCCCCCCGTACCACGCCCACACGGTCACAGTGCCCGGCGCATGCGCGGGGTGGTGCGACCTCGCGGAGCGCCACGGCTCTCTGGGGCTCGACGCGATCCTCGCGCCCGCGGTCCGGCTCGCGGAAGAGGGCTTCCCCGTGTCGTCCCTGACCGCGAACGCCTGGGCTCACGGCGTCCCGCAGCTCCGGGGCTCCCGTGGGGGCAAGGCGCTCCTCGTCCGGGGCCGCGCCCCGAAGGCGGGCGAAGTGTTCCGGAACCCGGGCCTCGCGGCGACCCTCCGGGCGATCGGGAAGGGTGGAGCCGACGCGTTCTACCGGGGGGAGATCGCGAAGCGGATCGCCGCTGCGGTCCAGGAGAAGGGCGGCGTCCTGTCGGAGGAGGACCTCTCGGCCCATCGATCGACGTGGGACGCTCCGATCCACACGACGTACAAGGACGTCCGCGTCCATGAGTGCCCGCCGAACGGCCAGGGCCTCGTCGCCCTCCTCGCACTCAACATCCTCTCAGAGTTCGATCTCCCGCGGGAGGCCCTCGGCGTCGACCGGCTCCATCTCCTCGTCGAGGCGTTCCGCCTCGCGTTCGCAGACGGCGGCGCCTACCTTGCGGACCCCGCGACGGTCCCTGTGCCCGTCGAGGGCCTCCTCTCCCGATCGTACGCGCAGGAGAGGGCCCGCCGCATCGACCCGACCCGCGCGAACCTCGACCACCGGCCGGGCACGCCTCCCGCAGGCCGTGACACCGTGTACTTCTGCGTCGTGGACGGTCGCGGGAACGCCTGCTCGTTCATCAACAGCAACTACATGGGCTTCGGCACGGGGATCGTCCCCGAGAGGACGGGCTTCTCCCTCCAGAACCGCGGCCACAACTTCTCCCTGGACCCGAGGCACCCGAACGCCCTCGCCCCGCGGAAGCGGCCCTATCACACGATCATCCCGGGGATGGCCACGCGGGAGGACGGGTCTCTGTACGGTCCCTTCGGGGTCATGGGGGGCTTCATGCAGCCTCAGGGCCATGTCCAGATCCTCCTGGCCCTCCTCGAGGATGGCCTTGACCCTCAAGCGGCGCTGGACCGCCCGCGGGTGTGCCTCGACGGCGGCAAGCCGGACGGCTCCGTGGCCGTCGAGGCGGGCGTCCCGCGGGAGACCGTTGCGAACCTCGCCGCCCGCGGCCATCCCGTGTTCCCCGTGTCCGGTCACGACCGCGCCCTCTTCGGCCGCGGGCAGGTCATCCTGCGCGATCCCGAAACGGGCGTCCTCTGCGCGGGGAGCGATCCCCGCGCGGACGGCTGCGCGGCGGGCTTCTGAGCCGCCGGGATGGCAGGAAAGATGGGGACGCAGGGATTTGAACCCTGATCGACGGGTTTCTTCCACGCGGGGAGCGACCCACGCGTGTTGTCGCGAACCATGGGTCTCCGCTCCAGTCTGTCATCACCGGATCAGCAAACCCGTTCGCGGTCAAGCCCATGACTGGAGCCCGTAATTCTACCAGGCTAAACTACGTCCCCATGGAGCCTGTGCGGGGTGCGGGAAGCCGAGGACTCGTTATTTAACTTTGCCTGGCCCGGCCGCGGGCGAGGGCCGCGCCAGGATAGGGAACAATCACCGTTGCCGCATCTTCTGCTCGCGCTTGCGTCGGCGCATCCGCTTCTTGCGCCACTTCCAGCGCATCTGGCCGCGCTTCTTCCACGCGCGCGAAGAACGTTTCATCGGGCTGCCGCCGCGCCGTATTCGGCCCCCTGATAAGAACCTTACTACGAATGGAGGGAGGAATGTATCCGGTACGAATGGCGTGTCCCCCGCAATGTCGCGCATCGAGGCTCCCGTGTGCATCTTCCGCGATCGGGACGGGACCGTGCGGGAGGCGACGGTCCCCCTCGGGGAGCCCGACCCGTTCGACGTGCCCGCGGACCTCTACTGCGGCACATACGAGGTCGCGAAGGGCCTGTTCGGACCCCCCGCGCTCGGCTCCATCGAGATCACGATCTTCAACACCCGTTCCTACCGGCGGGATTCGGCCCTCGAGGAGGAGGCGAAGGAGCGGATCGTCCAGGCGATCCTGCGGAAGGAGGGACCCGAGATCGTGCAGTCCGCAGGCGGTCCCTCCGCGTTGAAGGCGCGGATCGAGGTCGACACCTGGTGGTACGAGCCTTCCGACCCGAGGGCACCGCGCCGTCACCGGGACCGTGCGTAGAATACGTTCCCGGGGCCGATGTAGTCAGGCCCCTCGCCCCACGCGAGGTGGATGCCGCCCCAGGGGTCGCGGGCGATCCCGTAGTAGTCCCCGTACGTGAACTCGAAGCCCAGGTCGCTCTGGTACCGGAACCCGAGGTTCGCGTTCACGATGACCTCCCGACCGAACGTCGCGCCGCCGTCCTCCGAGGTCCGGTAGTACACGTTGAACGCGCCCATCCGGTTGTCCATCCAGGAGACGTGGACCTGGCCCCGGAGCCCGCCTTCGATCACGGGGAACAGGTGGTATGCTCGGCTCACGCCGTCCGCGTGGACGGGCGTCCGCGCGGACCACGTGCGGCCGCCGTCCCGGGACGCCTGGAGCCAGACGATCGGGGGCCCGCCGTCCGCGAGGCCCGCGTTGTACGCGACGTACACGGCGTCCGCCGCGTCCGCGGACACGACCATCTGGGGGCCCCAGAAGTCCCAACCGCAGTACGTGGGGCAGGAGGGGCCGGGCGGAAGGTCCTCCGCAATCGTGATCATGGACCACGTCCGCCCGCCGTCGATGGACTTCGTGAGGAAGACCTCCTGGGGGCCGAGGGCGTTCCCGGACTGGTGGACGCCGACCCAGCTGAAGTAGACGGCCCCGCGGGAGTCGACGACCCCGCCCGACGTGAGGCTCCAGCCCGTGTCCTTCGCGCGGGAGTTGATCATCGTCGAGGTGAACGTGCGTCCGCCGTCGTGGCTCGAGGCCACGTAGAACCGCTGGGCGATGCTGAACGAGACGTAGACGTCGGCCCCTTGGACCGCGAGCCCGACCTTGTCCGTCCACGAGTTTTTCGCGTCCGTGTTCACGGGGACCTGGCGGGACCACGTCTCCCCGAAGTCGTCGGACCGCTGGACGACCGTGTCCTTCGAGTCCATGTACGCGACGAAGACAGTCCCGCGCGCGTTCACGGCAACCTGGAGATCGATTTGGTACTGGTCCCCCGTGCCCCGCGGGAACGGGTTCAGGGGCCTCGGGCGGCCCCACGTCAGGCCGCCGTCGTGGGAGACCTGGATGAGGGCCGCGGGGCTCGAACACGTGTCGCAGCCCGGGACATCCCCGTAGTGGGCCCACGCAACGTACACGTTGCCATTGCCGTCCGCTGCGACGTCGGGCTCCCAGTCGTCCCCCCGCGGAAAGCCGATGAGGACGGGAGCCGAGAACGTCGCCGTGACCGCGGAAGCCGCGGGCGCGGAGACGAGGATGATCAAGACGAGGGCCAGCCCAGTTATGTACGAGACACGCAAGGACGAGAACCTCCTCGGGCCTCGGGATGGGCCTCCACGGGCATAAAGGGAACGGCTTCCGCCGTCATGACCTCGGCGCGTCCGCGGACCCTTTCGGTGAGCGGCCCCGAGGCCCCCGGGCCCTCCCCCGGTCCCTCAGGTACGCCGCGGCGACGACGGCCCCGCCGCCTGCGAACACGTAGGACGGGAGGGTCGACCGGGCCACGAGGTTCGCGACGTAGTCCGCCGGGAGGTCGATGGGCCCGAGCTTCCCGTCGGAGAACAGGAGGAGGAGGAAGATGAGCTCCCCCAGGAAGACGGCGGCCATCGTGAGGCCTCCCGCGAGAACCGGCAGCTTCCCATCCGCCCGGCCCGCCCCCCGCTCCAGGCCGAAGGCGACGAGGAGGGCGATGGGAATCGCCACGAACCCCAGGAGGTAGCCCCGGAACCAGATCGCGGCGCCCCAGAGGACCGCCCCGAGGAGCGTCGCAGCGGACCCGTAGGCGAGGGCCCTCCTCCAGCGGACGGCGGCCCTCCCGTGCCCCGGGGATGCCCCTGCGCTCTCGGCCGCGGCCGGGGTGGGGGCGAGGGTCGCCGCCCACGTCGGGGCGGACCGGGCGCCGCAGGCCCGGCACGTCGCCCACCCGTCCCCCGCGTACGACAGGTCCATGCCGTAGCAGACGGGGCACCGGACGGCCATGCCCTCCCGCCACGGGATCCCGGCCACGCGGAAGACAGGGTCGCGCCGGTGGATAAAGGATGCCGTCCCCGCGGGGGTCCGAGGAATGGGTTAAGGCCGTGGGGGTCATTGCGGGGCGGGGGACCCACCGTGCCGAACCTCACGAGGAGCATCGTGCGCAAGAGCCTGCGGGCGCAGCCGGACGAGCCGATCCTGATCACCGCATCGCCCCATACGGTCGACCTGGCGACGGACGTCGCCGTGGAGGCCTATCGGGCGGGCGCAGCCGCCGCGGCGGTCCTGTTCTGGTGCGGTCTCTTCAGGTACTCGAGCGTCTTCCGCGTGCCTCGCGACGCCCCCAAATAGGCACACAAACGTCGGCAGGAGAGCGGGACACGTGATTCGGCTCGTCGCGTAGGCCTTGAGCGGACCCGGTGGGATTCGAACCCGGGTCAGCGTCCTCGCCCTGTGAACCACCGGTCGTACGCTCGGTGATCCACGATTTCCACGATGACGACGTATCGCTCGCCGCGGTCGCGCACGATCGTGTAGAGGAGCCGCCAGAACGACGGAAGGTCCTCCACGAACAGGTTCTCCAGCCCGTGCCTGTCCTTCAGAGCGCTCGGGATTTGCCGCTTCTTCACGACCTCGCCATGGAGGCAGTCTGCCAGGAGGACGGGTCGGAGGGCGCGAACCCTCCGAGCGATGGAGGTGGACTCGCCGTCCGGACTGGCTTCAAGGGCCGTAAGCGAATCCGCGGCCGAAGCGGACAAAACGATGTCTTTTGCGTGCAGCCCCATCAGAGCCGCGGCCCCGTGCGAATCGCCTCGAGGAGTTCGGGCGAGACCTCAGGGACCCAGAGCAGGCCCTTGCTTCCCTCCGCGACGAGGCCGTGGCCGCCGAGAAAGTTCAGCACGGCGTTCAGGTTCTGGCGCGTGGTCGAGTGGCCCCATGCTGCGAGGATTGCCAGGAGCCGGTTCCGGCTGACGGGGCCCTCCGCCCTCTGGAGCGCGGCGAGGACATACTCGATCGTCTCGAGGGTGGGGTTGGCCCCAGGCCGGGCATATGTTGGCCTCGGCGCCTTCGTGAGCTGCGCCATGCCCCACTATATGTATTCATATAGTATATGTATCCTTGTATCCCCATGGGGCGCGGCGGACCCCTGAAGGGTTCGTGGGACGGACCCGGAGGGATTCGAACCCTCGATAGCCGGATTAGAAATCCGGTGCCCTATCCGTGCTAGGCGACGGGTCCGGCCGACGGCACGGTGCGGGGGTCTTATGTACCCATCGACCCCCAACCGCCCGGGAGGGATGGAGGAGGGGCCCCTCGAATACATACTGTCTCGACGCAGGCCTATTGACCCCCTTCCCGTGCTCCCACCCCCGAGGGTTTGGCCGCAATGAAGGTCATGGTCATGGGTGCGGGTGCCATCGGGAGTGTGACTGCCACGGTCTTGGCCAGGTCCAAGGTCGTGGACGAGATCGTCGTCGCCGCGAGGCGCGGGGAGCAGGCACGTGCCCTCGCGAAGAAGATCGGGAAGAAGCACGTAACCGCGAAGGAGCTCGACGCGGACCGCGTGCCGGACATGGTCAAGGCGTTCAAGGGCTTCGACATGATCGTGAACCTCGTCCTCCCGCGGTTCAACATGAAGATCATGGAAGCGTGCCTCAAGGCCGGAGTCCACTATACGGACACGGCGACGGACCTCGCCCTCGCGAAGGAGAAGGCCGGGGACGTCGTCAAGAGGACCCCGGAGCAGATCCAGCTCGACCTCGACGACGATTGGAAGGACGCGGGGCTGAGCGCCCTCCTCGGCTGGGGCTGCGACCCGGGCCTGTCCAACATCTTCGCGCGGTACGGGGCCGACCGGCTCGACAAGGTCGAGTACATCAAGGTCCGGGACGGAGACAACAGCGTGATCGAGGGCTACGACTTCGCGTCGATGTGGTCCGCGGACACCCTGATCGAGGAGGTCCAGATGGACGCCCTCGCCTTCTATGACGGCAAGTTCGTCCGCGTGGGGACGGCCAAGGGGGAGGAGGTCTACCCGTTCCCGCCCCCGGTGGGCCCGCAGACCGTGTACAACGTGGACCACGAGGAGCAGAACACGCTCCCCTTGTTCATCGGGAAGGGAATGCGGAATATGGACTTCAAGCTCAGCCTCCCCAAGGAGTTCGCCCAGTTCGTCGCCCTCGCGAAGAAGTGGGGGATGACGTCGGCGGAGCCGATCGAAGTCCGGAGCAAGTTCCACAACACGCGGGTGAAGGTCGCCCCGCGGGACGTCCTCACGGCCCTCCTCCCCGTGCCCACGGAGCTCGGGGCGAACGTGAGCGGGGCCACGTGCATCGGGTCCGAGGTCGTCGGGGAGAAGAACGGGAAGCGGACGGGCTGGTTCATCTACACCCTGATGGACCATCAGGACACATGGAAGAAGTTCGGGTTCAACGCGGTCGCCTACACGACGGGCGCCCCGCCCGTCGTCGGGATCGAGATGTTCGGCCGCAAGGAGATCACCCGGCGGGGCGTGTTCCCGCCCGAGCTCCTGGATCCCGTGCCGATCCTGAAGCACATGCCCGACGTCGGCGTGCCGTGGTTCGAGCAGCCCGTGAGGGTCTGAGGGGGCGGGCCTCACGGCCCCGGGGGGCTCACCGAGCCCCCTGCTACCTTTTCGGATAGCGACCCGGGAAGGTTCATGTAGGGGCGCGCCGTCCGGACGAGTCCAAGGGTGAGCATGAAGGCCGTCCTCCTCGGAGCCGGGGCGATCGGCTCCGTGATCGCCTCCCTCCTCGGCCGTCGGGAGGAGGTCGAGCACGTCCTCGTCGCGGACCGGAGCCTCGACGCGGCGAAGGCCCTCGCGACGACGCACGACGGCGGGCGGCTCGAGGCCGCGCGGATCGACGCGTCCGACGTCGACGGGATGGCGAAGGCCTTCCGCGGGTATGACCTCGTCCTCAACGTCGTCCTGCCGCGGTTCAACCTCAAGATCATGGACGCATGTCTCAAGGCGGGCGTCCACTACATGGATGCGGCGACGGACCTCGCCCTCGCGCGGGAGAAGCCCGGGGACGCGGTCAAGGAGACGCCGTACGCCCAGCAGCTCCGCTACGACGACGGCTTCCGGGCCGCGGGCCTCACAGCCCTCCTGGGCATGGGCGCGGATCCGGGCCTGTCGAACATCTTCGCCCGCCTCGGGGCGGACCGCCTCGACACGGTCGAGGAGGTCCTCGTGCGGGATGGGGACAGCGGGCAGGTCCAGGGGCACGAGTTCGTGGCCCTGTGGTCCCCCGACACCCTGATCGAGGAGGTCCTCATGCCCGCCCTCGCGTTCCGCGACGGGCGGTTCGTGCGCCTGGGATCCCTCGAGGGGGAGGAGGTGTTCGACTTCCCGCCCCCCGTCGGGCCCCTGACCGTGTACAACGTCGACCACGAGGAGACGGAGACCCTCCCCCTCTTCATCGGGAAGGGGATCCTCCGGGCGGACTTCAAGCTCGCGATCCCGAAGGATCTCGCGACCGCGCTGAGCGTCTTCCAGCGGTTCGGCCTCCACGCGGGTACGATGATGGAGGTCGAGGTCAAAGGGAGCGGGGAGCGCGTTCGGATCGCGCCGCGGGACATCCTCACGGCCCTCCTGCCGAACCCCAAGGACCTCGCCGCGAAGGTCCGGGGGGCCGCGTCGATCGCGGTCGTCGTGCGAGGGACGAAGGGCGGCAAGAGGGACGGCTGGATGTTCTGGTTCGTCCTCGACCACCAGGAGACGTTCCGGAAGTTCGGGTTCAACGCGACGGCGTACCCGGTCGGCGCGCCCATGGCGATGTCCGCCCTCATGATCGGGAAGGGCGAGATCGCGCGGCGGGGGGCCTTCCCTCCCGAGGTCCTCGACCCCATGCCCTTCTTCCGGCGTCTCCCCGAGTTCGGGATCCTCGTCCGCGAGAAGCGCCTGCCGTAGGCCGGCTCAGGGCAGGTCCCGGAAACCCGGGACGCCGCCGAGGGTTCGCGCGGCCCGCACGCTCCGCACGATGGCCCGGGCCGTCTCCCGCACCGCGACGTGGGCGAGGGCGTCGAGGGCCCGGTGGTCCACCCGCTTCCCTCCGGGGCGGGCGACCCTGAACCCGAGGATCGTGTCCCCGTCCGTCGACATGTGGGCGGGCCGGACGGCAAGGGCGATCCCGTCGTGGGCGAGCTCGACGAGCCGCGCGAGCTGCTCGTGGTCCACGGGGGCGTCCGTGCCGAGGACGCCGATCGTCGTCCCGGATCGGGGCGCGGAGCCGCGGACGTAGGCGTCGAGGACGTCGTCCATCTCAAGGAACCCCTTCCCCGACGGCCCGAGGGTCCCCCCGATCGTCCGGCCCTCGAAGGGGTCGAACACGTTCCCCACGCAGTTCGAGACGAACATCGCGCCCACGGTCCACACGCCCACCCGGGCCGCACTGCTCCCGAGGCCCCCTTTCGTCCCGCCCTTGCCCCCCTTCAGGTCGAAGAAGGGGCCCACGGTGGCGCCCGTACCGGCCCCGATGTTCCCCTCCCGAACGCGGTCCGTCATCGCAGCCTCGCAGGCCTTGCGACCCATCGAGGCGTAGTCGACCCCGAGCACGTCCGCGAAGCCGAGGTCGTAGATGTTCGTGCCCATGACCGCGGGGAGCTTGCCGCCTCCCTCGGGCTCCGCGAGGCCCTCCTCGAGGAGGACCTCCCGGATCCCCGTCGCCGCGTCGAACCCGTAGATGTCCCCGCCCGTGAGGAAGAGGGCGTGCCGCTCGATGAATGTCTTCCCGAGCCCCGAGGCCGCCGTGTCGAAGCTCCCCGGCCATCCACCCCGGTGGTCCGCGAAGGCCATCGCGGGGCGGTCGAAGAGGACGACCGTCGTCCCCGTCCTTCGCCGGAGGTCCTGGGCGTGGCCCACCCGTACGCCGCGGAGGGCCGTCAGGGTCCCGTTCGCGAGGGTCATCGTCGCACCTGCCCCCGGAACTCACGGGGACCGATAAAGGCCGCCCCCCGGAGGCCCGCGAAGCCTCGCCCCCGGGCATGAATCGCTATAAACCAGGGACCCTTAGGTTCCGGGGGTCCCCATGAACGCGATCGTCGAGGTCGACGGCCTCCGGAAGGTCTTCGAGCCGGACATCCGAGCGGTCGACGGGATCTCGTTCCGCGTGGACCGGGGCGAGGTGTTCGGCTTCCTCGGCCCCAACGGGGCGGGGAAGAGCACGACGATCAAGGTCCTCACGACCCTCCTCCGGCCGACGTCGGGCGGGGTCCGCGTGGACGGCCACGACGTCGTGCGGGAGGCCGCCGCGGTCCGCCGGGTCATCGGGTACGCAGCCCAGGAGGTCGGCGTGGACGACGACCTCACGGGGCGGGAGAACCTCGTCCTCCAGTGCCGGCTGTACCACCTCCCTCCGGGGCAGATCCCGGACCGGGTCGACGAACTCCTCAAGACCGTGGACCTCGGAGAGGCCGCGGACCGTCCCGCGGGGACCTACTCCGGCGGGATGCGGAAGCGCCTCGACCTCGCGATGGGCCTCATCCACAAGCCCAAGCTCCTCTTCCTCGACGAGCCCACGACGGGACTCGACCCCCAGAACCGGCGGGCCCTGTGGGAGTACATCAAGGGCCTCAACGACGCGGGCACGACGATCTTCCTGACGACCCAGTACATGGAGGAGGCGGACCGGCTCGCGGACCGGCTCGCGATCATCGACCGCGGGCGGATCGTCGCGGAGGGCACCCCCGCCGCCCTGAAGGCGGAGATCGGGGCCGACGTCGTCCAGATCGCCTTCCGGGAGGACGGCGGGGAGGCCGCGGGGCGGGCGAGGTCCGTCCTCGCCCAGATCCCCGGGATCACGGGGGTCCAGGACTTCGAGGACGGGCTCTCCGTGTACGCGCAGGGCGGGCCCGCCCTCGTGCCCCAGATCGTCCGGGCGCTGGACGCCGCCCACGCGGAGGTCGCCCGCCTCACCCTCGCGGGCCCCTCCCTCGACGACGTCTTCCTGAAGCACACGGGGCACACGATGCGCGTGGAGGAGGTCCGGCGGCCGAGCCGCATGCTCATGGGGCGGGGACGGAGGCGGCGGCGATGAGCGACGGGAACGTGATCGTCGAGAGCTACGTCGTCTTCGGCCGCTGGATCCGGAAGACCCTGCGGACCCCCGCGTTTCTCTTCTTCTCCCTCGTCCAGCCGATCGTGTGGTTCGTCCTGTTCACGCAGTCCTTCGCCCGGATCGCGGACATCCCGGGCTTCCTCGCCCTCACGGGGACGGACTCCTACCTGACGTACTTCAGCGCCGCCGTGATCCTCCAGACGATCATCGCCTCCTCCATGCAGTCCGGGATGGGGATGGTCACGGACATGGAGAGCGGCTTCCTCGACAAGCTCCGGGTCGCCCCGATCCACCGGATCTCGATCCTCACGGGAAAGGTCGCGAGCGACGGCTTCCGGATTCTCATCCAGACCCTCGTGATCGTCGCCCTCGGGGCCGCCCTCGGGGTCCGGATCGCCTCGGGGGTCCCGGGGCTCCTCGTGATCCTCGCCCTCGCGGTCCTGTTCGGGATGGCCTGGGCGGGGATCTCCATGTTCATCGCCCTCGCGACGAAGAACTCGGAGGCGACCCTCATGATCTCCATGCTCACCACGTTCCCCCTCCTGTTCCTATCGACGGCCGTCATGCCAAAGGCGTTCCTCCCCGAGTGGGTCCAGGGCGTGGCGACGTACAACCCCCTGAGCTACATCGCGGACGCCCTTCACGCCCTCACGATCTCGGGGTTCGAGTGGGGCGCCCTCGGCGGTGCGTTCGCGATCGTGGCCGTCGTGGGCGCGGTGACCCTCCTCGCGACGACGGCGATGTTCCGCCGCGCCGTGTCCGCGTGAGGACCCGAGCGTTTACGTAGGACGGGCGCGTGGCGGCGCCGATCCCATGACGACGGTCCGCCTCGAGACGACGATGGGCGACGTGACGATCGAGCTCTTCGAGGACACGATGCCCTTGACCGCAGGCAACTTCCGGAAGCTCGTCGAGAAGGGCTTCTACCACGGGGTCGTGTTCCACCGGGTCATCCCGGACTTCATGATCCAGGGCGGGGACCCGACGGGGACGGGCCGGGGCGGGCCCGGGTACACGATCCGGGACGAGTTCACGCCGGACAACCGGAACGCCCGCGGGACGATCTCCATGGCGAACGCGGGGCCGAACACGGGCGGGAGCCAGTTCTTCATCAACACGGTCGACAACCGCTCCTTGGACCGCAAGCACCCCGTGTTCGGCACGGTCGTCGCGGGGATGGAGGTCGTCGACGCGATCAGCCGGGTGCCCCGCGACGCGGCCGACCGGCCGCGGAAGGAGGTCGCGATCCGGAAGGCCCGGGTCGTCTGACGCTCCCGCGCTCGACGCAGGTTCATGTGGGACGGCGGCGTGGGCGTGGGCGGCCCCATGTCCCTCTCCTTCGACTCGACGGTCCTCCTGAACCACGGCATCCGCATGCCGGTCCTCGGCCTCGGGGTGTTCCAGACGCCTCCCGGCCGCGCGACCCTGGACGCGGTCCTCGCCGCCTTCGACGCGGGCTACCGGCTCATCGACACCGCGCGGATCTACGGGAACGAGGCGGACGTCGGGGAGGCGATCCGCGCGAGCGACCTGTCACGGGACGAGATCTTCGTCACGACGAAGCTCTGGAACACGGACCACGGGTACGACGAGGCCCTCCTCGCGTTCGAGGCGAGCCGGCGGCGGATGGGCCTCGATCACGTGGACCTGTACCTCATCCACTGGCCCGTCCAGGGGGCGCGGCTCGAGTCATGGAAGGCCCTGACCCGCCTCCTCAAAGAGGGACGGTGCCGGGCGATCGGGGTCAGCAACTACATGGTCCGTCATCTCGACGAGCTCGTCGGCGCCGCGGACGTCGTCCCGGCGGTGAACCAGATCGAGGTGAGCCCGTTCCTCCAGCCGCGGGCCGCGATCGCGCGCTCGAAGGATCTCGGGATTCAGGTCGAGGCGTATAGCCCTCTCACGAAGGCCCGCCGGCTGAGGGACGCGACCCTCCGCGCGGTCGCGGGCCATGTCGGCCGCTCCCCCGCCCAGGTCCTCCTCCGGTGGGGACTCCAGAAGGGCTTCGTCGTGATCCCGAAGTCCGCCCGCCCCGAACGGATCCGGGAGAACGCGGCCGTCTTCGACTTCGAGCTCAGTGTCGAGGACATGGCCCTCCTCGACGGCCTCGACGAGGGCCTCCACACGGGCTGGAACCCCGAGGCGGCCCCCTAGGGCGACCCGGACGTGGGACTCGCCCCCGAGAATGGGCGGGGAACGATTAAGACCCCCCCGTCACCTCTCTTCCGGGTTGGCATTCTCCTGAGCATGGTCAAGCGGGTGAAGACAAAGATCTGCCTCGTCGGCGACCAGGCCGTCGGGAAGACGTCCCTCATCCGGAGATACGTCCTCGAAGAGTTCGACGACCACTACATGATGACCCTTGGGACGAAGGTCTCGAAGAAGATCATCGCCCTCGACTTCCCCGACGAGGACCTCGGAGTCCAGCTCGAGGCGGGCATCTGGGACATCATGGGCCAGCCGGGCCTCCTCGACCTCCTCAAGGAGGCGTACTTCACGGGGGCCCACGGGATCCTCGCCGTCGTCGACATGACGTCGCCGCAGACCCTGCTGACCTTGAAGAGCTGGATCCGGAGCGTGGAGCGGATCACGGGCCCCGTCCCCACGTTCGTCGCGGTGAACAAGGTCGACCTCAAGGAGCGGCACCTCTTCGCCATCGAGGAGGTCGAGGCCGTCGCCCGCGAGCTCGGCTGCGACTATCTCCCGACGTCCGCGAGGACAGGGGAGAACGTCGAGGAGGCGTTCCGGCGTCTCGCGTCCCTCATCTCCGAACGGTCCCTCGGGTTCGGCCGGGGCGCGTGGGAGCCGCCTCCCCGGACCGCGGTCCCCTGATCCGCCCGGACGCGTTCATCCCAGAGCGGCGGCCCGCCGCACGAGATCCCTGCCGATCACGACCCGTTGGATCTCCGTCGTCCCGTCGACGACCTGCAGCATCTTCGCGAGGTCGATGAACCGGGCGAGCGGGTAGTCCTGGAGCCATCCGTAGGCCCCGAGGACCTCGCTGCACGCGACGGCCGCGCGCAGGGCCGCGTCGGGGCAGAAGCGCTTCGCATGGGCCACCGCGACGGAGCCCTCCGGGGTGCCGATGAGGCCCGCGGCCTTCCGGGTCAGGAGGCGTCCCGCCTCGAGGTCCGTGGCGGCGTCCGCGAGGGACCACTGGATCCCCTGGAAGTCGAGGACCCTCTGCCCGAAGAGGCGCCGGTCCCGCGCGTACCGCAGGGCGACGTCGAGGGCCTCCGCGTGGAGGCCGTTCGCGATCGCCGCGATGTCGCAACGCGCGAGGTCAATCGCCCCGAGGGCGGCCCGGAGGCCGTGGCCCGGCGGCGCCAGCACGCGGCCCGGAGCCCCATCGAGGACCATTTCCCCGATGGGCAGAAACGGCGCCCCCGCCTTCCGGTACGGCTCCGAAAACGTGACCCCGCCGCCCTCCCGCTCGACGGCGAACATCGCGATGTCCTTGTGCCCCGGCTCCTTCGACGTCTTCGCGACGACGAGGAAGAGGTCCGCGACCCCCGCAAGGGAGACCCACGCCTTCCGGCCCGTGAGCCGCCAGCCGTCAGCGCCCTCCCCGGCGAGGGTCGTGAGGGCGGAGGCATCGGAGCCGCCCTGCGGCTCCGTCAGGGAGAAGCCGCCGAGGGCCTGTCCGCGGACGAGCCGCTCCCCCCACGCCTTCCTGAGCCCTGGGTCTCCCCCGCGGGTGACGGCCATCGCGACCGCGTTGTGCATGGAGAACGTGAACGCGAGGGCGGCGTCCCCGCGGCCCAGGGCCTCGAACACGGCCATCCCGTCGGGGAACGTGAGGTCGAGGCCTCCCGCGTCCGCGGGACTGAAGAGTCCCGTGAGGCCTGACGCGGCCACGGCCTCCCGCGGGTAGTGGGCCCCGCGGGACCACGCCTCGAGGTTCGGGCGCACCTCCGCGTCGACGAAGCGCCGCGCGTCCGCGATCGCCTTCTCCGCGGAGCCCGACACGTCCGTCGCGCGGGCCGCGTCTCCCTTCCCTCCCATGGTCGCCCCGGCCGACGGATGGGCCGCCGTCGGATAATCCCTTCGGCCCCGGGACCGTGGGGCCCGGACTGAATGAACTGTACGTTCCATAGGACTATCCCCCCCGTCCGGTTCACGTCCCGAAAAACACCGGGAGGAAGGTCCGATGGCCGACTACGTTGCCCGTCTTAAGCAGGCTGTGATCGACTACGATATGGAGGGCGTGGAGAAGCTCGCCCGGGAAGCCCTCGATCAGGGCCTGGACCCGCTCGACGGGATTGAGAAGGGCCTCGCCGCGGGGATCCGCGAGGTCGGACAGCGGTTCGGCGCGGGGGACCTGTTCCTCCCCGAGCTCGTGATGGCCGCGGAGACGATGCGGACCGGGGTCGCCGTCCTCGAGCCCCATGTGAAGAAGGACGGCCGCGCGCGGGTCGTCCACCGGGTCGTCCTCGCGACGGTCCAGGACGACATCCACGAGATCGGGAAGAACCTCGTCGCCACGTTGCTCACCGCGAACGGCTTCGAGGTCGTGGACCTCGGGGTGAACCAGCCCGGGGACTCGATCCTGCAGAAGGCCCAGGAGGTCGGGGCCGAGCTCGTCGGGGTGTCGGCCCTCATGACGACGTCCATGCCGCGGATGAAGGAGCTCCTCTCCAGCGCGGAGTCGAAGGGGGACCGGTCCCGCCGGAAGTACATCGTGGGCGGGGCCCCCGTGACGGACCAGTACGCGAAGGAGATCCGCGCGGACGGCACCGCCGGCGACGCCTCTGGGGCCGTCGTGCTCGCGCGCAACCTCGTGGGGGAACGCGCGTGACGGGCATCCCCATCCGCCGACCCTATCCCGTCCTGACGAAGGAGGACATCCGACAGATCCACGAGGCCGCCGCGGCGGGCCTGGAGCGCGTGGGCGTCCAGGTCGGCTCCGCGGAGGGCCGGCGGCTCTTGAGGGAGGCCGGCGCGACGGTCGACGAGACGACGGAGGTCGCGAAGATCCCGCGCGCCCTCGTGGACGAGATCGTCAAGGCCCGGAAGGTCCGGGTCGTCCTGCGGGGCCGGGACGCGTCCCAGGACGCGGACCTCGACTTCAACCACGTCCACCTGTGCAACGACGGCACGGGGCCCCTCACCCTGGACTTCGAGAGCGGGGAACGCCGGCTCTCGACGAGCGAAGACCTCGCGCAGAGTGCGCGGGTGTCCAACGCCCTCGAGAATCTCCACGTGTTCTGGCCCATGGTCACGGCCCAGGATGTCCCGCCGAGCGTGCGGGACTACGTGGACCTCAAGGTCTCCCTCATGAACACGCCCAAGCACATCCTCTACGCGAGCGGGGCGAGCGGGGACCAGGCCCGGCGCCTCGTGCGGATGGCCGCCGCCGTGGCCGGCGGGGAGAAGGCCCTCCGACGTCGCCCGATCATCTCCTCCGTCCAGACGACGATCGCCCCCCTCCAGCATGACGGCGGGATGATGGACGCCGCGTTCGCGTTCGGAGCGGCCGGCGTGCCGGCCGCGATCTTCACGATGCCGACCCCGGGCGCCTCGGGCCCGGTGACCCTCGCGGGGTCCGTCGCCGTCGCGGCGATGGAGTTCCTCGCGGCGATGGTCGAGTGCCGCCTCGCGAACCCCCGGAGCCCGCTGATCTGGGGTTGCGGCCTCGCCCCCCTCGACATGCGCACGACGACGCGGGCAAGCGGCTCCCCCGAGCACGGCCTCACGGGGGCCGCGGTGACCCAGATGGCCCACTTCTACGGGGTGCCGAGCCTCGTGGGCGGGTTCGACGCCACGACGTCCGTCCCCGGGACGCAAGCCGCGATCGAGAAGTTCTCCCAGGGCCTCTCTGTCGTCCTCGGCGGGGCGGACCTCATCGTTGGGCTCGGCCTCCTCGAGGACGCGAAGACCTTGTCCCTCGAGCAGCTGTTCATCGACGACGAGATGGTCCGCATGATCCGGAGGATCGCGGATGGCATCGTCGTGAACGAGGAGACCCTCGCCCTCGACGTGATCGAGAAGGTCGGGATCGGGAAGACGTTCCTCGGGCAGCGCCACACGATGCAGCATCTCCGGGAGGAGCAGTTCATCCCGCGGCTCATCGACCGGCGGTCGTACGACCTGTGGGCCCGCGACGGGCGGAGGTCTCTCGAGGACCGCGCGCGGGAGAAGGTGAAGGAGGCCCTCGCGGCCCCCGTCCCCTTCCCCCTCGAGCCCGACGTCGTCGGGCGGCTCGACGCGATCATCCAGGAGGCGGCGGCCCCGGCCGCGTGAGGCCCCTGCGGACGGGAGGTGGGATTCGATGGAGTACGGAATCAAGCGCGGCGTGCGGTTCGAGATCCTATCCAAGACTGACCTCGAGCGGATCCATGCGGCCAGCCTGCATGTGCTCGAGAAGGTCGGGATCCGGATCGGGAGCGCCGCGACCCGGAAGGTTCTCCGGGACCACGGCTGCGTGGTGGACGAGGCCTCGACCCTCGTCAAGATCCCGCCCGCCCTCGTGAAGGAGGCCCTCGGGAAGGCGAAGCGGACGATCACCCTCGCGGCCCGGGACCCGACGTACGACGCGCGGCTCGACGGGACCCGCAGCTACGTGACCGCGAACGGGAACGGGGCGATGACCGTGGACCTCGACTCCCGCGAGCGCCGCCCGTCGACGAAGGACGACCTCGAGAAGTCGTCCCGGGTCATCGACTACCTGGGGAACGTCCACGTCCACTGGCCCATGGTCAGTTCGATGGACCAGCCCCCCGCGACGGTCCACCTCCACGACCTCGAGGGCTCCCTGAACAACACGGTCAAGCACGTGATGTACGAGACCGGGGTGACCCTCCCGGACGCGAAGCGGCTCACGGAGATGGGGTACCTCGCCGCGGGCGGGGAGGAGGAGTACCGCCGGCGGCCGGTTACCTCGTGCCTCCAGTGCACGTTCGCGCCCCTCCAGCTCGACGGCGGCGTCATGGACGCGAGCCTGTTCTTCGCCCGCGCGGGCGTGCCCCTCGTGTTCTTCGGGATGCCCCAGCCCGGGGCCACGGGCCCCGCGACCCTCGTGGGGTCCCTCGTCGTCGGGAACGCGGAGGTCCTCGCGTCCCTCACGGCCGTCCAGCTCCACGCGCCGGGGGCCGCCGTGATCTACGGGATGGGGAACGCCCCCCTGGACATGCGGACGACGGTCCGGTCCGGCGGAAGCCCGGAGCACGCCCTGTCGGGGGCGATGGCCACGGAGCTCGCCCACTGGTACGGCCTTCCCTCCTGCGTCGGGGTCTCGGCCACGGCGAAGGAGCCCGGGGACCAGGCGGTCCTCGAGTACTTCACGGGGCTCTCCGGGCCCCTCCTCGCGGGGGCGGATCTCATGTGCGGGGTTGGGCTCCTCGAGGATTCGAGCTGTCTCTACTTCGAGCAGATCGTGATCGACGACGAGATCGTGGGGGCGATCGCCCGCCTCATCCGCGGGGACCGCGCGGACGAGGAGACCCTCGCGCTCGACCTGATCGAGAAGGTCGGGCCGGGGCGGAATTTCCTCGCCCAGCGGCACACGCTCCAGCACGTGAAATCGGACCACTTCATGCCGAACCTCATCGACCGGCGGTCGTACGAGACGTGGGCGGCGGACGGAGCCAAGAGCATGGTCGTCCGGGCCCAGGAGAAGACGCGGTGGATCCTCGCGAACCACGAGGTGCCGCCCCTCCCCGCCGACATCCGGAAGGAGCTCCGGGGGGTCATCGAGACGGCGAGGCGGTCTCATCCAGACGCTCGAGGACGAGGTACGCCCGTAGCGTGATTATCTTGCTCGGCTCCCCTGGAGCCTCGAGGGCGAAGGGGGTCGGCCGGTGCTTGGGGTGCGCCGCGTACCAATCCGCCATCTTCCCTTCGAGGTCCGGATGCACGGCATCGAGGTTCCAGCGGCCGTCCGCCCGCCGCTTCCGCTTGAGGACGGAAAGGGCGTGCTCCAGACGGGGGTCGGCCCCGCGGCCGAGGGCCGTCACGAGCTCCAGCCCGACCAAGAGGTCGTAGTAGTAGTGGACGGGGTGGTGGAAGCGGTACCACGGCTCGTAGTGGTCCCCCTGCTTGTGCAGCTCCCGCTGGAGGTAGAACTCGACCCCGAGGTCCACCGCCCGCCGCATCTCCTCCGTCCACTTCTGCCTCGGGTATCGGGCGAACGCGCTCAGGCCCTCCCAGGAGTCGAGGTTCCGCCCGCTCCCGAAGCAGCTCCAGCCCCCGTTCCTGTCCCGGTGCGTTGCGAGCCACTCGAAGGCGCTCCGCACCCGCGGATCGTCCGCGTACCCGAACGCGACGAGGGCGCGGGCCGTGTTCCCCGCGATGCAGAGGTGGCTCGTCTTCGACCCCTCGGGCCCGAAGCCCCCATCGGGCCTCGCGAACCGATCGATCCACGCCTTGCAGGCCGCGCGGATCCGTGAGTCCTCCTCCGTGAGTCCGAGGTCGGCGAGGATCAGGAGCATCCAGTTCGTCGAGAGGTGCTTGGGCTGGTAGAGACACCCCCCGGAGACCCAGACGCCCGTCGGGTTCTGACCCGCAAGGATTTCCGCGCCCCATCCCCGGACTGGGATCTGCTCCCGCGCGGCCGCGACCTCCCCGTCGTCCTCGGGCCTCCCGAGGAGGCGGGTGAGGGTCAGGTACCGGACCGCGGGTTGGTCCTCCTCGAGGAGCCACCGGACGACCTTCTTCGGTGGAGACACGGGGCCGCATCCCTCCCAACGCGGTCGCTCAGCCCTTTCCGGCCCCGTCGTAGCTCGCCCGCACGAGGGGCATGAGAGCCTTGACCTCCGCGGGCCCGCGCACGGGCACCTGGACCCACTTGGAGGCCTTCTTCCCCGCCATCTCGAAGGGCCGCGCCCCCGGCCGGCCATACGCCCGCTCCCGGTCCGCATCCCCGAGCCGCGTGAGGACGACCCCGTCCGTCACGAGGAACGCGAAGAACCGCTTCGCCCGGAGGTAGCAGAGGCAGCCCATCATCTCCTTGGACGTGACCGCGGGCCAGTCCTTCACGTCCTCGTCGAACCTCGCGCGGACCCCGCTCATCCGCTCCTCGTCGTAGAACTTCATCCTCGCGCGACCCGGTCCCGGGGATGGCCCCCGGGCGTATTTGAACCCGACGCGGGGGAGGGCGGACGGACTCGGCCTGTCCTCAATCGGACTCACCGGCGCCCGGGTCCAGGGACGTCAGTAGACGGTCATCCCGATGAACGGGATCACCTGGGCGTACCATTGGGTCCGGGTCGACGGGTCCGCGTCGCTCAGGTGGTCGTAGGGGTTGTAGTTCGTCCCCCAGCGGTTGACGATCTGCTGGTACGTCATGTTGGCGGGGCCCGCCATGCCGGAGATCAGGATGTTGAGGAAGTAGGAGTCCGCGATGAAGTTCTGCGGCCAGTCCGTCCGGAACGCCGTCTTCGCGGTCATCCGGAGGACGACGGGCGCTCCGCCGATCTCCTGGTTCAGGGGGTTGACGTCGAACACGTACGCGTACTGGAAGTTCGTCGGGTTCACGGCGGTCCCCGGGTATGCCGCGAGGCCGCCCCCGTTCGCGGGCCGGGCGGGGTCGACGACCTTCACGATGTACGTCCCGAACACGGAGGACCGCCCCGCGGCGCTGAAGGAGATGAGGGTCCAGCCGTCGACGAAGATCGTCCGGTTCCCGTGGTTCTCCATCCGGAGGTGGAACAGGGGTCCGCCGCCCCCGTTGAGGTCGCCCCGCGTCACCCTGTAGGGCTGGAACTTGTTCGCGGTGTTGACGGGGTCCCCCATGTGGGTGAACCACATCTCCCCGGCCCGGATCTGGACGAACCCGATGTACTGCCAGAGCTGGCTCGGGATCGTCTGGATCCCGCCGCCGCTGAACTGCTGGACGACCTTGAGGACCATCCGGGTCGTCGTCTGGTGGCCCGCGAGGTCCGTCGCGTTGAGGAGGATGATCGAGCCATCCCAGGCGAGGACGGGGAAGGGCGGGCTCATGCAAGCGATCGCGCCGAGGGTGAAGATGTCGTCCCCCGCCGCGCGGTCCGGGTACGCGCCGTCGTCACGCATCTTCTGCGGCTGGGCGCAGGGGTCCGTCGTCCCGTACCACATCGTGAGGGTCGCCCAGACGGAGTTCCGGTTCAGGTCTCCGTCGGGGTCGATGACCTGGGCGTGGAGGAAGAAGCCGAGGTTCTCCTGGACGGGGTCGATCGCGTCCGTGCTCCGGACGTCGTCCGCCCACTTGTCCGCGAAGACGGGGGGCCGGATGCCGGGGACCGCGCTCATCACGCCCTGCCACACGACGATGCTCTTCTCGAGGTCCACGACGGTGGCCGTGATCCGGTCAGACGACCGCAGGGCGTAGCTCTGGTATGCGAACCGCTCCCCGATGTCCCAGATGCTGTCCGTGCCGTCGAGGAGTCCGCTGGGGGACGCGAGGCGGTCGTTGTACCGGTGGAGGGTGACCGTGTCCGTGCTCAGCGGCGTGACGCCCCGCTGCGCGCTGACGTACAGGACCGTCGGGACGGGGAGCAAGGCTTCGCCGCCTCGATGGACGAGGAGGATCCGTACGCCGATCTCCCGGAGGGCCACGTCGTACACGGGCTCCAACGTCCCCTGGATCTCGACGGCGCTCGTCGCGACGGGCGCGGGGATGCCCGAGACCCAGATGATGATCACAGAGAACATGACGACGGTCATCGAGAGGATCAGGATTGTGCCGATGACTTCCGACACACCCGACCTGTCTTCCCGTAGGATGACTTTCATAGGGTGGCCTCCGGTGGGCTTGGAGAACACCCTCGCACCCGAGTCTTGGGTATATAAGACCGTCGCGGTAGTTACCAATCGCTGATAATCGGGAGGCCTTAGCGGCCCCCAAACGGGCCCCTCGCCCGACGCGGTCGGCTCGGGGACTGGGCCGCGGGGCCGGTCGGGGAGGGGCATGTGCCGCCATCGCCGGGACGCGCCGCACGGGAGGCGGCTCCCGGGATCTTCCGTCCGCGCGGGGGGGCGGACCGTCGACTCGAGCCCGGGTCCCTCCCTTGGAGCCGTGTGCTTATCGCAATAGATAATCGCCCGGTAACCTATTTATGAAGTACCCCAGGATGCCCCGCGAGATGCCCATCGGCAGCAGCTCGACGGTCGTCTCCGCGCTGCCGCCGCTCGGGAGGTCTTGGGATGTCTAGTCGACCCGGAAGGAATGGCAAGGCGCTGAGCCTCCTGATCGTTTGGTCCCTCGCCGTCGGCGGCGTGTTCACCGTGCTCCTCGCGCTCAGCCCCCCGGCGAGCGCGGCGCCCTGTGACGCCGTCTCCGGCGTCATCACGGGGGACTGGACGATCTCGACGGTCCAAGTCTGCGAGGACATCGTGTACACCGTCGACGGGACGATTACGATCAACGCGGGCGGCAGCCTGACCCTGGTCAACGGGGGCCTCCGCTTCGCGAAGGATGCCTCCCACGCGAGCTACTCCCTCAACGTGAACTCGAACGGTGCGCTCATCCTCGACAACTCCATCCTGACGACAGAGCGGGTCGCGATCACCCCGGACCTCAAGCTCGCCTTCACCCTCACGGGCCCGACGGCGCGGTTCTCCATGCGGAACGGGGCCGTGCTCAAGTTCCCCGGCTGGTTCAACGCGACGTCCGGCACGATCAACGTCACGGACTCGTCGATCACGGGATTCACGGACGCGGAGCTCGGCGACCTGGGGATCGACATCGACTCGAACAACGACGCCCCGGAGATCTCCTGGTCCGCCACGACCGCGGTCTTGTACCGGTCCCGGGTCGAGCGTCTCTTTGAGTGGGTGAGCGGCGGGAACTTCACGGGGAACGGGAACCTCAGCCTCACGGGCGGCTCGAGGCTCTACGCGTACGACTCGTACCTCGGCGTCGACTTCTCGGACGACCCGGCGAGGCACAACACCCTCCAGGTCGATGGGACCTCGAACGCATACCTGTACAACGTCACGATCGACCGCTCCCAGGACCCGCCCTCCATGGCGACCTGGATGCCCGCCTACCTTCCGACGGCTGCGGGCGGGAGCATCTACCTGCTTCGGTGGTTCCACGCCACGGTCCTCGACTCGACGGACTTCCCCGTGAGCGGCGCGACGATCGCAAGCTACTTCAGCCCGAGCGGCGCCCTCGCCACGTATCCCGACAACGGAGGCCTGACGACCCCGAGCGCCCAGACCCTCTGGTACATCGGCCGCGCTGCGTCGGGGACGAACGCCTGGAACCGGGCCGACGCGACGGGCCGGACCAAGATCCCCCTGACGACGGACCAGATTACGACGACCTCCCTGCCGAACGCGGAGTCCTTCGGCAACTACGAGGCCATCGCCTCCTTCGACACGTCGACGACGTCGGCCGGGGTCTACTTCCCAGCCTACCCCGCGATCGACGAAGCTGACAACAACTTCCAGGTCACCCTCGCCTTCGACACCCTCCAGGTCCGGACGAACCCCGACCTCGAAGTCCGCCAGTCCGAGTACACGGCGACGATCACGGTGACCGTGAACCAACCGTTCACGGTCTACGCGCGGGTGTACAACAACGGCCAGACGACGGCCACGAACGTCGCCGTCGCGGTCTTCCTCGACGGTACGACGGAGGTCGCCCGGGTGACGGGCCTCACGATCCCCGCGTTCGTCAACCAGTCCATCTCCGTGCCGGGCATCACCGCCGCGGGGTCCCACACCCTCATGCTCGAGGCGGACCCCGACAATACGATCGACGAGGGCGGGGCGGCCCAGGAGAGCAACAACTTCGCGAGCATCACGGTCAACGTCCTACCGCCGCCCACCGGGTTCGTCGCGATCGACCGGCCCCTCACGGGCCAGACCGTGGAGCCCGGGGCGATCCTCAGCATCACCGGGTACGTGCGGGACGCGGCCGGGAACGGGATCGTCGGGGTGACCCTGACGATCGAGATACGGTCCGGCACGGATGTCGTCGGCACGCCCAACGTGACCGTGTCGGAGGCCCAGGGATTCTTCCGCGGCGAGATCCTCGTGCCCGCGAGCACGCCGGATGGGGCCTACAGCCTCGTCGTCACCCCCGGCCCTGCGGCGATCACGGGCGAAACTCGGACGATCTCGATCATCAAGGGCGGGCCCTTCCTGTTCCAGCCCGTGCCCCTCCTCGGGATCCCCTGGTGGTTCCTCCTCCTCATCCTCGGCATCATCGCGGCGATCGCCGTGGGCCTGAGCCTATACCTGAAGTTCTACGGCCTCGGGAAGATGGTCGAGTGCGGGGAGTGCGGCGCCTTCATCCCCGAGGACGCGACGACGTGCCCGAAGTGCGGCGTCGAGTTCGAGAAGGACATGGCGAAGTGCTCGAACTGCAACGCGTGGATTCCCGTGGACCTCAAGGAGTGTCCGGAGTGCGGGGTCCAGTTCGCGACGGGCCAGGTCGAGATGGCGGATTACCAGGAGAAGATGCGCCTCCAGTACGACGAGGTCGTCCAGAAGTTCAAGGCGGAAGCGTCCCGCCAGCTCGGCCGGACCCTCTCC
>Ga0209341_10000414_pt1 | contig 44048 bp, 42 predicted proteins | sample RifCSP13_2_FD_184020 | JGI IMG/M metagenome (GOLD analysis project Ga0209341, IMG submission 184020) | Soil microbial communities from Rifle, Colorado - Rifle CSP2_sed 13_2 (SPAdes) (version 2) | ecosystem: Environmental > Terrestrial > Deep subsurface > Rock core/Sediment | place: Rifle...
GAGTTCAACGTTCTTCCGGCGTGCGCGAAGCCTTAGAAGGGATTTCAAATCATCCTCGTTACCACTCTGCGCTTTTGACAGGAAACTTCGAGGCGACCGCAAGGTTCAAAGATCAATCTCGCTGACTTGTCGGATTACTTCGACGTTCCCGGCGCATTCGGAGATCAATCATTCGACCCGGCGCGAACTCCCGGAGCTTGCCGCTCAACGTATCAGTTCACATCTGCAAATGGAGCTTCAGCCATCGCAGTTCATCGTTATCGGTGACACGCCTGACGACATCGCTTGTGCCCATCACTTCGGCGCTCGCTCGGTAGCAGTTGACACAGGGCATATGTATAGCGTCGATGAGTTGCGTTCGTGTGAACCAGATGCCGTTTTGCCAGATCTCTCCAACACCGAGCAGTTCATGCGCACGCTAGAGAAGCTATGAGAAGCTAAGATCGAATATTCGACGCGAAGCATTACTTGGTCCATACAGACTGTGAACCCACCAGATAACTCGTGGTCTATCTGCGCGAGTGGTGCGCCATACTCACTCCGCTTTACATAACGCTCTGAAACAAGCGGTCAAGTGGCGGCTGATTGCTCAAAATCCTTCCGACCTTGTTGAGCTGCCGAAAGTCCCGCACCGAGAGCAGCGGGTGTTATCACCGGAAGAAGCGGCGCAGTTTTTGAAGATCGCACGACTCAAGCCGCACGGTTTGATTTTCGAGTTTGCGTTGTTAACCGGAATGCGACCCGAAGAATACTTGGCGCTCCAGTGGTCGGACTTGGACTTCAAACGGAATACGGTCCAAGTGCGTCGAGCGATTGTTTGGCACAAAGGGGGCTGGAGCTTTCAGGAAACCAAAACCAGCCGCAGCCGACGCACCATCCATCTGCTCGCGCCAATGCTGCGAAAACTTAACGCGCATCGGCGAAAACAAGGTGAGCGCCGACTAAAGTTGGGGTCCGATTGGAAAGCACATAATTTGATCTTCTGTGGAGAGGTGGGCAACCCGCTCACCATTCCGAATCTTACCTATCGTTATTTCCGCCCGATCCTCGAAGAAGCCAAACTGCCGCGGATTCGCTTGTATGACCTGCGCCATTCCTGCGCGACGCTCCTTTTGATCGCAGATGAGAATCCAAAGGTCGTGAGCGAGCGCCTGGGCCATTCCACTATCGTGCTGACGCTCGACACTTACAGCCATGTGTTGCCGACGATGCAACAGCGAGCCTCGGAGAGACTCGATAAGCTCTTGAATTCTGCCGGGCGCCGAAAAGAAAAAGTGGGCCTTTGAGCATCTCAGCGGTCATTCAGTTTCTCGACTGATTTCCCCTCAACAGAACTGTTGCCAACTTTCCTCTTGATAGACAAAACTACCACCAGAACGGACTTAAAGTATTTGATGAGGTTGGTACATTTTGGGGTCGACAAGTGGCACACATTTGGCACACAAATCGGGGTTTTTTCGAGAAAATGACGATCGTAAGTTCTTGTAAGTGATTGAAAGGATTGGAGGCGGCGATCGGAATCGAACCGATGAATAAAGGTTTTGCAGACCTCTGCCTTACCACTTGGCTACGCCGCCGTTTTGAAAATTGTCAATGATGAGAAACTCAAAATGAAGTCTCAGTGAGTTTTATGAGACTTCCGTCGCTATGTTCAAAAGCCTTACTCTAAAGATGCGGAATGCCCTTGGATGTTTGGCCGTCCGCGGCTGACGTCTAGGAGCGCAGCGGGTCTCCGGCGAAGTTCAGTCTTCGGCGAACTTTAGTCTTCGGCGAAGTTCAGAACCTCCAAAACGACAAGCTAAAGCTTATCGAACATCCGAACATAAAGGCGGAGGGATATAATCCATCCGCCTTTATCCCTCAAAATTTTTGGAGCGGGAGACGAGATTTGAACTCGCGACTTCGACCTTGGCAAGGTCGCACTCTACCACTGAGTTACTCCCGCTTCCGGTGGAAACCGATTCTAACCAATAGACTTTGGTTGTCAAGCGCACACAACCGGCGTTTTTTGTAGTTCGTGGTTCGTGGTTGGTGGTTGGTTGCGGCCTTTGGGCTTTGACCTTCGGCCTTGGACTCCTCTGCTTCAGGTCTTGTGTCACTTCAGTCAAGCAAGACTGCTAGGGCATCGACGAATCTTAAAACCCAAAGCTCAAAGTGCCAAAGGTCGAAGATCGAAGGCCAAAGACCCAAGGTCTAAGGTCTAAGGTCTAAGGTCTAAGGTCTAAGGCCAAAGGCCACTGCAGGCCTCAGAATTGCTGGAACCTCGCTGTCAGGCCACAATATCGCCGCTGATGAGATTCCCTGAATACATAAACTTTCTGTTCTTTTCCTTCTTTATCCTGTTTGCCTGGCTGCGACCGATATCCACCCGCAGACGCATAACAACCACGACACTCGGAGTGATTGGCCTCACCCTCACCTTGGTTTCCGTATTTGCTGACCAGATCTTTCCAGGCGTTGCTTCCATCCTTCGCGACTGGCTGCCCGCGCCTTTGATGCCCATGGTCTATTGGCAAGCCGGATGCTTTACACGCGTCCCTAATGAACGCTTCCAGAACCTGCTGCATGGGATCGACGAGAAGTGGTTCCGCCCTCTGATTCTTCGTCTGGCGCCTCACCGCAGCTACCAGGGCATTGCAACGACTCTCGAGCTCGCCTACCTCTCCTGTTACGTGCTCGTACCGTTGGGACTGGCCGCGATGTACATTACCAAAACGGAGCGTTATGCAGCAGAGTACTGGACCGTCGTGCTCGCGGCTACCTATCCCTGTTATGCGTTGACTGCCTTAGTACAGACACTTCCGCCCAGAGTTCTTTCAAACGACTCTATGCGACCCCCTTCTGGTGAGATACGCACATTCAATCTCTGGATCGTGCGGCACGCCAGCATTCACTTCAATACATTCCCCAGCGCACACGTAACTGCGACACTCGCAGGCTCGCTGGTCTTGCTGCGCTACTCACCTAAGATTGGTTTGCTGTTTCTGGTGGTATCGATTGGGATTGCAATCGGCGCAGTAACCGGTCGGTATCACTATGCAGCCGATGTAATCGTTGCCGCCGCGCTTACCTTGTTAGTGTTTGTCATGAGTTAGTAACATTGAAAAGAATAGAGGGAGGGAGTGGGCTCTTTGTAGGCAGGATCTGAACGAACTCTCCACTGCCGAAGCTGTGAAAAATTTAAAAATCATCCACAGATTTCGTAGATTTCACAGACAAAAGGAATGTAAGCAGGACCAGCAGGACAATAAAAGGCACTAATTCGAGACCAAGCCATCGTCTGCTCCTTAAATCTGCGAAATCGAAGTAATCTGTGGATGATTTCTTCACAGCTTCTCCCGTGTGTAGGATTTGGTTGAGTCGCGGCCGATGTTTGAGTCTATCCACAGAAAAAGGGCGTTACGATCACGTAACGCCCCATAACAACGCTCTGATGCAAACTGCTACATGCGTCTTAGTCTCCGTCGCGCATAACCAGCCGCGCCTAACAAGCCCGAACCAAATAATAGGATGCTGGCAGGTTCAGGAACGACGGTGGTCCCCACGTCGCTCAGCTGCCCATCGGGTCCGACGCGCTGGAACCGGATGAAGATGGCGTTGCAGATCTCTTCTTCGGTGAAGCCTGCGAAGCCGGCGCCGCTGACTATAAAGGAGGCTTCGTCACCTGGATCGAGCCCCGGCGGCAACCCATCGTTTGGATCTCCGCCTGCGAAGTTCGAACCAGTGATGAATCCGAAGTCCAGAACTGCGGAGTCGAACTGCGGTACATTCCCCAGGGCAGCGTCGCTAAATACAAAGGCTACCCCAGCTGGCTGGAACGTTACATTGCCAGTGAAGCCATCTAACCCGCTGGTGCTGGCATTTCCTGCTGGCGGTAGATCGAAGCCAATCCCCGTAATCCTGGCGTCAAATGGAGAAGTATTGACTACGGTGAAAGTTAAGGTGTTGGTAGCGGCGTTAAACGAGCACGTGACTGTCGCTGTGGCTAGCGATCCAGTCGTGTTACCTACGACAAAGACCGTATCGGCCTTTGCTGAAGCTGCAGTTAGTAGAATTACGGCGCAAATCGATAGAAGAATTTTTTGCCAGGAGACTGAGCGTGCCATTGGAAACCTCCCGTAAGGACCTTGAAACTGGGTCTTTATTGTGAACTTGAACATTAAATCACTAGCAAAAACAATGCCCTTCGCGGTCCGGCCTCGAGACCATCGATTTTGCTAAGAATTTCGGGCAAGAGTCAGAGTCTGGCGTGATAATTGTCCACCATCTGGATTTGAATTCCAGAATCTGGACAAGCATTGGGGTGTCTTAACGTCGCATTACTACCGCGGTAGTAAAGGCAAATGAGTGCCAGAACCCATTTGAAGCCTTTGACGCATACTTAGGGACCAAACTCGCTGGCGTGTGGCAGTCGTTGCAAACAGCAGCGGACCGATGGCTGGACTTCAACCAACCCACATAATGCTCGGTCATGATGTGACAGTTTGCGCAGGCCGCCGGGTCATTGGTCAGGTAGGAGTATCCCTTCGCATAGATGAACGTATAGCCGCCGATACCAACTGCGAGGCCAATAGCGATACCAAGTATTGTTCCCGGAAGCGCCTGTCTAAGCATCGAGTGAGAGAGTTTCCTCAGATTGAGCATTTAATAACAGGGAATGGAAGGTTGTCTACTGGACCTAAAAGTCACCTCAAGCATCACTCAAGCTTAACCAATTTGCAGTCAGGAAGGGGCCGCGCGCTCTGATCCTTATCTTCAGTGCTCAATCTCAATTGCGCGCTGCCCCCGCTTCAACTCTAGTAATTCATCACCTCCAGAGAAACACCCCATTAGCTAAAAGTTGAATTGTTCTGTTGAGTTGATGGTATTGAAAGTTGAAGCGGGGGCAGCGCGCAATCGGCGGAGCTGTTCCTATCTGATTGATAGCGCGCGCCCCCTTCCTGACTGCAAATTGATCTAGGTTGAATGCTTTTTACGGAACGCCGAATGCTGTAGGAATCGTGGTACCACCAACCACAAACAACGAACAATTACAGCATGAGTGATGGGTGATGAGAATTCCAAACTGCAGATAGTTTAGCTTTACTCTCAGCCCTTGCTTCTCTGCGGTTATTAGCACTATTCTCCTGCCGAGCGTTCAGGCCGCCACCCGTCCGCGGGCAGGACTTGAGTCCACCTGATCATTTCCACGTAAATCAAGGTTCCGAAGCGAACCTCCTTTCGCCCGACGATGCGGACAACGGGCACCATGAAAAGGAGGCTCGTTATGTCCAATAAAACTGACCTCACTCACCGACGACTTCCCGTTCGCCCAAATCTCAAGCAACTGAAACATCAGGCAAAGGATCTGTTGCGCGCAGTCCGAAGTGGAGATCCGAAAGCAGTGGAAGAGTTCAATCGATTTCACCCTGATATTCGGATCGATCTTCACCACGTTCCTGCAGCATCGCACATCAAACTTGCTGATGCTCAACTTGCGCTGGCCCGCAGTTACGAGGCTTCCAGCTGGCCACGACTTGCCCAGGCATGCCAGCTTGTCGATGCTATCTGGAACGACGATCCCGGAGCAGTTCTCACACTGGTCCAGAAACATCCGAACCTGCTTTTAGAGAACGCCGTCATTCGAAATAGTAACTGGGGGCCACCCATGAGCTATGCTGCAAACCTGGGCCGCGATCGCATTATTAGGCTCCTTCACAAACTCGGAGCCGGCGATCTGGAAAAAGCTATCGATCGCGCCGTGCTGCAAAGCAAGATCGAAACTGCACGGATGATTTACGAGCTGCTTGGTTCGCCCGTACCGCCCGCTGATGCGCTCGACGGTCCGGCATACACCCTTAGTGCTTCGGGAACTGCTTTTGTGCTGAGTATAGGCGGGAAAGTGAAGGACCGGAACGGGAAACGCTTGGCACCGGTGGATGTCGTATTGGAAACCGACAGTAGAAAGCCCGAAGCAAAACACCAGATTCTGGAGATGTACGTGCGGCATGGGCTTGACCTGCCCGACACACCGGTGATGGCTTTGCATCGGGGGCGAATCGATCTCCTGCAAAAACATTTCGCACGTGACCCTAAACTATTGCAACGCACGTTTTCTCACGAAGAGATCTAGCCACCGGAACTTGGTTGCCATGATGAAGTGCTCGCCACACAGGGCACGCCACTAAGAGGCAGTACGTTGCTTCACCTCTGTATAGATTACGACGAGCTTGAGATTGCAAGTTGGCTCCTCGAGCGCGGAATGGATCCTGATGTAAAGGCCGATGTTGACGAAGACGGATTTGGTGGTCACACCCCACTCTTCAACACGGTTTTGTCGCAGCCTAACTACTGGATGAACCGTGGGCGGGCGCCTGAGGTAGCTCCATTTACGCAGCTGCTCTTGGACCACGGAGCAAATCCAAATGTTCGCGCTTCGTTGCGAAAAAAGCTTCATCCTGGGTATGGACCGAGGTACGACGTAGAGACGATGTACGAGTATAGAGATGTGACTCCGCTCTCGTGGGGCCGGCGGTTTCATGCGAAGGTGTTCGTAAGCGAGCCCGCGCTGAAGCTGATTGAGGAACAGGGCGGCGAGGAGTAAAGTGCGGGCTTGCCAAGAAGCGCTATTGGTCATTGCTCATTGATCATTGCCCATTGCTAGCTTTGCACAAAAAGTATCTGCTCAAATGTCTTCTCTGTGGACCTCTGTGTTCTTTGTGACTCTGTGCTTGTGTTTTCGGCGAGTTTCTTCACCACTAAGACACAGAGGACGAGAGGTCGCACAGAGAAAAAGCCTATTTCATACTTTTTGTGCAAAGCCCCCATTGCTCATTGATCATTGCTCAGTGGTCATTGCTAATTGGTCAGATTGGCAATCGGCAATCGGCAATCTCAGAACCGGAATCCGACGCTTGTAATGAACTGAAAGTTGTGTGTTGTCTTTGCAGGCCTGGTTATTGGTACCAATACTACATCGCCAATTGTCGGGTCGAACCGAAGATCATTGTTTGTCCGCCGAGTGAAATGGACCAACGTGTTGCCGGCATCAATTCTGGTCACAATGCGTTTGGAGGGGTAAAACTCTATTACGCCCCCCAGGTCCATCGCGAAATTGGTCAGGCGCTTCACCTCAAATGCGAACGGAAACACCCCGCCAGTTCCCGACGGTGTGATATTGAACTGGCCTTCACTGAAGCTAACTACTCCTGGCCTGGCTTTTGCGAAGATTCCCCATCGTTCAAAGCGCTTACCTATTTTGATCCCAGCCACCCCTTGGGTAACACGACCGTTGTTTACGCAGGTGAAGCAGCGATGCGGAAAGAAGTACCCAGCCCCTTCGACACTTAGGTTCTTGTTTACGTTGTAAGTGAACCGAGCCCCCAAACCAACATCCGTGCGTCGTTCCGTAAAACCTTCCCGATTTAATGTGGTGAACTCAGCCCCAATCTCGAACTTTGGTAGATCTTGCGATTGTGAAAACGCCTCGACTGTAACGAGTAAGAGACAGATGAACGTCAACAGGCTCACGGTCTTGTGCATTTTTGTTCTCCTTTTAGGCAGCTCTTGTTAAACACACGTCACCTTCTCTCAATCCAATGGGGTTGGTGAGACAGTGACGACTAATTGTTGTAAGACTCAATCGGGACTTGCGTTTGGTAGGAGGTTCTTGATGTTGTCGGCGGCTCCAATCATCACGTGAGGTTGGACCGGTGGGCTCTCGTTGTTGTTAACATCTTCGGTACTACCCCTGAGCGTCACGGTCGCCCAACCACCTTTGAGCCGCACTTTTTCTCCGAGTTTTTGGAGAAGACTACTCTTCTCGTTCGGCATACTTTGATCTGCACCGAACAAGGGCGTGTACTTGGAATCCTGCAATACCCAGAGATTCCATACTCCTCCGGTTGGTAGAATTGGTGCGCTGGAAAACCATTCGTATCGCTCGCCGTTTGCCGTAAACTCGATTCTATTCTCGTCAAGCAGGCCAATTTTCTGGAAATCGTGACCATCACGAGGAACGAGTGAGAAGATGAAGCGTCCCTTGCCTGGCACATAGAACCACAACAGTGGGCCCTTGCAACAAGCGCTTGACCTACTGCCGGCTACAAGGCTGCCATTGATTAATAACTGATGATTCTTAACTGCCATTGCTACAACATCCGGAGTAAAGTCTTTAGCACGCTGGAGAGAGTCGTCGCGCAGTTTTCGGCGATCAAACGTCACCTTCACCACATCAACTAGCTTCAGACCCAGCTCCCGATTCACCAGCAGCACGAGAGATACTGCATCGCCATCAGACAGAATTTGTTTTGCAGTTGATCCCGGAAATGTGGCAAATGTCTGGTCCATGGTTTTTGCGGCCGAGTCATTTAGAAACTTGCGCCGGAAACTGCGATCTGACGGCAGAATCGCCAGGTTGAATTGCATTGTCTCGGGATTTGATTCGATCCAGAGGTCGTACCCAAAGATAACCTGGCGATTTGAGTCGGTTACAACGCGATGGATAATCTGGTTTTTGCCAGCCACAGCCTGGGAAGTGAGCGTCGCAGGCAGCGACTTAACATCCTGGTTACCCTGGTCGTCTGCCGCTGAAGTCTCACTACGGAAGGACACAAAACCCCCATTTGCAACCTGCAGGACCAATTGTGGGGTTGCAGGAATTTGCGTGCGCACCGTTGCTGCCAGGCAATGAATGAGCAGCAAAAACGTCAAGAGGCTAATTCTCATCAAGGCTCCCTCCTTTGATCACCCTAAGCCTTACCTCGTCGAGTGGCTTAAACCCAGCCAGGCTCGAAGGCTCAACCTGGTCATCGGAATTCTCCTTAAGTCGGAGTTCCCTGCCCGTATCTTTTCTTCTAGCCATACCAGTCGTTCTTGATTTCGTTTCTCGATAAACGACTCGTGTGACAATTCGCTCTTGGATGATTGGCACCTGCACAGGCACGTGCACTACGGATGACGTCTCAAAAGAGGATGAGGAGCTTTGCGAATCGCTTCGAATTGCTAAGAAAAGCGTTGTTCCTAGCATGAAAAGCAACGCAATACCGACGGGAACCGGAACTCGGATAGACGCGGTAAGAAACCGGGTGACTTTGGATGGGCTCTCATTCTCAGGATTTTTCAGCTTGTGCCTTAACCGTGCATGGTATCCCGCCCAGTAATCTTCTGGTGGCGTCATAGTTTCCATGGCTTGCGTCACTGCTGCGAGCGTCTGTTCTAGCGATGCAAACTCCTCGCGACAGTTCACGCACCGAAGCACTTCCGCCCGAAGAACCTGATCGGATTGACTTTCGTTCCGATCAATACCCAGTTCAGCTAAACGATCTCGAATTGCTTTGCAGTTGTGCATTGAAACTCCTCAACATTCGGCGGTTAGGTTAGCTAAGGCTTCAGTTGTCTCGCCGCTCGGTTCAAGCTTTGCACGCAACTTTCGAACGGACCGCGCGACCGCCTTCTTAGCTGTACCTGTCGAACATCCCATTGCTTGCGAAATTTCTTCGTAGGACATCCCTTCGTGATGACGCAGCAAAAACATCAGGCGCTGCGATGGCGTGAGGTCCCGCAACGCACTTATTACTCGTTCAAAGAGAACTTTCTTGTAAATAGTTTCCTCCAACCCGGTGGACGATTCCGCCAGCACAGCAACTGGTTCCGAGTCGACGGCAAGCAACTGCACAAGCATGGTTTTTCCACGCCAACGTAGCGTTCGCGACCGTTGGTGGTTAAGGAAGCAGTTGATGGTGATTCGGCGTAGCCAAGTATAGAAGGACGCGTCACCTCGGAATGTAACCAGGGCCTGGAAAGCTTTCAGCCATACTTCTTGTGAAAGATCCTCGGCGTCTTGGGCGTTATGGCAGTAATGCAATGCCAACAGATAGATCCGCGGCGCATAACGCTGGGCGAGCAAGCAAAACGCATCCGTATCGCCGGCCTGAGCGAACTTAATTAGTTCGGCTTCGCTGTCGGTCACTAACTCACCTCTGGAGTTCTGTTTTTTCGGAGCTAATACGCTGCTGTGCCATAGGTTCAGCTATATAGACACAGATTATTAGACTTGGTTGGCCAGACCGATTGTTTTTGGACTTAATTTACTATTCGATCAACTAACAGAAGGGAAACTCAACTAACAGAAGGGAAACTGTAAAGTTAAAGGCGCTCCACGATCCAGACCGAACAACCAAAGCACCGATTTCATGAGACTGTGCCAGAAACCTGTAAGTTCTAGCGGATGTGCGTAACAGGTTTTTGACTCAATAAGTCGTGAAGTCTGATGGAGTTGGAGAGACCACTGGGCTTTATCGGTAAGCAGAAACTAGGAGCCACCGACAGGAAGTCGGCTTTTGTCGAGCGACGTTGCTCAAAAATTCCACTGATCAGTTAAACTCGCCGTCAAAAAACTCCTGGAGGTTTGCCATCCACGTGCGGTTAATGTCATCACTCTTACTCATCATCGCCTTGATCGCGGGTAGTGCTTCACAAACCCCCTCGCCACAAACACCAGCTACAGCAAGACCGACACCAACTCCTTCGCCATCGCCAACGCCAACGCCTTTACCGCCGCCGACCGTCAGGATTGACGATTATCGCGCCGAGGCCGCTCGGATCATCGGTGCGGCCCTGACCAGTGACAAAGCCTACACGCGTTTGGCGTTTCTCACAGATCATATCGGGGCACGTCTGAGTGGTTCCAAAAATCTGGAACGCGCCGTCGAGTGGGCCATTGCAGAAATGAAGAAGGATGGGTTGGACAACGTGCGTGGCGAAAAGGTGATGGTCCCTCACTGGGTGCGAGGCCAGGAGAGCCTGGAGCTAACGAGTCCCATCTCTCAACCACTAGCGTTGCTGGGTTTGGGCAACAGCGTGGGCACACCGCCCGAAGGAATCTCGGCGGAAGCCATCGTCGTACGCAGTTTTGCAGAACTAGACGCTCAGGGTGAAAGCGCACGAGGCAAGGTCGTCGTCTACAACGTTCCGTTCACGACCTACGGTGCAACAGTTCGTTATCGGTTAATGGGCGCTTCACGCGCTGCTCAACATGGTGCAGTCGCAGCACTGGTCCGCTCGGTAACCCCCGTAAGTCTTCAGACGCCGCACACGGGGGCAATGAGCTATGACAGCGCGCAACTGAAGATTCCAGTCGCTGCCATTACTATCGAAGGCGCAGAGTTGTTGCAGCGCATGCACGACCGAGGGGACCGTCCTACCCTCCGGCTGAAGATGGAAGCGAAGTTTTTGCCGGACGCCGAATCTGCAAATGTCGTCGCAGAACTCACGGGCTCAGAAAAACCAGATGAGATCGTTCTCGTGAGTGGACACTTTGATTCCTGGGATGTTGGCCAGGGCGCTCATGATGATGGTGGCGGTTGCATCATCGCCTGGGAGGCTGTGAGATTGTTGAAAGAGCTTGGCCTTAGACCACGTCGCACCATTCGTGTGGTGCTCTTCACCAATGAGGAGAATGGATTGCGCGGCGGCAACTCGTATCGAGATACACATCGTGCGGAACTCTCGAAGCACATGCTCGCAATTGAATCCGACTCGGGAACCTATCGACCAGAAGGATTTGGTCTCGCGGCAACAGCGCCTCCGCAGGTTCGGGCAAACATGGAGGAGATCGCAAAGTTGCTCAGTGGAATTCGCGCCGATCGAATTGCGGCCACTGGCGGAGGTGAGGACATTGGTCCAATCATGCGCGAAGGTGTGGTTGGAGCCGGTTTAGACGTCGATAGCTCACGTTATTTCGACATACACCATACCCCTGCCGATACTCTGGATAAGATCGACCCGAGGGATCTTCAACTCTGCGTCGCAGCAATGGCGGTGATGGCATACACCGTTGCCGACATGCCACAACCACTAAGTGAGCGGTAAAGCGCTTCAACAATACCAACTCAGAAGACGGGGACATTCAGAACCCTCAACGTCACCCACCGCAATTTCGACGGAGCTGCTGAGTCCGGAATGTTGAAGAAAAAATAGGGGGCGGCGTCCGTCTAGTAGGTTGGATCTGAAAAGCACTACACACTGCCGTGTGTAGGATCCTTTCTTATTTGGACCATTCTTCCAAAGACGTCACTCTCCCCTCCTTCCTTTCATAAGTGTTCAAAGCGGAACTGAAACAACTTCTTTAGATTATTCGTAACTGAGAAAAGGGGCTAGCGAGTTTCAGCGAACAGGTGAGTGAAATTTTTCTTAAAAAAGTTAACCAAAAACCCCTTTCGGCGGTGTTATCTCAATGAAGCAACGCCGATAAGTCGAACTGGTTGAAAACAATGGATATCTGTTAAGAAAACCGTAAGGAGAGCGTTAAGAAAGTGGGGCCCGCTGCTAAAGGTACTAATCGCTTAGCCATGGGGAGTTTGTTATGTTGGAGGTCAAAACCAAAAAATTGGACACTGTTGCTGTCCTGTGCCTGCAGGGTCAGGTTGTGAACGGTGACACGGAAATCTTGCGCGATGCCGTGCTCTCCCAGTCAGGGACGAGCGCAGTCATACTCGATTTTGCGCGGGTGAGGGTTGTCGATGCCCACGGTCTTGGCGTGCTGCTGGATCTGCGCGAGCGAACGCATGCAAAAGGGATTCGTTTCAAATTAATGAACGTTCCCCCAATGATAATGAGGGTGCTGGAACTCACGCGCCTCGATTCTGTTTTCCAGATTACCTCCGGAGTCCAATTCTCTCCGGCGAAGCGTAGCCGAAGAGCGCCGGTGGCAGCGCTTAAGTCCTGCGCATAACATGTTCGACGAACTTTCAGTTTGTCGTTTTTGGGCTCCGGAACTTGGTGGTCAGTTAAGTCCGACGAACTTCAGTTTGTTCGTTCTCGCGGTTAGACTTCTTGACACAAAGTACTTCAAGGCTCAGGATAGAGTCTCTCAAATTCCGGGTCACCATGGAGTAAAGCGAGATCTGGATCCTGACGCGTCCATGTAGGATCACGGAAACCTGCCTCCCACGCCTTTTTGATAGCGATCAGAGCGTCGTCAACATTGTTCATCGCGCAAAACGCACAGGCAGAGTTGTACAGAATCATCGTGTCATCGGGACGTAGGATCATCGCCATGTCCAATTCCCGCTTGGCTTCTTCGAACCGGTCCTGCATCGCGTAGTTGCCAGCCAGCAGAACGCGGGCCCGAGCGTCCTCGGGCACTTTTTTCAAATGCCCCTCAAAAATGGCGATCTCGCGATGGCCAAAGTTCTTCAGCGCCTCTGCCTTTCCGAGTGCGCCGAGTGCGTTGTGAATCGGAACAACCGTGTTGTAGTTCTCGCCGGAGTGAGCCAGCGCCTCTTCCATAATGTCTACGACTTCCTGATATTTTCCATCAGCAAAAAGGGCGCGTCCCAGGACGTAGTAGCCGCCATCGAGATCGGGGGTTCGGATCAGCGCCGCACGTATCTTGTCGACGGCCTCGGCGTAACGCCCGTCTGCGAAAAGCACCCACGCCTCGGCGCACTGGATCTCTGGCGCATCAAGACCCTTTTTGCTCGCCTTCTGCGTCGCGGCAATGGCCCGATCAATCCACTGTTGCTTGCGCTCGAAGTGGTAGTAGTACTCGGCGCAAACTTTTCCCAACCCCGCATGAGCGAGCGCTAGTACAGGCTTGCCTTCCGCACAAAACTTATCCGCCCCTAATCGTCAATCGACAAATTTCAACAACTCAGGTCTGTACCGTAACTTCAGTTTGTCGCACGCAGGGGCTCGAACTCGTGTCAGGAACCCGAGCGGATTGGTCCGCGGTTAAGTGGTCAGTGCTCATTGGCATTGGTCATTTCAAGACACCATACGCTTTAGAGACTGTGTCAAAACAATAGATCCTACACACGGCAGTGTGTAGTGCTTTTTAGATCCCACCTACAAAGAGGTGCCGCCCCCCCCTTCTTTTTTTCAACAATACCAACTCAGAACACGGGTGACACTCAGAAGCTCAGCAATTTCGATGGAGCTTCTGAGTCGGCAACCTTGAGATAAGAGAAGGGGTGGCGTCCGTCTAGTAGGTAGGATCTGAAAAGCACTACACACTGCCGTGTGTAGGATTTTGTTGTTGGTCCATGTAACAGGTTTTTGACACAGTCTCTTTAGCGTCATGGTGTCAGCAGTGGTTTCGGGAGAGTCGCGCGGTAGGTCGAAAGTGAAGGACCATGACGCTAAAGCGTATGGTGCCGGGTGTGGTTTGGAACAAATGAGAAATGGAAAATCGGGGCAGGCGCAGTAGGTCAAAAATGAACGACCATGACGCTAAAAGCGTATGGTGTCGCGAGTGGTCTCGGCAAAATCATGTTCCAGTAACTCAAGATGCAGCTGTTTGCGAACGACGTGAGCGGAAGAATGATGTCCGGTCAAGCACTCCCTCCTGAAACTGCTCGAGGTAGAGATAAATCACCGGCGTGATATAGAGCGTTATCAACTGCGAGACCATTAACCCACCGACCACCACCAGTCCCAACGGCTGACGAGACGAACCGTCCGCCCCATACCCGAGCGCTATTGGTAAGGCGCCAAAGACTGCAGCCAGTGTAGTCATGAGAATCGGGCGAAAACGGTCCATAGAAGCATCGTGAATTGCTTTTTCTGCTGCCTCGCCAGCCTCCACACGCTGGCGCGCAAAGTCGACGATCAAAATCCCGTTTTTCTTAACGATTCCCATCAACATGAACATTCCAACGAATGCATACAACGATGCCTCCTGGCCGAAGACGAGTAAGGTCAACAATCCACCTACCAAAGCAGTGGGCAACGTTGACAACACCGTCAACGGATGAACATAGCTTTCATACAGAATGGCGAGAATCACGTACATCACGAACACAGCTAAAGCCATCAGCACTGTTAAGCTGTTAACCGTCCCCGCAAATGTCTGCGCTTCACCCTGGAGATGTGCGCGGACGCCTGGTGGCACAATTTCTCCGGCCGCCCTTTCAATAAAGTTAACCGCATCGCCAAGAGCCACGCCGGGCTTGAGATTAAAAAACAGGGACATGCTTGTGAATTGGTTCAAGTGATTCACGGTTTGCGGACCCAGTGTTGTTCTCCAGGTCACCAATTCGCTAAGAGGTATAAGACGCTGACCGTCGTCCGACCTGATGTAGAGAAGAGACAGGTCTTCAGGATTCTCGCGTGCTGCATCTTCCACTTCCAGTATGACCTGGTATTGATCTTCTGGTTTTTTGATCAGGTAAAGATAATTTTGCGAGTAGGCATTGCGCAACAGTGTCAAAATGCGGGCTTCAGAGACACCATAGGTCTTTGTCTGTTCGCGACGGATATCGATGTTCAGGTTTGGGGTGTTGTTGAAAAAATCCGATGAGACGCTGAGGAAGCCAGGATACTCCATCAACTTCCCCATCAGTTTCTGACCGGCATCGTAGACCTGTTGTGGATTAGCGCCCGAAACAGCGAAAGCATACTGGCCCTGTTGCTGGCTGGTCACTCCGGTACTGATCTCCAGTACGGGGAACGGCCTCAGGAACGTCATCAATCCTGGAATCGTGTTCAGCCTACCCATCATCTCCGCTGTTACTTCCGCGATTGGTCGACGCTGGTCTGGAGGCTTTATGAGAGTAAAAACAATGCCCTGGTTTGCGGCCAGAAACCCAGTAGCCCCAGTCAGGGTGAAGTCGGTGATTACATTGGGATCCTGCTGTAACGTTGCATCGACACGATCTTGCAAAGCCTGCATCTGCTGCGGCGACGACCCTTCAGCGGCTATAAACGCACCCCAAATGACACTGCTGTCGCCGGCGGGAAGAAACGATTTAGGTACCAGCACAAACAACCAGATCGTGCCGCCGAGGCAAATTACCCATATCGCCAATGAGAGCCAGCGATGACGCAGAAACCACCACAGGGAGCCGCCATAAACCGCGAGCACGCGCTGCTCGATGGAGCCAATCACCCTTTCCATCCAGGTTTTCTTCACACCCTCTCCGCGTGGTTGCAGCAGTCGCGCGCACATTAGCGGTGTTAGCGTAAGTGAGATCAGACCAGAAGCCAGGATGGCGACAACAATCGTAACGGCAAATTCGCGAAACACTCGGCCGACGAGCCCGGACATAAAAACCAGGGGAATAAATACCGCGGCCAATGAGATTGTCATTGACACAATCGTGAAGCTAATCTCCCGGGCGCTTTGAATTGCTGCCTCAAACGGTTGTTGGCCACGCTCGATCAGGCGCACAGTGTTTTCCAAGAACACAATCGCGTCATCTACCAGAAAACCGATAGCCAGTGTCAGAGCCATCAATGACAAATTGTCGAGGCTGTAGCCCAGCGCGCGCATGGCGATGAAGGTGATCAGCAAAGACAGCGGCAGGGCAACTGTTGGGATGAGTGTGTCCGTAGCCCGACCCAGAAACGCGAAAATCACCATTACCACGAGCACAAAAGCAATGATAAGCGTCATGCGGACGTCGCTTACCGAGTGAACGATGGTTTGAGCGCGATCGTAAATCGGGGTAATGCGTATGGAGCCCGGCAACTCGGCGCTGATCGTAGGCAGGACTTCGTAGATACTTTGCGACACCTCCACTGCGTTGGCGCCAGCGCGACGATTCACTGCAACTATCACAGTTGCTGATGGTACAGAATAGCCGCGCACCCAAAACCGCATGTTGACGCGCTCGTCTTGCACCGATTCTTTAACTGTGGCGACGTCCCGCAGATAGACAGGTGCTGAACTGCTTCCACCGACAATCAAATTGCTGTATTGCTCTACGGTCTCGAGCTGCCCTTGCGGTCTAAGAATCGCAGTGCGTGACTCGCTGTCTAGTTGGCCGGCTCCGGTGACATTCGTTCCACTCTTGATTGCGGCGTTCAGATCATCAATCGAAATGCCACGCGCCCACATCGCAGAGGGGTTTGCCTTGATGCGAATCGCTGATTTGGTTCCAAAAACCAGAACCTGCGAGACGCCTGGCAGAATACTGATGCGCTGGCCTACCTGGGTGCTGGCGTAGTTATAGAGTTGCCCCTGCGTGACCGAGTCGCTCGTTAAAGCGATGTACATGATCGCCTGGTCGTTGGGATTGCTCTTTGCGTATGTTGGTGGCGAGGGCAGATCCGGCGGCAGACTGGCAGTCGCTTGAGAGATTGCCGTCTGCACGTCCGTCGCTGCGGCATCAATATTCTTGTCGAGATCGAACTGGAGAGTGAAAGTTGCGAATCCTTGCGAACTCTGCGAAGTCACCAGCTCCAGTCCATTTATCTGCATGAACTGGCGTTCCAGCGGCGTGGCAATATTGTTGGCAACCGTATCGGGATTTGCTCCCGGATAACCTACCTGTACCTGGATTACGGGATAATCCACCGCCGGGAGATCGTTCACCGGAAGTTGCCAGTAACTAAGGGCTCCAAAGAGGATTACAGAGAGAGTTAACACCGCCGTCATCACTGGCCGGCGGATAAATGGTTCTGAGAGATTCATGACTTCGGCACATCTGCGACGGGCGTGTTAGCAGATTCCCCGGGTTGTTCGATCGAGACTTTACCGCCGGGCGTAACTCCGAGCTGGCCATTTATCACCACCCGTTCTCCAGCCTGGACTCCCTGCTCGACGATAATCAGGTGTTCCTGACGCTGGCCTAACGTCACCAAACGCTGTTCGGCGGTCGAGTCATCCTTGACAACATAAACAAAGGTGCCCTTTGCGGACATTTGTGGTGCGGTCGCTGGTACCAGAACCGCCTGATGGATGGTGTTCAAGATCAAACGGACGCTGACAAAACGTCCCGGCCAGAACCGGTGTCCGGAGTTTGGAATCGTCGCTCGGAGACTCACCTGGCCCGTCGCGTCTTGCACTGCGTTATCAACAAAGGTCAGCTGACCCACGACGGGATCGTCGATGCTATCGGGCAGTCGCACCTCCGCGATGAGCCTTCCCGCGCGCATCTGTTGTTGGACCATGCTCAAATTGTTTTGAGAGATAGTGAAATCCGCGTAAATGGGATCCAGCCGCTCAATCACCAAGAGCGAGTTACCTGTATTTTCGCCACCACTTCCCGAGTTGCCGGAGCTGGAGCCGCCGGGATTTACAACATTGCCAATGTCCACCAGCCGTTGTCCCGCACGTCCCTCGATAGGTGAACGAATGTAACAGTAGCTCATTTCAACCTTGGCACTCTCAACAGCGGCGGCATCGACTTTTATTGCTTCGTCCGCACTGTTAACAGAAGCGCGGGCCGCTTCCGCATTCGCCTTCAGCGAGTCATAGTTCACGCGCAATTGTTCATACTGTTCGCGCGCAATAACTCCCTCCTGCACTAAGGTGCGATAACGCTCGACTTGAGCTAATCCCCAATTGGCTTGAGCAAGCTCGCGAGCCAAGGTCGCTTCAGCCTGCTTTTTCAAGGCTATGCTTCGAGAAAGGTTGGCCTGTGCCTGTTTTAGCCTTGCTTCAAAGGGACGGGGATCAATCGTGAAGAGTAACTGGCCCCGCTTCACATTGGCGCCGTCAACAAAGTGGATCTTCGTGATACGCCCGGACACCTGTGGTTGGATCGAAACGGTTTCCCGAGCTACTGTCTTTCCAATAGCGTCAATATATGTCGGCACGTCCTGGCTGACGGCTGTCGTCACCTGAACCGGCGACGGCGGGCGCTCGAAATTCTGCTGAGCGTTACTTCCACAGCCGGTCAACGTGAGCCCCAAGACTGCGGCCGCTGCGAGGATAACCAGGCGGTTGAAGAAGTTTTCCCCCATAAGCGTCAACCTTCTCTGAGTTTCGCTGATCAACAGAATCAACAGCAAAACATACAAATTTTTGGTTCAATGAGTTTACGATCTGCCGCGGCTGTTTGTTTACCGTCTGCTCAGATTTTTAACTTCAGAGGTGATCATTAATGGGAATGGTCGCCTTGTGCAAGTCAGCGCGCGACGTTCGGAACGCAGGATTGGAAAATAACCAAAAATGTGGAAATCGAAAACGTCGGTTGTCGGTAGTTAGGGAAAGGGTGAACTACTCGTTCAATCCGAAGTACGACTCAGCCGAAGGAAGTCCATCAACAACGCACCGCAATTTGAAACGTCCTCAAGCTCAAGGATAGAATCCCACCAGATTGCAGCCTATCAACTCGAATCGGAGCTTTACAAGGCAAGGCGAAGAAATGCGAAGTTCGCTCAAAGCTTACGGGCTAGGGATCATCGCGCTGGGAGCCGCAGTGTTGCTGCGTTGGCTGCTCGACCCCCTGCTGGCTGATGCGCTACCTCTTGTGACTGTCTTCGGAGCGGTCGCTGCCGCAGTGTGGCTGGGCGGCTATCGCCTCGCCATCGTCGTAACAATTCTCGGCTATATTGCCTGTCACTTCTTATTCATTCCACCTAGAGGCGAGCTGGGTCTCCAAGATCTCGGGATTGTAGTCGGGTTCGTTGCTTATCTATTCACTTGCGCCATCATTATCGGTTTTGGCGAGGCCATGCGGGTCGGTCAGAAGCGAGCCAGCCAAAGACGCGAAGTGTTGAGCGTCACCCTGAGAAGTATCGGGGATGCGGTGATCACAACAGATACCGAAGGCCGCGTCACCTACCTTAACAAGGTGGCCGAGAGTCTAACTGGCTGGTCGCACCAGGAGGCGCTGGGCCAGCCGCTTGAGAATGTGTTTCACATTATCAACGAGATGACGCGTGTGCCGATCGAAAACCCGGCGATGAAAGCGTTGCGAGAAGGAGTCGTTGTCGGCCTGGCGAATCATAGCGTCCTCATTAAGAAAAACGGTGACGAGTGTCCGATCGACGATAGCGCAGGTCCAATTCGTGATGAAAAGGGATACCTCTCCGGTTGCGTGCTGATCTTCCGTGACGTCACAGCGCAGCGTAGTGCGGAACGCGACAAGGCAACCCAACTTCATACGGCTCGGCTGCTGGCATCGATTGTCGAATCTTCTAATGATGCCATCATCGGTAAATCGCCAGAAGGTGTTATTCGAAGCTGGAATGCCGCCGCTGAACGAATATTCGGTTTCACTTCCGAACAGGCTGTGGGCCACCACATCTCAATTGTCATTCCACCTGAACGTTTGGCAGAAGAAGAGCGCATCATTGAGAGGCTGGAAGCCGGACAACGCATCGAACATTTTGAAACCGAGCGGATGCGAAGTGACGGCCAAAGGATCCGCGTCGCCTTGACCATCTCGCCGATCAAAGATGAATCGGGCCAGATGGTCGGGGCGTCGAAAATCGTCCGGGATGTAACCAAGCAACGACAGGTAGAGGAACGGGAACGCGAACTCCTGGCCCAAGCCGCTGAGGCAAACGCCAAGTTTCACGCGTTCTTCGATAAGGGAGCCTTATTTGCCGGCATTATGGATCTGGATGGCACCATTCTTGAACCAAATCGACTTTCCTGGGAAGGCTGCGGTTATACGAGAGAGCAAATTATCGGGAAACCGTTTTGGGAAGGTCCATGGTGGGCACCTTCAGAGGCTTTAGTAGATCAGATTAAAGAGGCGTCAGCTGAAGCGGCTGCAGGAAACACCTTCCGCGCTGAGATGTCCTACTTTATTGCGGATGGCAGCGAGCGTTTTGCCGATATCACAATCCAGCCTATCCGAGACGAAGCTGGACGTGTCCTGTTCCTGGCTCCAACTGGTACAGACATTACCGACCGCAAGCGCGCCGAGGCCGACCGCGAAAAGTTTGTCACACTGATTGAGACCAGTACTGACTTCATCGGCATGAGTGATATCAACGGTATCCCGTTCTTCGTCAACCGTGCTGGACTGGAGATGGTCGGGTTGAACAGCATAGAAGAGGCCAGGCGCACACGGGTTCAGGATTTCTTTTTCCCGGAAGATCAAGACCGAATCATGAATGAGTTCTTTCCTGCCGTCATGAAAAAGGGTCACGGTGAGATTGAGGTCCGTTTTCGACACTTCAAAACGGGCGAGGCTCGTTGGATGGCCTACAAGGTGTTGTTGTTGAAAGACGCCGCCGGCCAACCAATAGCTTTCGCGACCGTCAGCCAGGACGTCACCGAGCGGAAGCGCCTGGAAGATGACCTGCGAAGATTGGCAGCGGACCTTTCTGAAGCCGACCGACTCAAGAACGAATTTCTGGCGACACTCGCACACGAGCTAAGAAACCCGCTTGCACCGCTGAGCAATGTGCTCGAAGTGTTGAAGCGCGCGGATGGAGACGTTGAAGTGACCAAACAAGCGCGTGACACCATCGGGCGGCAGTTGGGACAATTGGTTCGGCTGGTCGATGATCTTCTGGACCTAAGTCGCATCACCCACGATCGGCTCGAGCTGCGTAAGAGTGCGGTTGAACTGTCGTCGGTGATCCAGCACGCTGTCGAGGCTGCGCGACCTCTGGCCGAATCAGGAGACCATGATCTGCATGTGACCCTGCCCGAAGAGCCAATCTATCTCGACGCCGACCCGGCTCGGTTGGCCCAGGTCTTCGGCAACCTGCTCAATAATAGTTGTAGATATACGAAGCAAGGGGGAACCATTTGGGTAGATGCAAAACGATTGGACGGCGATGTGGTGGTGACGGTTAAGGACACCGGTTCAGGTATACCGCCGGACAAACTGGGAAGCATTTTTGAGATGTTCACACAGGTTGATCGTTCGCCGGAACGGTCAGAAGGCGGCCTCGGGATCGGCCTGACATTAGTGAAGCGCCTGATAGAAATGCATGGTGGATCGGTGGAGGCGAGGAGTGAGGGCGAGGGAAAAGGAAGCGAGTTCGCAGTGCGCCTTCCGATTCTCAGTGAAACCACAAATCTCGCGCCACCCCAGTCAATCGACGCCGAAAGGCCGACCCCAACGCGCCGTATCCTGGTGGTGGACGATAACAGGGACTCTGCCGACTCACTCGCTATGTTGTTGGAGATCACGGGCAACAAAACCTACTTGGCCCACGATGGGGTGGAAGCAATTGAAGCGGTTGAAAAGTATCGACCCGAAGTCGTGCTGTTGGACATTGGGTTACCGAAATTGAGCGGTCACGATGTCTGCCGGCGTGTGCGTCAACAAACATGGGGCAAGGATATTGTGGTAATCGCTCTGACTGGGTGGGGCCAGGAAGAGGACCGTCGCATGTCTCAGGAAGCTGGCTTTGACGGCCACCTCGTAAAGCCGGTGAACTACGACGAACTATTGGAGTTGTTGGGTTCGCTGCCAAACTGCGGGTGATGTTCGAGTGGCGTTTTCTTCTGGCTCGAACTACGAATTACTCATTGCTCACTGGTCATTGGTCATTTCCAGACGCCATACGCTTTAGAGACCGTGTGAAACCCCAGATACCCCCGGCTTGCCCGGGGGAGAAGTCATGGTTCGCTGCTACCAAAAATCAGACTGATCGAAGACGGATGCCACGGGCTTGTCCCGTGGAGACTCAGGTTTGCTGCGGTAACGGCGGAGATTAAATCGCGCAGCGTGAAACTCCACCGCGCAGGGCGGTGGCATCGAGAAAACTCCGGGCAGCGCGCGTTCTAGCAGCGAACCATGATTTCTCCCCCGGGCAAGCCGGGGGTATCTGGGTTTTCACACGCTCTCTTTAGCGTCGTGGTGTATTAAGTATGACAATGACCACTGATCCAGTGAACAGTGCTCAGTGACCAATGGTAGTGTTCCTAATTTGATTTCTTTGTACGACCTCTGTTTCTCCGTGAACTCTGTGGTCATATATTCGTGGGACAAATCAGCCACCAAGCCCATTCTTGAGGACGCCCCGTTGAGGTGAATTAGTGCAAACGGAAGAGAAGCGCGAAAACGATCAAGCCGGTGGGTGGTGTGCGAAGTTGGTGGATTACCTCGCCCTGGAACGTAACGTCACCATCGCGTCGGCCACGGTTTTTCTTCTCGGATTCGGTGAGGAGCTATGGAAAAAGTTTCTACCCAAGTACCTTGAAGCGTTGGGTGCGTCGACGCCAATCATAGGCCTCTTCGGCACCGCGAGTGATTTTCTCGACGCGATCTATCAATATCCCGGTGGCTGGATTGCCGATCATCTAGGTCGTCGACACGGCTTTCTGATCTTCATCGTTCTAGCTTCGGTCGGGTATCTCATCTACCTGTTCAGTTTCTCATGGCCAATGTTGTTCGTGGGCCTGGCTTTAACGATGGCCTGGCAGAGCATGGCGTCGCCAGCGGTCTTCGCCATAATTGGGGATTCCTTACCGCGCGAACGGCGGGCGATGGGATTCACTCTTCAATCGATTCTAAAACGAGTGCCGATTGTTATTGCGCCCTTGATTGGGGGAGCCTTAATCGCCTCGATGGGAATCGTCAGAGGTATTCAAATTGGTCTTCTAATTACAGTGGCTTTGGCGGCAGTTACGCTTCTACTGGTCATGAAAATCAACGTCACAGTCACTGCTGGTAAGGCAATAAATATTGGCGGTGTCTGGCGATCATTTCATAGCGCACTTAAGCGTCTATTAGTTTCTGACATCATCATTAGAACTTGCGAAGGTATGACCGGAGTACTGACGATCCTGTACGTAACCAACATTCAAGGATTAAGCATCGCCTGGTATGGCGCCTTAATCGCGATCCAAATGACAACCTCAATCCTCGTCTACCTTCCGGCGGGGCGAATCGCTGATCGGATTGGGCGCAAGCCGTTTGTAATTGTCACCTTTCTGAGTTTCGCGTTGTTTCCATTAGCAATCATCCTCGCGGCAAATTTTGCGTTGCTGGTTGCTGCCTTTGTGGTTGGCGGTTTGCGCGAGATTGGCGAGCCTGCCCGAAAGGCCATGATTATCGACTTTGCCGAGGACAATATTCGCGCAAGGTCGGTCGGACTCTATTACCTCGTACGCAGTCTATCGATCACACCGGCAGCAGCGCTCGGCGGATTGCTCTGGAATGTTGCGCCTAAAGTACCGTTTGTCTGCGCAGGAATAATTGGATTGGTTGGAACAGTGGTATTCGCCGCAACCGTTGAGGAACGCTACGCCCGCTAAGCCCAACCTAGAGGGATCTGGCGCTGAGCAGACTTTCCAATTACGATTGGCTCTTTTAGGCACTACTCTTTTCACACTCGCCAATCGACAATGCCCTTCACTCGTGTCTCAAGGCCACCAGCGGATCCACCCTCGTAGCTCTTCGCGCCGGAAGCAGACTTGCGAGCAGGGCAATCAAAGTCATCACAACAAAGCAATCACTCCGAATGTCAGCGGGTCGGTGGAGCTGACGTTAAACAGCAAACTCTTGATTAGCCGTGTTAGCGCCCAGGAGGCGAGTAATCCAACCACCACACCGCCCAACGCCACATCATCGCTTGTCGTACAACCAACTTCAGGACATCGCTCCGCTGGGCGCCGAGCGCCATTCGAATCCCTATCTCGTGGGTCCTCTGGATTACTCCGTAGCTGATAACGCCATAAATGCCGACTGCCGCCAGCACCAACGCTACGCCGCTGAACACCATCAGAAGGGTCATGTTGAAACGGCGACGCGAAAGCGAGTCGCGCAGGTATTCCGTCATCGGCTTAAGTGCGTATGTCGGCAGACTCTTGTCCACCGAAGTGAGCGAAGCTCGCAAAGACGCAGCGACGTTGCCGGGATCTGATTTCGTCCGCGCTACAATTGTCATCGACCGCGGATAAGTCTTGCTTAAAGGATCTTGCAAAAAAGGAACGTATGACGCCGGTGCCGGTTGTTCATCAAGCCCGAAGTCCCTTACGTTTCCGACCACTCCGATTATCAAGAGCGGGTCCCGCTCCTGACCCTGAAGCTTCAGACGATGGCCCAATGGATTTTCCTGGCCGAAGTGGCGGCGCGCGAACTCGCTATTGATGATGACGACGTTGGGAGATTGCCTGGTGTCTGACGTAGCAAAATCGCGCCCGGCCAAAAGAGGAATTCCCATTGACTCGAAGTATCGCGGCGTGACGACTCGGTACTCAGTTATGGGCTCTGCTTCTTTTGGGATTGCCGGTCGTCCTTCGATGGTGAAGTTATCATTAGTGTTACTTCCAGCGAGCCGAGAACGTTAGGTTCTCCTTCTTCAAATCAAGAAAGTTTCGGTAGGGCATTCCGCCGAATTCGAAGTTCGGCTTGCTCTGGGAAATGGTCACGAGCTGCTCAGGTTCAGGAAATGGCAGCGGATTCAGCAGCACGCCATTAACCACCGAAAACAGGCCAACGTTCGCACCTATGCCTAACCCGAGTGTGAGCACGACTATGATCGTGAAGCCTGGATTTTTCAGAAGCCTTCTGAGCCCAAATCGCAAGTCTTGAAGCATTTCCTACGTCCAACCCCACTCAGAAAATTTGAATTCGAACTTCTTTCTCTAGAAATTCGAGTCTTGCTTTCCCCAGCAGATCGCTTACGAAAACTGTCTATTCCGGATTTGAAGGCTACATCGAACGCAGTACTTTGGTCCCTCCCTGTTTCAAGTGGCATGCCAACACACTTTCAATTTGCGGAGAGCGAGATAACAGCAGGAGTGCATCATTAATAGGCTCGTACTTTGGATAATCAAGACTCCGGCCAAAGTGAGCGAGATGGCCGGAAAGATTAGACCTTCGGTTTCTCTTTGCGACCCATCTGTGTTCTACGCATCTCCCTTTGTTTAGAGATTTGCTAGGAAAAACAGCGCAGAGGGACAAAGACCGAGAGGTATCAATAGAGATGATCTCGTTTCGCTTTCGGGACGAGCTATCCCGCTTTCGAGCAGATCTTCACGTTAACGGAGGTGGCTTCAGGAAAACGTAGAATGAGTTTGAGAGATCAAACTCCGCTGAACAAAGAAAAATCCTCCAAACGGAAGTGTGGAGAAGCTGCAGATCATACCCGAGTGTCCTGTTTCTGAAGTCCGCTGAATAATCCAAGTGGGCTTCACCCTGTTAAGGGTGGCATGTTTATAGACTGTGACGCGATGAATTACTGCGCCGTTCGGAGGGGCGGAACTCAACTTGGAGGTACTCGTCTAATCTCATTCCGCCCCTCCGAACGGCGCAGGCGAAAATGACAGTCGAGTGCTATAAACATGTTCCCCCCTACGGGGGTAAACCTGAGGCCAGAGGCTCTTGCCTCCGCGATGACCTGCTCTACCCGGAAGGATCACGAGTCTGTAGGGAGGATCTGGAGCAACTCCACAGAAACCTTTTAAAACGTTTCGGAACATGATCTCCTCCGTTCCAGGTTAGACCTGGTTGATGGTGCTACTTTGCGCGAAACACAAGAAAGTAATCGACGTTGTCCGCCTTGACGAAGTCATATTCGCCCACCAACGTCAATCCCGCGGTGCCGGCTTCTTTGATCACAATCTTTTTCCCGATGCCGTGATCGTCGTCCTCACCCTCTCGATCGATAATTCCGAGTAATGCCCCGGAGCGCATCGCCTCGCAGGTTCGTTTCAGCAGCCGAATGGGTTGTGCAATTTCGTGATAAGTCTTTAGCAACAGCACGGCGTCAACACTCTCGCTGGGAAGGCGTGGATCGTCCTCTTCTCAATGTTAAGCAGGTTTTCGCGTTCGGCACGTGCTTGAATGTGCTTCAGAAAATCGGGGTTTATGTCGACTGCATAAACGTTACCGGTTTCCACTCGTCGCGCGGCGCGAACTGTGAACCAACCCGAACCTGCTCCAATATCAGCGACGCTTGAGCCCTTCTTGATGCCGAGGACATCCATGACTTCAGTCGCGTGGCCATGTTCGACGAACTTGAGTGCTTCGCGATGAATTACCCGTAGTTCGGGGGAAACTCAGGATCTGGCTCCGGGATCCGATGTGGACGATTTCGAATCTCAGCGCCTTTCAGGAACAGGGTCATGGTCCATCTAATTGCCGTATCATGTTCTCCAGTTGGCTATTCAATTCAATGAATCTGTTTTGTTCGATTTGAAGCTCGGAAGTCAATTCGGCTTCACGCTCACGTAATTGCTCTTCATCGCGAGACCACGATGCCAAGCGCGCCTTCATTTCCTTTATTTCGCGTTCTAACTCGTTGCGCCGATTTGGTTCCGCCGCATTTGCCATAACTTCCTCCGCATACTTGATCTGCTCTTCCATTTGAGGTCGAGCATTTTTTAGATCGGTAATGCGGGTGCGAACGTTTTCAAGAGAGCGTGCAAGCGAGTCGACGCGCCCCTGCTGCAGCCGCAGACGTTCGAGTGTTATCTGCAGCCGTTGATTGAGCGTGTTAGAACGCTGTAGAGCCATACGCAACTGGCGAACCTCATCAAGCAGGGCTTTCAGCACTTGCTTATCATCTTCTTTCGATGGCTCTGCCAGTCTTCTATCTTGGCCATTCACGACCAGCGCCTCAGATAAGCTAACCAGCATCATGAGAGCGAGCACGGTTAATAGAACGTTTCGTCTCATACACTTCCTCCTATTTTGAGATTCCAGTCCTTACGCGGATATCGAATAGAAACTTATCTGCTCCCAGTAGTTACGGTCTCTCGCATTCGAACCGCTACCACAACGCCGGACACAAAGGTCAGCACCCCGACCGCAACCACCGCCCAGACCAATCCAAATATGTCAGCCACAATTCCCGACAGGAGTGCCCCGACCGCATACCCGAGATCGCGCCAGAGTCGATACACCCCAACAGCCGAAGCCCGCCAGCCTGGATGCACTACGTCTCCGATCGCTGCCAGCAAAGTCGGGTAAACGAGTGCGGTCCCCAACCCGAGAAACACTGCGCCCATTGTCCACAGCCAAAACCTCCCTGCTAAGTGGTCTACGACACTTGGAGTCGCCGCGATCAAGCATATGCTGGCAGCTTGAACCCACATTCCGACTACTATCATCCATTTGCGCCCGCTCCTGTCAGATAGTGCGCCTGTAGCAATCTGTGCGACCGCCCATACGGCTGGGTAGCTTGCGGCGAGTACCCCGATACTGCTTATGCCCAAACCATAAGAAGAGAAAAGAAGCGGGAAAAGACCCCAAGTCATTCCGTCGTTGAGGTTGTTAACTAGTCCAGCTTGGCTGACGGAGAAAAGGGTCGGGTTACGAAAACTTGTCTCAGCGAACACCTTAGCAAAGGAAGCATTTTTGTCTCCGGCGATGTCTTGGTGCGCGCGTCCTTCCAACATCGCATGGTCGGTCGTATCTCGAACGAGCGTGAGCGATAGTACGAGGCCTCCTATCGCAAATACAATTCCCAAATAGAATGGCACTGGACGCAGACCAAATGTGCTAGCCAGGTAACCGGAGGCTAACGCTGCAAGTGCAACCGCACCATAGCCCGCAAATTCATTGAGGCCCATCGCAAACCCTCGGCGCTTCGGCCCCACTAAATCGATCTTCATGATAACGGTAGTGGACCAACACAAGCCTTGGTTAATGCCGAGTAGCACGTTTGCGGCAATCACCCAGCCCCACGACGGAGCCCACATTAGAATGAACGGAACCGGCAAGCCGAACAGCCAGCCTGTCACAAGCAAACTCTTACGGCCGAGTAAATCTGAGAACCTGCCGGCGAGCAGGTTTGATACCGCCTTAACTGCTCCAAAGCTGACAATAAAAGAGAGGATTACGCTCTTCGAGGTGAGGCCAAATTCCCGCTCGGCGATGAGGGGCAGCGTCGTCCGTTCCAAACCCACCATGCCGCCAACGAACGCATTAATTAAAACGAGCAAGCCGAACTGCTTGATGTTAACTCGAAGCCCCAGCTCGATCGGATCATGGGTGGCTGCGCGCGAAGACATACGTCACGAACTTACGCACGACCCTGATTGCGGCGAAGCGTTAATTCCATCTCGGGTGGTTTGGGAGGGATCCCGCGCGTTACCTTTTCGAGAAACGCAGAACGGTTCAGGCCGAGAGTCGGGTTCCACTGTTTCTCGAAAGCTAGAGCTCATTCCGGCTCCGCAAACAGAATCATCGTGATCTATTCGCCATTCTTTCGTGGATCGTCGGAAGGATTGACGTATGTGATCTCCCAGGGCCCTTCGCCATGAAGTTGAATGACAGTTTCTTCGGAGGCCCAGGCGAAATGTTTCATCTGCGGCGGGAGAAAGCCGAAAGTTCCAACAGGCATGGCGTTGCCCTTCGATTCATCAAACTTTTCTCCCATACCAAGATTGAACTTTCCTGAGATAACAGTGACATGTTCAACCTTCCCATGCCAGTGCGGTGGAATCTTGTAACCAGCAGGCATCGAGAGTCGCATCGTATACAGGCCAGGATTGAATGGATTACCTTCTAGTACGGCAAGCTTTGCACCGGCAGGAAGTGCGTTAGGTGCGTCCATCCATTTGATGTCAGTCGGGACGAACAGTCCATGATCAGCCGGTTTCGTTGGTTGCTGACTTAACGCGACGCCAATCACTGCGATAATCAATGTGGCTACGACTATTTTCTGCTTCATCTTTTAGAATTCCTTTCTCACTTTTGGACTGTGTTCACGGTTTGGGTTCGGGGCCAGAGCATTTCTCACGGTGTTGATTCTCTATTGATCATCAGAACAAACGGCCACAGTTACCGCCTCCGGTTTCCTTCCGTTAGAATAATCATCTGTGCGGGAAAGCTCATTCGGTTGTTCGGAAAGTACTCCCGCACAGTGTTTTCAACTTCCTGTGCGACTCGGGAAGATTGGTCATCTGTTAAGCTCTTCAATTTCTCTCGTAAGATTTTCGATACCTCGGAACGCATTGTCCAAAACTCCTTCACCGAAATCGGCGCTTCGATCTGGAATTTGAGCAAGCGCTCAGATACGTCGACCGCGCCTGCATCACTCAAAATGCTCGCGAGTTTGCCTGGCTCGGCGAAACGAAACGCACCGGGAGAGTTAGGATCAGCTTGTTCTATTTCGATGTGACGAGAAAGTACATTCGTTACGACATACGAAAATGGATTGAGTTCGCTCTTGTGCCAGACCGCCAAGGTCAACGTGCCATCACACTTAGTGACCCGCAACATCTCTCGCACCGCAGCAAGTGGATCCGGGAAGAACATTGCACCCAACCGACTTACGACCGCATCGAATGAGTTGTCGGGCAATGAATCGGCTACACACTGCCGAAACCGGACGTTTTCAATTCCGCGCTGCGACGCCTCGTGTTCTGCGGCGAGTACCATCTCTTCAACAGCATCAGTGCACATGACTGACCAATATCCGGGAATCTTACTCTGACCTGAAGCATTACAGAAATGAATTGTTTTGATTGTTACGATAGTCGTTTACAATCCATGTCTTATGGACGTCCGCCAGTCTTGAAGTTTTTCTCAGTGTCGCAAAGCACCTGAACTTCACACGCGCCGGCGAGGAAGTGAACCTTAGCCAACCCAGCGTCTCGGTGCGAATCAGCCAGCTCGCAAGCGAATTAGGCGTAAAGTTATTCGAGCAACTCGGTAAGCGAGTCGGATTAACAGAAGCTGGCTCACTACTCGTCCCGCACGCTCGACGGGTGATTATATGGCGATCGAAGACTCAAAGCACGCCATCTACGAGTTGCAGGGATTAGAACGTGGGTCTCTGAGAATCGGCGCCAGCACGAATCCAGGCATGTACCTGATTCCTCAGATCATTGCCCGTTTCAAATTGCGTCACCCTAAAATCGAAGTACATCTGGGAATTAGAGATACGAAGCGAGTTGAGGAAGGCGTCATCAGAAATGAATATGATTTTGGTTTTGTGGGTGGCCACCTGTTAGGCGACCAGGTGGATGTACTTCCCTGGATGACAGATCAACTGCTGCTGGTCGTGGCGCCTACGCACCGGTTGGCGAGAAAGAAGGCAGTCAAACCAGAAGATCTCCGACAAGAGAAGTTTATCCTTCGCGAACTTGGTTCAGCGACAAGAGCAACGATCGTGAGCAACCTAAAAAGATCCAATCTCACGGTGGACACCGTTATGGAAATGGAGAATCCCGAATCCGTCAAGAAAGCAATCCAGAGTGCACTGGGCATAGCTTTCATTTCGAAGTATGCCGTAGACAACGAGTTAAAGGCTCGGAGTCTGGTCGCAGTACGCGTACGGGGCCTTGATATTAGCCGCGAATTAAAGATCGTATATCGAAAAGACAAACACGTCAGCCGCGCAGCACAGACGTTCATTTCGATGGCACAGATTAACTGATACCTAGTGGCACGCATCATCGCAACAGGTCTCGCCCCGCAGGGCTTCGATGCCTTCTTTGACGATTATTGGGACCATGATAAGCGCCGCTACTGGATCGGCCCACCACCAACCCAACAGCGCATTCAGGAGTAAACCCCCAAGTAAGATCGCCGACAGATAGGTGCATAGCTCTGTCTGTTTGGAGTCAGCCATGAGGGCGCCACTGTTGATTGCGCGGGCTACTTTTCTTTGTGCCCGGACTAGCAATGGCATTACCAAGAAGGTACGATACTCTAGTTCCATGTCACAATTCTCCAGCTATACTCACAAAGGAGGCGACTATGAGCAATGTGCTAACTCACGTTCACAGGGGGTTCGGCTCAGTACGACCTTACCTTCATGGCCCAATTGATCTTACGAGTTTTCTGGAAAGAACTTTTGGAGCCGTGATCCTTGAGAACAATCATGAGGGTCCAACCCTCTTGCAAATCGGTGACTCTCTTGTTTGGCTAGAGGCCGGCGAGTTACCACCTCACGTTAAACCATGGGTTGGGTCAGTCTACGTTTACGTCGAGGATGTAGACGGGGTTTACGCGCGAGCCATGGAGTTCGGAGCCAAGAGCATCTCTGCGCCAGAGGACAAGCCATACATGGAGCGCCAGGCGGGTTTTGTCGACGCGGGTGGAAACACATGGTGGGTTTCGAGATACCTTGGCCCAGCGAACTGAGTCCACTCGACAAGCGTAGGTGGAGCAACGCAGCGTGTTGCTGCGCGCGGATCGTCGCTATCGATTGGCCCATACCGGATGCCTCAACCCACAGTAAAGTTCACCGAAGATGCGAGCGGCCAACGTGCAAATCCAGCTTCGGTTGGATTGGTTGGTATGGAGGTTTTTCGTAAATTCAAATGACATTTGACTACTCGCGGAAGGTTATACATCTTGAGCCAAACTCGTTTTTTAACGAAGCCTTTGTTTATGACGCGAGTGGACTCAGATTGCGCGCCGCTTCGCCCTCGTTTTCGCCGCCAACTGTTGCTGGCGTTCGTGAGGCTTCCCCCGCGCAAGCGGCGGGCATAGTTCGAGGTGACGTCATATTAAAGCTGAATGGACGGGATACAGCATACTTAAGCCTGGAAACCATTCGCGAGATGGTCGGTGCTCCAGCTCAGTCTCACCAACTTACCCTTTTACGAGACGGAAAAGTCATTGAGGGTGTACTTAAAACGCGCGAGATGCTTCCGTGACCATCGACATCAGGCTCTCATGCGCTAATCAAGAAAACCGGTAACAACGACGGCCAGAGAAACCAGCTCCGGACCATTGCCCAATCTCAGCTTGAGCGGGTAGCCGCGGACAGCGGCTATCCGGTCAAGCTCGCGCACCACTCGTGGCGCCGGCAGATTGAAATCAACTTCGATCAGCAGCGCTTCGCGATTGAAGTCGTCCACTACATTGAAGGTGCGAAAGCGACGACCATCCCATAACGCATCGCTCATGAAGTCTGCTGACCAGCATTCATTCATCGTCAGCTTTTTTGCGATCACATCTTTCAATGCTCGGTTTTCCAGCAGCAAGTCAGCCGAGATCTGCTTTAACCGCCGGTTTTCTTCTTCCAGTTCACGCAACCGCTTGATGTCCGATGCTTGCATCCCGCCGTACTTCGTCTTCCACTTGTAATAGGTTGCTTCGCTGACTTCGTGCTCGCGGCAAACATCTTTCACCGTTCGTCCTGCCTCGACTGCTTTCAAGATCGCAATGATCTGATGCTCACTGAATCTGCTCCGCTTCATTCCGGCCTCCTGGGTTGCTCATCCTACCCGGAAACCTCTACTTATGGCTGGACCTAAAGGTGGGATACTTACAGAAACAGCTAGGCACCTATGGTAGAGGATTTGACGCTACCCTTGCCCTTCTTCCGCTTACGGTTAGCAGGAATTCTCCATTGACGCTAATATGGCCTGCCAGTACCATGGTGTGGTCGTCGTCCCATAGAGTTCGCGGCCATTCAGCAATCGCCCACTTCGACCTGATCAGATGCTGAAGCTCCCACGCTCCGCACCGCTCCACTACATTGTTGCATTCGCAACTGTGGGTCTAGCTCTCCTGATAACGCTCCAGTTACAAGTCCTTGCGCATCGCGCACCCTATGCGCTGTTTTTCGCTGCTGTGATCGTCAGCACCTGGTACGGTGGCCGCAATGTAGGATTCGTTGCAATCATTCTTTCAGTTGTTGCCACCGCATACTTCGTCATTCCCCCGCTCTATTCCGTAAGACTAGCGGACGTCACCCTCGTGGAAGAAGGCGCCTTCATCGCAGTAGCCCTCCTCATAACCTTCCTAATTTCAGCTCGTCAGCGCAGTCACGAGCTATTACGCGAAAGTGAGGAACACTACCGGCTCCTATTTGAACGCAACCCACTGCCAATGTGGGTCTATGATTGTGAAACCCTCGCCTTCCTGGCCGTGAATGAAGCTGCCATTCGACATTATGGCTACTCGAAGGAAGAGTTTTTATCGATGACTATAAAGGACATCCGACCTGCTGAGGATGTACCTGCCCTTCAAGATGCCGTTCCTAAGACTGATTCCGGATTAAGCCCGGCCACCAGAACATGGCGGCATGTAAAGAAGGACGGCACCGTCATCGAGGCAGAGATCACTTCTTACACACTGATGTTCGGTGGCAGAAGTGCCGATCTTGTACTAGCGAATGACGTTACGGCACGGAAGCACCTCGCGACTGACCGTGAGAGATTCCTGGCGTTGGGCGCCGACCTGCTTGTTATCGCGGGTTTTGATGGAATGTTTAAGTGGGTCAGCCCAGCCTGGGAGCGTACTCTCGGATGGAGTAGCAAAGAACTCACTTTCCATCCCTGGTTGAACTTCGTTCACCCGGAGGATCAAGGGAAGACAGTCAACGAAGCCGAAAAGCTATTTCGTGGTCAGGAAACTATTTCATTTGAGAATCGTTATCTTCACAAAGACGGCTCTTATCGTTGGCTGAGTTGGAAGTCTCGGCCGTTCATGCAGGAGCAACTGCTCTATGCTGTAGCAAGCGATGTTACTGAAAGGAAGTTACTCGAAGATCAGTTGAGACAATCTCAAAAGCTGGAATCAATTGGCCAGCTCGCCGGGGGTGTAGCACACGACTTCAATAACCTGCTCACGGTCATTACGGGCTACAGTCAACTTGCTTTGCACCGCCTCCCACCCGACAGCCCCTTACGTAACAATCTGAAGGAGATTACCAATGCCGGAGAACGAGCGGCTTCACTCACGCGCCAACTGCTTGCATTTAGCCGTAAGCAGGTAATGCAGCCGAAGGTCATCGATCTCGGATCCACGGTCTCCAATCTAGATAAGATGCTACAGCGCCTCATCGGAGAAGACATCAAGCTCGTAACTATGTTGGATAAGGACCTTGCTAAAGTCTACGTGGATCCGAATCAGATGGAACAAGTTTTGATGAATCTTGCTGTTAATGCCCGCGACGCAATGCCAAATGGCGGCAAGTTAACGATTGAGACGAAGAATGTGTTTCTAGACGAGGCTTACACTCGGAGACATGTCAGTGTTACGCCCGGTAAGTATGTGATGCTGGCGGTTTCCGACACGGGACATGGGATGGACGCGGAAACGCAATCGCACATATTCGAACCATTCTTCACGACCAAAGAGGCGGGCAAGGGCACAGGACTTGGCCTCGCAATGGTATATGGAATAGTCAAACAATCAGATGGAAATATTTGGGTCTATTCAGAACCTGGCCACGGCACGACTTTCAAGATCTATCTGCCGATAACGAGACAGGGTGAGAGTGAAGACAGCGAGGCAACCGTTACGCGGGAACGCGAACGCGGAACAGAGACGATCTTACTGGTAGAAGACGAAGCCGCAGTACGCACTTTGTTGATGGATATCTTACAGAGCGAAGGTTATACGGTGCTGGAGGCAGCGAATGGTCCAGAAGCGCTGGAACGGTGTGGAAACTACGAGGGACCGATAGACCTGCTGGTGACTGACGTAATCATGCCGGAAATGAGTGGACCAGAGTTAGTAAAGCGCCTTTCCGGCAAGTGTCGTGAACTGAAGGTCCTTTATATTTCCGGCTACACGGACAATGCGATTGTGCATCACGGCGTGCTTGAGCCGGGCGTGAATTACCTCCAGAAGCCGTTTACTCCTAACGGCGTCGCAAACAAGATCAGAGAAGTCTTGAATAATAAGTCGGAGTAGAAGGGCTAAGTGGACGCGGTCAAAGAAGCGACGTAAGTATCGAAACGCTGGCGGTCAAGAACACCGACATCGATGATTCGCGTTCCTATAACAAAGCCCCTCCAGGGCTCGGTTTGATCTTTGCGGCATGCAACGTGTTTTTGGACTTCCAGCTCAACAGAGCCGGTCGGAAGATAAACGGCCACCTTAAGCGATTAGCGAAGGACATGAACGCTCCCGGCTGGAGATTGCATTCGTTGCGAGGTGACTCGGCGGGCCGTTGGGCGGTTGAAGTGAGTGGCAATTGGCGTTTGACATTCGCCTTTGAAGGCGAGGATGCCATTCTTGTGGATTATCAAGACTATCATTGAGGTATTTATGCGGATGTACAACCCTCCCCATCCAGGAACTGTGTTGAGAGAGTATTTGGGATGGATAGGGATGCAGGCCCAGTATGATTTGTGCCAAGCATCAAAGAAACGTCGCCGCAAGCTAGCGCGTTTAGCAGCATAGTCAACTCCTTGGAGTGCGGTTACTTGTCACCGCTTTGACTCGTCGTTTGCCTACTCTGAACCTCGTTGAAACTCATACCGTCGACGCCGCTTGTTCGACATTCAGAAGGCACGACGATGTTCTTGAGGCGCTGCCGCTCAGTTCTCACATCATCAACTCAACAGCACAGTCCGACCCCCCTTCATCAGTTTGTGTTTTTCCGTTCCTTCAGCGCCCTTTTAGCGAACACACAACAGACTGAAAGTGTGTCGGACATTGGCAAAGCGCGCCGCCCCCGCTTCAACTCGCGTCATTCATCAACTCAGACTCACGGCAGTGCCGTCGAGGCGCTCGATGCAACCGCCTTCGGAGCTTATGACCATCTAGTGAAACCTTTGCGCCCCGAAGGCCTGCAGGCGATCTCCATTTTTTCATCACACAACTCCAACGACTACCGCAACGTCGAACGTTCGATAGCCGGGCGGACGTCAGGACGGAATCTGAACTCAACCCTATCTGCAGGAACGGGAGATCCGGCGAGTTGGTTCAAACCAGACGCAGAAAGTCAACGTGCGAGTGATCGCAGCAAGTAATCGTGACGTGGATGAAGATTCAGCCTCAATGACCATCGCGACACCTTCGGATCCAATTCGCGCCATAGAGGACGAGATTCTGTTGCCGTTAGCTGCAATAGAGGCCCAATACGTTGCGCGGGTGCTGGAGAGTACGAACGGCAACATCCAGAGAGCGGCGCGAATATTGCGAGTAGATCCGAAGACACTGCGCCGGATGATAAAGCGTCATAATATTGAGCGATATAACAGTGGCACATCACGTTCGCGCGCCGCGTAGCACGTCCGACGAACTTTAGTTTGTCGTTTCCCATCACCCGAGACTCCTCCAGAAACCCGCACCATTGAGAGTTGCGTTTCCGAACGTCTCAAGTTTCACCCGAAGCACAAGTCAGCCGACACGACAAGCTGAAGCATATCGAACAGATACGCACTAAGCATTGCACTCCGGGAGGCTGACAGCTATATTGGTGTCAGTTATAAGACCTTGTTCTCATCCGCGAGAACAACCGGAGCTTTCAAACGATGACCACCATTTACACCACATCAATTCACATCGCTACAGGTCGCCAGACTACATGGACGACCAAGCGGCGGTCTAGAAGAGGCTTCAAAATGTAAGCAATATCTAAAGCCGAACTTAGTAAAACCCGCTGCCGCAAAAAGCCGGTAGCGGGTTTTTTCTTTTACCTTTGATAAACGCAAGTAGAGCCCCAGCCAATGGACTACAAACCCCTGCAGATCATGAAATTCGGAGGCACTTCAGTTGCCGATGCCGAATGCATTGCGCGCGCCGCCTCCAACTTGTCAAAAGCCTCAGAAAAAGCTCGAGTAATTGCTGTTGTCTCAGCATTGCAGGGCGTCACCGATCGCCTAATTGAGACCGCGAAGCTCTCTGAAACCGGCAATCAGAACGCAGCTGATGAGATGGCCAGAATTCTATATACACAGCACGAGTCTGCAATTATGCGTTTAATTCCAGACGCCGCGGTGCGTACGCAACTCCTGTCAGAAACAACGCGAATCATCGGACACGCTGGTTCTCTCTGTCGTGGCACGGCCCTGCTGCGCGAGCTTACTCCACGTTCGCTGGATGCGATTTCAGGCATTGGCGAGAAATTATCAGCGCGCATCCTCGCAGCTACCCTGTCTCTGATGGGAGTGGAAAGCATAGCCATCGATGCGACCGAAATCATCGTGACTAACGACACTCATGGACGCGCCGAACCGTTGCTTGAACCAACACAACAGCAAGCTCGCGCTGGTTTGGAACCACTGCTAAAAGAAGGAATTCTTCCAGTCGTAACCGGATTCATTGCAGCAACCGCCCAAGGTGTGCCAACGACACTCGGTCGCGGCGGCTCCGATTACACCGCAACGATCCTTGGAGGTGCACTCTCAGCAGATGAAGTAATTATCTGGACTGATGTTGACGGTGTCCTGACCGCGGACCCGCGTCTCGTTCCTGATGCTCGAATAATCGCTAAGATTTCCTATGCCGAAGCAGCGGAGCTTGCCCACTTCGGCGCGAAGGTCCTTCATCCAAAAACACTTTGTCCGGTCATTAATGCACAAATTCCAGTGTGGATTCGAAATAGCTATGCACCTCATCAAGTGGGAACGCAGATTTCTGTCAGGGCGAACGGCCCTCAAGTCGGTGTGAAGGCAATCACAGCCATCAAGGGTGTCGATCTAATCACCGTTGGTGGGCCGGCGATTATGGCTGTTCCCGATCTGGTGGCCCAAACGTTCGCCGCAGTTGCCCGAGCGCAAATAAACGTGCTTTTGATTTCGCAATCCTCTTCACAAAACGATCTATGCTTTGTTGTACATTCTGAAGACACCAGACGCACGACAAACGCCTTAAACGAAGTTTTCAGTACCAAGGGTGATGACGGTGTAGACTACGTTCGCGTTGATTCCTCGCTAGCCATAGTAGCCATTGTCGGTGAGCGCATGCGAGGAATGCCCGGCATTGCTGGTCGGGCGTTCAGCGCGCTGGGACGTGAGCGAATCAACATCATTGCCATCGCTCAAGGCGCCTCAGAGTACAGTATATCCTTCGTTATTAAGCTTACAGAGATGCAGCGGGCCGTCTGCACAATTCACTCAGAATTTGACCTGGCACGTGGAAATCGAATCGCTGAAGATAAGGAGTCGGGTTTGTGAACGCAGCTAAAGAAGGTAAAGCATTGCAACGCTGCATTGAGCGGTCTTGCGGTGCCAAGTTTGAAATAAACAAGCAGATATATAGCTGCCCCCGTTGTGGCGGCCTGCTGGATGTTGTCGTCTCACTACCAAATATTAACGGTCTGGAGTTAAAGGCACTTTGGAAGTCTCGTCTAACCTCAATGGATACTCATGACCAAAGTGGTGTATGGCGCTTTCGCGAACTACTACCCTTTCCAGAAGAGTCTCCAATAGTAACTCTCCTTGAAGGCAACACTCCCATTTACGATGCACCGCGTTCAGCACGGTACTCTGGGCTCAAAGCGCTGCAGGTAAAACATCAGGGAATGAACCCAACAGGCTCTTTCAAGGACACCGGCATTACGGTTGCGATCACGCAAGCGAAACTACTCGGCGCAAAAACCGTTATCTGCGCCAGCACCGGAAACACGGCAGCGAGTCTAGCCGCATATAGTGCGCGCGCTGATATGCAGTGTGTGATTCTCGTTCCCCACGGTCAGGTCAGCCATGCGAAGCTTAGTCAAAGCCTGGATTATGACGCGACCGTTCTAGAGATCGACGGCAACTTTGATGATGCAATGCAGCTTGTTTCTGAGTTGGCGGAAGACACTTCAATTTACCTGATGAACTCGATCAATCCGTTCCGTATTGAAGGGCAAAAAACCGTAGCTGCCGAGTTACTCGAGCAGACAGACTGGCAAGTCTCTGAACATGTTGTCGTGCCAGGCGGAAATCTTGGAAATAGTAGTGCGTTGGGTAAGGGGTTCGCCGAGTTGCTTGAACTTGGGTTAATTGATCGAATGCCTCGGTTGAGTGTGGTGCAGGCAGACGGGGCTGCGCCTTTCGCACGGCTGCTTTCGAACAGCACAATCGAACAATTACGGCGTGAGGCGTTGGTTCCGGTTAAGGATCCCCAGACACTCGCAACTGCGATTAAGATAGGGGCTCCAGTGTCCTGGAAAAAGTCTGCACGTGCGGTCATCGATAGTGGAGGTTGGGTGGTGAGTGTTTCTGAGCAGGAGATTGCCGACGCAAAGGCGATCATTGGACGCGATGGAATTGGCTGCGAGCCTGCGTCTGCGACAACTGTTGCCGGTCTCAAAAAGCTGGTAGCAACTGGCCGGATCGATCCAGCTGAAAGCGCTATTGCGATTCTGACTGGGCACGCATTGAAGGATACGGATTACACAATCAAATATCACCGCGAGGCGCTTTTCACTCATGATCGAGCAAGAGCCAGATCTAAAGAGGAGCGACATATTCGTGGAACTTTCGCTAACTCACCAAAGCGAGTGAAGGCGTCGAAAGAAGCAATTCTTCGAGTGATAGAGCATATGTGAAGATCTTTAAGGGCGCACGTCGGGAGCGCGGGCGTCCCCGCCCGCTCCCGCCTTTTACACTCAAGTTTCGAGTAACCACGGCTGCGGGCGGGGACGCCCGCGCTCCGAGGCCCGCGCTCCGAGGCCCGCGCTCCGAGGCCCGCGCTCCTAAAACTGGCGATGCAGAACAAACGCAACATTAATTCCATCCAGATTCGCGTGCCGGCCTCAACTTCAAATCTCGGGTCAGGTTTTGATTGTTGTGGTCTGGCACTGCAGCTCTATCTCACTGTCCGAGCGACCGTGGTCCCAAATAGCGACGTCAAATGTCGAGTTCGCACGATTGGGCCAATAAAAGATTGCCTGGACGATCTGCGTCGAGATAAGGACAACCTGATTTACCAGTCGATCGAATTCCTGGCCGAACAGGAAGGATTTACCTTACCGCCACTGCGACTGAGTGTTTGCAATGAGATTCCATTGGCAAGTGGTTTAGGAAGCAGCGCCGCTGCGATCATTGCCGGGTTGAAGCTTGGGTCAGCATTCGCAAGGCGCGAGATCCCAGATGATCGTCTGTTGCATTACGCCACTCAGATTGAAGGTCATGCCTGTAATGTTGCCGCCGCTCTCCAGGGTGGCTTTGTTCTTCATTTTGACGATGAATTCGGGCACGTCAAGACTTTCAAGAAGCCCTGGCCCAGTGATCTAAAGATAGTTATCGTGACTCCACATCACAGGTTACCGACCAAGCAAGCCAGGGCAATACTCCCTAATCTCGTTACAACATCCGATGCAATCTTTAATATACAACATTGGGCGCTCTTCAATGCGGCGCTCGATCAGGGTAGATACGAATTTCTATGGGAGGCGATGCAGGACCGGCTGCATCAGCCGTTTAGGGAGATTCTGGTACCTGGGCTTAGAGAGGCCTTAGCCACAGAACAGAGGGATGGGCTACTGGGAATCGCTTTGAGCGGCGCCGGCCCAAGCGTGATTGCATTAACGGAGAGGCATGATTCGAGTGCTGCAGATTCAATTGCTGCGTGTTTTCAGAAGCATGGCATCGCCACAACCATACACTGCCTGGGCGTCGAGAATGCGGGGGCTAGTCTGATGGTTTTTTAACTCGCACAAAAGTGACTTACTGGCGCCAAGAAGATTTTACAAACAGAGGGTCTTGGGTAGACAAAAATTCATGCGACGAATGGGGCGCCCACGGAGGGACGCCCCTACAGATTTTCACACAATCTCTTCGGCGTCATGGTGGTTCACCTACTTCAGATAACGTCCCTTCTGAGCGTCTATATAAACATGTTGATTTTTCGCTGTGATTCCTTTCAATAGCTTCCGTAGCTCGTCGGCTTTTTTCCGGACCGGCTCAATGACGATTCGCCCTGCTTCTTCACGCACGTCAACGAGTTCATCCAAATTAAGGTTCGTGGCCTGCATCACCGAAGCCGGAATCCTTACCGCCGCCGGTGCAGAAAAACTCTCTTGCGCGGAATTGTTGAGTATCTGGGGTGAGAAGTCGAGAAAAATTAGCGTTCGTGATCTCTAGTCCGCGCCAACCCCCCGACTGTGAAAGTCCGGGGATTCATTTAGTTTTAGACTAGCTTGCGTTATCTCCAGGTCGCTAGGCCGAAACTAACGGACCCCCGGCAAAGAAGAGACTTACTGTGTCAAAAAAATAGATCCTACACACGGGAGTGTGTAGTGCTTTTCAGATCCTACCTACTAGACGGACGCCACCCCCTCCCTTATCTCAACGTTGCCGACTCAGAAGCTTCATCGAAATTGAGGACGGGTGAAGTTGAGGGTTCTGAATGTCACCCGTCTTCTGAGCTGGCAGTGTTGAAAAAGAGAAGGGGGGTGGCACGTCTTTGTAGGTTGGATCTGAAGGAACTACACACTGCCGTGTGTAGGATTTCCTTGGTTCACCAAGACGACGGATGACCCCCTTAGTTTTTTATGATCCGATCGGGACCCACCCGCTATGAAGTCGGTGGTATTTCGACTTTGCAATCAGAACATCCAAGTGTCGGTTCTTTTGCTGCTGTTTGAGCCAATTGCCTGAAATCAGGTGGAGCCTCGATGAATTCAAGCGCATTCTCCAACTCTTCAATGTCGCCCGTGGTGGCGATGTCCCCTGTCAATACAACGGCATCTAACGAGCCCTTTGTTGCATGTTGGCGCACGACATCCGCAAAGCGTTGAAGGACTGCAGGGTCGTAGGAGGAAACGAGCATCTTCTCAACGACGGCATCGAAAACAGTTCCGGCAGTAAACCGATCCGATCGAACGGCGAGGTCATGTTTGATGCAGTGGAGATGTGTAAGTCTGAAGCGTGGAGGATACGTACAGACGCCATTGGAGTTGGAGGAATCTACACAGTTTTGGTTAGAGCGTAGTTGGGTCTAATATGGCGGAAGCAAGTGCCTCATCGATAGATTCCATTTTGTCGCCCGAATCTTCCAGCTCGTCCTCAGATATGGCAATCAAACTCAGTTCACCTTTAGTGGTCAAGTGCATTTCAATCCAAGGTGTTACAAATGCGCCGTTTTGCTCATTCGCCAACCAATCTACGAACTCTTCCGTTAACGTTTCGAACAACTGCCGAACTTCGAGTGCGCGCGAAGAGTCCGGGTGTCGGCGCAACGAGGAAAAACCCAACATTGTGATCATCCCATCTGTAACGTACTCGGAGACTGGAAAAGAGCCGCCATCCCTTGCCCATGGAGATTCTGAAAGAGAGGATAGATAGTGATAGAGCCGCTCCGCGATGAGCCGCTGACCGCTTTCAATCGACGGCTTTCCGCTTACGGATCTGGTACGAAGATATCCTAGACCAAACCGGCCGAGCAGAGGCTCATCATCGCTGGATTCGGATGATATTTCGGGCACCGTTCTAGCAGCGTAATCCCTAACCAAGGACTGATTCTGCCTAATAATCTCGATTGTAAGATCAGCTGAGGGCATGAAGAATACGAAGCTGTCTTGAGAATCTCGCATATCGCTATCTCCTAATCAAACATGTTTACCAAGGTCAAGTCACAGGGAAGGAACTCCCTTCAATAATAAGACGGGTTGAAACGTCTCAAATGTGACAACGAGAAAAGAGATTTTTTGAAGTTACTCCAGTTTGGTATTGGCCTAATTGACTTTTTCTCTGTGCAAACTCTGCGTCCTCTTTGACTCTGTGGTGGTTCGTCCAGCGAATTTATGACCGCAGAGACACCGAGAACACCGAGTTCGCACAGAGCAATCAATTTAGGACACTACCTCAAGTTTCAGTATCTTCGAAATCGATGGTCTTTCTGAGGCGTTCTGTTAGGCGGTGCATCCGTTGTCGAACCGTGGCCGGATTGAGTCCAAGCAGATTTGCGATTTCCTCGTATGAATATCCCATCATCGAATGGTAAACGAGAGTACGTTCAGCAGTACTCATATGAGTAAACATTTCTCGAAGCAGAATCTTACGTTCCAGATCAGTGACGATATCCATGACTGAATCTTGCGAGAATTCAGGAATTGATTCTTTGAGTAGCTTCTCCCGCTCTGTTACGACAAGATTCTTGTAGGACCTGAGAAGATAAGCTTTGAGGTGCTCGACGTTGCGGCCAGCGGCAATCGAAGAACTGACGCTCGCTACGGCCTTGAGCATGAGATTGAAGGCAAGGCTTCGATCCTGCAGTGCAAACTCACCAAACTTAGCAGCCTTGGGCCAGATCGCTCCGGCAGCTTCATAAACCTCCGGATCGATGGGTCCAAACTGATCTTCATAGCCAGCTTCTAACGCGGGCCACTCGTGCGCGGGAGTTGACACTAGTCTCCTTCCATCGACCTCAAAGTATTGTAGTTTAGAGAGTGGTGTAGTGGTAGGTAGAGGGTCTGGATTTCGTGTCCAGGGACGGTGCGGTCCGGACTCGGTCTTGATTGCGCGCTACGGCCGCTTCAACTCGCATCATTCATCAACTCAACAACAACTGTTCAACTTCAAAGAATCTTTTCCTTTGCAAGTTCTTGGGCGTGCAACTTGAAGCGGGGGCGGCGCGCAATCAGATTGAGAGCTAAAGAAGAAGGTTCCGAGCGCTTGCCCCCTTCCCAACCTGCAAATTGTGGGACATTGAGTTGTTTCTTTGAGACTGAGTGATAATGAGAATTGAAGCTGGCGCGGTGCAGTACTGTCTAGAGTGATCAAACACCCGCCAGTCAAGAACACAATCTCATAAACCTGCCATGTCCCACTTTCGAATCACCTCATTGATCAGACCGGGGTGCAATGACCAAATCAGAGCCTCAAAAGAACCATAGACTTATGTCGA
>Ga0209341_10000415_pt1 | contig 44031 bp, 37 predicted proteins | sample RifCSP13_2_FD_184020 | JGI IMG/M metagenome (GOLD analysis project Ga0209341, IMG submission 184020) | Soil microbial communities from Rifle, Colorado - Rifle CSP2_sed 13_2 (SPAdes) (version 2) | ecosystem: Environmental > Terrestrial > Deep subsurface > Rock core/Sediment | place: Rifle...
TGGGTAGTTTGAGAATGTACTTGTTAGGGTCGAATATGCTATGATTTAATTTGTGGAAGGAGTCGGCCTTTTTAGGTCGGCTCTTTCTCGTTCTCCCCAATTCCCCATTGCCAGCTCCGTTTGCTTTATGTGTTTGTGTGTTTGGCTCCATTTTTTCTCACCCCCTTTCTTTTTTGAGCTTTTTAAAGTGAAGCTCTAGCTTCAATACCTGATCTTTCAGCACGCCGACGAAGCGAAGTCACAGGGAGGAACCTGCTCAGTCCACTGAGCGGGCAAATCCCTTGACGAGCGAGGAAGGTGTGCAACTACCTGTTATAGGAGTAATCGCAATGGTGCGGGAAAATTGATCGAAATATAAATGGAGTTTGTCAAGCGAAGCACAAAAAAGGCCGGATATGCTCCGGCCATGTTTTGTTAGTTTCGGGTATCTTTATGAAATACGAGTACCTCTCGGGCGAATGCCTTCAACTCATCTAATAGCTTTATCCCTTCTGAGCTATCAAACGGGATAAACTCAAGCGTTACGTCGGGGATTGCTTTTCTAAATTCTCGAAGCCGCATATCGACCGTATAACCCTTGAATGTTGGAAGAATTCTAACGCTCATAGTCTCACCTCCTTTCGTATTCTAGCAGGCCTTGAGCTTGCCTGCACTTCTCTACTCTCAGCCGGGTTCCCTGTCGGGTCAAGGATCACGCCCTTGGCGTGACTTGCAAGCCCTGAGAGGGCGAAGTCCTTGAGCCGACAGGGTGGTTGATAGCATAAAAAGGAAGGCAAGCGAAAGCGCAATCAGGCGGTGAATTAGCCAATCACCCAATTATTTCTGTTCGATCATCCCCCAGACCGATTGAGATGAGTCAGAGGCAGTTAAAATGCTTGCTCAGGAGCGATGGGCCCATTTCGTCTATTTCATTCCTGGGCCGGTAAAGGAGTGGCTGGCTGTACCCAGGAGGCCTCATAAGACCAGATACCCCCCTCGGTGGTGGCAACTAGGATAATATTTGATCCACTGATTGGGTGAATTAGCGTTATATCCGTCGGACCTTCCAGATGCGCCCATTGAATACCTAGGTCTTCTGAGTAGTAAAGCCCGCCGTCGCAGACAGCAAAGACTTCCGTATCTTTCCAGGGACTAGTTTGAACTGACTTGCACTCTAATTCTTTTCCCTGACCCGGCAGTGCCTTGTTAATAGGAATCCATGACCCACCTCCATCTTTGCTTCGATACACCCCATTGGGCGTACCCACAAACAATAATGTGGGGTCATAATAACTGACGGCCAAATCGAATACTTCCAGATTAGGTCCAACATGAGGTAGAGGTCGCCAGTCCTGTCCTACCAAAATACGCAAGATGTTTGGATCAGAGTAAGGAGGACCAAATTTAACTCCGTAAATTATAGTTCTGTCGGATGGAGCTGATCTCAGTATGTCACCGGGAAAATCAATTAAACCCAACCATCTGTCTCCTCCGTTGTAAGAGACACTAAATCCCCCACAAGCCAACCAAGTAATTATACTTCCATCATCTGAAGCCAATGCTATGCTTGGAGGATTGCCACAGCCCTCACCTATTATTTGATACCAAGTGTCTCCACCATCTTTTGACCGCCAAAGGCTCTTCCCCACAACATAGACAATGCTTGGGTCAGCAGGAACCGCTTCAACCAGACTGATATTAAAATCAAGAAGACCATTATTTACCGCCCGCCAGCTTTCACCAGAATCTTCAGACTTGAAAATCCCATGGCTGGCTCCATTGGTGGCGATATAGATTACCCCATCGGACGCGGAAACATCCGATATGGGTTCACCTATCAAGCCCAAGTTTCTCCATCCAGGAGGCTGAAGAGGAATTGATGTTGGCCTAGGTACTCCCGAAGCGATTACCTCAGGAAGCGAAGGTACAAATTCAGAGAGAGATCTAAGCAACCCTGCGCCTGCGTTAAATATCACACATAATACACATATTCCTATGGGAAACAGGACCGCAATTATCAAAAGGGGTGCTTGAAAGCGATTTTGACGGATAGGACTAGGGCGTGCCTCACCCACTTCGACTTGATCTATATGTCGTTGCCAGATTGCGAGCACGATACCAACCAGAGAGAAAATGAAGAAAAGCGGCCACGCTATCCAAAGGTATGGTTTCCAACTATAAGGCAACACCCCGGATGCAATGTCACCGAGGATTACAGTTAAGGCGGAGACCAAGCCAATTACTATTAGAATAACCACAGAAATGCGACTACGATTCATTGCTTCAATCCCTGAAGATGCCTATCCATTGATAGTCAGGCTTGGTTTGACATATCTGGTCCAGCATACCTGCATTGGATTATAAAGCAAGTTCGGAAGTAGGCACATGATTTGCGGGTCAGCCGCAAATCGCTGTAATTCAATATGTGCAAATCTCCCGCCAAAGCAGGAGCTTTTACATCTCCTCTATCATAGGTTGCGACTTTTTTTTGATATTTCACCTTGCTACTATACAGGGGATGGATACAGTAGAAGGGGAACAATCAGCAGAACCTCAAGTAGAGCGGTGGGGATTTGAAAGCCACTTTCAAGAGTATGCGCTTCTATTGGCGAAAAAAGGGAAAGATGGTTTGGAATCCATAGACAACTTTCCCCAAAGGATAGAACTAAATGATGAGTGGCACAGAACGTTGGAGAAAATACGGTTAGAAACCGAGGACGGGCTAGAAAGGGGTACACTGACTGGTTTTCCGGGTGATATGAGAAAACTTACTATTTCCGATAAGCTTGTCGTTGGGAAAAAAGCATCAATAAAATTTCTTGACAGCTTGGAAAATGCGAAACAAAAACACGGCATTGATAAAGTAGTTGGAACAATCCACTCGCATCCAGGACACTGGGATAGTCCTGAGAAACGATACATAGAACCAGGCAGATCATTTTCTGAATACAGAGGTTTTACAACCAAAGATTTCCATACTTACCTTAAACCTTCATATCAATCTCTCTTCATTGACGGAGTGGTGGATAGCCAAGTGAACTATTTTGTTTTCCTAACAAAAGACACCAAATTTATTCCCAAAGATTCCAAGTTATACAGGCGTGAGATTTTTGAAGATTACTGGCTATATCAGCAAACGAAAAGCTTGAGGACTTTTTCTCTGTGGGACGTTGATATGGCTATAGCCAAGGAGTATAAGCTAGCCCTTTACAGGGGAAATTCAGGCGAAGACTTGATTAGGTATTTCCCGTAGACCCCATCGAAGTTGCCACTGGTTTTGAAAACGATAATAAACCGAACCAAACCCGAAAATGGTGCTTGATTTTTTAAAATGCGACTGCTAGTGTAGGTGAATGTCCGACAGGGAAAATAATCAAAAAAACGACGGAAGAATAGATCGTCAAACAGATGAAAACCTCTATCAGCCGAAAATTCACAGCCAAAGGATCAGGGAATTGCATGACTTAAGCGAGAGATCCGGCCTTCCCATGACGGTTCTTGTTGATAGGGCAATTCAGGATTTTGTTGAAAGAAATAGTTTGAATAAAGGGGTTATTTATGAGGAGGATGAGATCGTGACTAGCGAGATCAAATCCTTCATCACCCGAGCCTACCAAATAGGACATGATGAAGGGATACGATATATCTGGCTCAACGTGGTCGATCCTCTGGTGAGCGTGAACATCTCTTTAAACCGGGGAGACACGAAAGAGGCAGCCGATAGGCTGGATGCATTGGATCTGTGGATAAAGGAAAACTTAAACATACCGACAGCATATGAAAGAAATAGAGAGGGAGATACAAAAGGAGCCTGAACAGGCCTGCGGCTATTGCGGGCCTGGGTATCCGGCGACATGGCAGATCATCACCGAAAAAGGCGAGGAGTTTGTATGCGACAAACACCATTTTGTTTTGAAAGAAATTCAAGCCATTGAAAAAGAAAAGTTACTTTGGGAAGCGGAGTGGACAATAGTCAGCCATTTCGAAGAAGATTTGCAGCAGCACGAATTTGACGACACGGATCAGTGGGAGGACGGAAGTATGTACGGATTTTAATATGAAAGAAATATTGATCGAAACAGCCAACCCCCAGCCAGAGGTAAGAAGAAACGCCGAAACCGCAGTTGGTTGGGAGTTCAAAGAAGAAGCAGCATACCTCTATGAGAAGGCAATCGTCTTAAGGGAAAGGCTTATTGACCCCATAGCAAGAGTAGATAGACAGCAGCTCCCCGATCCGGTAATCGGATTTGATAATTTAAGAAACTACAAAGTTCTTGCTGAGTATTTGGTGATAAGGGATCCGGTGGGGTTATCCTGTCGGATTAACTTCAATACCGAGCACTACATACCTGACGGAGATAAGCAGGTATGGCGTTGGGGTAGATGGGCGCAGATGGAGACATTGGCCCATGAGTATGTGCATTTATTCCAGCAACAGGTAGGATCGGGCAAACCGTCTCACGGCAAGGACTTTATTGAAAAGTGCGAATCAATCGGACTTCACCCATTGCCAGGCGTTGGCTGCCACACAGCGGTTGCCGATGAGCCGTTTTCAATCCTGATGAAAGAATGGGGAATAGAAAGACCCGATGATGTGCCGACGGATAAGAGGAAAATAGATTGGTTTAAAAACGGAAAAGAGATAAAAGGAAGATCGTCCTTAAAAAAGTGGACTTGCCCCGAGTGTGGATTGAATGTGAGAATGGGGATCGCCGGAGATCCAATGTTAAGACACCATACCTGCGAGACCGCTGCCGGCCGTCCGGTATTTTTGATCCCTGGGGATGTCTATGTTGCGAAGAAATAAGATATTTTCGTAAGGTCTTGATTATTTTGTTATAGAAGTTCTTAGGTAGCTTTCAACCGCTTTATGGTCTTTCCAAGAACTGAATACCGCAGGGATAATAAAAAAGCCTGGGTTATGTTACTGGATTCGTTAAGTCAAAAGACTTAAAAAATTCCGGGAACACCCAGGCTTATATCACATAACTCAAGGGGTTGTATTATTGGGAATAAAGGTTTGATTTAACAACTCTTTACAATGGTTTTCCCAAGCAATTCTTTCTGACTCCCTAGGTCCGCAGACAAATTGCTGAACTGGGTAAACCATCAGCGTACTTAAATCGTAGCGAGAGATGGAATTCGTTCCATAATCGTGTCCAGCAAAATTAATCTGTGTCAAAACTACGGTTCTATACCAAAGATTCAGCACGTTAGTTAGCAATATCATCCGATCTTTGGATTTCTGAAGTTCCAACGGAATTGATTCGGGATGCGGACCCTCACGATCTCCGGAAGTGCCATGACTATAAGCGAAAATAATCAATCTCTCTCTGCTAATAAAAGCAGCGAAATCTGAATCTCCGCTAAAGTTTTCGTGAATCCATGGAGCTTTAGCTGAATAAACAATCGCATTCCTGTCTAACACAGGAATAACTATATCAGTAAACTCCTGTTTGCTAACCAAATTTACCTCTAATCCCGTGATTAAACCGGAAATATCGGAGTTGTTAAATTTAATGGGAATTGGTCCTTCACCGTACTCTTTCTGGGCTAACTCCGAGTGTAATGTATACTCAGCACCATATACGTTGATTGTGCCATTGTTAATCTTTTCTGCAAGATCATAGAACTCAGAGTATCTCTCCGGATAGAAGTCTCTCAGGAAGTACATAAACCTTCCCATTGTTTGTAAAAACATCTTGTCCGCTACATCATCGGGAATGTGAATATACTTTAAACCACTGTTTTTAAGTATTCCTGTCGAAAGACTGAATACAAATCCATAGTGTTCCTGAGTGATTCTGGTAGTTGTTTCTGGAGGAAAAATCAAACCTGCAGCATTCAACCTGCTGTATAATTTTTGAAGTGAGTCTACCTCCCAGTTTCCTGTTTGATAATCAGGAGCTACTGGTTGGTTGTTGACGTCGATCGCGACTTCGCCGGCCTCAAATACGACTGAGAGGGTAGTTTGTGCGTCAAAGACCAGACGGGCTTTTCCTTGGACTTCTCCGGACTCACTGAGTTTGACGGCGTACACCGTACCACGATCGGAGGAGTTAAAACTCACTCCTGCGACAATCGTGGCAGCATTCGGTATCCGGGTGATCATCTTCCGAAGAAGATTTCCGCTAGTGTCGATGTAGGCTGCCCATCCTTGACCGGATTGATCGACCGAGTAGGAAACTTCCTGACCATCTTCGGTCAACATTTTTTCCGGGAACGGCAGAAAAACAACGTTTCCCGAGACGGCATTTAGAATGCTGCCGTCTTTAACCAACGGAATAATATTCTGAGACTTCATCCCTTCGGTTGAGATTTCTCCACCGGCGCTTTCGGCGATTCCGAACATAACCTCTCCAAGACCGGCGGTCACCAGTTCGACAGGAATAGATCCCGGCTGAAATGGAAATTCAAACTCCCCGGAGATGGAGGTTGGTAGAGGAGTTGGAGACGATTCGGGCATGGGGGTAGCAGTTGGTGGGGGTGTAAATGTACGTGTTGGGGCGGCTGTTGGCGTGTACATTAAGGTCGCGGTAGGCATCAGAGTTTCTGAGAAGGTTTGGCTAGACGGTTCTGGAGCAGGAGTGTTTGTTCCATAAGAACTGCAAGCGGTGATCTGGGATACTGTCAACAAGAAAAAAACAGTTTGCGAAACATTTGTGCACTTCTTTACGTCGAGAGTGTTTATCTCCAGGCGAAGTTTAAAAAGAATCGTGAACAACGCTGATAATTGTAGTACATTATCAATGATACCGGTTCATTTCTTATACCTCCCATTTAGTTGAAACACAACATCGACCTTGCTTTTGTTTTTACGGGTTTGACCCACCGGATTAGATTGGTATTCGGTAATCGTATGGAGGGCCGATTATAAGACACAGCAGCTGCGAGACTTTTGCCAACTATCCGGTGTTTTTGGATAGGTCTTCGTTGTGAAGAAATATGCCTTTAAGTGGTAGTGGTTTGAATATATTGTGTCCATTATTTCCAGAACGTTTGTTCAATGTGTGATAAAATTGATACAAATATCGGTTTGGAAGGATAGATCTTACTCGGATAGGAATTGATTTTTAGGACGGTCGGCGATGAGTAAGCGAAGATCGAATAACGAAGGTAGTATTTTTAAAGAGAATTCAACTGGCTCTTGGGTAGCAGAAATATCGCTTCCTGACGGCGCACGTAAACGCAAACGCAGCAAAAGCCAGCAGGTCGTCAGAGAATGGCTGCAAGCTTCAATTAATCAACTGAAACAAGGCAATCTGGTCGTAGATGACAGAGTGACCGTCTCCGAATTTATTGACCGCTATTTCAACGATGTGGCCAGGCATAATCTTAGGCCGAAGACTCTTGAAAGCTATGAATCCCTGATAAGGATACATATAAAACCAGGATTAGGCCATTACAGACTATCCGCTTTAAACCCCTTAATCATCCAGAAGTTTTATTCGGACAAACTAAATGCCGGACTGTCCAAAAGGACTGTCCAGTTCATCCATTCAATTCTTCACAAAGCCCTGAATCAGGCTCTCCGGTTGGGGCTGGTCTATCGAAACGTCACCGATCTGGTGGATCACCCTAACCCTAAACGAAAGGCTCCCGAAGTCTGGTCTATAGAGGAAGTAAAAAAATTCCTGAATGCCGTAAAAGACCACAGGTTTTTCGTCATCTACCTTTTGAGCGTGTACCTGGGTATGCGTGAGGGCGAGGTTCTGGGGATTTATTTTGAAGATGTCGATATTCTCCATCGCACGATCCACGTCAAACACGCTGTCCAGGCATTGAAAGGTGGTTTGGTTGTGACCGAACCCAAAACGGAAAGCTCAAAACGGGCGGTTTCAATTCCCTCGTCAATAATCTCGATCCTGACGGATTACCTATACATCCAGAAAAGGAATCAGGGGCTCATTTTTACGACTTCCTCTGGAAAACCCATAAGCCCAAGGAATCTGGTAAGGCATTTTAAAAGTGCCATCAAAGAAACGGGGCTACCCAATATCCGCTTCCACGATTTAAGACATACCCACGCCTCGCTTCTCTTGGCTGCCGGCGTTCATCCCAAAATAGTCCAGGAAAGGTTGGGGCATTCACAAATCAGTCTGACCCTGGACACCTATTCCCACGTTATACCCAGTTTACAATTGGAAGCTGCCGACAAGATGGATCAACTGATGGGTAATATGTAGCAATTCTGTAGCAGACACACAGAAACAGTTGGAAAGAGCGGAGATATTGGGGCTATATATGCCCCAATTTCCGTTTAAATGGAGTTATTTGCCATATTTGGGGGAGTGGAGGCTTAAGCCTCCAGCCTCTTAATCAATTGGTTAGAGGTTCGAGTCCTCTCGGGGTCACTCCCATATATGGCAATAAATAGCAATTGACAGGCAAGCCACCCCAAATATGGCGGTGCCTGTCAATTTCTTTGTTAAAACAGTAGCAAATGTGTAGCAGTTAAGACCCGTTGGCAAAAACGCCTTTGGGGACGGCAAAAGACCGGTATTTATACTTTGCGTGAAGTTTCTCGAAGAATTTTTTCTGCTTCCGACAAAGTTTTTTTGAGCTTAAGTTCCTGAAGTCTGGTCGCAATTTCAAGGAGCTTTACGCAAGTCTCGTAAAGTTCACGGGGATTTTTCTGATAATACTCAAGATCCCGTATGGTAATGGGTTTGCCTTTCATTTGTTTAATCCTCCATTTTCCAACTATAGCCGCTTTTCATTTTTTCGAGCCAGTTGAGAAGCTCGGAACCCTTAATCCGCACGTTTCTTCCCAAGCGGATATGTGGTATCTGTTTCTTCTGCACCATGTAGTAGATTTTGCTTTTTGATATTTTGAGGTATCTGGCCACCTCTGGGATTGTCATTATTTCGTCCATTGTCTTAAATCCTCAACAGCGGTTTTAAAGTCAACGCCTTTCAGCTTCATGTAAAAGTCTATAACCGATCCCCCACCACAGCCGGCAAAACAGTGCCAGTAATTACCTTTTTCATTTACCCCAAAAGAGTTGTGGGTATCATCGTGGAATGGGCACTTCCCTATTGCACCGTTTCCTGACGGCCTCATCTCTACGTATTGTCCAATGAAGTCCATAATATTGATTTTCTCCTTAATCTGGCTCCAGGACGTGTCAGAGCCTTCCTGTGTTGAATTTTCAGGTGGTTTTACCGGCCTTTTCGTTGGCAGATACGACTCAACGTCGCTCAATTGGACTTTTTCAGGATAGGACAAAATTTTTAGCTGCTCCAAAAGGGTCGGAGCCAAAGGATTACCAGTACGGTCAATAAAACCGTACCTTTTTCCGGTTTTTTGATGCACTCCAAATGGGAGCCTTATTAAAGAACCAGGCCCCTCCCCCAATTTGTCCTGCTTGGGAAACACCTCGCAGGTGACGCCGAATTTTTCAGCGATTGTATTGCCCAATGATCGGGCTTTCCATCCGTCCATCGGATCAAAAAACATCCATAGATGGCCACCACGACGGGATTCTTCGATATAGGATGGTATTTTTCGAGCCATTAAAACCATCGAAACGCCGATCAAACCAGAAAAATTGGTTTCATCGTCTGCATCCATAACGGTAAAATGCGCCATGCTGTCTGGATTTAGCACGTATGCACCCAAAGTAATCTCCCCTTTTAAATGATCCAAAATATCATCATGGGTCAAAGGGTGTTTGATGGACAAATAACTGCCGTCCTTCCTCTGGATGGCTTTTAAATCCCATCGCTGGACGAAGTTCTTCGCAAACTCGCTGGCTATATTTATTTTTTCGATGGGTGTTAGTCTTTCTTTCATAGTTTTGTTAATCCACGGCCAGGCCAAGAATGAAGATGCTGGCCGTGTTTTCATTACCGTTTGCCTTCCAATATCCTTTTAAAAGGCAGGATCCAAACCTCGGAACCGCAATTTCTGCACTCGTAAACTTCCCAGTCCTTACCGTTTTCGTGTCTGCGCATAAGTGCCGAAAGATTGTTCCTGCATATCGGGCAACCACGGTTTTTGGTGTACACGACCACCACCCCCTTTCCTGGCCTAGGCCTGCTTAAACGGGTCAAGCCCGTAAAAGCCTCAATTGATAAGGTGCATTTAAACTGACTTCGGGCTTCTCGCCCCTTTTTGAACTGAGATTTTTCGCTGGTTGATCATTTCCTCTGCTCTTTGAAGCGATACGCCTCGCATGAGCATGAGTTTGTCTTTCAGAGCTTCGACGTCTTTGTATGATGCGGTGATCCGAACTTCGCGTGTCCTTCCGATGTGAACGATGCGGTCCATCCTGGCTTCATCTTGGAAGCGCCTTACATAGCACTCCCTCTGTGCCAGGTGTTGAAGCTGATATGCCTGTACCGCCAACTGCTCGTCTCTGTTCTCCATGATGTCGTGCTGGTCCTCGCGGCGTGCAGTAACTTTGACCGTCTGAGGATTGAACGGGAAAAAATTCTTGACGACGGTGAAACAATCGTCGATATCGAGCAACGAATACACCACCATATTTCCGAAGGAGAAGAAAACGTCCTCCAAGCCCTTTTTGCCGTTCTCCTCGCCGGCAAGCTGTTTCAACGATTGAAGCACCAAAAATAGCTGCAACTTGCGGCTTCGGTACTCCGACGGCAGATGCGCCAAAATCCGCGCTACACTTGGGGTTTCGGTAAATGTGTATACCTCATCCATCACCCAATTTATCGGGTAGTATCCTGGTGAGGACGGGACACGCTTATTTATCTCATCCAGCACTAGATGGAAAAGCTGCAAAAATGCGTAGTCCTTCTGCATGTGGTTATTGTTTAACCCTGAGCCGTCGCATAGCACGATAAGACCATTGCGGATCGCCTCTTTGGGTGTCCACCCTGGATTGGGGTAACCAACCCGGGCACGGATTCGCCGTGATTTAATGACATCCAGAACATCCACTAAAGCGTGGGCCAATTCTCTGTCGATTCTTTCCCTACCGGTAAAGTGGAAGGTAAAGTATTCGTGGGCTTTCCCAACCTTACCGCCGAATTGCTTGCGGGCGAGCTCCCGAACATCACGGTTAAGCAGCTTGATCGCTTCGGTTAATTGCCAGCCATTGCCACCATCATCGGTAACGGCATTTGCCAAAAGAAGCAAATTTGGAAGCAGGCTTTTGATCGGGCGCCCGCCCATGGTGGGATTGCGCTCCACAAGGTTGGGATTAATCGCTTCAAAGGTTCTCTGTACCCTATCAACCTGATCCTCAACCCGCTCCAGCCAGGGTTTCTCGGGGTCAAACTCCTCCGAAAATTCAGGCATGGGCATGACGTACACCTGGTCGTTTATCGACCTGCCGCCCATCGCGTCATATACAAGACGTGGCTCAATGCCGTCTTTCATGGTATCTGAATGGATCAACAGTAAAAGTACGTTGATAAGCCCGCCCGACCAATCGAAAACGAAAAACGACTGCTCTGGATGGGCTTTGATCTGCTCCAAAAGCTCCAATGCCATAGAAAATGTTTTGCCGACGCCCTGCCGGCCCACGAACACGGTCGACATGACCAACCCCGGTTCGTATAAAAACCGACGTGGCCGGATGACAAATTCCGGCATCATCCAGCCACCTCTGAGTATTAGGCTTGCAATAAGGTCCAAAAGAAATCTAAGCATGGTTAGTTAATGACCACTCCTTTCCGTCGTGCCAAAAATTAATTTTTGCTGTCAAGGCGTTCCCAATCGGCACGGATTTAAATGTCTGGTAATCGGTAAAGAAAAATGGATACCGGGCTTCGCCGGTGATACCAGATATGATCGGCTCATCCAATAACGTATCCATCCAGTGAACAAAATCCTTCACCCTCCCTCGGTCGGTGTCGATGACGAATAAAACCGTGATCTCCCGCTTGGCTTTGGCTTCGATATCGGGTAGATACTTCCTGTACCGGGTAAGCTTGCTTTTCATCACGCCTCCGTGCTTGAAGTTATTCTGGGTGCAAAATTCGTAAAGCAGCATCGTTCCCCGGTTATCGGAGTACCGTATTCCCCATTCCGGGACGATGGCAAATCCACGAAAGGCATTTTCGGGAATAATTTCGCTTTCTTCCATGCGGCATCGCCAAAAACGGATCAATCCTTCGGTTGCACCGAGCTCGTGGTCGATGGACATGCCGATCACGCGGTTTTTCCTCGTCGGCGAATACACTTTCTCCCCATCGTGCCGGGTGACAACCAGCCGTCCTTCCCGCTCAAGCTCGGGAAGCGCCGTCTCGAGGATTTTCATCCTCTCATTCTTCCCCGTGAATTTCACCGCCAATTGCCTCCGGCTCACATATCTTAAGAGCTTTACCGTTTTTAAAATCTGATCTTTTGTTATGATAGAATGACGTGCCATTTTTCCGCTAAACCTCGTTTATATCGGGTGGAATGGCTGTCCCCCTGTTTCCACCCGGACTCCACTTTATCAAATGGAATAACCGAATACAACCCGAAGATTGATTTCAGTAAATCGGTGAAAAGGCGGGGGATTTTATGGAAATACCATCACCGGGTGATACCCCATCCTCTCAAACAAGAGCAGCGCGATTCGGGCTACGGTAACAGAGAAGAAGGCATTGACGATGGTGAACAACATCCACAGAAGAAACATCTCAAGAAGCGTGTACTTTCTGGAGACGATCTCTGTGAAAAGCGCCATAAATTTGTCCACCCATTCAATCGAATTCGTAATTAAACTTCCTTTTTCGTCCATTTCGGTTCACCTATACCAGCTTATAAGGTTGAAAAATGAGGCTCCCTTCACGTTCTGCTATCTCAAAGCTGCACACCCGGTGTGGGGATAGGAGCCTTCAACGCCGATTAAGTCACAATCCTCACGATGGCTACCACGATCAACACGGTCCCGGCAACGATCAACACCCATCCCATCACGACCATGCCCCCGACAATGATTCGGGAAACACGATGGGCGATGTCGAAATGATCGTTGGACATACCGGTCATCAAAAGCTGTCTGGTCCAGTCGGCGGCGCGACGTTCGACGAATTGCTTTGGACCTATGATAGTGGCCTGAAGTGATAACCTCATAAGATTGAATAGTAATCCGATGAGGATGGCCACGATATGTTGAAGCAACCGGAGAAACAGCACAAGTAATCTGCCGAGAACGGTGAATGTAAGATGTGCGATTAGCCCGATTAATCGGCCAAGACAACCCATACATGTACCTCCCAAGGGTGATAGAAGTGTTCAATTGTGAACATAGTTCCTGTCAAGATTAACGGATCAGAAAATTAATGGTCCAAACCGTTATGTATGAAACGACAATCCAGCCGAGGATAATTGTGAAAAGAGAGGCAACGCAAACGGCGTAGTAAAAGTACTCAGAATATCCCGATTTGACATCGGCCTTTTCCATCCAATAATCGGCTATCCGTCTCACCAATTTGGGTACTCCGAGCCACCAATCACGGTATGTTTCAAATAGCACAGTTATGGTGTACCAAATTACCCGAAGTACCCATGGTGTAATTAGCCGAATCGCGGATAGGATGTATTTCACCTTTATGCGTAGTATTCGCCAAGAGAGATCCATGATCCATCCGGAAGTACCGCAATCAACTCAGGATCGACCATGCCACCCGTGATAACCAAAACGGCTAGAGCTAACAAAGGCATAGCCAGCATCATGACCACGGCAAAGGAAACCACAAGCACAATCGGAGCCAAAATAACCGCACTGATTGCCAAGGCGATCTTTCCCAAAGGAATGTTCCTTTTCGGTTCTTCCTTTTTTTCTTTCTCTGGATCGTGTCGAATAATGTATCCGATTGGTTCGATCCCATTGTCTAAAAGAAGCTTTACCCTCGCCATGAAGTTGGCGGGTATAATTGAGGCGAGCTTGGAATAATCAATGGGTTCGTAGTAATTGTCTTCATGGTAGAAGGCCTCGGTGATCATGCCCCAATTCGGGAGCGGTTTGAACTTATATAGATGCTCGTCTCCCAGGGCAATTACACGGTCTTGTAAATCGATTGGAACTGACATTGTTTTTCTCCTTTCAGTTATTAAGGAAGTTGTTGGTTGGTTCCTTATCCGGGCATGCTCCGCCCTGCTGACATCCCTTTACGATTACAGCAGGAGGTATAAAGCCGATAAGGTTCGAGCATGAGGATAAACCGAGTTAACTTCTTCGCACTTCTCTTTGGGTTCTTCGATGGATGAGCGGGAAAAGTTATTAACCTTATCAAAAGAAGAAGCGCGCGTTCTCTTTTTTCGTTGCAAGTATTACAAGCCACGGGACAGGAATAATCGCCTGGTTATTAGGCGTAGCGGATATTCAGAAACGCCTTTTTATAAACATTTAGACTCAGCTTACGTCAAACTGGGGATTTCAGGAGAACTTTCCAGGGAAAAGAAGTGGGAAGAAGTGGAGAATAAGTACTGCGGAGTACTTCGGGAGGTAACAACTGAGGAGATGATTGTTCGAGGTCTATGGCCTCCAGATAATGCTACAGCCACTCCTATAGCCCCTGAACGTCTAGGAGAACGTAGAGTCAATTGGAGGTTGATTTGGATCTTAACAGCAATCCTTATTATTATTTCTATCTTACTTATCAGGAGGTTTTTGCCTAACCGTCCCGCGGTTGTGGCTCTTTTTTCAAATGCCGTTACCCAGACTCCTGATTTATCCAAGGGAGCATCTGAAACCGCAGTCGTGGTTCTGTCGACAAATACGGTTGAGCCGGCTCTTGCGCTACAAACGGTACGGGCAACGATTCAGGCTCCAACCATTATTCATTCCCCAACCGACACTTCCATTCCTTCCACGGCTACAGATACAATTGTCCCTTCCGCAACAAACACTTTAGTTCCTACTGAAACATCAGTCCCTACTCCTGTTCCCCTATTCGAGGATAACTTCGATAGCGGATTATCTAACCGATGGGAAATAACGGGATCTCGTCCGGTGATTGGTGAAGGACAACTTTGGGCAAGAGACGGATTTGCATGGATGTCAGTCGGTGAGGAAACCTGGAAAGATTACAGAGTCGAAGTAGATATAATTCAAATAGACTGTCCTTTTGATGGAAACGTCAGCATAATCGGCCTTCGAATCAAAGATTTAAACAATATGTATGGATTAATGTTTAATGGCTGTGCAACTTTCTGGGGGGAAAGAAAGGATGGAACAAACAATGTCTGGGGTGACACTTTATATAATCGGGTAAGCGATCACTTAGTAATCTCTGTCAAAGGTAACCATTGGTCAAGCGAGAACGGTTACGATTTCATTGATCCCAAATATACTCAAGGAAAAGTTGCTATATTTCTTTTGGGGAATATGAAAATCGATAACTTTAAAATTATGGCTCTTCCTTGAAGTCCTCTGGGTAAAATCTCTTTTTTTTACTAACAAGCCTCTCCGAATTGCTAATCACTCTAAATTCTTTAGAAGTGTATTCCGGACGTAGTGCCAAGCCATGACAAACCGCTCCCCTATTAATTGACTCAGTTGTTGATCGCTTACCCCTTGGTTTTTAGCTCCAATTTCTTCTGTATACGCGATATGGAAATCCTCTGATATCCCCTCAAAAAAATTAAGTGCCTCGTTGTATCTTGGTAATTGTGAAGTGTTGTCTGCAATCTTATTCTCTAAGAGTGCAAGCCTTATCTCGTCGATGCGTAAATTACTTTCCGCAATGAGCCTTTGCGAAGGATTTAACTTGGTGGCATCTACTAAATCTTCAATATCCCTATCGCGTGTATGTCGAAGCCACATTTCCTCATAGAAATCAAAGAAAGCCGTGAATTTTGCTGAATCTGCCTTTTCACCAACAAAATATTCAAGGATTTCGTGTTTGACTTGTTCAGATCTTAGTTGTTCAGGTAGTTGTTTTGGCTCTCCTTCTACCATAATGGCCGATAGTATATAACCTTAAGGAAGCAAAATCAAATTTCCGAGTACATAATTGTGCGACACATCCCTTTAGGTCTTGACACACACCCACCCTAAAATCTATATTTAATTTGCTGACGCAAATTCGTTATTTAAAAATTCTTGGGAATAAATGGGTTGTCCAAGAATTAAAACAACAAATAGATAAATGCGGCGCCTTGGATCCTTCCGAGGCGTTTTTTTGTCTCCCCTATCCTGCCGTTCTTTTTTCTCCGGCAGCGCCGGCCTGACAGCCGATTCGGTTCGGATTGCTCCTAGGTCGTAGTGGCACTTGTAGACCACACACCTTTTGGGTGGATTTAGCAGACGACATCTCCTACTAACTGGCAGGGCTTTTAAAAACCGTCCATACCGGACAGACTTTAAGCTATACCGAATAATAGGCGAAAGTCAAGATCAAAAATATCCCGTATTTATCGCTCTTATAAGCGGTACAACCTCAAACGTTCTTCTCCGGTACTTCACAGTAAACAATGGAGTTATCCTTGTCAAATTCGTCCGTACGTTCGTGCGTACGTTCGTTCGAACGTTCGTTCGTTTTTAGGCACGTTGCTTTTTAAAAGCTGATTGTTTGATAAAAAGATCGATACCCTTGGAAACCATACTCCCGAGTTTGGGCTTCTTCTTGCCGGATTGGACCGCTTCAAGCTGGATTACTTGGAGAGCCATAAGCTGGTCCTTGTAAATGTCAAAAGTATGCCGAATTTTTTCTCTTTTCGGTTTCTCTGTTCGTTCGGACGGTCGTTCGAACGTTCGGTCGTTCGAACGTTTTTGATCTTGATTTTCTTCATTTTGCGATTGAAGGTTCGGAGTTTTATCCTTTGGTAGAGTGGGGGAGTCAGGTGTAGGGCTAATATATTTTTCAAATATTTGTTTATCGGGTTCTGGGAGTGATGGGGGAGTGGTGGATTTTGTAAAAAACAAGGACGCTCCTTCGAGTTCGTTGGTGATGCTTTCAGTATTCAGTTTCTTTTTCATATATCGAAAAGCTCGTGTATGAGCTTATTGTAGGCAAGCGCGGCCTTTGCTCTCGGGTTATAGGCGAAAATATCCTGCTTTGAGAAATGGGCGTCCCGGAGATCGGTATTTCGGGGAATGATGGTTTTTAAAACCTTGTCGGTATAGGTTTGCCTCAATATCTGAAGCGATGTGGAGGTGTTGATGGTGGGATCCGACATGGTAAAGAGAAATCCCAACAGCTCCAGGTTTGGATTGAAATATCCCCTGACCTCTTTGATGGTCTTGCTGATCTGGACGATTGAATCGAGTTCAAAATAACCAGGGGATACGATGACGATTGCCTTATCTGCTGCTGTGAGGGCATTTATGGTCAGCCAGGAAAGAGTAGGGGGGCAGTCGATAAAAACATGTTCATACTCGTTTGCTATCGGGTCAAGCTCGGTCTTGAGGCGGGCTTCCCTGTGGTCGATTGCCGTCGTCAATTCGATATCGGTATTGGAAAGTAGGATATGAGAGGGAACCAAAGACAAATTCGGGATACTGGTTTTATGGATTACCAGGGGTTTGCGATCAAGTACGGTGGAAAAAATGGTTTTTTCTACCGGTACTTCCGGGTAATTGGGCATAAGCACTTTGGAGGAGTTAGCTTGCGAATCAATATCGATTAGAAGCGTTTTCTTTCCTTTGCGGGCCAGGCCTGCGGCAAGCGAGATAGCAGTACTGGTTTTTCCAACACCGCCTTTTTGTGAGGCAATTGCGATAATCATGGTAAGTAGCGACGAAAGCCAATATTGGGTTTTCCGTCACACTTTCTATTGAATTTAGGATAGATAATTGTGGATCAGTTGTCAAATTCAATTTCGAGAGATAACCGGGAGAGACGATTTCTTAAAAAGTATTTATCCATCGAGTTCAATTTGCGCGATAATAAAGAAAAGTTCAACTATCCTGCATAGTCTTTAAATAAACTGGTGTCTTATCAGCCAGTATCTATCATGTAATCCCGAATAATGAATGATTGAGGTAAATTTCTTAGTTAGGAGAAAATCAGTAAATGACTTAAATAACGGAGTTTTGAGATGAAAAAAACTGTTTATCTGAAGATAATTATCATCGTACTCTTTTCAACGTTTGGACGGGCAATTATGTTTAGTGTGGCGGCTCCGAACGGAACGACAGAGATGGTGAGTGTTGCATCCGATGGCACGCAGGGGAATGACGTTTCATTCAACTCATCAATCTCTGCCGATGGTCGCTACGTGGTTTTCGGTTCTTATGCTTCAAATCTTGTTGGTAGTGACACCAACGACTCGGAAGACGTATTTCTCCACGACCGGCAGACAGGCGAGACAACCCGCGTCTCAGTCGCCTCTGATGGCACACAGGGGAATTCACATTCTGATACTGGTTATAGTGGCTATCCCATCATTTCCATTGAAGGTCGCTACGTGGTTTTCTCCTCCGTGGCTTCAAACCTTGTGAATGGCGATACTAATAACACTGATGATGTTTTTATTCATGACCGGCAAACGGGCCAAACCACTCGTGTGTCGATTTCGTCAAGCGGTATTCAGGGCAATGATTTCTCAACAGGTGCAAGTATTTCGGCCGATGGCCGCTATGTGGCCTTTCAATCGGAGGCAAGCAATTTGGTAAGCAATGATACAAATAACGCCATGGACATCTTTATCCACGACCGGCAGACAAGCGAGACAACCCGTGTGTCAGTAGCTTCTGACGGAACGGAAGCAAATGGCTTCTCTGCCGCTCCCTACATTTCCGATGATGGACGATACGTAGCGTTTTGTTCCATGGCAAGCAATTTGGTAAGCAATGATACAAATAACGCCATGGACATCTTTGTCCACGACCGGCAGACAAGCGAGACAACCCGTGTGTCAGTAGCTTCTGACGGAACGGAAGCAAATGGAATGTCATCTAATTATGCTACTATCTCATCAGGTGGGCGTTTCATAGGGTTTTCGTCTGAGGCAAGTAACCTGGTAAGCGGTGACACAAACGGTGTCTGGGATGTTTTTATTCATGATCGGCAGGGAGGGCAAACCACTCGTGTGTCGGTTTCGTCAAGCGGTATTCAGGGCAATAATGTCTCAGCTGGTGGGGCCTTTTCAGCCGATGCGCGATATGTGACATTTTGGTCTCAGGCTAACAATCTGGTGAGTGGGGACACAAATATTTGCGTTTTTGACAAAGGTTTCCCGGAGCCGTGTCCAGATGTTTTCGTTCACGACCGGCAAACGAGCCAAACCACTCGTGTGTCGATTTCCTCTAGTGGCGTCGAGGCCAATAATTTGTCATTGAGTCCATCCATCTCTACTGATGGTGGATATATTGTCTTCACTTCTTTAGCTTCAAACCTTGTGAACCACGACACAAATGGGGTAGAAGATATATTTGTTCATGATAAGGAAATCCTACCCCTTGATCTTTCTATTGATTCCGTATCACCTGTTCAAGTCCTTGAGGGGCAGGAACTTGTCAGGGGTAAGGTAACAGCAATCAAAGCTGTAATTCGCAAAAGTGGAAGTGGGACAGCAGGAAATGTGTCCGCTCGGGCTAGTGTTGGTGGTTATATCACAAGTCGCTTCTATGTTGCTGAGGCGGCGAATCTGGACCCACAACACGCCCTGCGCAACGATAATTCCATATATCCGCTTTCTTTTGGGCCTAATGAGACTGTAAAGGCAATTTATTTCTTCAGTGACAGGTTTACTCCTACTAGCAGCACATTTCAAGTATCTATAAAAGTGGACTATTTAGAAGACATAACTGAGACCAATGAGACGAATAACGAAGTTACACCGTCTCCTGTACCTGTGTATGATACGAAATGGTCTGGGATACTATTTCCGGATCTATACATCCATTACTTCCGAACGGATTGGGGCAACACGCCTCTCACCATTTTCGACACTTACTACCAAACCACCAATGATTTTTTCAGGGGTGTTTACCCGGTTTCCGCACAACGATTCACCCCGAGCATCTCTACCATTCTAGGGGGTAATACTACACGCTTTCGAGGTGGAGATGGGAAACTGGATATATCAGAATTGGGCCGTTGGGCTTTTGATAAACTCGGTGATATGCGGATTGCACACCCTACAGCCGACCGTTTTGTAGCAACGGTCCCGCCAGGATGGTTCTCGCAAAACACCACAGGTGTTTTGACTAATGCTGTAGGGATCGCTTACCCTCTAGCGAGGGAACTCGTTATCGCTGAAGCAAGCGTACCAGGGCATCTCAGTAGCGCTTCAACTGTCGCACACGAAATTGGTCATTCTTACCAATTGGATATTGGATGTGAGGAGTATGATCAAAACTGCGATGGTGTTCCAGACCGCATTGGGTTATTTGCCTCTCCTGGCTTATGGGTTGACAAGAAAATTCCTATCCAAGTTCCTTTACAACGCGATATCTACTGTTTTATGGGGGGAGCTGCTGATGTGGAGTATTGGATTGATGGAGAGGATTATTCGAAGCTTATCAATGATCATAAAGCTGCCACAAATGTAGCTACAATGCCTGATGAAACCACACCGGCTATTTTGGCTTTGGGAATATTCGACACCGGAGGTAACGTGACACTTGATAACTGGTATGTCTTGCCGGAGGCTGAATTAAGTGTTGTACCATCAGGACCCTATGTTTTTGAATATCAAGATATAAATGGTGGAGTTTTACATCAGCTAAACTTTGACGTCGTATTCGAAACAGAAGGTAGACCATTGAGCGAATCACCTTTTGTATACACAATTCCTTATATTGCCGACACCACAAGGATCGTCATTAAGCATAATAGTGTTTCCTTGGGACAAAAGGTTGTTAGTGCAAACTCACCAAGTGTTACTCTCCTTTCTCCTGATGGTGGTGAAAGACTATTTGGCTCAGCAGAAATTGAGTGGTCCGGCAGCGATGCAGACGGTGATAATTTATCGTATACAGTACTTTTCAGTACCGATAACGGAGCAACATGGGAAATGATTATTAGGGATCTTACTTCGACCGGTTATTTTTGGGATGTTTCAGCCCTACCTGCAGGGGCACAATATCGTATAAAGATTCTTGTAACAGATGGCGTTAATACCGGTGAAGATATTTCTGATGACACCTTCAGTGTACTAAGCGGGATTTTCATGCCTGTCATTCTTCGCAACAACTAAAAGCCCCAGCTTCTGGAAAGTCATTCTTTATATCTAGTTACGAGAACTAAACCATGTAATAACGCAGGATAGTATGTATGCTGAGACAAATTGTATGATGCGTACAATCCAACGTAGCTGCCACATTTTGGTGGCGATAGTTTTTAGCAAATGGGAGTAATTTCCACACGGAAATATCCAGCCATTGAAATTAGGGCCCCGAACCTCAAAGGCCTGGCAAGTACTAGTAACATAGATATACAAGTAACCCAAGAGCGTATATATTAGGATTGCTAAAATGATCCTAAAAGGCGTTGGTCTTAAGAATTGAGATATTGATTTTGGGGCCACTTAATACAGGATAACTCGCAGTCAATTGCCGGTCAACTTTCTGGGCTTACCCTTATACAACGTATTATGTTTCGTACTACAGGGTAAAGGAGGGGAGAATGGAGACAAATCGGCCACTCTTCACAACCTCCGTTCTACGATAAGTTCGAAGAGGGCAGAACAAGGATAAAAATCACTTGTGAGATTCTGGAATTTCATATACATTTACATTACCTTCTAAACACGATCAATAACCTTTAGACCTGAAGATTTCGAAGGAGGTGTTGTGTGAATTCAAATGTGATAGGGCGGGTGAGAAACATCACGCTTCCAAATTCTAAGGGTTTACTTCCGCTGTTTGAGGCAATTATTAACTCCATTGACGCAATAGAAGATGCCGAAAAAAATCTTGATGAAGGTTTTATAAAGGTAAAAATCTTGCGTTCGAGCAAGTCTATGCTGAATGAAGAAAACGAAAATGATTCCCGTGTGCTCAGCCAAATAATTGGGTTTGAGGTAACAGACAATGGGATCGGATTTACTGGTCCCAATTACGAAGCTTTTAACGAATCGGATACGCTTTATAAACAGAAAAGAGGAGGAAAGGGAGTAGGAAGATTCCTCTGGTTAAAAGCCTTTGATAAAGTTGAAATTGATAGCACATTTCGGGATGGCGGTAAAACATGGCAAAGAACTTTCGTCTTTTCACTCGCTAATCCTTCTGGGATTCGAGACCATAGCCTGGTTGAAATATCGGACGATTCGGAGATCAGAACGGTCGTCCGGTTGGATGGATTTAAAACTCTATATCAAGAAAATATTCCCCGGAGTGCAACATCAATCGCTCAAAGAATTGTAGAGCATTGTTTGGAATATTTTATCCTGGGAAACATGCCATCGGTACAAGTTTTTGACGATTCGGAAGATGCCCCTATACTTCTTGAAAGGTTATATGAGAGTTTGGTTTCTGAAAATAAATCCGAATCCATTGAGATCAAAGGTAGAAAATTTGACATTGTCCATCTACTGTTAAATGCACACGCTGATCTGAAACACCAAGTTTATTATTGTGGTGATCATCGTGTTGTTCTGGCTGAGAAAGTCAGCAACCTCATTCCCAATTTAAAATCTACGCTATCTAAACCAGGAAATGACGGCTCGTTTGTTTACTCGGGATACGTCTCTTCAGATTACCTTGACAAGCACGCAGACCAGCAGAGAACAGGCTTTGATACGATGTCAGAAGACGGGAGCTTGTTTTCCGAGGAATTAAAGTGGAGCGAGATCACCGAAAATGTTTTGGCTGCGTCTAAAGCCTTCCTGCAACCCTATACCGAGGAAGTCAAAGTCCGAAAAGAAGAAGAGATCAAAAATTACGCGAATTCGGAAGCTCCAGAATACCGATATATAGTAGCCAACTATCCCGAAAAGCTGGACAAGATTCCACCTGATTTTTCCAAACGAGAGTTGGATCTTAAATTGCATGAAATTCACAGAGAAATAGAGGAAAAGTTCATAGATGAGACGGGGGAGCTTCTTGAAGAAGAGACCCTAGATGAGGAATATATCGAAGAACAATTTTCAAGATGGTTGCAGGATTGGAATGACGTTGGTAAAGCCAATCTCGCTAAATACATAGTCCACAGAAAGTCCGTTCTCACCATTTTAGAAAAAATACTTAAAGTACAGAATACTGGGCGCTACGCTTACCCACCTGAGGCCGATAACGATGGTAATGAGTGGAAGCGTAGCTCATTATCGATCTCCACGTCTAATACACTGCGTATTGGCAAGTTGACAGAGTGTAATGCCAAAAAATGCTATGACTGGATCCCTAACAGTGCTTACCACAACACGGCTGGAGGAGGACCTCTGTTCGTTGACAATAGTGAACGTATCGGCGGAACAAACAGTGTCAGGCCGTGCCGGAATGAAAAACTTTCTACATGGTACTGCAATACGAGCTTTAAATGGACAGCCGTAGGTATGACACAGGACGGACGCTACCTCATCGTGGTGGTATCAGACATTGACAAAACAATGGATCAAGCTGCTGCTGTGCTGATTGCCGAAGGAGCGTGGAAAGCTATTAAGCTCGATGGTGGAGGCTCAACTCAAGTCTGGTTCAAGTCGGCAAATCTGCAAAGTATAATTGGTGGAGGACGACCTGTAGCCAATGCGATTTTGGTTTTTTCTTCACCTTAAGTTTGTGTAAGATAGAGCTCCTGCTTCTGTAAATTTACTATAAGTTATTAGTTGATTCTTGAATTTATTCCTGAGAGAATAAATTCATGCATTCCCCGCGAAGGCTGTCGAAAGTTGCTCAGTTATCAATATTACTGACAATAATAGTCCTGGTTTTTTTGTTTTATTGGGGGATAAAATATCAAGGATTTTCTAAAAGTACTACAGCAAAGCAAGATACTCCTCAATTTTTAGGAACGCTCACATATGTGAACCAAATTGCAAATTACTCTTTTCAGTATTCGTCAAAGGAAACGGTAGGCTCAGCAGGAGGTTATGAAGGTCCGCCAGAAAAATCTGACATAATCGTAATTGATGATAAAGCAACAAAATATGGATTAATGTCTATAGAACTCACCACTTCACCAACAGGACGATATCTAAAAAATGAGCAAGAAGCTCTCAACGAAATTGTTGGATATTGGGAATCTTCCACGAGTCGATACCTAACTCCCGAGCTAAATAAAGTAACAGGTCCTATACAAACAACGATCGGGGATAATGCTACGGATAGTCAGTCAGCTCTTGCATATAAGTATGAGATTGCCTGGAGAAATGATCCAAAGTATAGTGAAGGTGGAAGTGGTATTGATGTTTGGTTATTTATACCAATTACGGTAGATTGGCAGTCAGACCCTGAGAGGCTCGAATGGTTTAACGAGGAGGAATATGTCTTTTTATGGCTCCAGTATGATAAAAAAGATGAAAAACATTTACTGCCAATACTTAATACATTTGCGCTTTACCCAAAAAGTAGTTATGGGCAGTAAAGACCATTATATTTCCCAAACCGTTGTAACTATTGAAAAACCTTCGCCCTTTTCTATACTGAGCCAAATAATATGCGAATATTGGCTTTAGAACAACTGGCAACCAAAGGAATAGTCCTCATCGAAAGAAAGGGAAGTAAATGGCATGTGCAGTTTATCCAAAAAGATGAAAACGGATTTCTCTTAGGAAGACAAAGCGAGTGGGGAACCAGGCTTTACAGAGTTATCCGGGATCTATTGGAGAAGGTAACGCTTGCAGAGTAGAGAATTACCGACGAAGCCAGTTTTGGGTTTTTCGTCACACTTTTTATTGAATTTAGAGTAGTCATTTTTGGAATTAAAGTCAACCGTCAAAATCCTGACGTGTTCTCCTCTAAAGAGCTTTTTTGCCGCTCAATCAGGTCTTCATGGTCCAAGAAATGAAACTTGAGGTTTGGTACATATTGTCCAGATCAAATCTGACTTTCGACTATTGCGTTAGCAAGTAAATTAACCTATAATAATCAGAGTAATCGGTCAAAGATTTACCCCCATCCTCATCCATGCTCCAATATCGTACCCCGGTGGGAACAAAAACCACTTCTTTTCAGATAGGGGAGGAATGCCATGCATGCCAAACGCTTTCCCAAATGGGCTTCATTTCTATTTTACGTTTTAATACTTTTAAGTTTATTGGTCTTAAATCTGGGTCCGAGGACAGGCACAAGCGCACAAACAGCTTCCTCCATTTCTATCATTGCCACAATACCGGTTGGGGTTGGGCCCAACGGAATTGCCGTTAATGAAAACACAAATCGTATCTATGTAACCAATTATTCCGATAACACAGTTTCGGTTATCGATGGCAATACTAACTCGGTTATCGCAACCGTTCCTGTTGGTCCGGGTCCATCAGGGATTGACGTGAACCCTTTAACCAATAGGATTTATGTTGCTAATCACAACGCTGGTAGCCCGCTCTCGGTTATTAACGGTGAGACAAATACTGTTGTCGCTGAAATACCTGTTGATATTAATGCTTTTGGTGTAGGAATAAATCCAAGTACGAACCGAATTTATGTGACTGTTCACCCAGGCAGCTCACATGGCCCTTACGTTGATGTCATTGATGGGGCAACCGATACCATTGTCTCTACAATAAACTGTGGCATTGCAACCGATCCGGTTAGAGGAACAAGCGGTAGCTACTGTAGCCCAACCCAGGTAGTCGTCGATCCGACAACCGGTAAGGTCTATGTTCATGACTATAATGCAATGGTAGTTGTTATAGATAATACGGACACTGTGGTCTCTGCAATAACGGGTGTTGGAGGCGGGAGCAATGATTATGCTCTAGGTCTAAATCCAATATCCAGACGCTTATACGTCGGCTCGAATATCCGTCTCAATCTACCTTTATCAGTTATTAATTTGGACACTCAAGAAACAGTTGCCTCAATACCGCTTTTGTATAATTCCTTGGTAGGGAGCATAGGAGTCAATACAGACCTAAACCATATCTATGTCGCAATGAACGGCCTCTATGTCTTAGATGGCGCCACCAATACTTTTCTAGGTGACCCTCTTCCAGTTACTGGTGGCGGGGTTGCTGTTAACCAGACGACAAACCGTGTCTACGTGGCTAGCCCAAGCACAAACACCGTTGTGGTGATAGAGGATACACCACCTCCGACTCCAACACCTACTCCAACGCCGACTCCCACTCTCTTGCCAACCTGTGAGCCAACAGACCCCCAATGGCCCCAGCAATGGAACATGAGAAGGATTGATCTTGCAGGGGCTCTTAATCAATTTCCTGGTTGCTTTCCCTTTCCGGTTACCATAGGAATAATAGATACAGGTGCAGATTTAGACCATCCTGAATTGGCAGGACGTATATACAGAACCGCTACATTAGTTGGAGATAATGCAAATGATATCAATGGGCATGGAACGCATATAGCGGGAATTATTGCAGCAATTCCCAATAATGGTATAGGGATTGCTGGTATACACCCTCATGCCAGATTAAGTATTTATAAGTATAGCGATCAACCCTTAAATTTGGTTAAAAGAGCATTGAACCGTGACACTATTTTGCAACATGCATATGATATCGCGTTCTTGATTAGGGAAGCGGTGGACAATGGTGACGAGGTGATAAGTATCAGTACCGGTGTTCCGTATGATGTTAATTTAACCCTTGGAAAGAAAGCTTTTACTTTTTGTAATCCGGACAAACCAAGTTGTAGAGGTGAGCTTAGGCTTGCTGTAGAGTATGCCGCTGAACATGGAGTAGTAATTGTTGCTGCCTCACCTGAATATCAAAAGGAGAGGTATAAATACCCCGCAGCGTTTGCAGCCATATACAATAACGTCATCGCCGTGACTGCATCAACTCCAAGTGATACTTTAGCTCCCTACTCGACTACTGGTGCATTCATCACCATAGCTGCACCAGGTGGTGCGGGAACCTCTTGTCTAGGTGGGGAGGACGATTGTATTCTAAGCCTAGGTTTGGACGGTAGCTATGCTGAGAATCAGGGAACTTCGATGGCTGCTCCTCACGTAACTGGAGTTGTGGCGTTGATGTTATCGGCTAACTCAACTCTCCAACCTGCTGATATTAAGTTTATTATTACTGATACTGCTACAGATTTTGCTACTCTCCCCGATGGTTCCGCTGGAGCAGGGATAATAAACGCAAAAGTCGCTGTTCTAGCAGCTATGCAAAGGTGATACTAAATCCATAAAGAGCAGAGAGAAACTTAGCAAACTTTAGTAAAAGACCTAATAGCAGGGAGGAAAAGGACTCCTTGCTATTTTGTATTTCTCTTGAACATAAACTCTTTTTCCATTATTCTATTAATAATCCCTTTGTGAAAATAAACACGTTAAAATTATTAAAATATCCTCTGCTATTTACACTTGCTCTTTCAATTGGATTAATTATTGGTTCTATAAATGCATATTATGAGTTTTCCTATTCATTTTATTTTCTTCTGCTTATCTTTTATGTTGTTCTCGTATCAGTATTTGCGACTCTAGTTACACTCGAAAGAAAGAAAAATACTAAACGAATAGCCTGGACAAAATTTCTATTAACTTTCGTGGGGTGGAGCGCATTAATTATTATTCTACTAGTAATAATAATCAGCTTATTTGTTTAGCGGGGGGCACAACTTCCCATCCTGTTGAAAAATCCCTTACTTCTTCTATACTGAGCCAAATAATATGCGAATATTGGCTTTAGAACAACTGGCAACCAAAGGAATAGTCCTCATCGAAAGAAAGGGAAGTAAATGGCATGTGCAGTTTATCCAAAAAGATGAAAACGGATTTCTCTTAGGAAGACAAAGCGAGTGGGGAACCAGGCTTTACAGAGTTATCCGGGATCTATTGGAGAGGATTATACCTTGCTATTCTTCCTAGGATTAAAAATCTGGATATAAAATTCCGCTCTTAGGCCACTGTAATCTAGTCGACTCCTTACTTATTTCCCAATGATCTTTATTGAATCGACAAAGTGTTGCTTCGAGGATTTCATTTTCATTTCGTAGAAAGTTATAGAACCTTTCGGCATTATCAACCTGGTCCAATATGGGAATTATTACAGCGTGTAACAACTGGGATGTCTTGACGAATACTATGAAGGCCCACGGAAAGCCCTTAGTGCTTCTGCACAAGAAAAGAAGTCCATCGGTGATTGTTCCTTTGATGCCGGGGCTTTGCGATTGAATAGGCCTAGCCATATGGGTAAATTCGCGAAAAAAGAGCTGTGCATTTGCAAGAATTTCGGACTTAGGTTTATTATGATTCTGCCAATAAAACTTACCTAATATGTCCCAACCAGTGAAATGCCCTGCTGCCGAAAATGCATAACGATAACCTATCATTTCAAAGAGAGTGAGATGTGCGGTTTTGATTAGCGACACCAGAGATGGCATTCGTACATCTTTAGAAATTTCGATTTCTATTTTCTGTCCTACTAAAGATTGATATTCTTCAGGTGAAATCTTCAGTCCCAGAAAAACGGAATGGCCATCGTCATTTTCAAACAAGACAGGAGTAAATTGTTCGGGGATGTCGCCACGAGCGATAAAGTAATCCACCGGCTTATCATCAATAGAAATCTTCGGGGTAAATGTTTTATAGAGTGCCTTGTCAGTAAGAGTTTTTCCTAGCGATCGACTTTCTTTGTATTGGATGGAGGAAAAATCAGCTTCAAAATTTGAGCCATAGAACTCATCGACATCTTTTCGTTGTACCGTCCATTTTCGAGACGAGTCAGAAAAGGAGCGATTTACTATGTGAGCTTTGCAAAGGGGAGTATCTTCATCCCTGAATAGAATCGGACAGAAAAAGTGAGCAAATGGATATCCTCTTACTTGGTCATAATCTGTACGCAGTTTATCGAGCCTAGACTGTATTTGAGCATTCATATGCTGACTCGTTTGTAATAAGCTTCTCGAAGATTTACTTTGCATAAGCGCTTCCTAAGATTATAAGATAAAAAGGAGTTACACCCGGATAGGGGAATAATGTACTTATTGTTCGCACAACCTCCCTTTTGCGACTGTAAATTAGGTTCAAGACTGGGGTTTACTGTAAAAACGTGTGGAGTTTTGAACCTAACAAGTTCCTACATATACCCTATAACAGAAGTAAATCAAATATTTGTTATAAGTTCGAAACAGATCATCTTCAATAAAGGATGGCTTATACAAAATAACCGATCCTTCCATAACAACGGTTGCCGTACTTGTCTTTATGTGGATTTAACTTTGAGCTGTATTTTTCCCGATAAAAGCGTTTGCCACATACTGGACATTCAATTGTGTAGTTATGAGAACTTTTCGAGTAAATACTTCGTATGGTTTGATTACGCGGTACTGAATGAAAGTATTTTTCCTGAAAGAACTGTCCCGCTTTAGACAATTCAACTTCGTGGCGTGGTTCGAATTGGATATCTGTGTTTGAAATTGCTTGAATGCCATTGTGAACGAGTGATTTAATTCCTGGTCCCGATCCTCTCCCTCCTGTCTGATCAAAAACGTAAAGATACTCCCGGCCTACACCGTCTCGCCTTATTTTATATTTTAGTGAGTATGGTTCAACCTCACGCTCGACTCCATCGTAAACTATTCGTAGGAGTGTAAGAGAATAGCCTGCCTCCATAATTGGATTTCGAAGATCAGCAGGAAAGAAAGCTATATCACCCCATCCCCGTTGCAGGGAGCCAAACAAGGTATTTACAACCCCTCTAAATCCCTCTACAGCTCCATCAAAATCTATGATTGATGCTCGCGGACAAACCACATATTTATCCCAAAGCGCGCGTATTACCTGGAAAGGGAGGTTAGTAAGAAGTTCCTTTACAATCCCGGGTCCAGAGCCGAAGATTGTCATTTTCAAAAACGTCGAAACAATTTCGGCTTGATTTATATCGATGGAGGGGGAAATGAATGTTGCATTGACAAAGTCGTATAAATCCGCTGAGTGGCGCCGCTGAAGGAGACATTTCAACTTGCCCGCAAGCACTTCCTCTAGTTTAAGGCATTTAACTTGGCACTGGCAGGCAGACAGATCTGAATATGTGTGAATAAGATTACGCGATTGAACAGGTAGAAATATCTTTTCAAGCTCGCTTATATCCATTCGAATACTGATAATGATCTGGCTCTCCTCACCAAAAAAGTCGTGGAAGTAAAGTCTCGCTTCATGAATGAACTTTGCCTTGTCGGCGCTTTGTTTTTCTTCAACCCTTGTTCGATCCCGCTCAAATCGGACGCCGGTTCTGGTTTCAATAAACTCACACAACAGATTTAGTTGATTACAAAGATAATCTTCAGTAAACCTCTCGGGTGTTGCAAAATCCAAGTCCGGAGAGTATCGCGCTAATTCGAAATAGGCTTTACGAAAGCAATTACCACCTTTGAGAATCAGGTGAGCGCCAAGATCGCTGGCTGTATAGATGCCCATAAGAACCCAACCAAAAATGTAATCCCGTTGGACGTTATATGGGTGAACACCCAACTCTTCTGCTTTGTTCACAACTTCTTCCGCGTTAATCATTTTGACCACCTGGATGGACAACAAATATAGCTAGCTGCGTATATTTTTGACACCTGTATGATACACGAAAACGTTTAATTTTCGCACAAATATTTTAGGGTTGTTTCGGAACAATACCCTTTCAAATGTGACAGTGTTTTTACAAACTCGTAGTCTGACTTGGTAGAACTTTTAGTTTGTGACAATGGCTCTTAATAAAAAAGTAAGTAGTCCTAAGTATTGACAAGTCGTCTTAAGTCTGAGAGAATCGACTTGAGGTAATGTTATGGAACAAAAACGAGAAATTTTTACCCCCGAGCAGGCGGCAGAATACTTGCAGGTGGAAAGAGAGACCATCTATCGGTATATCCGGCAAGGAAAACTGGTCGCGTCAAAACTTGGACGCACATACCGCATTCCCAGAGGAAGCATAGACCTTCTCTTATGGGCTACAAGGACAAGGGAGGATATAACTCTTAGAGAATATACCGGAAGAGAGGTTGCTGAGTTCATTAGAGCTGATGAACTTGATGAGGAAGCCCAAGAAATTGCTAAGCGCTTCTTATCAGCCAACCAATGAGCATTGACCGCGATACTCTGCTTTTTTTCGATTCATCGTGCCTAGTGGCCGCAGCCGGATCACCTACAGGTGGCTCCGGTTTTTTATTGTCGGTTTGTGCCAGAGGTTATCTAAAAGCAGTCGTTTCCCAGCCGGTGCTTTTGGAAGCACAGAAAAATATCCAGTCAAAACTTGGAGACAAGGAAATAAAAAGGTTGTACAACCTAATTTCCATTGTCCCCTTCTCTCTGGCTCCATTGCCAAATAGAGAAGAATTTGCCAGGTTAGAAAAGCTGGTGAATAAGAAAGATGTGCACGTTGTTGCCGCAGCCTTAGAGATTCATGCCCCTTTTCTTCTAACGCTTGATAAAGGTTTCGCTTTGGAGGTGAATAAAGCAAATCTTGATGTTCAGGCGTTTTCCCCAGGCGAATTTATTAAATCAGCTCTTCCGAATCATGCAGACTATCGATCTGCTAAAGATTAATTAATTTCCCCTTAATTTTCCCGTCCAAACATTTTAAAATCGTTTGGTAACCTGACATTTTCTCGACAAAGTCCTATAATACAATTGTATCTGGAATTCTACAGGTAATAATTGAATATATTTTAGTAGCTGTCCGGCAAATAAGGCTTAACGCAGGCTACGGGTCAGCTTCTACGAGGGTCTTTACCGTCTCTCGGATAAAGTGCTTAAGGATTATGAAGAAGCCATCGAGTAATCTTATGCCCGCACCAAACACCATCCACCAATTAGTTGAGCGGTTTGAGCAGAACCGAAATTTATACCGTTTAGGAAGATATAACGAGACACAACTTCGGCGTGAGTTTTTAGATCCTTTTTTCGAAGCTCTTGGTTGGGATGTTGCGAATAGACAAGGTTATGCTGAAATCTATAAAGAAGTCATTCATGAAGATTCTTTGGAAATTGAGGGGGCAAACAAAGCCCCCGATTATGCCTTTCGAATCGGCGGGACACGTAAATTTTTTGTAGAAGCCAAGAAGCCGGCAGTCAACATTGAGTTCAACATTCACCCCGCCTTCCAGTTGCGCCGATATGCCTGGAGCACAAAGCTGCCTCTAGGAATTCTGACAGATTTTGAAGAGTTCGCAGTTTACGATTGCCGGGTTAAGCCTGATAAAAGAGATAAAGCATCAACAGGTCGAATTCTTTTACTTTCGTATAAAGATTTTATCGACAAATGGGACACCATAGCTGCAATTTTTTCGCATGAAGCGGTCTTAAAAGGTTCATTTGATAGTTATGCTGAGGGTATTAAAGGTAAAAAGGGAACAACAGAAGTAGATGACGCGTTCCTAGCTGAAATTGAACGTTGGCGAGAATTACTGGCAAAGAATGTGGCTTTACGAAATCCTAATTTGACAGCTCGTGAACTGAACTACGCAGTGCAAATGACAATTGACCGCATCGTCTTTCTACGCATTTGTGAAGATCGCGGCATAGAACGTGATGAGCAACTCAAAGAAATCTCAGCAGCTAGAAATATATACGAAAACCTTCGTCAGTTATTCCAACGGGCAGACGCGCGCTATAACTCTGGCTTGTTCCATTTCAAGAATGAAAAAGACCAATCTAGCGGCCCCGATTCATTGACGCTTGGCTTGAAGATCGATGATAAGGCCTTACATGATATTCTCAAAAACCTGTATTACCCCGAAAGCCCGTATGTATTCAGGGAAATTCCATCGGATATTTTAGGTCAGGTGTACGAGCGTTTCCTCGGGAAAGTCATTCGACTGACGGCAGGACATCAAGCAAAGGTGGAAGAAAAGCCAGAAGTTCGTAAGGCTGGTGGAGTCTATTACACACCCACATATATAGTGAATTACATAGTACAAAACACAGTAGGCAAACTACTGGAGGGGAAAACACCAAAAGAAGCGGCAAAGGTAAAAATACTTGACCCCGCTTGTGGATCTGGGACCTTTCCATTGGGAGCATTTCAATACTTATTAGATTGGCATCTGGATTGGTATCTTCACCATGAACCTGACAAGTTTGCGACAGGTAAAAACCCCGCCATCTTTCAAGTCAAGGATGGCTGGAGGCTCACTACTGCAAAGAAGAAAGAAATCCTACTTAACAATATCTTCGGTGTAGATATTGACTCACAAGCTGTGGAAGTAACTAAATTATCCTTGCTTTTGAAGGTACTTGAAAATGAGAATCAGGAAACTATCGGTTCGCAGTTATCGTTCTTTCAGGAACGCGTTTTGCCTGATTTAGGAAAGAACATTCAATGTGGAAATTCTCTGGTTGGGCCTGACTATTATGAAGGCCGACAACTGGCAATGTTAATTGACGAAGAAGAACGCTACCGTGTCAACGTTTTTGATTGGAAAACAGCTTTTCCACAGGTGTTCATACAGGGCGGTTTTGATGTGGTGATCGGGAATCCGCCTTATATTCGAATGGAAGAATTCAAGGATTTAAAAACATATCTAAAGCGAAACTACGTTTCTCATGATGAACGTTCTGATATGTATGCTTATTTCATTGAAAAGGAACATAAGCTTCTCAACCAAAAAGGTCGATTTGGAATGATTGTGTCGAATAAGTTTTTGCGAGCAAACTATGGAAAACCTCTGCGAGAATTTATTAGGCAATCAGCCTCCATTGAGCGCGTAGTTGACTTTGCAGGGTTACCAGTTTTTAAAGGGGCAACTGTTCGCACAATTGTAATTATCTCGTCTCGTAAAACGAAAAGTGAGGAGAAAGCAATTATCTACACTCCACCTCTTGAAATTGAGAAATTCAAATTAGTACAATCTGGATCCTTACCTATAAAAGAAGCAATCATTGAAACATCTTATGAAGTTCCTCCTTCAGCTCTAACTCAAAATATCTGGAGTTTTTCAACACAAGAAACTGACGATTTGATGACAAAAATCAAAGATGATAACACTCGTTTAGTTGAATATTGTGACGGACAAATTTTTATGGGTGTGAAGTCGGGCCTGACGGAAGCTTTTGTAATCGATTCACAAACCCGCAATCAATTAATTTCATCTTACTCTACCTCAGCAGAAATCATAAAGCCATTCGTGAATGGTCGGGATATACGTCGTTATAGCCTTGAGCCAAAAGATATCTACTTGATCTACACCTATCATGGAGTCAGTATTGAAAAATATCCTGCTATAAAAAAACACCTGCATAGCTACAAAGATAGACTTATAAAAAGAGTGACACGACAGGAATGGTATGAACTGCAACAGCCTCAGTATGCTTATAAAAAGTTTTTTGAAAGTCCAAAAATCATTTTCCCTGATATCGCTACTACTCCTCGGTTTGTTCTTGATGAAAAAGGTCATTACGGTTCCAATACCATTTACTTCATTCCCAAAAGAGATTTGTATCTGCTTGGATTATTAAACTCAAAGCTAGGTTTTTTCTATTTCAGAATCGTTTGCGCAGGATTGGAAGGCACAGGTGATACTTATTTGCGTTTCTTTGGTCAGTATCTAGAAGGTTTCCCTGTTAAAAAAATCAACTTCTCTGACCCCACCGATAAAGCGAGGTACGACAAGATGGTATCCCTTGTGGAGCGAATGTTGGAATTGCATAAGCGTAATCCGCGTACGCCGCAGGAACAAGAGTTGGTAAAACGCGAGATCGTTTCAACAGATAGGCAAATTGATACTCTAGTCTATGAATTGTATGGGTTGACGGAGGATGAGATAAAGATCGTGGAAGGGAAGGTTTAAAGCTCGTATGTTGTCTCCCTGATGAGAGAAACATATATTGCGGTTGATCGCGGGTCTTTATGCCCCATTATCGCTTGTATGGTTTTAAGGCTTGTCCCTTTTGCTACATGGTGAATCCCGAATGTATGCCGGAGAGATTGTACGGTAGCCCCCTCTATTTCCGTCTGATCAAAGTATTTGCTCGTAATCTTCTCTATTCCTCGTGGACTTAATCGTTTCCCAAATCTGTTGATAAAAAGAATATTATTTTTTGTAAGAGATCTTCTCTTTACGTATTCACCAAGCGCAGTACAGGCTTTGTTATTCAAAGGGATAGTCCGTTCTTTTTGCCGTTCGCTCCCAATTATGTGAAGATACCCCCCTTCTTTCTGTTCTGGCAATTTCGTATCCGACAGCTCAACATCGTTTAAACTCAACCGAGTTATCTCTGAAAGCTTTATACCGGTTTGAAGTAAAAGTTGGATTATGGCAAAATCCCGTGGGTTTTGAGAGGCAGCATCAAGCAAACGCTTATACTCCCTTTCTGTAAGAAAGCGTGGATTTTTAAAATCTGTCCGAGGTGGAATTATGCGTTTACCGATGTTGGTTGCGATATAACCGTCCTGGTAAAGAAAAGTAAGGAATGATCTGATCGAGACAACTTTCCGTTTCCTTGTTGCTCCGGCTATTCCCCGCCGGTCCAGTTCCGCTAGATATCTCTCTACAGTTGGTAATGTAATCATCCCTACCCGGTGGATGCCGTTTTGTTCCACAAACGAAGTCAGGTCTTCAATATCGTTCGCATACTCTACCCTGGTTCTGGTAGAGAAATTTCTGGCCGGCATATATACGTTTTTATATTCTTCTACGGCTTGTTTGAGTGTCATTTCCACCACACTTCCATCCTAGCATTTCGGGTTTTGTTCGTCAAACTCCATTTTATAATACAAATGTCAAGCCTTGAAGGAAGGAAAGTTAGACCTCCATTGGTTGATAATCTCACAACAACTAAATTTATTAAATTGGAAACCCTTCCAGAGCTCTTTTAGCTGCTTCTCTTACTGGAAATTCTATGGTTAATTCATCAAAATAGCTGTCTTGAAGAAGGGCTTGAAGTGGTGTAACTGCCGACGGATCACGGATACGGCCAAGAGCATTAGCGGCTTCGGCTCGTACGATTGGCCGTTCATCTTCTAAAGACATGACTAAGAAAGGGACTGCTGGTTTACCGATCCGAACGAGAGCATCAAGAGCCTCTTTGCGTACGATTCCATCGTCAGTTAAAGCAAAAATAAGCGTTTGAATGGCTTCATCTTGAGGATAGTAACCAAGAACCTGGGCAGCTCTTAGGCGAACTTTTGGGTCTTCATTCTCTCTATTTTTTAAGATAGGTACAGCTAGTGCGATAATTGCCTTACTCGGTGCTTTTTTGAATCGACCTAGAGCTTCAACTACTTCCTTGCGCAATGGCCTGTCACCAGGATTTAAATCTTCTTTCAAAATATCAAACAGAGGCTTTATTGCTTGTTCATCTTGGATTTCCCCTAAAGCTATTGCTGCTTCTTTCTGAAGCTTTGTATCATTGCCTTTCAAGGCATCAATAAGATGGGGTACAGCTTCTCTTGCACGTAAACGACCAAGGGAAACGATTGCAGCACTCTTTGCTGATGAATGTGTTTCTTTTACCAGAAATCTGACAATCGGTGAAACCACCTCTTTCTGTCCAGATCTTCCCAAAGCTTCTAGTGCATTCACGGATACATCCAAGTCTGGATCAGTGAGCTTCTTTAGTAGACTAGCAGTAACATAAGGACTGGAATGGCTCATAGCCACAGCAATGTTGGGCCAGTAATCCCGCATTTGTTCGTCTTCAAAGACTATAAGAAGAAACCTGACGGCCTTTTCATCCCCTATCCTTCCCAGAGCTTCGATTGCATACCTGTAGTCGATAGGTTTTTTTTCTTCTAAAGCCTTGATAATTCTCTCGGATGTATTTGAGTTTCCAATAGATGAAAGTAACTGGACAGAATGGCGCCGAACCTCTTCATCTTGATCCCCAAGTGACTTAATTAGGATCTCCTGATGATCCTTGCCTCCGATTCTTCCGAGGGATTCTATTGCTCTCCATCGAACCCTCCAGTCCCGGTCTCTATCTGCCAATTCATATAAAGCAGCGACACTCGGTTCACCAATCATAACCAATGCCTCGACAGCTTTCCTCCTAAGTGGAGGAATTTCACTTTTAAGAGCATTGAGGAGAGCGCCAATCGCTTTGCTATCTCCGATCGTGCCTAAACTAGTGGCGGCTAAGCATCGGGTTTCATATTGTTCCTCCTCCCGTTCAAGCAATTGAGTGAGCGGATCAATGGCATCCTGATGTTTAAGGTTACCAAGTACCCTAATGGCACCAATCCGAACGGAGGTATTATTGCTATTTAGCTCTGCAATCAATGGCTGTACAGTTGGCGCACCAATGTTGGTTAACGCCATGACAGCAGAATTTTGTACATTTGTTTCTGAATCTTGTAGAGCGTCGATAAGCGGTTGAATAACAATTGTGTCGCCAATAGTTCCCAATATAATTGCTATTTCACTTCGAACATCAATATGTTCGTCTTCCTTTAGGAGTTGAATGAGCGGTTGAATAATGCTTGTTCCCCCAATTCCTTCCAGCGCTTTCGCAGCATTTATGCGAACCATAGACCGTCTGTCGTTTAAGGCTTCGATGAGTGGCTCAATCGATCTATCACCAAATCTAATCAGAGCATGAATTACTGCGGCTCTCACTTCTTGTTCACTTTCGTTTAGTCTCTTAATGAGAAATGGTATTGCCGATTCATCTCCAACTTGACCAAGAGCTTCACTCGCACTGGCTCGTACCTTAGGTTCATCATCACCCAGTACTTCCACAAGAGGTTTGACAGATCGCTTCTCTCTAATATCACCAAGCGCGTAGGCAGAATTCATTTTGACAAGCCAATCATTATCTCTTAGAGCATCGATTAGTTGATCAACTACAATATCATTCGATATTCTGATTAATATCCTCATTACATCATCGAGTGCCTCTCTGTCCCCAAAACCTCTTCTGACGAATTGTTTTATGCTTTCTGGATTCTGGATTTCAGCCATCAATTCATATAACCAAATACGGCCAGTAAGAGTAAGGTGATCAAAGACACGTGCCAATAATTCAATGACATATCTACCACCAATACGAGCAATATGTGCTATTGCAGACCGTTGGATTTCCTCGTTCTCGCGACTTTCGATGATCTCTGAAAGAGAAAACAACAGATTTTTTTCTAAATCCTTGTGTCCGGTTTTCCAAGCTGACAAGCAGCATATAGCCAAATATCTGATCCTGGTGTCTGATTTTCCGTAATCTTCAAGGTGGCTAATCCAGGATATGAGTTTTGTGGGGCTCAGTAGCCCGGTCATGAGTGTTAATGGTTCCCACCAATGGTATAGTTCTATGAACTCTAAAAGTCTATTATTTACTTGTCCGCTATTCAAATACACTGCAGCAAAGAATGCCCTTATTAGTCGATGCCGAAACGATACCAGTTCATTCTCGTTAATCAGAATGGACGCATCAACTGCAACTTCATTTATGATTTTTTTAAGTACGAAGTTGTAATCCGAAAGCAATGTGTACCTGAAGTTTGGATTCTCTTGAATAAGGAGCTTTCTTACCTCACTCGTTGGAATAGTTGATACTTGCCTCTCCATCATGGTGAACGCCAACCATCCTAACAATTCGGCTACTGCTTCATAACTTAATGAATCTCTACTAATTTTTCTTGCTTTTTCTGAAAGCGCTCGGTTTATCTGGTTTTTAACAGCGCAACTCAGGATAGAGAACCATTTATAGCGAGTAAATCCGCATGTGAGAAAGTTTTTAAGCCAGAAGGGGTTCCTGCCAATTCCATCAGGTCCAAGCATGCCGGTTCTCTCGAGTTTTTCGAGAACACTTTCTGCTTGCGCTTCTGGCTTTAGTTGTCTAATAAGGGTGCAGATACTGCTATCAGGTAATGGTTGAATCATGTATATTGGAAGGTCGAGTTTAGCAGCGAAGTTTCCACCTGGTTTGCTAGTCACTATGATATTGATTTTAGGATGGCTCTGTATAAATATCTGAAGATTTTGAATCAGACTCTCGTAGTTGCTTGTAGGAGCATCGTCTATTCCATCAAATAATACGACTGTCCCATTTGATAGAAGGTCGTTAATTGTTTCGCTAAGTAATTGACTATGCTTTGGAGATGAAATAATAAGCGATTCCTGCAGGAAAGAGGGTATATCACCGCCGGGGTACATCTCGCAACGGGCCAGTATGGGAAATACATTCCAATCTTTATTCCAGAAAAACCAATAGGCATTCGATGCAGCAATTTGCGATAATTGTTCGAGCAATGTGCTTTTGCCTGAACCCGATTCTCCTAAAATAAGAACTCTGCTTCCCGCCTGGTTGTTTTGCAGTTTTTCTCTCAGCTCGCCAAATGCCCAAACCACCCTCCCCTTAATTTTCAATTGAATAAGTTCCTGAACATACTGATTATTGCGCCATTTAGAGTCGAGTAAACTGCGAACTTTGTCTAAGGCCCTTCTGCTAATAAGTTGCCTAGCAGGGGGACGATTAATAAATTCGTAAACGGTGCCTTTAATAAAACTCTTTGTCTGTTCTCTACCACCCAATTCCCAAAGATAGCAACGGCGATACCACAGAAGAGCAATAGCAATAATCCCCCTTTCCGAGATATACTGGAAAAATACAAAAGCTATGATTAATGAGAGGGAGATGATAATAATAGCACGTGTTTGTAAACTAAAAGATGTCGGTTCAAATATTGAGGAAAATATGAAATTTCCTAGAATTCCAGATATGACAGCAGTGATAACACTTGTTACAAGTCTCCAAAAATAAATGCTTGTAACAATTCTCCATAAAAATCTCATTTCAGCACTTCTCCGTAAACCCTTTATTCGCTGAGATCTAATAGAATAGAAGTTTTGGAGCTATTTTCAATGTTTCATTGGTGGTGGGATCAACGCCAAACCAAGTTCTGTTAAGATCGATGATTGAAATGGTAAAGAGGAGATGCGAACTTTAAGAAAGAAAATTCAACTTTTTATACTGATAATTTTCTAAGATCGTGATACCAATATTATAGTATGGTTTTTTCTGGATCTGATAAATCTGTTCTGCTACTATGAAGCCGTTTGCCATGGTGGTGGTCAGGAAGACGATAGTATTCAAATTGTGTGTATAGGATCAGCGTCATCGGTAAATGCTCAAGAGAATACTCCATGCAGAATTTAATATAAAATTGGGAACGAATATTCTAGATTAAAAAAAAGCGCTGGGATAGAAGAATATGTTGGGGCGGTTTGTGTGCTTAATACACAAAGCGATTCGCTTATCGCAAATCGCCCCAACCTGTTTCACTTTTGTGCTCCAGCGCTTTGTTACTTACTTGCGGAAATTTCAACGAATTCCGGTGTTGTAGTCGAAAATATAAAGATAAGCATCAGGGTCAAAGAGCGTATCTTTGTGATATTGCACAATGCGTTGCAAACCTTTTTCGTCTACAATGACTGTCCGATTGCCCTCAGTCTGCTTTTGCCACCCCTTGGGAGGTTGAACAGCGTAAAAAAGGTTATCAGCTTTTCGTAGAATTTTAAAACCAAGGTTTTCTAGTGCTAAACGAGAGCTGTTAAGAAACGGAATCCCACGGTCCACTCTTCGCGCCAGATGCCATTCAGAAGTATTGGAAATATAAGGTTGCTCTGCTGCCGCCATAATGGCGGGTAGAGTCTCCGGGGTTAATCCCATCCTTCTACAGAAAAACCTGTTAATAAACCTTGTTATCCAGTTACCCTGCCTCTCTTGCGAGGCTATGGTCTTAAGCCAATACAACGATATTCGATGGAACTCTTTGGCTTCCTCCAAGACCTTGGAGTCGTCTATCAACCGATATAACCATCGTGGAACCAGTTCGTGCAGGCTATTACCTTGCGAAGGAGGGTATCCTTCATTTACCAAATCCTGAATGGTAGTTATGAACATTAATGCTACGCCAGCAGCAGATTTTCTCATTCCGCCATTTTTGGCGATTCGCGGATAGAAGTCGTGGACGAGATTTGGATCGTCGTCCACTTCACGAAGACGTATCAAAATCTCGTTTCCATCCGGAAGTGTTGTAACTTTATCATCTGAGTTATGGGACATATTGGCCTCCTTAACCAAATCCTTTCATCTAACTTGACTGTTTATTCTTTTTGCTGAATGGACAGCACTTTGGATACTTAAGGATGACCAAGTACCCAAGGTACTGCCCACTCAGGTGTAAGGAGGCAAACTTTCCGCAAAATATTAAAGTGCAGATAGTTAAACAAAAATCAGGCTTGCATTTTCGCCTGACTTTGTCCAATTATTTGTGGATACTAGCACAACAGAAAGCAAAAATCAACTATGGGATCTTGTGAAAGGCCCACCTCTCCAAATCACTATAAAAATGAAGTAACTAGAAATTCTCTTCACCTTCTTTGGTTGGGATCTGACTGGCGAGGGCACCGTTTACCTGTTGAGCAATTTGCTCGGACGACAAATCAACTGTGTTTAAGAAGGGAACCTCGTGCAAACCAAATATTTGAGGAGGTCTATCATCAAATTCAAACCAGTATTGGAACTTCAGAATTCGCCTATCAGGTAGCACAATCCTTTTGAGTTCAAGAGCCTCCGAAGAAACAGTGTAACCAATGCCTTGAAACTTAAATTCGATGTCCGGGTCCATTTTCCTTCTCCTACTTTATCGATTCCGGTTTTATTTACTTGGTGTGGCCGGATAATTCCAAAAAAGTAATGATACCTTCAACATTATAGCTTTACTATAACCAGATTCTCACCGATATTTTTCCTCTATTTCCTACTTCTGTAGTCACCCTCATATTCATAAATCCGGCATTTCCCACAAATATAGGTTCGTCAAACTACAGATTTTCCGCCCATTCCCTTTCTTTTTTGCGCGCGCACTTTTAAGTATGGTCGCAGTTTTGGTGGTTTGACGAACTTGTGAGCTGTTATACTTGAATTTGGTAATCATTCAGAATCTCCAGCCGGTCAAGCCCGTCCTATTGCGGCAAGACTGAAACTATGACTTGCTTTCTGCTAGCCATCTAACCCAATAATGAGCAAAGATGAACCAGACTGACATCGGATCGATTATCCTTCAAGAGCTGTATTTGGCCTTTTTTGGAGATGATCAACCGGTAGATTTGACTGAAATTCGCAAACGCTTGAATATAAACGAACCTGTTTTTCAGCAAATAATCGACAACCTGGAAGCACAGGAATTCATCAGGATACGTACAACGGGACCAACACACAGTATCACAGCGCAAGGCGTTCTTCATGCAGAAGACAAGGGTTTGGTTGATGAAGAGTTAAAACAACAAACATTCACGCCAGGACAGTACTCCTGAATGAGTTAGTCAAGGTGTATGACGAAAATCGATGGTCTTCGGACTCGAATGTTTATCCACTCGCCCAAAGTCTCAATCTAAGTCTTACTATGATCGTTCGAAATCTAAAAGTCCTCGATAATTTGGGGTATGTGCGATTGGCTGGTTCTGGCTCCTACATGCCCACTGAATTTGGCACGGAGGCCGTTCAAGATTATAGAATGCGTACAAAACTGGTAAACGAGCTAGATTTAATAGGGAGCTTGAATCCGCAATCACGGGGTCGGGAGTTTCAAAAACTCTTTGCGAAAGTAGTTGGACTATACGGTTGGTCTTGCGAAGAAAGTTTACGGACTCCACATGAAGAAATAGACGTGATTGTTCACAAGAATCGGGAGTACTACCTCGTTGAGTGTAAATGGGTGAAAAAGCACATAGAGAGCGCAGTAGTCCGAGAGCTTTACGGTAAGATAGAGAACCGCTTAAGTGTCCGAGGAATCCTGGTTTCCATGTCAGGGTTTACGTCAGGCGCAATTAAGCAAGTACAAGACTATACTAACGCCCGTTTAATTTATCTGTTCGGTCCAGGTAACTTTAGCACCATGCTCAAAGGCGATATGTCATTCGATCAATTGCTTGAAGAAAAACACCATCAACTTGTAACCCGGAAAGTTGCATCTTTCAGATAGAGGCCAGTCAGAAAATCCCGGGGGTAGCGGCAAAAAGTATAGGCAAACGAGAAATTAAGAAGAACAGAAGCCTTTATGATAGCGGGTGGTGCTTATCAACTCTGGCCTTCAATTCCTCAAAATCCTTGCGTGAAGGGGTAGTTGAGAGGTCGGCCTTCAAGCCGTTTACTTCGTCTTTGACATGAGAGAGTTCGACTTCTACATTACTTAATCGATATTCTACATTGTCAAAACGTGTATTCATCTCGCTTCTCAAACTATTCATCTCACCCTTAAACCTTTCATACAAATTATCCATACCTTCCAAGAGGGTATCTACCGCTTCGTCCAACATTCCCCTATTTACTGGATCATTCGGGTCTGCCTTTGCCATAGTGAATTAGAATAACACACCAACGCGACTTTCTTCAATACGGTCAATTGATGGTAATCATTACTCAAGAAATATCACCCCCTCTCCCACTTTTGTGCTTCTTGTTGAGTTGTGCTTGCTCGGTAATACTCTAGACTCTGACAACTTCTGCACAGAGGCTTTCTAAAAAACCGTATGCTGTAAGCAAGCTGCGCTTTAGTTGTTACTCTGCCGCAGGTCTTACAATCAACCCCCGACCAGCCTGAGTGATTAGCCAGAATCCTATCTATCGGCGTCGAGAATCTCGTTTTGTCTCCCATAATGTAGCTTTTCCAAGTCCTCCTTTGTGGCCTTGTAGTCTTTCAGCCACAAGGCCACTTGCAAGACTCAGTTCTTGCTTTTCGCTTTTTCAACCGGCGCGTCGGCCAGCCGTTCACACTCGTCAAACTCTGGCGCTTGCAAAGTTCCATAGCCGCACATGGCTAATGCCCTACCGACTGCTCCCGTCTCGGCCTTTTCTATGTAGTCGGGAAAACCAATTTCGGTCTCGCGCTTTCGAGCGGTTGCGATTATCCTTCCGTCTTTATCCTTGATGATCGCTTTCATAACCACCGTTTTATTCGCCAACTGGGCACATTTTGTGATGATGCTCCAGTCCGGATGATCCTTCCTGAACCAGGCGATCCTGGCGGCAACGGGCAAATAATCGGTTTCGGTTTTCTCCCATCTGACTTGACCATTGGACAAATTTACTTTTTTGGTTTTGGGTAGTTTGAGAATGTACTTGTTAGGGTCGAATATGCTATGATTTAATTTGTGGAAGGAGTCGGCCTTTTTAGGTCGGCTCTTTCTCGTTCTCCCCAATTCCCCATTG